>Ga0214473_10002252_pt1 | contig 23876 bp, 23 predicted proteins | sample RVTome_7_FD_203509 | JGI IMG/M metagenome (GOLD analysis project Ga0214473, IMG submission 203509) | Soil microbial communities from uranium-contaminated site in the Upper Colorado River Basin, Wyoming, United States - RVT98D197 | ecosystem: Environmental > Terrestrial > Soil > Contaminated >... | reverse complement strand
TTCTGAGGCGCACCTCGGTTTGCGGCTCTATGGTCAAGAGCCCGATTGCCCGCTCCAGCGCGGTCTTGGATCTGACCTCGAGTGCGACGTCCCAGCGCTCACCTTCGGAGGCTTCTGTAAGTAGCCGCACAATCTCCGATACCCTGTCCAAAGCTCGGACCTCTTTCCCGGGCTCGTTGAACCGCTGTCTGAATTGTAGGACCAAGCGCTTCGAGAGTGGTTCCCGACATTATGTGTCTTCCGCACTGGCGACATTCCATGTAGCCGGCGGCACCCCTTCTGGCCAGTTGTCATGACAAAATCCGGGTCGTCAAGTCCACCCCCGTTCTTCCAGAACCTGTACCTCGTCCTGCTCGGGACGGAGAAGGGACCGCGCGCGGCGCCGTTCCTGACGGTGCTCGACAAGCGCTTCGTGCTCGAGCGACTCCGCGATGCGGCGGCGGACTAGGCGGGCTTCCATCCCTCGACGCATCTTTATACGAAGCGGGGAGGATGACTCCGTTGGTCACACTCGGCCTCGACGTGATGACGATGTCCTTGAGACCCGAAACGCGGCTTTGGTGGGAGCAGGCCCGACGGGACATCCGAATCGCGGCGCACAACCACGCGCACCGGGACTACGAGGCCTGCGTGTTCTTCTGCGAACAGGCGGCGCAGAAGGCGTTGAAGGCGCTGTTGCTGCACCGGACTTCCGAGCCGCCGCCGAAGATCCACAATCTTGCTGAGCTCGGGCGGCGCGCCGGCGTCGGGTCCTCGATGCTGTCCTTCCTGACGGAGCTCTCTCCCCACTACATGCTCACGCGGTACCCCGACGCAGCGGGCGCCGTGACCTCGGACCTGTACGATGGTCGGATGTCCCTGAGATTCCTTCGAGGAACACGGAAGGTGCTCACGTGGTGCCGAACCCGGCTTCGCTAGACCCTGCCTTTCGCCGTTTCCTTGCGCGTTTGGTGCGAGGCCTCCGACCCGAACGCGTCATCCTGTTCGGCAGCCGGGCCCGGGGGGACCACCGGAAGGCGAGCGACTACGACCTGCTCGTCGTCGCCGAGACGTTCCGCGCGGTGCCGTGGGCAAGCCGGGCGGCCCTGGTCATGCGCCTCTGGGACCTGCCTCTCGATCTCGAGCCGATCTGCCTCGCCCCCGCGGAGTTTCGGCGCCGGTCGAGGGAGCTCTCCATTGTGGGCGTGGCGGTCCGCGAAGGGGTCGCGGTGTATCCGTAGGGCGAAGGGGGCTCAGGACCGCAGCACGCGGAGGGCGACGGTCCAGCTCCCGACCGACTGGCAGATGCGGACCCACAGGGGGACCCACGCCTCGAGCCATCGCGCCCCGTCGATCCCGCCGACGTCGATCGGCTCGCCCCAGCCGAACTCCTTGAGCAGGCCCCCGACCGTCCGCTTCGCGGCGGCGTCGTTCCCCGCGATCAGCATGTCCGGGAGCCCGTCCGCCATCGCGGGCTTCACCATCGTCGCGTTGCCCACGATGTTCAGCGCCTTCACGACCTTCGCCTCCGGCAGCTTCCGCTGCACGCGCTCCCCGAGGGAGTCCGTGGTGCCGACGAACAGTCCCGGCGGCATCCCCTTCGAGAAGTCGAGCGGGTTCGTGACGTCGATCACGACCTTGCCTGCGAAGTTCCTCGGGCCCGCCAGGTCGATTGCGGACTCCGTGGCGGCGCCGTTCGTGCAGAGCAGCAGGAGCTCGCCGTGGGCGGCAGCCTCCGCGAACGTCCCCATTGACGCCTTCGCGCCGGCGGCCTTCCGCCACTCCGCGAGCTCGGGCTTCGCGGGCGTCCGCGATCCGATCATCACGCTGTGGCCGTGGGCGGCGAGCCCGCGCCCGAGGGAGCGCCCGACCTCGCCGCTGCCGAGGATGCCGATCTTCATGGCGGTCCGAGCCGCCCGCCGTATTTACGGGTTGGCGGTGACAAAGTCTACGAACGCCCGCGTGACGGACCGTGCCGTGGCCCCGTAGGAGAGCGCAAGACGATTGGCCCCAGCGACCGAAGTGGCTCCGGGGCACGTAACGAGGTTGTTGGTGGGCTCCGCGAAACCGGAGCCGTGTAATCTGGAGAGAGACTGCCTTGCGCCCTACTTAAGCCCTTTGAGGAGGTGTACGGAAGCGGGAGCCAGCATTCCCACCTTCTTGTTCCAGGGGCATCGATGGAGTACGTCTGGGCTCTCTGAGCCCGGGGCGCGAGATGCCGTTGCGCGTGCCCCTCGAACGGTCGTGGAGATGGCTCGCCAACGCGGCAAGAAGCTGCATGAACTCGGGCGATGACCTCCGGCCCAAGCGAGTTGGCCAGTCCCGAGGCGAAGGCTAATCCGAGTCGAGGAGATGGTCCCGAGGAATGGAGCCGATCCTCGCGGGCCGCGACCTCCGGAAGTCCTTCGGCCCGACGCTCGTCCTGGAGCACGCGGACTTCCGGATCCACGCCGGCGACAAGGTCGCCCTCGTGGGTCCGAACGGAGCGGGGAAGTCCACGCTCTTCAAGCTCATCGCCGGCGAGACCCAACTGGACCTCGGCGACCTCGTCATGAAGCCGGGCCTCCGGTACGGCTACCTCCCGCAGGTCCCGAACGTCCCGCCGGAGACGCCGGTCCGCAACGTCCTCTCCGCCCCGAGCCCCGAGGCGCAGCGGATCGCCGCCGAGCTCGCGGACCTCGAGGCGTGGATGGCCCGCCCGGACGCCTGGGACGCCCCGGACGCCGCCGCCAAGATGGCGAAGTACGAGTCCCTCCACGTCGCCCTCGGAGCCGCCAAGTCGCGGAGCGTGATCGTGAACGACCCGATCCTGAACGACCTCGGCGTCGGCGAGGAGCTCCTCGACCAGCCCTTCGACTCCCTCTCCGGCGGCGAGAAGTCCAAGGTCCTCACCGCCCGCGCCCTCGCGAACGCGAAGGAGAAGGACATCCTCCTCCTCGACGAGCCGACGAACCACATGGACATCGACACGATCGAGTGGATCGAGGAGTACCTCCTCGGGATCGACGCGGCCGTCCTCCTCGCGAGCCACGACAAGTTCCTGCTCGACGCGATCGCGGACCGCGTTCTCGAGGTCGACCAGCGCCGCATCGTCTCGTACGAGGGGAACTACTCGGACTACCGCGTCCAGCGCGACGCGATCCAGAGGGCGCGGGAGGCGCAGCGGAAGCGGCACTTCGACGAGGTCAAGCGCCAGCTCGCGATCATCGAGGAGTTCAAGTCCCGGAAGGTGTACGAGCAGGTCCTCTCCCGGAAGCTCCGCCTCGAGAAGATGCAGCGGGAGACGCCGGACGCCGGGCCCAGCGCCGCGAAGGCGTTCCGCCTCGTCTTCAAGGCGGGCCGCGGGGGCCAGGGCGTCGTGCGGGTCTCGGGCGTCGCGAAGTCCCTCGGCGGACGCCTCCTCTTCGCGGACGCGGACCTCGAGCTCGGGAAGGGGGACCGCGTCGGCCTCGTCGGCCCGAACGGGTGCGGGAAGACGACGCTCCTCGAGGTCGTGATCGGCCGCCAGGAGCCGGACGCGGGCACCGTGTACCGCGGCCGCACCGTGAGCATCGGCTACTTCGCGCAAGAGGCGGAGGAGCTCGACTTCCGCCACACGCTCCTCGAGGAGGTCCGGTCGATCCGCCACCCGCCCCCGCCGGAGTCGTGGGCCCGCGGCCTCCTCGGCCGGTTCTGGTTCAAGGGCGACACGGTGCACTCCACGGTCGGCACCCTCTCCGGCGGCGAGCGCGCCCGCCTCGCCCTCGCGAAGTTCATCGCGATGGAGTACGACCTCCTCGTCCTCGACGAGCCGACGAACCACCTCGACATCGAGTCCCAGGAGATTGTGGGGGCGGCGCTGCGCGAGTACCCGGGCATGGTCCTCGTCGTGAGCCACAACCGGTCGTTCCTGAACGAGGTGTGCACGGAGACCGCGGTGATCGCGCACCAGCGGCTGGCGGTGTTCCAGGGCACGTTCCGGGACTCGTGGGCCGCCGCCAAGATGGCGGACTTCATGGCGGTGAAGGGGAAGCCCCGGTACCGCGTCCTGCGGGTCGTGAAGGATTGGGAGACAGGCACCGCGTACCATGGCGGGGACACGATCGCGCTCACGGGGGCGGAGACGCAGGCGTTCCTCCGGCTCCTGCGGTGGGCGGAGGCGAACGGGCGCGTCGAGCGGGTCGAGGGATGAGGAGTGCCGGGGGCCCGTCGAGCGGTCGGAGGGAACTCTTCACAGGGAGCGCGCGAACGCATCCTCGTCGATTCCCGCCTCGCGAAGAACCCTACGAGCAACGACTCGGCTCACCTCGCGGTGAAACGCGACAACGATGAATCCCTCGCGGTCTGGGTGCACGATTTTCCGATGACTGCCCCTCTGACTCTCGACGACCCAACCGAAGCGAGCCATGGCCCGGAGGAACCGCCGGCCATCGATGTCGCCGGGCAGCCGCGCCATCCTCAAACGTCCACGGTGACGACCTTGACTCTTGCGGGCGGCTCCGCCTTTCCGCCTTCGGCAAAGTAGAAATCGATACCCTCGCGCGCGAGGCGGACCGCCTCCTCCTCGGTCCGACCGTCCACGAAAACAGGGAGGCCCGCCACGCTCGCCGCAAACCGGTGCGTGACTGGGTCGAACTCGACGACGATGTCGTACTCCATGGTGCGGCTACGCTCCGGGCATCCCATAAAGCTGTCGCCGCCCGTCGCTCGTGGGTCGCCGCTAAGACGGCGGTGAAAGAGAAACCGCGGTACCACATGCTCCGCGTCGTGAAGGACTGGGACACCGGCACCGCCTACCACGGCGGCGAGGTGATCGCGCTCACGGACGCGGCCTTGGGGAGATCGCCTCGGGATGTGTGGGGTTCGAAACCTTCATAGCCCACGCCCCCTCCAAGAGGCCAGATGAGCGCGTCAAAGGTCGGTGACGCCGCAGCCCGGAACGAGATCGTCATCGAGTGCGAGAAGGTCGACAAGACGTACGAGACCGGGAAGATCTCCGTCGAGGCGCTCCGAGGGATTGACATCCGCGTGGGCCGGGGCGAGGTCGTGGCGGTGATGGGCCCCTCGGGCTGCGGGAAGACCACACTGCTCAACTGCCTCTCCGGCCTCGACAACGTCTCCGCCGGGAGCGTGCGGATCGAGGGGAGGGAGATCGCCCGGATGGACGACAACCAGCGCTCCGACTTCCGCGCCTTGCGCATGGGGTTCGTCTTCCAGAACTACAACCTCATGCCCGTGCTCACGGCGATCGAGAACGTCGAGCTCCCCCTCCTCCTCACCGGCGCAAGCCGCGCGGAGGCCCGGAAGCGGGCGCACGAGTCCCTCAAGGTCATGGGCCTGGAGGGCCGCGAGACCCACCGCCCCGCGGAGCTGAGCGGCGGGGAGCAGCAGCGCGTCGCGATCGCGCGGTCGATCGTGAACGCGCCCGCGATCCTGTGGGCGGACGAGCCGACGGGGAACCTCGACACGCAGACCGCGCTGAAGGTGATCGAGCTGCTCCTGCAGGTGAACGCGCGCACGGGCCAGACCGTCGTCATGGTCACGCACGACCCGAACGTGGGCCGGCGCTCGCACCGGATCCTCCACATGGACTCGGGGACCATGGTGTCGGAAGAATCTGGGGAGCTCGCCGCCAAGGGTCGCGCCGCCTGAGGGAGGTTCGGTCGTGGCCGAGATTGCCCTGACGCCCGCGCTCGTCATCCTCATCGTCGTGCTGCTCGTGCTCGGAGCGTTCGCCGCCCGCCGGCGGGTACTCTTCCGCATCGGCGCCCGCAACTTCGTCCGCCACAAATCGACGTCCGCCCTCGTCGTCGCGGGCCTCCTGATCGGGTCCGCGATCCTCTCCGCCGCCGCGGTGCTCGGCGACTCCGTCGCCTTCACGATCGTCCGCGGCACGTACGAGCGCTACGACCTGGTCGACGTGGAGGTCCGCGACCCGGACGGCCTGGTGTTCAACCAGAGCGTCTCCGACGCGGCCCTTGCGTCCCCGACGCTAAGGGACCTCTCGGACGCGGCGGCACCCCTCCTCATCACCTACGGGGCCGTCGACGATCGGGACAGCGGCCAGGCGGAGCCCTTCGTCGCAATGCAGGGTTTCGACCCGGTGCTCGACCGGGGGTTCGGACCGTTCGAATCTCGGGGCGGGGCGGGGGACCTCTGGGGCGACGAGCTCAACGCGACCCTCGTGTACGTGAACTACCGCGCCGCGGACGCGCTCGACGCGAGCGAGGGCGACCGGCTGAACCTGCTCCTCCTCACCCCGGGGTCCGCGCAGCCGACGGTCGCCACGGCCCGCATCGCCGCGATCGTCGAGGACTCGGGCAAGGGAGGGTACAACTCGTTCGCGACCGTCTTCTTCCGACTCGACGCACTCCAGGGCATCCTCAACCTGTCGAGCACCGTTTCCGTCGTTCGGTTCTCCGCCCCCGGCGACCGCGAAGAAGGCGCGCAGTCCAGCGGCCCACTCGCCGAAGCCGCCCGCTCGGTCGTCGCGGGCCTCGGGCCCGCCGGCGCCCGCCTCGCCGTGGAAGAGGTCAAGGCCGACGCGCTCGAACAGGCCCAAGCCGCGTCAGAGGGGATCCGGATCTTCCTCACGATCATGGGCAGCTTCTCCATCATCGCAGGCGTCGTCCTGATCATCAACATCTTCACGATGCTCGCGGAGGAGCGCAAGGTCGAGCTCGGGATGGGGCGGGCGATGGGCATGCGCCGCTCCACCCTGGTGCAGCTGTTCGTTTTCGAGGGCCTCACCTACGCGGTCGCCGCGGCCGCCGCCGGGACCCTGACGGGGATCGCGATCGGCGCCGTGCTCATCGGAGCGCTCAACTCCCTCTTCGGCACGCTCGGCGCCAGCCTGCCCCTCGTGATCGTGCCCGGGAGCATCCTCGACGCGTTCGCGGTCGGGGTGCTGCTCACCCTGGCCACGATCTGCTTCGCGGCGTACCGGCTCTCGCGGTTCAACATCATCACCGCGGTCCGCGACCTCCCGGAGCCGGTGACGGAGCGTGCGTCGCGGCGGTTCGCGTACTTCGGCGGCGCGATCGGGGCCCTGACCCTGCTCGCCGCGATCGCATCTCGTGACAATTCGTCGATCATGTCCCTCCTGTTGGCGGTCGCGGTGATCGCGTTCACGGTCCCCCTGAGCCGACGCGTCCCCGCCCGCCTCGCTTACAGCGGCGGGGCGTTGGCGGCGCTTCTCTTCGTCCTCTGGAACCTAGGATTTCAGTCGACGGCGGGAGGAGACATCGAGACCTTCGCAGCCGGCTTCATCGGCGCGGGCGTGGTGATCGTCTTCGCCGGCGTCCTCATCGTCATCGCGAACTCCGACGTCGTCTCCTCCGGCCTCGCGCGCCTCATGGCCGCCTCCCGCTCCCTCCGGCCCGCCGCCAAGGTCTCCGCGGCGTACCCGCTCTACCGCCGCTTCCGGACCGGGTCGACCGTGGCGATGTTCGCGCTCGTTCTGTTCACGATCGTCGTGCTGAGCATCTTCAGCGGGATCTTCTCGAGCGACATCGACGAGCAACTCCGCGACCAGACCGGGGGGTACGACATCCTGGGGACGAGCATCGCGCCCGTCACCCTCACGAGCGACTCCGCGCCCTCGATCCGCGACCGCGTGGATGCGTTCGTCCAGTTCGGCTCGATGAGCGCCCCGGTGCTGGCGAACGGCAGGCTCCTCTCCCAGTCGGGCTTTGGCTTTGGCGGGGGAGGCGGCGGAGGCGGGGGGCTCGTGATCGTCCTCGGGGCCGACCCGGGATTCACCTCGGGGGCCACGCCGTCCCTCTCGGAGATCGCGCCGGGATACGACCGGGTCTCCGCCTGGGCGGCGGTGGAGGACGGGACCGCGGCGATCCTGAGCTCCTCGATCGCCGGCGGCGGATTCGGCGCGCCGGGTGGCAACAACAGCGCCATCCGGCTCGGCGAGCCCGTCCAGATCAACGGCACGTCGGGCCCGCGGAACGTGACCGCCGTGGGTATCACCCAGTCGTTCTTCATCGACGGTGTCGTCGTCTCCCGCGGCGCGCTCGTGACCGCGTTCCCTGGCAACCCGCGTGCGGTGAACTCGACGTTCTTCTTCTTCAAGTCGCGGGACGCCGCGGACCTCGACGAACTGACGCACGACCTCGAGCGAGAGCTGCGTCCGATCGGGATGAACACCGTGAACCTCCGGGAGAGCCTCGAGTTCGCCCTCTCGGCCTTCAACACGATCTTCCTCCTCTTCCAGTCCTTCCTCGCCCTCGGCCTGGTCGTCGGGATCGCCGGCCTCGCGATCATCACCGCCCGGAACGTGGTCGAGCGGAAGCGGGAGATCGGGGTGCTGCGCGCGCTGGGCTTCCGTCGGTCCCTGGTCCTGAAGTCGCAGCTGATCGAGGTGCTGCTCGTGGTCTCGCTCGGGGTCGTGATCGGACTCGTCGTCGGGATCGCCTTCGCGGCCCAGCTGTTCGCGTCCGCGGAGGTCACAGGGGTGGAGCTCACGATCCCGTGGGACCGCCTGGGGATCGTCGTCCTGATCACCTACGCCGCGGTCCTCCTGGCGTCCATCTTCCCCGTGCTCCGCGCCGCTCGGATTCGGCCCTCCGAGGCCCTGCGCATGATGGAATGAATCCTACGAGGCGACCGCTTGGTGCGGCCGATCCGGCTCCGATAACGTCCGGGCCAGGAATCGGCGGGGGCTATCACTTCGTCCGCGACCGGCGCACGCCCTTCCGACGCCGCGCGCGGCGTCGGCCCGCACGCGTGAGCCGGAAGACCTTCCTCGCCATGTCGCTGAGGACGGTCGCTCCCTATTTGAACCATGGCTTCCGCGGCGAGACCGCACGGAACACGTTTGTGCGAGAAAAAGGAAAGAGGGCGGACCGCAAGGGTCCGTCCAAGGCTAGCTTCAGAGCTTCGGGAACGCCAGCAGCGTCTCGGTCGAGAGGACGCCCGGCATGGTCTGGACCCGGTTCACGACGGTCTGGCGGAGGTCCTCGTTGTTCGTCGCGCCGATGCGCGCCACGATGTCCGAGTCCCCGGTCGTGCCGATGATCTCCTGGACCATGGGCAGCTTCTCCAGATCGCTGATCGCCTGCTTCGGGTTCGACGTGCGGATGAGCACGTACGCGCTGATCTGGTGCCCGTTCGTCTTCGTCTGCGTCCAGTTCCAGAGCGCCGGATAGCTCCGGAAGCTTCGGACGTGGTCCAGCAGCTGGACCTCGGACTGGAATCCGCGGAGGGCATCCGAGTCCCGGAAGTTGCCCGCGACCACGATGTCGTGTCGCCCAAGGACGGCCTCGGCGCTCGCCACGTTCGGCTTGCCCCGGAGGGTCGTCAACGTTCTCTCAACATAGCCCGGCGCCACCTTCACGAAGATGACGCTCTGTCCACTGAGCTCGGTTTGCATTTTCATACACCTTCGGGCTGTCCTAGAGTATGTGTTGTATATAACAGTATGTATGCGATGGCCGCTTCTATTGTCGATACCGAATCGGTGGCCGTGGAGGCGAAGCCATGGGGCCGCGACCTGTCGGTCCCCTAAAGGAGGTGCGCGACGTGCGGTCGACGGCGGACCGCCCCCGCCAGCGCCGCGGCCCCGGCGGACCATATCCCCGCGATCACGCCGAACACCAACGCCGCCACGAACGCACCAATGGCCTCGAAGGACGCGGCCTCCGAGATGGCGATCCAAGCACCGACGGCCGCGGTCCCCACCGCGAACGCAACGTAGCCTGAGAGGAACCCCGTCAGGACCGCGTCTCGCAACCCACCGCATACGGAGCCAAGAACGAACCCCGCCGCGAGAAGCGCGAGGAAACCGGGGGCCGGCGAGATCGTGCCCTGAAGCGCGATGAGCACGGCGGCAATCGCGGTGCCCGCAATGAGAACGGGGATTGCACCGGGGCTGCGGCGGCGGAGGCCCCTGAAGATCAGGGGTAATCCGACCCAATCCCCCGGCCGCGGCGGTTCCGCGGCACCCTCTGCTGTCACCGGGCGGCGCAATCGCTCCGTGGGAATATCGTTCTTCCGGTGACGTGTCGCAGGTAGTTTCACGGCGACGGGTCGAGCGGGTTAGGGCGACGGCTCCGCAGCTCCGGACGCCAAGTACATGTACGCCAAACGCTCATCAAGAGCGGCTTCACACACTGGGGCGTGGGACTCACGTACGTTCGGATCCGCATCTCGAAGGGGCCGTCCGGCCCGGCGCGCGCGATTCGGGTCCTCGTGGACACGGGCGCGACCTACACGATGCTCCCGCGTGACGCCCTCGAAGCGATGGGCGTCGTGGCGGCGCGGACCGAACGCGTCCGACTCGGCGACGGGCGGATCGCGGAGTGGGGACTCGGGGAGGCGTACATCCGGTACGGGACTCGCGGGACGCACACGTGGGTCCTGTTCGGCGAGCGCGGTGGGCTCTCCGTGCTCGGCGCCCTCACCCTCGAGGAGCTGTCCCTGCAGGTGGACCCCCGCTCCCGGCGGCTCCGCAGAATCAAGGTCGCCCTGATGGCCGTCGCGTCTGGCGCGTAGGACGCCTACTCCGCCTTCCTCGCCTTCCGCACCGCCTCCATCGCGTCCCACGCCGCGTCCGGCAGGTCGACGAGCTCGTTGAACTGCCCCGCGCCGCGGAGCCACTGGCCGCCGTCGATTGTGACGCACTCCCCGTTCACGTACCCGGACCCGGGCGCGATCAGGAACGCCGCCAGGTCCGCGAGCTCCTCGTGCCGCCCGAACCGGCCCATCGGGTGGCGCGCGACCATCCGGTCCTCCCACTCCTTGCCCGCGACGACTCGGGACCACGCGCCCTCCGTCGGGAACGGTCCCGGGGCGATCGCGTTCAGCCGGATCCGGTGCCTCCCCCACTCCACCGCCAGGGAGCGGGTCATCGCCAGGACGCCGGCCTTCGCGCACGCGCTCGGGACGACGAACCCGGAGCCCGAGCCGCTGGCGGCGTACGTCGTCACGATGTTCAGCACCGTCCCCGGCGCCTTGGCGGCGATCCACCGCCGCGCGAGCGCCGTCGTGCAGTGGAACGTGCCCTTGAGGACGATGTCCACGACGGAGGCGAACGCGTTCGCGGACAGCCGCTCCGTGCGGGCGAGGAAGTTCCCGGCGGCGTTGTTGACGAGCGTGTCCGGGAGGCCGAGAGCATCCTTGGCGGCGTCAACGGCCTTCTCCACCGCCGAAAGGTCCCGCACGTCCGCGGTCGCGAACGCCGCGCGCCCGCCTCTGGCGGCGATCTCCTCGGCGGTCTTCCGGAGCGGCTCCTCCCGCCGCCCGATCAGGAACTCGGAGGCCCCGAGCCCCGCGAACCGCAGCGCCATCGACCGCCCGAGGCCCGTGCCGCCGCCGGTGATCAGGACGACGCGACCCTTCAAGAGATCCTCGGCGAACATCCCGCGTCCCCACCCCCGCGAAGGAGGTCGCCGCCATAACGGTTCCCCTGCGACGGGCGACGAGCTCAACTTCGCCGGAACGCCGCCAAGGACCCACGTCACGCGGGCGCCTTGGCCTTGCGCGGCCTCCCGGGCGGTGGACCGCCGAGCCACTCTTCGAGGGCCCCGTCGTCCCCGCTCAGCCACCGCTCGAGGGACTTGCGGTGCCCGTCCTCTCCCGAGTTCGACGCGATCCACGCCGGGTCCGGCGTGCCGTGCTCCAGGCGGCTGTACCGCCCGAGGTCCGTCCCGTCCACGTCCATCTTCCGTCGCGGCTTCGTCAGGAACACTTGTGCGCTCATCATGGGTTTCGCCTTGGACCGTCCTATGACGGCCGACGAGAACCGGTTTGCACCGCCGTAGCGAGCCGCCGTACGGCGGGTCATCCCTCGACCCCTCCCAGGAGGCGGAACCTTGAGGCCTTACCGAGCTCTCAAGACCACGTGAAGGCACGGGCGACGATCCACATGGACCGCGAGACGCTGCGCATCCTCGAACTCCTAAAGAGGGCGCAGGGCGCGCGGAGCTACGCGGAGGTTCTCCGCACGTTGATCCGGGATTCCAGGAGGCTCCTGCGTTCCGAGCGAGGCTCGCTCCCGAAGCTGCGCGAGTTCCGAAGAGACAACGGCCGTTCTGTTTGACTCGAGGGTCCCGGCCGAGTACTGCGAGGAGAGACCCACTACCGCCGCGCCGTCGATGCGGCAAACCGTTAAGAGGAACCTGCGCGTCGGACCCGCCCGCAGCCCCGTAGTCTAGCGGTCAAGGATGCGAGGCTCTGGATCGGCCGCCGCGGCGGCCGAGGAGACACCTCGAGGCGGCAGTTCGAATCTGTCCGGGGCTATCTGGCCGTCCGGCGGCCCAACCTTCTTGGCGGCGGACGCGCTCCCCGCCCGCATGCACCTCGAGTACACGGGGATCCGCGTGATGGACCTCGACCGGTCCGTGCGGTTCTACACGGAGCGTCTCGGGCTGAAGGAGCTGCGGCGGAAGGACGCGCGGGCGGACGGCCTCGGGATCTGGGTCGTTCTGGAGGACGCGGAGTCCAAGCAGCGAATCGAGCTGAACTGGTACCCGGAGGGATCCCGCCACGCGACCCCGTACGTCCCGGGAGAGGGCCTCGACCACCTCGCCTTCGTCGTCGACGACGTCGCGGAGGCGTACGCGAAGCTCGTGGCGGCGGGCGCGGAGCCCGCGATCCCCCCGTCGGAGTACGAGGGGTGGACCGCGTACGTGAAGGATCCGGACGGGAACTGGATCGAGCTCTACCAGAAGACGCCGCCAAAAGCCAGGCATCCGTGAGGTCTGCGCCCGCGATAACGCTAAGATGGGCTCCGGGCTTCCCCAAGGCCGTAGCCCCGTGGTGTAATGGTAGCATAAGAGACTCTGGATCTCTTGGCGTCGGTTCGATTCCGACCGGGGCTGTGCCCGGACCGTTGGATGAGAGGACGTGGTCGAGGAACCGCCGCGCGACTTCATCCGCAAGATCGTCGACGAGCACAACCGCTCGGGGCGCTTTGGCGGCGTCGTCCGCACGCGCTTCCCGCCGGAGCCGAACGGGTACCTCCACATCGGCCACGCGAAGTCGATCTGCCTGAACTTCGGGATCGCCGCCTCGTACGGGGGCACGTGCAACCTCCGGTACGACGACACGAACCCGCTCAAGGAGGAGGGCGAGTACGTCGAGGCGATCCAGGAGGACGTCCGTTGGCTCGGGTTCGACTGGGGCGACCGCCTGTACTTCGCGTCGAACTACTTCGAGCGGATGTACGAGTGCGCGGTCCAGCTCGTGAAGGCGGGGAAGGCGTACGTCGACGACCTGTCCGCGGAGGAGGTCAGCGCGCACCGCGGGACGCTGACCTCCCCGGGTCGGGAGAGCCCGCACCGCGACCGATCCGTGGAGGAGAACCTCGACCTCCTCGCGCGGATGCGCGCGGGCGAGTTCCCCGACGGGTCCCGCGTCCTCCGGGCGAAGATCGACATGGCGCACCCGAACCTGAACATGCGCGACCCGGTGATGTACCGGATCCTGCACGCGCCGCACCACAACACGGGGGACGCGTGGTGCCTCTACCCGACGTACGACTGGGCCCACGGACTGGAGGACTCGATCGAGGGGATCACGCACTCGATCTGCACCCTGGAGTTCGAGGACCACCGGCCCCTGTACGACTGGTACCTCGACGCGCTCGGCGTGCACCACCCGCAGCAGATCGAGTTCGCGCGGCTCGAGATGACGTACACGGTGATGAGCAAGCGCGTCCTGCTCCAGCTCGTCGAGGGCGGCCTCGTGCGGGGCTGGGACGACCCGCGGCTGCCGACGATCCGCGGGCTGCGCCGCCGCGGCGTCTCCCCGTCCGCAATCCGCACGTTCTGCGACCGCATCGGGGTCGCGAAGGTCCACAGCACCGTGGACGTGGAGTTCCTCGAGCACTGCGTCCGCGAGGACCTGAACAAGACGGCGCCGCGGTTCATGGGCGTGCTCCGACCCCTGCGCGTCGTCCTCGAGAACTATGCGGAGGACAGGACGGAGGAGTTCGAGGTCGCGAACAATCCCGAGGACCCGGCGGCGGGCACGCGGAAGGTCCCGTTCTCCCGGGTCGTGTACGTCGAGCAGGAGGACTTCATGGAGGAACCGCCGCCGAAGTTCTACCGACTCGCGCCCGGGCGCGAGGTCCGCCTGCGGAACGCGTACCTCGTGACGTGCCGGGAGGCGGTGAAGGAGGACGGGCGGATCGTCGAGCTCCGATGCACCGTCGACCCGGAGTCGCGCGGCGGCACCGCCCCGGACGGGCGGAAAGTGAGGTCGACGCTCCATTGGGCGTCCGCGGCCCACGCGGTCGACGCGGAGGTGCGGCTCTACGAGAGGCTGTTCACCGTCGCGGACCCGATGGCGCAGGAGCAGGACTTCAGGCACTACCTCAACACGCGGTCCCTGAAGGTCCTCGCGGGCTGCAAGGTGGAGCCCGCCGTCCGGCTGCTGAAGCCGTTCGACCGATTCCAGTTCGAGCGCCTCGGGTACTTCTGCGTAGACCCGGACACCGCCGATGGACACCTTGTGCTGAACCGGACCGCGACGCTCCGCGACGAGTGGGTGGGGATTCAGAAGCGTACGGGGGCTACGTGAGGAGGTCCAGCGCCTTCGGAACGCAGGCGAACCGGATCGGGTCGTATCCGACGAGCTCCCCGTCGAGGTCGAGAAGAGCGCGCTCGTCGCTGAGCGTGGACACCTCTCTCGACCGTCGGAACGAGACCTCCTTCAGCGCGAGGTGCGTGCCCTGCCGCAGGTCCTTCAGATGCCTGCGGATCGTCTTCCAGTCCATGTCCCCAATCACGACGACGTCGAGGAGGCCGTCGTCGAGCTCCGCCTTCGGCGCGGGCATCAGTCCGCCGCCGAAGTAGCGGCCGTTCGCGACGACGAAGTTGTTCACGACGCCCTCGCCCGTCGCGCCGTCCTCGAACCGCCATCTCACCCGCTTGTTCACGTACTTCGGCATCACGGACAGGATCCCGAGGAGGAAGCTCATCTTCCCGCCGAACACCTTCGTCGTGCGGTTCACCTTCTCCACGACCGCGCCGCCGGAGCCGAACTCCGCGATGTTCAGGAAGTAGCGCGTCGACGGGTTGCCCTCGAGGTCCGCGAACTCCGCGAGGCCGACGTCGATCGCCAGGCGGCGCTCCCGCTGAAGCCGCTCGAGGACCTCCCGCGGCTCCGACGTCTGGCGCACGGTCTTCGAGAAGTCGGTGTCCGTACCGATCGGAGCGAGCGCGAGCGCGGTCGCGGGCCTCCGGGAGAACGGCTTCGACAGGAGGCCGTTCACGACCTCGTTCAGGGTGCCGTCTCCTCCCGCCGCCAGGACGACGTCCGCGCCGTCCGCGACCGCCTCCCGTGCGAGCCGGGGTGCGTCCCCTGGCCCTTCCGTGAATCGAAGCGCTACGGGGACCCCCGCGTCCGTCAGGAACTCGCCGAGCTTGCGCGCGTACCGGCGGGCCTTCCCGTTCGCCGCGCGCGGGTTCGCGACGAGAGCGACGTTACGCATGGGACCTCCACGCGCGACCTGCCTCGACGATCCCTCGGTACCGCGCGAGCTCCTGCGCCCTCCGCTCCGCGTCCCAGTGCAGCTCGACGCCGAGCGCCTCCGCGACCCCCGGCGCGACCCGCACCCCCTGGTCGTCCCGTTCGTGGTAGAGCCCGAGGCGGCGCACGAGGACGTCGTCGACGTGGAGCGCCATCTCGTGGCGCGCGCAATGCGCGGCCTGGCGGGCGACGTCCCCCTCCGGGACGCCGCCGCCGCGGAGCGAGACCGCCCGCGTGTCCGCCGCGCGCCTTGGCGGCGATCGCCGCGCGACCCGCGCGAGCACGTCCTCCGCCATCGCGCGCGCGGTGGTGAGCTTGCCGCTCGCGACCGTGAGGAGGCCGTCCGGATCCTCGAGCACGACGTGGCGGCGGGAGATGTCCGACTCCTTCGCCTCGCCCGTGTCGACGAGGGGGCGGAGCCCGGCGTACGCGCTCACGACATCTGCGGCGGTGAGGTGCGCCTCCGGGAACGCGTCGTTCACCGCGCGGAGCAGGTAGGCGACGTCCCCTGCGTCCGCCTCGACGCGGTCCCGGTCCCCGCGGTAGTCCGTGTCCGTCGTCCCGATCAGCGAGAGCTCGCCCCACGGGAGGACGAACGCGATCCGGTGGTCCTCCGTCGGGATCACGAGCGCCCCGGTGTTCCCGATGCGGGACCGCGGCACGAGCACGTGGATCCCCTTCGTCGGGCGGAGCTTGAGGCGGCGCGCGGTGTCCTGGAGGTCCCCGCCCCACACGCCCGTCGCGTTCACGACGTTGGCGGCGCGGACCGCGATCGTACCGCCGGACTCCTCGTCGCGCACGACCGCCCCGGAGACGCGCCCGGCCTCCCGCGTGAGATCGAGGACGCGCGCGTAGTTCGCGATGTGCGCCCCCGCCTCCGCCGCCGCCCGCGCAACCCGGAGGACGAGGCGCGTGTCCCGGGTGACAGCGTCCGAGTACAGCGCACCGGAGACGAGCGACCCGCCGCCGAGGCGGGGCTCCCGCCCGAGCGCGTCCTCCCGCGAGAGCCACACACGACGCGGGAGCACCTTGTCCCGCGAGGAGAGGTCGTACAGCCACAGACCGACGTGGAGGAGCCAGCCCTTCGCGCCGCGGTCGCGGTACACGGGGAGGAGGAACGTGAGGGGCTTCACGAGGTCCGGCGCGATCCGGAGGAGGACGTCGCGCTCCCGCGCCGCCTGGCGGACGACGCCGAGCCGGAACTGTTGGAGGTACCGGAGGCCGCCGTGGACGAGGCGCGAGGTGCGTCCGCTCGTGCCGCTCGCGAAGTCGCCCTTCTCGACGAGGCCCGTGCGGTAGCCGCGGAGCGCCGCGGCCAGTGCCACCCACGTGCCGACGATGCCGCCGCCGACGACGAGGACATCGAGCGGCCCCGCCGCCATTGCGTCGAGGCTCGCCGCGCGCGTCCGGGCGGAGAACTCGTCCATCTACGCCTCCGCGATCAGCTTGCCCGGGTTCATGATCCCCGCCGGGTCGAGGGTCCGCTTCAGGTCGCGGAGGAGCCGCCAGCTCGCGTCCCCGACGACCTCGCGGAAGTACGCGACGTGGTCCGCCCCGATCCCGTGGTGATGGCTCACGTGGCCGCCCGCGTCCACGATCGCGCGCATCGCCGCTCCTTTGGCGGCGTCGTACTGCGCGAGCTCCTCCCCGCGCTTCTGGCGGGCCATGAACGTGAAGTACAGGGACGCGCCCTCCGTGTAGACGTGGGAGACGTGGCACCCCACGATCCCGGGCGTGCCCGCCGCTTCGAGCGCCCCGTGGATCGCGGCGGCCGCGGCGGCGTGGAGCCGCTCGACGTTCGACCACGTCGTGGCGGTCTCGACCGTCTCGACGAGGATGCGGTGGTCGATGAAGGAATCCCTCAAGTACGGGGACTCGTACCGCTCCTGGGAGTACCGCTCGGCGGGTCCCGATCCGATTCCCACGCCTTCCTTGCAGTGCGACCTCACGTGCGCGCGCGAGGACTTCACGACCGCCGCCGTCCCCTCGTGACCCAGGAGGAGAAGGCTCGACGCCGCCAGGTCCACACCGCGCACCTTCAGGAAGGACGCCCCGAGGCCCACGGACCTCCCGGAAGCCGCGACTAAGAGCCGCGTTTCCTCCTCATCCATCAGGTACGTCATCGCGGGCGCTGCCGCGTCCTGCGCCATCTCGCGCACCGCCGCCAGACCGTCCGCGAAACTGCGGAACAGGAGGGAATCGTACGCGCGGGACTTCGGGGACCGGTGCACGCGCATCGTCGCCTGCGTGATCACGCCGAGCGTCCCCTCGGATCCGACCGCCAGGCCGAGAAGGTCGGGACCCATCGCGTGGCGGGGGCGCGCGCGGAGGTCGAGCGTGCCGGAGGGCGAGACGAGACGCAGCCCCCCTACGAGGTCCTCGATCTTCCCGTACCGGTTCGAGAGCGCGCCCGCGGACCGCGAGGCGACCCAGCCGCCGAGGGTGGAGAACTCGAAGCTCTGCGGGAAGTGGCCGAGGGTGAGCTGGCGGCGGTTCAGCTCCGCCTCCAGGGTGGGACCGAGGATCCCCGCCTCCGCCGTGGCGGTGAGGGAGATCGCGTCCACCGCCAACACGCGGGCCATCTTCCGCAGGTCGAGGGCGACGTGCGGCCGCGGGTTCGTGACCTCGATGCCGCCGACGACGCTCGAACCGCCGCCAAACGGCACGACGGCGACGCCCCGAAGGGCGCAGAGCGCGAGGACCTTGCGAACCTGCTCCTCCGTCTCCGGGAACACGACGACGTCCGGGGCAGTCGCAATCCTTCCGAGGCGCAGCCGCATCAGGTCGCGGTACGACTTCCCAAGAGCGTGCGCGAGGCGGTCCGCGGCCGTGGCGGTGACGTTACCCCCGCCGACGATGGGGCGAAACGCCGCCAGGTCCGACTCACCCGTCCGGCTTGGCGGCAACGCGATGGACGCGGGGTCCGGCACCGCCAGTCGCTCGTCTCCGAGACCGAGCGTGCGCTGCAGGTACGCGTGAAGATAGGGCCTCGATTCCAGGGTTGCCGTGGTCCCCTCGGCGCCCCAACCCCACCACTTCGACGCCGCCATCGCTGCGCCATCGCGGGGTCCCGGGATGAAGATGCCGCCCGGTTAGACTTAATACGCGCCGGCCCATCGCCGCCGAAACGGGGGGCGTCCGATGATCGAGCGCGAGCGCGTCCTGGAGATCCTCGAGGGCTACGACCTCGACGACGTCCGCATCGCGGCGATCGGATCCCACTCCGCACTCGACGTGTGCGACGGCGCCGCGGAGGAGGGGTTCCGGACGCTCGTCGTGTGCGAGCGCGGCCGTGAGGCCCCCTACACGCGGTACTTCAAGGCGACGCGCGCGAAGGACGGGCGGCTGATCAAGGGCGTCGTCGACGAGGCGATCGTGCTGGACAAGTTCGCGCACATCACGTACGAGAAGTCCCTCCGCGCGCTCCGCGAGCAGAACGCGATCTTCGTCCCGAACCGCTCCCTGACGTCGTACGCGGGCGTCGACGCCGTCGAAGAAGACTTCCTCGTCCCGCTGTTCGGCTCCCGCCAGCTGCTGCGGACGGAGGAGCGGACGGAACGCCGCTCGTACTACTGGCTCCTCGAGAAGGCGAAGCTCCCGTTCCCGGAGAAGGTCGACGACCCGAAGGACATCGACGGCCTCGTGATCGTGAAGCTCCCGCACAAGGTCAAGAAGCTCGAGCGCGGGTTCTTCACCGCCGCGTCGTTCAAGGAGTACAAGGAGAAGTCCGACCGGCTCCTGAAGGACGGCGTGATCGCCGCCAAGGACCTCGCGGAGGCGCGGATCGAGCGCTACATCGTCGGCCCCGTGTTCAACTTCGACTTCTTCTACAGCCCGCTCCAAGGCACGGGGGAGCGGCTCGAACTCCTCGGGATCGACTGGCGGTTCGAGACGTCCCTCGACGGGCACGTCCGCCTCCCGGCGGACCAGCAGCTCTCGCTCCCGGACCGCCAGCGGACTCCGGAGTACACCGTGATCGGCCACAACGCGGCGACCTTGCGCGAATCGTCACTGAACAAGGTCTACGATATCGCGGAGCGGTACGTCCGCGCGACGCGGGAGCACCACCCGCCGGGGATCATCGGGCCCTTCACGCTGCAGACGTGCGCGGACAAGGACGCGAACTTCTTCATCTACGACGTCGCGCCACGGATCGGCGGCGGGACGAACGTCCACATGTCCGTCGGCCACCCGTACGGGAACGCTCTCTGGCGGCGGACGATGAGCACCGGCCGGCGGATCGCGCTCGAGATCCGGGACGCGATCGAGGCGGGGAAGCTCGACGCGGTCGTCACGTAGGGCGTCGAGCGCCTCAGAACACCGCGCCGCACCGGCTGCACACCATGTGGCCGTCGCCGCGGGGCGCGAGCGGCCCGCCGCACACGCTGCAGAACCGCGCCTGCTGCTGGAGCCGACCCTGCTCGTCCCACTGGTGCTGCGGCCAGCCGGACTGCTGCGCCTGCTGCTGCGGCTGTCCCGGCCACTGCTGCTGCTGGGCCGGCGGGACGTACGCGGGCGGGGCGCCCTGCTGCGGCGGAGACTGCTGGTACCCGGGCGGCGGCGCCTGCTGCCCCGGCCACGCCGGCTGCGGCGGCGCATACGTGGGCGCCTGCGGGTGCGGGGGCGGCGTCGCCATCTGGCGGAACTGCTCCTCCATGTACGCCTGCTGGTCCGTCCGGACGACGGTCGTCCCCGCGAACCGGTCCAAGACCTTCTGCCGCGGGTCGCCCTCCGTCGCGAGCCCGATAATCCAGTCGAGGAGGAGGAGCAGGCCGTGGACCTTGGACACGTTCCGGATCGCGGCCTTCACGATGTCCATCGGGCCGGTCGTGCCGACGACCCGGAGGCCCATGACCTTCTTCCCGATCGTGCCGCCCCAGAACGCCTCCTGGATGAGCCAGTAGAGGATCGCGAAGAGCGCCAGGATCACCGTGCCGAGGCCCCAGAAGAGGCCGCCGAAGCCGCCAAAGGTCCACCAGAGCGGGAACGCCAGGGCGACGAGGAGCGCGGAGATGACCGCCACGATGAGCCAGTCGATGATGTACGCGATGACCCGCTTGATCCAGTGGTCCTGCAGCGCCTTGTTCTGTCCGATGATATTCATTCCGCTGACCATGGCACCACCATCCCTTTCTGCCGACGCAACGGCTCCGCGGGTATAAAGGTTGCGGGGTGACCTCTGCACCATGGTTTTCATGGAAGAGTGCGGGGGGTCATTCCCCCTGCGGCGGGAGCTCCTCTTCCACGCGCTCCGCGCGGCGGAGGTACTGCGACGGCACTTCCTGCGTCAGGTACACCGTCTTGCCCGCCTTCATGATCACGACGCCGCCAGAGCGCGCGGCCCGCGCGTCGATCTCCAGGATCACCGGGGTCGGGTTCCGCACGCGACCCGCCTCCAGCGCCGCCTCGTAGGTCTTGCTCAGGTGGACCATCTTGCGGTCCGCGGGCTTCAGCCCGCCGGCCTGGAGGTTCGGCCAGTCCGCCTCCGACGTCGGATAGAAGAGCACGTCTGGGATGTTCTCCGTCGGCAGGTCGAGGTCGACGTCGTACGTGTGCCCGTACGTCGCGCGGATCCGTCCGTCCTCGAACTGGTACCTCCCCTTCGGGTCCGTCTCGACGAGCCCCACGACGTGGTGCGGCTTCAGGAACCGGAGCCGGCGGTTCCGGCTCTGGACCGCGTCGATGAAGTCGCGCAGGTCGATCCAGCCGTTCTTGTCCACCGTGAGGCTGTACCGCTCGGGGAAGTGGCGGAGCACACCCGCCATCACCCGGCTGAGCATGTCGACCTCTTGGTCGTTGAGCAGGAACTTCGCCTCGCTCCCGCACATCGGGCAGAGCTCGTCGCGGAAGAACCCGTGCGAGTGGCACTCCTTGAGCATGGTCCCGAGCCGCGGGCATCCCGCGCGGCGTTAAAGGCTTTGGGGTGACGCGCCCGGGAGCGGCATGAGGTCCGACGCGCGCACGGGCTCGAGGCCGCGGTCTCGGAACCAGGCCTCCAGTTCCCGCAGCAACGGCTTGGGGACCGCCTTCCGGTGGAAGTAGACGAATCGCGCGCCCGGCGTCCGCGCGATCGCCGGCTCCAGGACGCCGAAGTCGGGCGGCTCCAGCGCGTGGGACGGGACCATGTGCCCGAAGGACACGCGCCGCGTGAGCGCGACCTCCGTGATCCGCGGCACGTAGTGGCCGCCGCCGACGCCGACCGCGATCGGGTCGCCCGGGTCCGACGCCGCCAGGACCGCGCGCGCGAGCACCGCCGCGGCCCGCGCGTCCGCCCACGCCCGCTCGCTCGTCCCGACCTCGACGTAGAACGCCGGCGTCTCCAGGTACGGGCCGTGGTGCGTCGATTCGAACGTGACCGCGTAGCCGAGCGCCCGCCCCTCCGCCGCCACGCGCCGGAGCGCGTCCGTCATGAGCCCCGGTGCCGCGGGCACGACCTCGCCCGGACGGCCGCCGAAGTCCGCGGCGCGCCAGTTCCCCGGAGGGTGCACGGTCAGGCTGTCCTGTCCGCTCGCCGCGCGGTGCTTCGACACGTACGCGACCGCGTCGGCCGTCACCGCCAGCGCCTCGAGGACCTTCCGGTCCACGTCGTCCACGAACAGGTGGTGCTCGCGGATCGTCACGAGGAGCCGGTCCCCGCGCCGCCAAACCGGGCTCCCGTCGAACGCCCCCGCCTCCGACCAGCCGCCGACCTCGAGGAGCCGGTCGCGGATGTTCACGCTCGCCTCGTCCGCGGCGGACGCGACCACGAGCAGCACGGCGCCGCGTGGGGCGCGGGCATACTTGAACGTTCGTTCCGGGCCCGGAAGGCGTTCTCGGGGCCGATAACCGCACCATGCTCCTCATATACACGCCGGAGAACGTGTCGCGTCACTCCCGACCTCCGAGTCCGGAGCGAGGCTGTTGCCCATGGGCGCCCGTCCGTCGACCCCGCGTCGTAGTCTTGTGACCGTCCTCGCACTCGTCGGGGCGTCGTTCGGGGCCCTCCTCGTGGCGACCCCCCGCGCCTCCGCAATCACGTACGTCTCCGGGCCTCTCTCCGCGGACGCGACATGGGGGACGACGGAGACGCAGTACGTCCTGTACGACCACGTGACCGTTCTCCCAGGAGTCACCCTCAACATCGTCCAGGGGACGACCGTGCGCATGGACCCCGGCGTCGCGCTCTTCGTCGAGGGAAGGCTGATTGCGCAGGGCTTCCCGGGGAATGAGGTCGCGTTCCGGGCGAACAACTCGATGAACCTCATCCCACCGCAGGGCATCCAGTTCAACGCGAGCTCCACCGGGAGCGTCGACCGGGCGCTGTTCCTCGACCGCTTCGAGCGGCCCGTGACCGCGATTGACAGCTCGCCGTGGATCGGGAGCAACTACGTCGAGAGCGCGGTGTACGGCTTCTACCTCGTCCGCTCCAACTACTGGGTCTGGGGGAACGTGATCGACCGGGCGGTCGTCGGCATCTTCGCGTCCCAGTCGAACGCGAACATCCAGTTCAATCTCGTGAATGGGACGGGCACGGGAATCGAGGTCGCGGACGGCGGGGCGCCGACCGTCCTGGACAACACCATCACGAACACGAGCGGGCCCCTGGCGATCGGGATCCACGTCACAAGCGGTGCGGACGCGGACCTCTGGCGGAACGCGGTGTACGGGGTCCAGGGAATGCGCGGCGGAAACGGGGTGGCCCTCGGCCAGCCCGGGGAGGACGGCGGGCTCGCGGTCGGGATCGTCGTCGACAGCGCCGCCACGGCGACCATCCGGGAGAACGCCGTCGGGGCGGTCTACGGGGGCCGCGGCGGGGACGGCGCCCCACTCCTGGGAGGGACCGGGGGACGCGGCGGGCACGGGGGTCCCGCGGGCGGCATCGTCGCGGGGGGCGTCGGCGTGCTCGACGCGGACGACAACGTTGTCGGCACGATCGTCGGGGGACGGGGCGGCCAGGGCGGCGGGGGCGGCGGCACGGCGACCGGCGGCGACGGAGGGAACGGCGGCGTCGCGGCGGGGCTGGAGGTGCTCGGCGCGTCGGGCCCTGCGTCGTACTACACGAACACGATCGACGGCATCGCGGGAGGGGCGGGGGGGAACGGCGGCGACGGTACGCTCCCCGACGGGAACGGGGGCAAGGGAGGGGAGGCGTACGGCATCCTCACGATCGCGGCGACGGACGGGGACGCGAGCGCGAACTCCGTCCAGAACATCATGGGTGGCCCCGGCGGCAACAGCACGACGGGCGCGGGGAACGCCGCGGGCGCGGCGGGCGGCCCCGCGACGGGGATCGCGGTCACGCTCGCGGCGGGCGCATCGATCCTCCACTCGAATGGCGTCGTCACAGTCGCGGGCGGGGAAGGCGGACGCGGAGGCCTCGGCGGGGACGGAGGCAGCGCGACCGGGATTTCGATGATCGCCGCGCCGGACGGGAACTTCAACGCCACGTCCGCGAC
>Ga0214473_10002251_pt1 | contig 23883 bp, 20 predicted proteins | sample RVTome_7_FD_203509 | JGI IMG/M metagenome (GOLD analysis project Ga0214473, IMG submission 203509) | Soil microbial communities from uranium-contaminated site in the Upper Colorado River Basin, Wyoming, United States - RVT98D197 | ecosystem: Environmental > Terrestrial > Soil > Contaminated >... | reverse complement strand
ATCGAGGGTGTGTTTTTTCCCAGGACCTCCTTTTTGGGGGTCGCCGATTTCCCGGGTTTGCAAAGGATTACTAAATAGTAATTATTCTTAGTAAGCAGTGAAAAAAAATCAACTGCTTTTACATCCCTGGCAAATCCCTCTCAGCTCGACGTAAACCCGGCTGACTTCACCCCAGCCGGCCACTGCCTCGGGTACCTTGATTTCGTCCAGCTCGCCGCTGTAAAAATCGCTCACCTTTCCGCACTTCACACAGACCAGATGGTGATGCCGGTTCAGGTTGGAATCGTAGCGCGCTTTTTCGGAAAACAGGGAGACTTTCTCCAGCAGGCCGGCCTCTTCCAGGAAACCGAAAGTCCGGTAGACCGTATCGTGTGAAATCGTCGGAATCCGCTTGCGTACCCTCCTGAAGATCGTATCGACGTCCGGATGCTCCTCGGTGGCGGCAATCTCCCGGAAGATCATCAGCCTCTGGTGAGTCAGCTTGAGGCCGGCTGCCCTGGCGCCGGCGACGAATTTATCGAAATAGCCATTATTTACTTTGGAGTTCGGTTTCATCCCGCGTTTCATTTAAGAATAATTCCTATTTAATATATTTTCCTGCAACGCTCCTGTCAATACTACTCGGCGTAAAATCCCGCCATCGATTTTCCAATATACGATATTTCCGTTCCTTTGAAAATACCCGCCAGACATGCTGCATCACGTGAAAAGAGGACCGTGAAGGCCTCGCCACCCCTGGTGAGCCTTGCCCGCATAGCCGGAGTTTCAGCGCTTCGATACCAAGTCTCCGAAAGCCCCCAGCAGGCCGTACTTGTTGAGCCAGGTGGTGTACATGATACCCGTAGCGCCCTGGGTGCGGTCCAGGGATTCGAGCCAGGTTTTCACGTTCTCCAGGTCGTCGCTGTCGTAATAGGCGGCGGCGATGGTCTGATAGCCCAGCCGGCTGAAATGCTCCAGGCTCTTGTCGCGCACGCGGTGGTTCCAGCAGACGATGGTCAGGTCCTTGGGGATGAATTCCCAGGCGCCGTACCAGCCCTCGTCCACCAGGTAATAGTAGTCGCGCTTATTGGCGTTGTGGTTGGGATCGAACATATCCGACCAGATGAACAGCTTGGCCTGCGGGTTAACCTCGCGGATTATCCTGACCTGGCGGGTGACACAGTCGCCCAGGATCTGCGCCGCGCTCAGGCCGCGGCTCTTGCAGGCTTCGCAGCTTGCCGCCACGCGGATTTCATCGGAGTTGAGGAAGTACATGCCGTTGCCGAACACTTTTTCGAAAAGCCGGATCTGCTTGCGCCAGATTTCATACACCACCGGCTCCGACATGCAGATCGGGGTCTGGCCCTGGTAGATGGCCGTGCCCTGGTAGTAGCTCACTCTCAGGCGCGCGCCCTCTCTTATCCGGCTCCCGGGCAAAAGCCGGATGTCCGGTCCCGGGTGGTCGAACATGAAGTTGAGCTGGATGTCCTCGACGCGCTCGTAGTCGCGGCCCTCTTCGTAGACCACGCCGCCGGCCTCGTCCCGCACAGTCAGCGGGCAGCCGGGCCTTCTGAGCAGGTTCACCAGACCTTCTTCCCGGACCTCCAGGCCATCGATCCAGAAGCGGCCGGTCTTGCCGCCCCAGACCCCCACCGACAGCGCCACCCGGCTATAGCTCTTGCTGTTGAACCCCATGTCGATTTTAAGCCAGTCGGTGGTGCCGGGCACCTGCGGGTCGAAGAACGAGAGCGGCCGCTGGCCATCGCCCAGGGCTTCCACGCGGAAGCGGCCCGAGCCGAACGGGTTGGAGGGGTCGAGGCCCTCGGTCCGCACCCAGAAGCTCACCTGATAGAGCCGGCCGGGCCGGACCTCGATCTCCTGGATCAGCCGGCCGTCGTCCCGCTGGCTGCCGAAATTTTCGAAGCGGATCGAGGCCGAGCCTTCCTTGAATATTTTCGTATCGGCAAAAGCCTCCTGCGGCTCGTAGGGGAAGCGCCAACCCTCGAACTTGCCTCCCTGATAGCTTTCGAAGCCGCCGTTGACCAGTTTCACCGGCGGATCGGGGACGTGGCGCGCCCAGCCGGGCCCGGCCACGAAAAGCGCGTCGGTTACCGGCAGGCCCTCGGCCAGGTTCTTATCGTGCTGGAGCATGAAAGCGTTGTAGCCCACGCCCATGATCTGCGGAATGAGGTCCAGGCCGTGGCTTTCGCAAATCTGCCGTATCTGCTTCAGGACCTTGAAAGTGTAGGGGCTGTCCAGGTCCAGCCGGTCGAGGGCGCCGGAAAGGACCAAGCCGTTGACCCCGTGCGCAGCCCCGGTTTCGACCACTTCCCTGACTTTTTCCACCACCGATGGGTCGAACTGCTCGCCCAGAAAGTAAACCCAACGGTAAGGGTAAACTTTCCCCTGGGCGAAAGAGTCGGCCTGAACGAGAATCACGGCGGCAACCAGGCAGACTGAAAGGTTCCGGTACATTGGAAAGCTCCTTTTCCGATTTAGCTGCTGTCGGTAAGTGAAAAGAAGCGGTGAGGTTCCAAAAAAAAACTTGTGATCAGAGGGACAGGATATAATAATGTACGCCGTTTCGACATTTATTTCTTGAGAAAAGAAATTAGTGCGGATTATTCACAAATTGCCATAAATCCGCGTAGGGGCGGACCCACGCAGGGGTCTGCCCCTACGATAAAGATAACACTCTGCATATGATTTGGCGTAATCGCAGGGAAAATCAATTGAGTACAACGTAACCATATTTAAGAAAACCTGTACTATCTTACTCATCTCGCTACTCGGCAAGAGATCTTTATCGCAGCTTCCTTGTCACAAAATATTCTCGTTCACCTTGAATAACAATTATCTAACCACTGGTAAGCAGCTTTTCGACAGCCGGGCCGAGTTTTACGCCCAGGTGTGCGGCGTGTTCGCGCAGCAGGGCCGGAGTCGTGCCCAGATGGATGGTGTCCGGGCTGGTGACGGAGAGAGAGGAAAGCAGAGCGGCGAAATCGGCGGCGGATTCGAGCGGCTGGTCGGCGAGAGCCTGTCTGGACTTTCGACCCGGCAGGATAAACGGCAGCCCGGCTGCGGTCGCGACGATCACCGCCCCCAGGGAAGCATCCCCCGCCCCGGCCGTACTTACCACCTCCACCCCGGCGGCCGGGGTGAACTCCCAGCGGCCGTCCTGGCAGGCATAGGAGCCGCGGGAGCCGACAGTAACGAGTAGTCTCAGGCCGGGATTCACTCCGCTGAACTTTTCTGCGACCGCGGCCAGAAAATCATCCGGTGACAGTGAGTCGAAGTGTGCGCCGGCGAAGGATTCCGCTTCATCACGGTTAATGGCGAGGTATTCCGTGTTCCGCAGGAGCCGTCCGCCCAGCGGGTGATTAATTTCCGCGGAATTGAGCGCGCAGAATCGGACCAAGCCGTACCGGCCGGCCAGCTCCAGCAGTTCGAGCCTGGCCTCCAGGGAGACTTCCGGGGCGGCGAGCGCCATCCCCTGCCTGCCGAACCGCCGGCACAACGGCTCCAATTCCCGGACGTCTTCCCGGCTGACCAGGCTGGAAGCGCTGCGGGCGGTGGTGATGTTGCCGCCGGAGGCGTCCGGGTACTGGAAGCAGACCGAAAAGGTGGTGGCCGCTTCCGGCGTGGCCTTGACGTGGTTGACGTCCATGCCGGCCGAAGCCATCAGCCCGGTCATCTCCCGCCCCACTTCGTCATCCCCCACCCGGCCCACCGGTATGGTCTGGAAGGTGGACTCGTCCTTTGGATCGGAGCCCAGCAGCACGGCGACATAATGCAGGATAATATGCAGCTTGCAGAAATCCAGCGCCTGACTCAGCTCCCCTTCCCGGCTCTCCTCGCGGCCCAGGGTGTGGTCGCCGACCAGCTTGAAGAAGATGCCCGAGCCGATACCGCCGGTACCGATCAGGGCCTGGTATTGCAGATTCAGCATGGGTGGAATCCCGAGGTTGGGGGGATGGCCGGGGCCTATAGCAGCTCCCACTCCGGGTGCCGGCTGATCGGATGCTCAGCGGTCTCCCGGGTCAGTGTCACCCGCGCATCCGGATGAGTTTGCAGCAGGGTCAGCGGGTACTCCGGGGTCGGCTGGCTGAACAGGGCCACCCGGAAGGCGGTCTGCTTCCAGGCGCCCGTGTCGCTGTAGACTCGCACCTTGCGCGCAGACAGGCACTCCTTCACGCCCAGAGTCACGCTCATCGGCGGGATGAACTGCCAGGCCGTGCCCAGGCTCCGCTGGGCCAGGGCGATTACCGTGTCCCAGTTGTTGTACTGGATGCGGATCGTGCTTTCGCGCACGTCGTCGATAGTCAACAGGCTGAACGGCTCGCGCCGAGCCTGGTTGTAGGCGATATGGCCGTCCTGGCCCCAGCCGCCCAGGGTGATGTCGACCGGCTCCTTCCAGATTTCCTCGCGCACCCGCTCCATTGTCTGAGGAGTGAGCCAGAAACGGTTTTCCTGGGGTACCGCCAGTCCGGCGGTCACCGGGCCGTAGAAAACCTGCTCCATGGTGACCCGGAAGTTGTAAGGATGTCCGGCCGGGAGCAGCCGGCCCTGCCAGTCGAGGCATTCGTCCATGTGGAAAACCATCAGGTTGCGCAGGCTCACCCGCTCCCGGTTAACCATCCGGGTGAAAGGCTCGTACCAGCACATCGGGCCGCAGGGAACTATCGCCCGGGTCGTTCTGCCCTCGGCGTTGTTTGCCCGGACAGTCTCCACCAGCTCGCTGGCCATTTTCTCGCCCAGTTCCTCCCTGGTCTCCACGATTTCGAACGGGACCCGGGGACCGTGCTTAGCCAGCTCGTCCACCGGAATCGAACACCACTTCAGTAATTCGCGCCTGTCGAACGTACTCATTGATTCTCCGGGGGAAATTATTCCGATTGTTTTTTCTGGCCGTAGTAGCTTTTATCGCCGTGCTTGCGATAGTAGTGCTTATCCAGCAGCTCCTGCTGCATCGGCGGGGTGAGGGGATCGATCTGAACGGTGCCCCAGGCCATGCGCGCCACCTCCTCCAGGACCGCCATGTTCTCCACCGCCCGGGCCGCCGATTCCCCCCAGGTGAAAGGGCCGTGGGAATAAACCAGAACGCCCGGCACGGCCAGCGGGTCGAGCTCCCTGAACCGTTCGGCTATCACCCGGCCGGTCTCCACCTCGTAGCCGCGGCCGATCTCCCGGGGAGTGAGAGGGCGGGTGAGCGGCACCTCCCCGTGGAAATAGTCCGCGTGGGTCGTGCCGAACGCCGGGATCGGCCGGCGGGCCTGGGCCCAGATCACCGCGTAGGTCGAATGGCTGTGAGCCACGCCCGAGACCTGCGGGAATGCTTTGTAGATTTCCAGGTGGGTGGGAGTGTCCGATGACGGCTTGCAGTCGCCTTCGACCTGCCTCCCCTCCAGATCGACCACCACCAGCTTGTCCAGGCTGAGCTCCTCGTACGGCACGCCGCTGGGCTTGATCACCACCAGGCCGCGCTGACGGTCGCAGCCGCTGGCGTTACCCCAGGTGAAAAGAATCAAGCCCTTGCGCCGAAGTTCGAGGTTGGCTTCGAGAACTTCCTGTCTGAGCTCTTCGAGCATGGCTGGCTACCGGGAAAAACGTGCTAAATAAATTCTCGCCATTGCAAGATATTCGATACGGTCGTCACTCTTCAAGAAAAAAATGGCCGGCCGGCCGCGCTGTTTCCGTCTCCAGAGTTTGCTTGCCGCCGCCGCAGACGGTCTGTATTTTTAAAGTACTTGAGGAGAAATGGTTTCTTGAACCCGAGGAGGCAGGATGTACAGGAAAGCGGCACTGGTCTGGGCCCTGATGCTGGTCCCGACCCTGAACGCAGCGGATTTCTCAGCCAGGCCGTTCACGGCCGGCTGTGCGCAGATTTTCGTCACCGATGACGTCTCGAAAAATCTCGAAAAATATCTGCATTTCATCCAGAGGGCGGACAGCCTGGGCGTGGAGCTGCTCGTTTTCCCGGAAGCCTCCCTCTCCGGTTACGGGCCGGAGCACTACAAGGATAAACCCATGCCCCCGCAGGAGACGTTGACCGCCGCTCTCGACCGGGTGCGTGAAGCGGCCCGGCAGGCCGGCCTCTGGGTCCTGGTCGGCACTTCCACCTGGCGCGACGGCGGGCTGTTCAACGAAGTGCACCTTCTGGACGACCAGGGTGAAATCCGGGCGACCTACGCCAAGACCCAGCTTACGAGCGGCGATGCCACACAGTACAAGCCCGGCGAAAAAATCACTGCCTTCGAGGCCGGCGGGATGAAATTCGGCCTGCAGATCTGCTACGACATCCGCTTCCCCGAACCCTGGCGGATCCTGGCCCTCGAGGGCGCGCAAGTCATCATTCACGCGGCCCAGGCCTGCGGCAGCAGCTCGTGGAAAATCCCGGTCTGGGAAGGGCACCTGCGCAGCCGCGCCGCGGAAAACGGCGTCTGGGTGGTCTCCTGCAACGCCGCCGGACCGGTCCAGATGGGCCGCAGCTACATCGTGGACCCCGACGGGCTGCTGGTGGCCCAGAGCAACCAGGACTCCGAGGAGCTGATTTACGGCCTGGTCGACCTTTCCCGGAAAAACCGGGTCAACATCAGCAGCCGCCGCATTGACCTCTACCAGCTCCTTCCGGCGGACCGGTCTGCCCCCTGAGGGCCACACGAGTATAAAGTCAGCCGGGAAGGACAATCCGGATGCGCAGCGTATCGGCCTTGAAAATTTCCCTCTTGGTGTTCCTGGCAATCGCCTCCGGCCGGGACCTCGGGGCCGGAGTGCGTTCGGACCATCCCCGCCTTTTCGTCAACACCGACCCGGCTTACAGTAACTGCCTCGATTCCCTGCGCGCCCGCGTCCGGCAGTTTCCCTGGCGCGCTCCCTACGAACAGCTCCGCATGTGGCGCAACAGCTTCGATGACGTGCCGAGGGGCCGCAAGCCCGCCAACGTGCTGCCCTCCTACGCCATCCGCTGGCTGATCGACCCGACCGACACCGCCGCGGCCGACACCGCCCTGGCCATGCTGATGGCGATCGAGAAGGACGACGACCAGAGCTGGAACCTCACGGTCGCCGCGCTCGCTTACGACTGGCTCTACGGCTACCGGGGATTCAGCCTCGAACAGAAACGGACCGTGCGCGACCGGATCGCCCAGTTCACCCACGAGCTCACTTTCCAGATCCGGAACGACGACGACATCTTCAACAACCATACCTGGTACCACCTGCGGGCGGTGTTCCTGGCCGCCCTGGCTCTTTCCGGCGAGCACGAAGAGGCGGGACAGTGGCTGCAGTTTGCCGAGGACTACTGGAAGGACACCCTCGAACCGTCCCTGAGGCTGTTCGAGGGCGGCTGGCACGAAGGGTTGTCCTACAGCACGCGGGCCGGCATGCTCAACCTCGCCATGTGGCTCGAAGCTCTCGAGAGCGCCAGCGATCCGCGCCAGTACCGTTTCGCCAGGCTCAAGGCGGAAGGCGACTGGCTGAACCGCTTTACCGTCTTCTACGCCGCCCAGGTCTACCCCGACGGGACCCTCGCCCGCTACAACGACGTACCGGAATTCATCATGGACGGCGGCTGGGACAACGGCCGGCTGTTTCTGATCGTGGCCCGGGAATATCGCAGCGGCCTGGCCGCCTGGTTGTTGAAGAACGCCGCCGACCGGGGACTGGAGCTCCTCCCGCTGCACATCTGGTACTATCTGCTCTGGTACCGTCCCGAAATCCAGGTCCAGCCTCCGCAGAATTTCGTCCCGCTCTCGATAAGGCTCTGCCCCGGCACTTACGATCTCTTTTTCATGCGCAGCGGCTGGGAGCGCGGCGCCACCCTGGTGACATTCCACGCCGGCGACTGGTTCGGCGCACACGACCACCTGGATGTCGGCCACTTCACCATCTTCCGCAAGAAATTCCTCGCCCTCGACGCCGGCGTGTACGCGCCGATGAACACGAGCCACCATTTCAATTTCACCAACCGGAGCCTGGCCCACAACACCCTGCTGATCTACGATCCGGGGGAGCGCTTCCAGGTGCCTCATCCCGACAGCCTGCCGGTGTTCAACGACGGCGGGCAGAGGGTGGTGGTGAGCCTGGGCGGGCGCTCCACGCAGAACAATTCCTCGGTCGAGCACTGGCGCCGCAACCAGCTCGATGGCGCCCACTTCGAACGGGCCACGGTCCTGCACTGGTACGCCGGCGACTCGCTGGATTTCGTCGCCGCCGACCTCACCCTGGCTTACAACAGCGACTTCTTTTCCGCCTACGGTCAAGGCTTCCGCAACCGGCCCAAAGTCGAATCCGTGGTCAGGAACCTGGCCTTTCTCAAGCCTGACGCAGTGGTCATCTACGACCGGGTGACGGCCAAGGAGGCTGCGTTCAGGAAAACCTGGACCCTCAATACCACTCATCAGCCGTACCTGGGAGACTCCGGCCTTTTCCAGGCCGTGGACGGCCCGGCCAAGCTGGCCGGACGGACCTTCCTACCCGAGCGCGCCGAACGGGAAATCTGGGGCTCCTATTCACAGCCGTTTATCTTCGGCGGTATCGACATGCGCTACAATCTCGACCTGGCCGGCTACCCGGATGTGGTCCCGGGAGGCTGGATTCTGCGCATCTCGCCGGCGGAGGCGAGCCTGGAGGACGAGTTCCTGCACGTGCTGGTGGCCGGTGATGCGGACCAGACCACCGAGGATCTGGTGGGCGACTGGGAAATGATCGAAGCCGAAGGCGCGCGGGCGGTGACCGACGGCCGGGTGGTGCTCGTCTTCCCGGACAACTCCGGACGGGCCGTGAGTCTCCGGCTGCCGCCAGGCGAAGCCGAACGCCGCATTTACCTGCTGGGTGTGCCCGAGGCGCGTTACCGGACTGCGGAACTGAACGGCAAAGCGGTCGAAAGCTATGCTTACCGGGACGGTGTGCTCAGTATAAAGGTCAGACGAGGCGGAAGGCTGGTGATACAGCTCGCCTGACCGGCTACTCTCTGACGAACGCCGCCGCGGCAAATGTCACCGCGCTCCGGGTGGCGGTCTCGTGCCAGATCTGGCGCCCCAGCTCCACCCCCTTCACTCCCTTCGGCAGAACCTCCAGCAGCAGCGAAAGTGCGGTGAAGCCGCAGACATGGTAGCGGTCCCGGACGTGGCGTCCTTCCCGGCAGAAGGCTTCCACGTCGAGGGCGGTAAGGTGGGTAACCAGAGCCCGGTCGTGGCTGGCGGCGTCCCGGGAAATCTGCACCGCCGGCCGGGTGTCGCCGAACTTGGGCCCGATGTGGCAGAAATCCACTCCGGCCACCACCAGGGTGCGGCAGTTGGGGTCGGCGATCAGTTCGGCCAGGCAATCGAGCGCCGGGACCAGCGGCGCCAGGTCTCTGGGCCTGGCGCCCCGGCCCGCGATCAGGAACTCGAAGAGCGATCCGCAGAGCACCGGCACCAGGGAGAAATCACCCCCCAGGACGTGCTGCAAGAGAAGCACCTGGAACTCCACGGAATGTTCGCTGCGGTGGGCGAAATCATCGGCTGCGGCCAGGCTGCCGGCCGCTTTGCGCAACCGCCTGACCGCGAGGCGGTCGGTGGGGACCCGGCCCAGGGGCGTCAGGTAGTCCTTTTCGGTGATCGAAAACAGGCCGCGCTCCAGGTTGTGGCCCACGCCCAGCACGATCACGCGGTCGTAGCTGCGGCCGGCGAGCGCTCCGTAGGCGGCCGAATAAATCTTCCGGCCCACCCGCAGTTCGATGTGCGGCGCCACGAGCGCCACCAGGTCGGCCCGGGCCAGCTCACCGGCTTTCGCCCCGGCGGCCTCGTCTCCCAGCATCTCCTCGATGAACTCCAGGCAGGCCTGGGTCTGGTCTGGATAGCTTTTCCCGGCCAGGGCGGCGGGACGTTCGCGCAAGCCCGTGAAGCTTTCGACCAGCTTCTCCTTCGCCTGGTGGTAGCGGCCGTTGTCCAGCAGATACGCCTCGTCCAGCCCCCGGATCACCGACTCGACCACCTCGATCGGGATCGCAGTGAGCTGGCCGGCGCGGGCGCTCTGCTCCACCAGGTTGCGGCGGATTTCCTCCGCGCTGTTCCTGCCGTCCAGCAGCGACAACAGGGGCAGGGCGCCCGAGCTGATCGCCAGGGGCCCACGACTGTCCAGTTCGAGCGGGTCGCGTACGACGATCAGCGTGTTGCCGTCCGCGGCCTGCATCGGCAGCAGGTCGATGTCGCGGCGCAGTACCGGGTTGTTCGCCTGTCCATCCGGCATCGCTCTGCTTCCTCTTCGGCTTCGCGCTATAGCTGCAGCTTGCCGTCTACCATGATTTTCCTGCCGTCGATCCAGACCGTCGGGGAGAGGACCAGCCCGTCGAGATGGCTCGGCACGCCGACCGTTCCCCCCATGCTCTTGTTGTCGCCCAGGGCCAGGTGCACGGTGCCGAGAATCTTTTCGTCCTCGAGGATATGGCCCGAGATGATCGCCTTGTCGTTGGTGCCCACGCCCAGTTCGGCAAGGTTAAAGGCGGGCTTGCCGTGCGGCTCCAGCAGTTTTTCCAGTTCGGCCGCCTTGGCTCCCCCGCTGAATGAGGTGGCGTAGCCGTCCTCCACTTCGATCCTGATCCTTGCCTTGCCCAGCTTGCCGATCCCGGCCACGGCCGCCTCGAAGACCACCGTTCCCCGGGCGCTGCCTTCCACCGGGGCGAGGTAGGCCTCGCCGGCCGGCAGGTTACTCATATCGCCGGGCTTGTGCACCAGACCGGTGTCGGCGTGGGCCGTGCGGCCTTCGATCGAAAACTCCACATCGGTGCCGGCCGGGGAAGTGACCCGCGCATGATGGCCGCTGGTGAGCGCCTTCGCGGCCTTCTGGCTCAAAGCCGCGATTTCGTTGTAGTCGGCGGTGAGGGTCCGCACCATGCAGTCCTCGGTGATTCCCGGCAGGGTGGCCGCACGCACGCCGGCGGCGGTGGCCGCGCGCCTGGCATCGGTATGGGTCAACGACTTGGTGGTGGGGCAGAGCAGCACGTCCACGGCTTTCATGATCTGGGCCACCGCCGGCGGCGGCTCCTCGCCGTTGGAGCTGCGCTGGAGGATTTCCAGCAGCATGGCCTCCGCCCAGGCCTCCCTGGCCGCCTCCCACAGGGCGTAGCCGATCCGCCGCTCGCCCTCGTCGCAGATCACGAGCACGCTCTCGCCCTTTTTTACTCCCATGCAACCGGTAATCGTGTTTCTGGCCGCATCTTTCAGTGTGCCCATTTCAACCTCGGTCTCGAATTCAGGTTATACTGGAATGTAATATTTGGGAACGAGCCGGCGGTTCCAGTGTCCTGCCGTCTCTCTGTCAAACTCACTGTGCCCGGCCCTGCTCTTTATCGACAGCCAGCGCTTTCTCACGCGGGATCTTGATCAGCACGTAAACCAGGGCGCCGAAAATAATCAATCCCAGCCAGGGCATCAGCCAGCCGGAACCAGACAGAAACGACTGGTACCAGCCGGCGGCCGGCCGCTTGGAGACTTCCGTGGCCAAGTCGAAAATCGGAGATTTGGTGAAGTTGACGCTCAGGAAAACGAACACGGCCAGCAGCACCGCGGTCAGGCTTTCGCCGGCCACGAACCCGCTGGCCAGCAGCAGCCCGTTGTTCTCCGCCTCCTGCTTGGCCCGCTCGCTCTTTTTACGCAGGGTGAACTCCAGGAGCGCCTTGATCAGCCCGCCCGTGAAGATGGCGAAGGTGGTGTTGAACGGCAGGTACATGCCCACGGCCACCAGCATCGGCGAGCCGCCGCCCAGCAGGATCAGGCCGAGAGCGAAGAAACCGCCCATGAAAACCAGCGGCCAGGCCATCACTCCGCCCACTATCCCCTTGGCCATCAAGGCCATCAGGCCGGCCTGGGGCGCGGGCAGCTCCGCCCCGCCGATCCCGCCGGGAGTGTAATTGTGTAGGAGCCAGAGTGGCCCGGTCAGCACCAGGGAGGCGCCGATTACCCCGAAAATCTCGGCCAGCTCCATGCGCCTGGGCGTACCGCCCAGGAGGTGGCCCACTTTCAGGTCCTGCAGCATGTCACCAGCCACTCCGGCCATGCAGCAGACTACGCCGGCCACGCCCAGCACCGCCGCGATCCCTTTCATTCCGGTGGTGCCCAACCAGACCATCAACACAGCCGCCACGATCAGCGTGGAGAGAGTCAGGCCGCTGATCGGATTGTTGGAGCCGCCGATCAGGCCCACCAGGTAGCCGGCCACCGCGCTGAAAAGGAACCCGGCCACCGTCATCACCAGCGCCGCCACCAGGGCGCTGACCAGCGAACCGGAAAAGTACCAGTAGAGCAGGCACATCGGGATCACCAGCAGCACCACGCTGATCGTGACCCATTTGAAGTTCAGGTCCTGTTCCAGGCGGTTGGGCTTGAAATTGCCGGTCTGGCTGAGGCGGAAGTCGCTGAAAGCCTTACTCATGCCATCGATCAGGGGCTTGCGCATCCGGGCCAGGGTGTAGAAGGAGGAGACGAGCATCGCGCCCACCGCGAATGGCCGCACCTGGCTCAGCCAGACTTTGCTGGCGATGTCGGTCCAGGATTCCCCGGCGCTGCTGTAAGCCGAAAGCTCGGGGTTGAAAAACATGGCCACCGGAATGAACACGAGCCAGCCGAGCACGCCGCCGGCAAAGACCCAGGAGCTGAGCCGCAGCCCGATAATGTAGCCCACCCCCACTAAGGCCGGACTGGCCCCCGGAGTCTGCACCAGCATCCCTCCGCCGAAAGTGGTGGCATGCGAGGAGGCCTGGCCGGGAAAGAGGTCGATCTGGCTGGGCTTGAACGGCCAAAAGACGGTAACGTACTCGCGGATCAACCGGATGCCGTTGGCATTCTTGAAAAACTCGAATAAGGCGGCCAGGCCCATTGCGCCGAATACGTATTTGGCGCCGGTCTGGCCGTGCTGGCCCGCCTTGACCACCTCGGCGCAGGCCCTCGATTCGGGAAACGGCAGGCCGGCTTCCTCGACCAGGGGCCGGCGCAACAGGATCACGAACAGCACCCCCAGCACTCCGCCCACTAACATGATCATGGTGCAATCCCAGTAGTTGAGGTCTTCCCAGACACCACTGATCACGAATGCCGGCAGGGTGAAAATCGCCCCCGCCACCAGCGCTTCGCCCACGCTGGCTGCGGTCCGGGTGATGTTCTCTTCCAGGATCGTGCCCTTGAAGACTCGCAGCACGGCCATCGCCACCACCGCCGCCGGAAAGGTGGCCGACACGGTCATGCCGGCTTTCATCCCCAGATAGGCATTGGCCGCGCCGAGGATGATCGCCATGAACACACCCAGCAGTACCGCGCGCAGGGTGAATTCTTTGAGGTTTGATTCGGCCGGGATGAAAGGCTTGAACTGGCTCTCACTCATAAGCAATTGCCCCCCGGATCAGGATTCGACGACGTTGGAAAGTACGGAACTTGCCGTGCCCGCACGATAATAGCCTGCAAAACTGCCGGCGCGCAAGTAATAATTGAGCCGGATCAGAGGAGAGGGAAATTGCGGTCGCGAGACGGTGATACCGGGGGTAAGGGGCAACTAAAGAAGCGTGAGAAGCTGAACGAATGGCTGATTTCAGTCGAGGGATTCCACCTTGCTGTCGCTCTGGCTCTGGTTCTCTTCTTCGAGTCCACCGTCCATGAAGCGGTAGAGCTTGAGCGACTTGCCGTGCTCGTTGGCAATCTCGTCGAGTTTTTCGGCGCCCTTCTGAAGGTAATCCATAAAGGCCTGCAGTTCGGTGAGGTCATCGGGGCCGAGCTGGTGCAGCTTTTCCACCAGGGCCTGCAGTTCCTCCCTGACCTTCATGTATCCGGGCGGTAGTCCTCTTTTGATATTCATCGGGCCGGGCCGGTCGAGTCGGTTAGAGGTTTATTTCGAAACCTGCTCCAAATGCGCTTTCTTGCGGTGATTCTCGATAAACTCCTGGATCAGCGCGTCCTGCTCCTCGACGAAGGTCTCCAGGGTGATCAGCAAGTTCTCCACCTCGCTGGCCCTGAAATGCACGATCGTGTCCTTGTCTGCAGCGTCGGCCTGGTCTCCCATTTTGGCGTACAGCAAGTCGTAAACTACCTTGATCGTGGAGAGCTTCTGTTCGAGGTGGGTGAGAAGGTCGTTGAATTCCTGCATCAGACATCCTCCGGCTAAAGCACGAAGTTAGGTCGAGTGAAACGGGCTCTGGAGCCCGGTCCGCCCCGACCGTCAATCCAGCGGCAGGTATTTCTGGGTGTGCAGCTCTTCGCGGTACTTGTCCAGCACCAGGTCGATCCCCTCGCGCAGGTACTCGCTGATCGGCACACGGGTCTTACCGGACAGGGCTTTGAGTTTTTCTTTCTGGCTGACCAGAATATAAGTGGTGATCTGGGTTTTGCTTTCGGACAATTCGCCCTCCTTGCGCTGACGACGGACGGCAAGATAGAGATATATTGCATTATATCAATATTTATCTCATTTCCGGACTTTTGTCAACTAAGTTTTTTAACTGCTTGAAAACAGCCCGGAAATTGGCTATCTTGAGCCAACCCTACGAGGTGATGCCTGGAAACCCGTATCCGGGATAAAACAACCGGAACTCGAAAGGCGGAACTCATGGCCAGGTTCAAATCTTTCCTGATCTTCGGTCCTAACGGGATCGGCAAGGGCACTAACGCCAAGGCCATCGGCGTTCTGCCCGGTTACCTCCACTTTTCCACCGGTGACATGTTCCGGGCCCTGGTGGCCAGGGTCAAGGACGGCACGGCCAGCGAGCTGGAGCGGCAGATAGACCGCACGATGAAAGAAGGGGGATTGGTGGATGATGCAACCACGGTGCGGCTTGCCAAGGAATACCTCGAAGCGGTCGCGGCCGCCGGCCGCCTGAACCCGCACTCCGACCGCGTGCTGCTGGACGGGCTGCCCCGCAACCGGGCGCAGGCCGAGATGATCGAGGAGTTCATCGAGGTGGCCGGCGTGCTGCACATCACCGCGGCCCGGGATGTGGCTGTCGCCCGGATCACCGGCAGGGCCAGGATCGAGGGCCGCAAGGACGACCAGGACCCGGAAGCGGTCGGCCGGCGTCTCGACATCTTCTACGAAAACGCCGCCAAGATACTCTCCTTCTACGATAAAAAATTCGACGGCAGCCTGAGCTACAACTCGAAGATGATCCACTATATCGATGCCGACCAGCGTCCGGCAAAAGTCCTGCGGGATTGCCTGGCTTTCCTGGAGTGAATCTTTTACTGCGAACGCAAAACGAAAAGGCCGTTACCCTTGCGGGCAACGGCCTTTTCGTGCGGTAAGTCCCGTTTCGTACTTCTGTTCAGGCACACTACCGGGAAGAATCAGACAATCAGGTTGATCCGTCCTCCACTCTTCGAGCTGGACGAAGATTCAGTGGAATCGCCTTTTTTACCCTGTTCATCCGCCTTCTTCTTTTTTTCCCGTTTGAATTGATCCTGCTGCGAAGCCTGATCCTTATCAAGGGGTTGTATCCGGTAAGCATAGCCACTGTTTGGTATTTCCGTAATGGCCATTTCGCACTCCGGCGCTGAATAGTCCCCCAGTGTATGACGTGAACGTTGATCTCAATTGTTTATATCGGCAGCGCGGCTGATTCTCTTTAGCGCGAACGGCCGCCATTCCGGCTGTCTGAATGATTATTCTCAATCAGGCGGGACACGGCGCCTCGAACACTGCAAAATTCGATTTTTTAGGCAAAAAACGGATCGAATCGGGGAAAATATTTTCCCCGATCCTCATTCTGAAAAAAGTGCTAAAGTAGAGTTTATTTCGAGGCGGGGATGGTCTCCGGCGTGTCAGTGCGGCAGGAAGCCGCGCACCTGACAGTCACCGGTTTCGAAGTTTTCGACCAGCAGGTCCGGGCCGGCCTCGGCCAGCTCCGCCATCGATACGGTGCCGGTGGCCACGGCGATCACGCGGGCGCCGATCGCCCGGGCGGCGGTGATGTCGCTGACAGTGTCGCCCAGCACGTAGGTCGCCTCGGCGCTGAAAGCGATCCGGTAGTGTTCGCAGGCCCGCTCGAACGCCACCTGCGCCAGCTGCGCCCGGCTCATGTACTCCTCGCCGTAGCCGCCAGTGGGGAAAAAGCCGGCCAGCCCTACTGTGCCGACCTTGATCCTCGCCCCCTCGCTGATATTGCCGGTCAGCAGGGCGAGCTTTCCCAGCGAGGCGGTGTATTCGACCAGGGCCCGGACGCCGGGCAACAGCCGCCATTCAGCCGGGTGACGGCTCTCCAGGGTCAGGTACTCCACATACCGCTCTCTGAAGCTCTCCCAGTAGGAAGTGACGTCGATCCCGGCCAGGTCGGGCCGGAACGCCTCGACGATCTCGTGGAAGATCACCCGGTCGAGCTTGCCGGCCATGTGAATGTTCCGGATCGGCCCGTCGATTCCCAGCACCTCGTAACAGGCGCGCAGAAAGCTGCGGTAGCCGCTGCCGCCGGTCAACAGCAGCGTGCCGTCGATATCGTAGAGAAATAGCGGAGCGGCCGCAGAGAACATCCGGTCAGAACCCGTAGACGAAGCTGAACCTGTGGGAATTGCCCAGGTCGGAGTAAGGGACGAAAGCGTAATCGAAACGCAGCCGCAGGTAATTGACTCCCAGGCCGAACGAAAAATCCTCGTATTCGAGCCCGCTGCGGTAGCCGGCCCGGCCGTACAGGAAGTCGCGGAAATTGTATTCCCCGCCCACCGCCAGACGGGTGTCGTTGTCGTTGGGGGATTCGATTTCGGCCGTAAGGGTCAGCCAATTGCTCCGCCAGGGCAGCCGGCTGCGATAGGCCGCGCCGATGGCGATCACCCGCGGAGCGTCGTAACCAGTCGAAACGTACTTGACCTGGGTGCCGAGGTTACGCACTGAGATCGCCGCAGTGAGTCCGGGGATCATGGTGTGGGACTTGATCCCGATGTCGAACAGGTACGCATCGGCTGTTTCGGCATCGAGCGTCTCGTGCAGGTAGCGGAAGGTCACGCCGGCCGCCACCATCTCGCTCAGCCGGTAGGCGGCGCTCACTCCCAGACCCAGGTCCGCGGGGGTGAAAGTTCCCTCGGGGTCAACCGTGTTTCCGCTACGCCGCTCGAGTTCGCCCAGGCTGAAATAGTTCATCGACACACCCATCCTCACTCCCCGCGGCACATCGAATGTGAAGCTGGCCGCGCTCTGGCTGATATCGGCGATCCAGCGGTGATGCGTGAAAAACAGCTCCCGGGCTTGCCCATCCGCCAGCCCGGCCGGGTTCCAGAAGCAGGCGCTGGCGTCATCGCTGAGGGCACTGAACGCGCTGCCCATGGCCGCGGGCCTGGCGCCCACGCCCACTTTGAGGAAATTCAGGCTGGTGGTGCCGACTCCGCCGGCACCGGCGGACTGCGCGGCCGCGAAGATCGCGACCGAGACGGCCAGCGCCGTGCCCCACAAGCGTTTCAAGCCGACAGCTTTCATCAGTACCCGCTCAAGTCGAAAATGAGTCATTTGATCACGGCAAACTTGCGCACGGCCCTGGCTGTACCCGAGCCGGCCGACCAGGCCTTGACCAGGACGATATATACCCCGCTGGCGTAGGTGTCCACTTCCCAGCTCAGTTCGTTGGACAGCCCGTCGGCGGCCGCGGTGGTCCCCTCGAAGTCGGACACCCGCTCTCCGCTGGCGGTGAACACCTCCACGGTCACCCTCTCGACATCATTGCGGCCCAGCCGGTAGCTCAGATGGGCCCTGCCGCCTTTGACCGGGTTGGGATAGACGTAGCAGAAGCGTTCGGGCAGCACATCCGGCGATTCGGTCAGGCCGGGGTTTTGCTGAAGGGCCAGGCTCATGCCGGTGCGGGCGGGCCCGCCCCCCTGTCCCGGCCAGACCGCGGCCAGGTTTCGCGACCCAGTCGCATAGGCGTAAATATAGCCCTCGCCATCGGCGCAGACCAGATCGAGGTTGCCGTCACCATCGATGTCGGCCGGGAAGGGGGTCGCCAGGGAATTCGAGCCGAGGATGAAACGCATGAACGGCTCGCGGCCGCCGGCGCCGGCGAAAGTTAGGGCCAGCCTGCCGAGCGTGGCCAGGACTATGTCCTGCCTGCCGTCGCCATCCAGGTCGGCGATGGCCGGAGCGCTCAGATAGCGCTCCCCGGCAAACATCCTGGCCGACCCCACCGGCAGCGGGAAGCCGGCCCGGGAGGAGCCGTTGTAGTCGAGCACGAACAGCTGGTGCCGGCCCGGCGCAGTCGAGTCCGGGAAATCCACCGGCAGCACCAGTTCGTTGAGCCCGTCGCCGTCCACGTCACCGAGTGCGCCGCCGGCCAGGCACGACCCACCGGTACTCACGGGCCAGCCGGCCGCCGGGCTGCCGTCGGCAGCCTCGAAACAGAAAGCCCGGCCGTCCGCGGTGAAAGCGCAAACCCGGAAGCTTTCGCCCGCGCCGGGCAGGCCCAGGCGGCCGGCCACCGGGGCGCACTTAACCGCCGAGCCGACTTCCTGCGACCACTGCGCCCGGCCGTCCGGACCAAATGAATAAAGCCGCCCGGCCAGCGTGCCCACGAAAATCGCCTCGGCCCCGACACCGGAACTTCCGGTGAGCACGGCCGCCTGGGCCTGGACGTCCTGGTCCAGCGTGACCGGGAAGCCGGCCACTTCGCTGCCGTTTTCGTCCAGCACGTGGAGCCGGGCACTGGCCGGAGTGTTGCGTGTAAGCACGATCACGTCCCGGGTGCCGTCACCATCCACATCGGCCAGCACCGGGCCGGCGGTGATTCTCCCGGCCAGGCTCGCCGGCCAGCCGTGGGCCGGGACCATCGTCCCGCTGTGGTCCACGCTCCAGGCGTGCACCATTCCGCCGGCTGCGGCCACCACCACTTCCGGCAGGCCGTCTCCGGTGATGTCGCCGGCGGCCGGCGGGGCGTACACCGAGTCCCCGACCTGGGCGCCGAAGCCCTGCCGGACACTGGAGATGAACACCCGGCCGTCGTCCGTGACCTGCACCACTTCCAGCCCGGGCGAGCCGGGGTCAATATCGGCCACGAGCGGACTCGAATAGAGCGAGCCGGTGTCCAGCCGCCGCGGCCAGCCCGCCAGCGGATGCACGATCTGGTCGCCCTCGGCCACCACATCGAAGGCCACGTCGACCTGGACCAGGCTGTCCACCACCGGAACCCCCGGCGACACGGTCATCGACCGGAAACCGGAAACCTCGAGGTTGGACGGAACCCCGGTGTAGCTGGAAGAATTGGGATTGGTGTAAGGGCCGAACGAGAGGTTGAGGTTGCCGAGTTCGGCGGCCTTGACTCCCGGCACCATCCCCCCGAAAACGTCGAACGGGCTGCCGAAACCGGGATTGAGAGATGCGGGGAAAGGTTCGAGCAGGTGCTGGAGGCCGTCCGCTTCCTCCAGGTCGATCCCCAGATGCTGCGGTTCCGTGTTGACCGTGTTGAAAGTCAGGTCGCGCGTGAAGTTTTCGCGGATCACTTCCTCATCGACATGCCAGATCAGCACTCCGCTGCCCAGTCTGGCCGAATCGGCGGCGCTCATGACCGGCAGTCCTGGCGCATCCGAGTTGGGTATCGACCAGTCGAATTCGGCCAGGCTGCCGTCCGGCAGCCGGTAGTCGTCCTTCATCACGTCGGGGAAAGTATTGCCGCCGGTTTCATGGTAATCGAACCGGTTATTGAAGTTCTGGTCGCGCAGCCGCAGCTCGATCAGTAAGTACTCCGTGCTCGAGATAGGGACCTTGAGCACCTGCGGCAGGCCGTCGGCCGGCAACTCGGTGGCCTTCAGCAGAACGTTCTGCACGTCCCCGGTCACCACCAGGGGCTCGATCCAGCCGAGGAGTACTTTACTCCAGGCATCCGGGTGGCTGGGGATCCGGCTCACGGAATTGTAAAAGCCGGTGGCCATCAGCGTGTAGAAGCCCAGCGTGGGCCGGGTTCCCACGTAGGTATCGTAGAGATCGGGCAGGCCGAAGAAATGACCCAGCTCGTGACAGATCACTCCCAGCAAGCCCTGCAGCGGGCCCCCCTGGTTCCCCGCCACTTCCCAGTCCTGGACCGCAGTTTCGGGGAATACCTGGATGAATTTCACCTGGAAGGGGCTGCCGTCCGGATTGCGGTCGTTGGACTCGATTCCCTGGTAGGAAGGGTCGCCATCGGCGAGGATTTCGCGCAGAAGAACGTAATTGATCGACACCGGGAAAATGTCGTCCGGACTCTTTTCATCGAAGTCGGTGTGCTGGCCGCAGCCGGCGTGAAAGACCATCACCACGTCGTACTTGGAAAAGTCCAGTTCCCCATCGGCCGCCTGCACCGCATCCACCGCCAGCTTGGAGGTGCGCAGGGAGTAGTCGTCGTCCTTGCCGTATTCGGCCATTTCATTGGGCAGGCGGTAGATTTTCGAGATGTCTTCGCTGTCCGGCACCTCGAAGATCACCTTGCCCAAGCTCACCGCCTCGTAGTACTGGGAGACAGAGAGAAGATTGCGCTGGATATAGAGCTTGGACTTGGAGTCTATGGTGGTATCCTGGACGATTACCCCGGTAGAGGAGTCCTGGAAAGTGAAAAAGGGGATGTCGCCCCAGGTGCCGTTGCCGGTGGTGGCCGGGTTTTCATCCGGCTGGAACTCCACCCGCACCACTCCGATCCGGTAGTGCTGCGGCCACACTGCACCGGCCAGGCCCGCGCCGGCCGGACTGCCCCCCAGGAAGCTCTTGAGCGCCGGGGCATCCGGGTTGGGCAGGGAAAAGTGCGGATGGCTCCGGGGCGAAGGTACGAAACCGGCCGCCTGCCAGCCACCGGCCCGGGGGGCCGCAGTCGCTGAATGCAGAAAGAGAACGGCAAATGTCAGCAAAATCGATATTCTACGTGGCATCAAATCGCAACTGGTTGAGTACCTTCTGTTACTCCGGCCGTCACCCGGGCCTGGAAGTAATACCACCGCCCGCTGCCCCGGTTCCTTTGCGAATTGGCAAAGATAACACCAACCAGCCGCGGACTCAAATTTTTCTCAGCCAGGCCTCTGCAAGATAGGTGCCAGTGGCGTTCCCTCCCGGCCGCAGGGCGGCGGTGAAAAATATTGACTTTCTAACTGTTCGGGGTTAACCTCGATTGGTGGGGCTGGCCGCTGCAGCCCCGCCAGGCTTTGCCGCCGTAGCATGAGGTGAACATCCCTCGAACCGCCATCTGGCAGTCCCCGCTGGGGACGCTTCGCCGATTAAGAAAATTATCGTTGCCGTGCAGACAGGCTGCGACCATGATCTGCACGTCTTTTTTCTGACGTACGGTCCGGTCACGAATCACATTCCTGCAGACTGAAATTCCTTCACCGGAACCTGTCCGAATTTTACCGGGCAGCAACCGCCAAACAATTCACCTGTTTACAGGGGGATTCCGATGGTATCCAGCCGTAAGGAGATCAATCGCCGTAATTTCCTCACCAAGGGTGCCGCAGCCGCCGGACTCGGCGCTCTGATCGCCACCAGCAAGTCAGGCCTGTTCGGGGCGGTGCCCCCTTCGGACAAGGTCACGGTCGGTTTCATCGGCACCGGCGCCCGCGCCCAGCAGATCATGGACTCGATGCTGATGATTCCCGATTTCGAAATTGTCAACGTCTGCGATGCTTATACCGGCCGGGTCCAGCGTGCGATCAACCGCTGCAATAAAAAACCCAAGCCGGTCAAGGACTACCGCCAGATACTCCAGGACAAGAGCGTAGACGCCGTAGTGATCGCCACCCCGGACCACTGGCACAAGCAGATGGCGATCGAGGCAGTGGAGGCCGGCAAGGACGTCTACAACGAAAAACCCCTGACTTACCGGATCGACGAGGGTCTGGAGATTATCTCCGCGGTCCAGGCCAACAAACGGGTTTTCCAGGTGGGCAGCCAGGGCATCTCCAGCAACGTCCAACGCAAGGCCCGCGACGTCATCGCCAGCGGCAAGCTGGGCCAGATCACCATGATCCGCGCCTATTTTAACCGCAACACCGCCGAGGGCGCCTGGATCTATCCGATCCCGCCGGACGCCAACCGCCAGACCGTTGACTGGGACGCTTTCCTGGGCACCGCTCCCAAGCACGCTTTCAGCCTGCCGCGCTTCTTCCGCTGGCGCTGCTACCAGGACTATTCGGGCGGTATCGCCACCGACCTCTTCGTCCATCTCTGCACCACCATCCATTTCCTGATGGACGTCCAGGCTCCCTGTCAGGTGATGGGCATGGGCGATCTATTCCGCTGGAAGACCAGCCGCGACGTGCCGGATACGATCAACGCCAGCCTTAAATACAAGGAAGGCTTCATGGTCAACATGTCCGGCACCTTCAACAACACGATGACCAGCGGCTCCGGCTTCCAGATTCTGGGCACCGAGGGCAGCCTGGCGATCGGCGGCAAGCTGACCTTCAACCCCGAAAACCCGGTCGAGGATCCCCGCTGGGTAGTGCGCAGCTGGCCGGAAGCTCTGGATACGGCTTATTTCGCCGATCCGAAAATGGTCGCCTACGAGCAGGAAGCCCGGGCCCGGGCGGCCGCGGCCAAGCCGGAAGATATCATGGGCAACGACGAGGAAGACTCGACCCAGGCTCACCTCGAAAACTGGCTCGGTTGTATCAGAAGTCGCAATACTCCTGAAGAGGATGCCGAGGTGGGCCATCGCGCCTGCGCCGTGGCGCACATGGTCAACATGTCCATCGAAAGCGGCAATTCGGTCTACTGGGATTTCGACCGCCAGACCGTCAAGAAATGGTAGCCTGAAATTTGAATATGTAGCCGGCGCCGGGCGTCTGAGAAAACGGACGATAACTTTTTCTCATTCGCCGACGTTTAATACATTGATCGAAGGGTGTTCGTTTGTCTGTGAGGATTGAACCATTCAAGGAGAGAAGTTTATGCGGCGTTTTACGAGAATTCTGCTTCCGGTTATTGCACTCGCCTTCGTTTTGTCACTGCCGCTGCAGGCGGCGGACCACAAATACGTGGGGGCCACCAAGTGCAGAGTCTGCCACATGGCCAAGAAAAAGGGCGACCAGTTCGGTATCTGGAGCGCATCCAAGCACTCAAAGGCCTACGCCACCCTGGCCACTCCGGCAGCCAAGGAAGTGGGCACGAAAGCCGGCGTCGCCAATCCGGCTGAGGACCCCAAGTGCCTCAAATGCCACGTTACCGCTTTCGACGCTCCCGCGGCCATGAAGGACGTCAAGTACAGCAATGCCGAAGGCATCACTTGCGAAACCTGCCACGGTCCCGGTTCGGATTATTCGCCGATCAAGGTGATGAAGGATCGCGCTGCGTCAGTCGCAGCCGGGCTGATCCTTCCGGAAGTTTCGACCTGCGTCAAATGCCATAACCAGCAGTCGCCGACTTTCAAGAGCTTCAACTGCGCCGAAATGTGGGCCAAGATCGCTCACGACGATCCTGAAATCGAAGGCGGCGGCGTACTCAAAGGCTGTAAATGACAATTCGCTGACAATCGCCCCCTCTCCGGCCGGGGAGGGGGCTTTTTTTATGCCTTGAATTACAGGGCCGGATTAGATAATCTTTTCCAGGTTTGCCTTACCAGTCCTCGTATCCACTGCATCCTGGAGAAGTTGAGTTGCCGGAACCTGAAAAACAGCCTGTCAGCGTGGTGATTCCCACCTGGAACGGCCGGGAGTTGCTCGAGCGTTTTCTCCCCACGGTCGTGCGGGCAATGGAAGTCTGGCCCGGCGGCGGCGAAATCCTGGTGGTGGATGACGGCGGCACGGATGACACGCCCGCCCTCCTGGCCAGAAAGTTTCCGCAGGTAAGGCTGCTGCGGCTGGAAGAAAACCTCGGCTTCGCCGGGGCGGTCAACCGGGGTGTGGCCGAAGCGGTCCACGAGGTGGTGATCCTGCTCAATAACGACGTGGGAGTCGAACAGAATTTCATCGGGCCGCTGGTGCGCTGGTTCACGCGCCGGCAGGACGTTTTCGCCGT
>Ga0214473_10002250_pt1 | contig 23886 bp, 21 predicted proteins | sample RVTome_7_FD_203509 | JGI IMG/M metagenome (GOLD analysis project Ga0214473, IMG submission 203509) | Soil microbial communities from uranium-contaminated site in the Upper Colorado River Basin, Wyoming, United States - RVT98D197 | ecosystem: Environmental > Terrestrial > Soil > Contaminated >... | reverse complement strand
TTCCTTCGGCGTGAAGGGGATGAGCCGCTTCCGGGCCAACATCTACCTGCAACGGGGGGCCGTGGCCGGGGCGTTCCGGACGATCCCGTTCCGGGTCCGCACGTTCGACGAGCTGGGACTGCCGACGACGCTGAAGGAGCTGTGCAAGAAACCGAGGGGGCTGGTGCTGATTACCGGACCGACCGGCTCGGGGAAGTCGACGACCCTGGCGGCGATGCTCGACAAGATCAACTCGGAGCGGCACGAGCACATCGTGACGATCGAGGACCCGATCGAGTACCTGCACCCCCACAAGAAGTGCCTGGTCAACCAGCGGGAAGTGAACGCGGACACCCAGAACTTCAAGAAGGCCCTCAAGCACATCCTCCGGCAGGACCCGGACATCGTGCTCATCGGCGAGATGCGGGACCTGGAGACGATCGAGGCGGCGCTGACCGTCGCCGAGACCGGGCACCTGGTCTTCGCCACCCTCCACACGAATTCCTGCGTCCAGACGATCAACCGGATACTGGACGTTTTTCCCCCGTACCAGCAGCCGCAGGTGAGGGCGCAGCTGTCGTTCGTCCTCGAGGGGGTCGTCTCCCAGATCCTCATTCCCAAGGCGTCCGGGACCGGAAGGGCGCTCTGCCTGGAAATCATGATCCCCAACCCGGCCATCCGGAACCTGATCCGGGAAGAGAAGATCCATCAGATCTACTCCCAGATGCAGGTGGGGCAGGCGAAGTTCGGGATGCAGACGATGAACCAGGCGCTGCTCGCTTCCTACCTGCGCCGGGACATCACGCTGGAGGACGCCGTCGGAAGGAGCTCCGATCCCGACGAGTTCCGCAATCTCCTCACGGCGGCGCAAAGCGGGGGCCCGCAGGGCGCGGGTCGAAGGATGTAGGACGCAGGGAAGATCCACGGAGGATACGATGCCGAAATTCGTATGGGAAGGGAAGACCAAGGCGGGACGGACCCTCACGGGGGAGCTGGAGGCGCCCAACGAGGCGTTCGTCCTCGCCCAGCTTCGCAGGCAGCAGGTCGTTCCCGTGAAGGTGAAGCCCAAGGCCGCGGACCTGCGCTTCCGGATGCCGTGGTTCGGCGGAAAGGTGTCCCAGAGGGAGCTTGCGATCTTCACCCGCCAGTTCGCCACGATGATCGACGCGGGGCTCCCCCTGGTCCAGTGCCTGGACATCCTGGGGATGCAGCAGGAGAACCAGGCATTCAAGAAGATCATCCTGAAGGTGAAGGAGGACGTGGAGAGCGGCTCCACCTTCGCCGACGCCCTGGCGAAGCACCCGAAGACCTTCGACGAGCTGTTCGTCAACCTGGTCCAGGCGGGCGAGGTCGGCGGGATCCTGGACACGATCCTCTCGCGGCTCGCGGCCCACATCGAAAAGGCGTTGCGGCTCGCCAAGAAGATAAAAGGGGCGATGGTGTATCCGTCCACCATCGTCGCCGTGGCGGTCGTCGTCACCGTGGTCCTGCTGGTGTACGTCATCCCGATCTTCGGGAAGATGTTCGATGACTTCGGACAGGCGCTTCCCGCACCCACGCAGGCCGTCCTGGCGATGAGCGCCTTCACCCGGAAATACTTTTTGGTGGGGATCGTCTTCGTCGCGTTGCTGGTCGTCGCGATGCGCTGGTATCGAAACACGGAGAACGGACATCGGAACATCGACCGCATCTACCTGAAGCTGCCGATCGTGGGACCCCTCCTTCAGAAGATCGCCGTGGCGCGGTTCGCCCGCACGCTGGGCACCATGGTGAGCAGCGGCGTCCCGATTTTGGAGAGCATGGACATCGTGGCGAAATCCGCGGGGAACCGGATCATCGAGGAAGCGATTCTCAAGGCCCGCATGAGCATCAGCGAGGGGAAGACGATCGCCGATCCCCTCTCCGAGAGCAAGGTGTTTCCCTCGATGGTGACCCAGATGGTGGCCGTGGGGGAGGCCACCGGAGCGCTTGACACGATGCTCAACAAGATCGCCGAGTTCTACGACGAGGAAGTCGACATGGCCGTGGAGGCGCTGACCTCCCTCCTCGAACCGCTCCTGATGGTCTTCCTGGGAGTCGTCATCGGCGGGCTCGTCGTCGCGATGTACCTGCCGATCTTCAAATTGGCAGGCGTCGTCGGCGGATAGGGGTGTCGACGATCCCCGCAGGGGGTCGGCGGGAGGGAGCCGCGGGGGGACGCAACCTCCTGCTGGTGCGCACCGGCATCACCTTCGCTCTCCTGGCGTCGGTGGTTTCGGTCCATTTCCAGGAGCCCGAGCTTATCCTCGCGGGCGGGTTCAAGTACCTTTACGCCGCCGTGGTCCTCTCGTATGGGTGGCTTCTCCTCCGTTTCGCGCTTTGGGGCAGCGCCGATCCGTCCGCGCCGGTTTCCGTGGTGCAGGCGGCGGTGGACGTGGCATTCGTATCCATAATCGTCTTCGCCACCGGCCTGTACGACAGCGTCTTCGCCTTCATGTACATCGTCGTCATCCTCCTGGGAAGCTTCGAGCTCTTCCTGCGGGGGGCGATGATCTGGGCCGTCCTCTCCGCCGTCTCCTACGTGTCGATGCTGTATCTCCAGAAGCAGGGGATTCTGATGCCTCCCGGCGTCGAGACCGCGCACCTTGCCTGGGCCCAGTTCCTCCGCTCCTCCCTGACGAACTCCATCGGGTTCCTGCTGACCGGGCTTCTCTCCGGCCTGTTGGGAGAGGACATCCGGAAGACGCGCCAGCGCGTCCTGGCCCGCGAGGACGATCTGCAGAAACTGGAATCGTTCCATAAGCACGTGATCGACAACATCCCTTCGGGGATCCTGACGGCCGACACCCGGGGGCGGGTGAACCTCATGAACGACATGGCGTGCGGCATCCTGGGCGTCCATCGGGGGGAGGTTACCGGCAAGCGCGTCGAGGAGGTCCTTGCGGGGCTGGAGCTTTCGGATCCCCGGGGGGAGTCGCGGCTTCCGCGTCCGGAGATCTCCTTCCGCCGCGCGGACGGATCGGAAATCTTCCTGGGGTTTTCCTCCTCCCCCCTGAAGGATGCGGAAGGAGGGGTGATCGGCCGGGTCGTGATCTTCCAGGACCTGACGCCGGTGAAGCAGATGGAGGAACGCATCCGCATTTCCGACCGGCTGGCGGGAGTGGGGGAGCTGGCGGCGGGTCTCGCCCATGAAATCCGGAACCCCCTTGCTTCCATCGCCGGCTCCTCGCAACTGCTCAGGGAGTCGCCCGAGCTGACCGACGACGCCCGGACGCTGCTGGACATCATCGAGCGGGAAAGCATGCGGTTGAACGGCCTTATCTCCGATTTTCTCGCCTATACCGGCCCGTCCCTGCGCAATATCGGGGCCGTGAACATGGCGGACGTGATCGGCGACGTCACGGAAGCCATCCGGGCGGGCGAGGCGCGGGAAAAAGGGGTGACCGTGAAGAATCTCGTTTTACGGAACCTCAGCGTCGACGGCGACGCCGAGCAGTTGAAGCAGGTCCTCTGGAACCTGGTGCGGAACGCCGTGCAGGCAACGCCCGCCGGCGGGCACGTGCGGCTCGATCTGTTCTCGCAGGTCCGGCACGGGGAACGATATGCCGTGACGACGGTGAGCGACACCGGAAAGGGGATCGATCCCGCCAACACGGCCAAGATCTTCAATCCCTTCTTCACCACCAAGGAAGGAGGGACGGGGCTGGGGCTCGCCATTTCCCAGAGGATCGTCCAGATCCACAGGGGGTTCGTCGAGGTGCGCTCCCAGCCGGGGCACGGGAGCATCTTCTCCGTGTTTCTTCCCGAGAGGAGGAGGGATGAAGACGCCGGCGGCTAGCCCTCATTTCTCACCAGCCTCCTGCTGCGTCGGCGGTTACGGGCATGTCTACTGCGTTGCCCTCCTTCGTGCTCCTCGACGTAGTGTGAACTACGCCTGCGGCGCCCGAAGTTCGTGCGCCTTGCCGCAACTGCCCGGCCATCCTGGCCGGGCAGCTTTGGTCCGCCTCGGCAAGCTGACGGCGCCGCATACACACACCCGCCTTTTCCTCGCTGCTCGCTCGGCGCTTGCCTCGGAGCTCGGTTCCACTGTTCACCATGCGTTCGGATGGAACCTCGCTCCACGCCCGTCTCCACCGCCTCGCTACGGAGCCCGGTGAGAAATGAGGGCTTGGCTGCCTGAACGGCGAGTGACCATCGTCGGGGCCGGCCTGGCGGGTTCGGAAGCGGCGCTTGTCCTCTCCGCTGCGGGGGTCCCCGTCGAACTCGTGGAGATGCGGCCGGCGGTTTCGTCCCCGGCCCATCGGACGGGCTGGTTTGCGGAGCTGGTGTGCAGCAATTCCCTCGGCTCCGAGGAGCCGTCGTCCGGCAAGGGACTCCTCAAGGCTGAACTGGGGGAGCTCGGATCGAACCTGATGTCCCTGGCCCGGCGCGCCCGCGTTCCCGCCGGGAAAGCGCTGGCGGTGGACCGGGAGATCTTCGGCAGGATGGTGACCGAGGCGGTCCGTTCCCGGCCGGACATCCGGGTGACGGAGACCGAAGCACGCTCGATCCCCGAATCCCCTCTGGTCATCCTCGCGTGCGGCCCCCTGCCTTCCGACGCACTCTCGGCCTCGATCGGGTCCTTCCTGGGCGACGCGGGGTACTATTTCTACGACGCCATCTCGCCGATCGTGGACGCTTCCACCGTCGACCTGCAGGCCGCCTTCACGGCCGACCGCTACGGCGCGGGAGAAGGCGATTACCTGAATCTCCCGATGACGCGCGAGCAGTACGATGACTTCCTGTCCGCACTGCTTTCGGCCCGCACGGTCCCCGCCAGGGAGTTCGAGGAGGAGCGGTACTTCGAATCCTGCATGCCCCTGGAGACGATGGCGCGCCGGGGGCCGGAGACGCTCCTTTACGGGCCGTTGCGCCCGGTGGGGCTGCGGGATCCCCGCACGGGGAAGACGCCGCATGCCGTGGTGCAGCTCCGGAAGGAAAACGCCGCGGGGACGATGCTCAACCTCGTCGGGTTCCAGACGAAGTTGGCGCATCCGGAGCAGGAGCGGGTGTTCTCCCTGATCCCCGGCCTCTCCCGTGCGAAGTACCTTCGGCATGGGTCCGTGCACCGGAACTCCTTTCTCGATGCGCCGCGCCACCTCCATCCGTGGCTGGAGTGCCGCAAGCGGCCGGGGCTGTTCTTCGCGGGGCAGATCGCCGGCGTGGAAGGGTACGTCGAATCGATCGCCGCGGGGTTCGTCGCGGCCGTCTCGGCCGCGGCGAGGGCGCAAGGGTGCGAGCCCGTCGCCTTCCCGGAAGCCTCGATGACCGGTGCGCTTCTCCGGCACATCGCCACGCCCCGCAAGGGAGAGTTCCAGCCGATGAACGCCAACTTCGGCCTCCTCCCCGAGCCTCCTCCCGGCAAGAAACGGGAGCGGAAGGCGAAACAGGCCGCCGCCGCGCTCTCCGCGATCGCGGAATTCCGCAAAAGCTTCTTCAAATTTAACCCCTTGTGTGTTACATAAGTCTTTTCCTTTTTTGCGAAAGGGACGGCTGAAGGGGATGGGATCGGCGATTCGCCAGTTCTCGCAGTATCTCCTCTCGGAGAGGAACGCTTCGAGGGAGACGGTGCGGGCATATCTCCGCGAGGTTTCCGAATTCCGCTCCTTCCTCATGGCGGCGGAGGGGAAGGATCCCGAAAAGGGGAAGGGCGGCTGGAAGGCGGTCACCGCGGCGGATCTGCGCAGGTTCCTCTCCGCCCGTTTTCCGGGCCGGAAATCTTCCACCATGGCGAGGAAGATTTCGGCCATCCGCTCGTTCTTCTCGTTCCTGATGGGCCAGGGAGAGATCCCGGGGAACCCTGCCGCTTCCATCGCGGCTCCACGCAGGGAGATGCGGCTTCCCGAATTTCTTCCGGTGGACGAGATGATGGACCTGCTGCGTTCCCTGCCGGAAGGGGGCGAGCGGGAGGCGCGCGACGCGGCGATCCTGGAACTGCTCTACTCCTCCGGCCTTCGCGTGGGGGAGCTGGTCTCCCTTCGGCGGGAGGACGTGAACCTCGACGAGGGGACGGTCCGCGTTTCGGGGAAGGGACGGAAGGTCCGGATGGTCCCGGTCGGCGGGAAGGCCGTCGGAGCGTTGAAGGAATATTTGACGGCGCGGCGGCACCGGGAGGCGCCGGAGCGGGACGCGATTTTCCTGAATCTGCGCGGAGGACCCCTTACGGCGCGCAGCGTGGCGCGGATCCTCGATGGTGTGCTCCGCCGGGCGACGGTCGGAAGGCACCTGTCGCCGCACGGCCTCCGGCATTCGTTCGCCACGCATCTTCTCGAATCCGGGGCGGACCTTCGGTCCATCCAGGAGATGCTGGGGCACGCGTCGCTTTCCACGACGCAGCGATACGCGCGGGTCAACGTGAGCCACCTGTTGCGCGCCTACGAGGGGGCCCACCCCCTTTCCCGCGCGGGGAGGAAGCCGTGAACGGCATGCGGGGAACGACGATCGTGGCGGTTGCACGGGGAGGACGCGTCGCGATGGCGGGGGACGGGCAGGTGACGATGGGAACCACCATCCTCAAGCACACGGCACGCAAGATCCGCCGCCTGCACGAAGACCGGGTGTTGGCGGGGTTCGCGGGGGCCACCGCGGACGCCATCACGCTGTTCGAGAAGTTCGAGGGGAAGCTTTCGGAGTTCCGTGGGAACCTGCGCAGGTCGGCGGTGGAGCTGGCCAAGGAGTGGAGGACCGACCGGGTGCTTCGGCGGCTGGACGCGGTCATGGTCGTGACCGACGGGCGGGACCTGATGCTGCTCTCCGGGAGCGGAGACGTGGTGGAGCCGGACGACGGGGCGATCGGGATCGGCTCCGGCGGCCCGTTCGCCCTGGCCGCGGCCCGCGCGATGCTCCTGCACACCGAACTGTCGGCCCTGGAGATCGCCCGCGAGGCGCTCCGCATCGCCTCCGGGATCTGCATCTACACCAACGAGAACGTGACGGCCGAGGAGATCTCGGCGCCATGACGCGCGGGGCAAGGGAGCCATGGGGCGGCCGCCCGCTGATCCCGAAGGAGATAGTGGCGGAGCTGTCGCGCCACATCGTCGGGCAGGATAAGGCCAAGCGCGCCGTGGCGATCGCGCTGCGCAACCGATGGCGGAGGATGCAGGTCCCCGAGGAGCTGCGGGAGGAAATCGCCCCGAAGAACATCATCATGGTGGGGCCCACCGGCGTGGGGAAGACCGAGATCGCGAGGCGGCTGGCCCGGCTGGCGCAGGCGCCCTTCATCAAGGTCGAGGCGTCCAAGTTCACGGAAGTGGGATACGTCGGCCGCGACGTGGAGTCCATCATCCGCGACCTTGCGGAGATAGCGGTCCACCTCGTCCGCACGGAGGAGATGGGGAGGGTGGCGGAGAAGGCCCGGGCGAGCGCCGAAGAGCGCCTTCTCGACCTTCTGCTTCCCCCGCGCCCGGCGGCCCGTGCGGCGGGAGGCCTGCCCGCGGAGGGGGAGTCGAAGGCGGAGGAGTCGCGAGAGCGGTTGCGGACGATGCTCAAGGAAGGGAAGTTGTCAGAAAGGACGGTGGAGGTCGAAGTGAGGGAAAGCGCCCTTCCCGCCATCGACCTCATCGGCATTTCGGGAGGGGGCGGCATGGAGGGGATGGAAGGGAACCTCCAGGAGATGCTGGGGAACCTCTTTCCCAAGAAGGTGCGCAGGAAGCGGATGCGGGTGCCGGAGGCGCTCTCCTTCCTGGAGACCGAGGAGGCCGCCCGGATGGTGGACATGGACCGGGTGAAGCAGATGGCGGTCGAGCGGACGGAGCAGGCGGGCATCGTCTTCGTCGACGAGATCGACAAGATCGCGGGGCGGGGGTCCGCGACCGGTCCCGACGTTTCCCGGCAGGGGGTGCAGCGCGACCTGCTTCCCATCGTCGAGGGGTCGAACGTGAACACGAAATACGGAATGGTCCGGACCGACCACATCCTGTTCATCGCGGCGGGAGCGTTCCACACGGTGAAGCCGTCGGACCTGATCCCGGAGCTGCAGGGCCGGTTCCCGATCCGCGTGGAGCTCGACTCGCTGACGAAGGAGGATTTCGTGCGGATCCTCACGGAACCGCAAGGAGCGCTCACGCGGCAGTACGCCGAGCTTCTCGGGACCGAGGGGGTCCGTTTGTCGTTCGCTCCGGATGCGGTGGAGCGGATCGCGGAGATGGCCTGCGAGGTGAACGAGCGCACGGAGAACATCGGGGCGAGGCGGCTCTACACGATCATGGAAAAGCTCCTCGAAGACCTGCTGTTTTCGGCGCCGGAGATCGGGGAGCGGGAAATCGTCCTCCGGAAGGCGTACGTCGACGAGAAGCTGGCCGACATCGTCCGCGACGTCGACCTGAGCCGGTACATCCTGTGACGGGAGCGGGGATGAAAGGGTACATACAGAAGGCCGAGACGCTCATCGAGGCGCTGCCGTACATCCGGGAGTTCTCCGGAAAGACGGTGGTGGTCAAATACGGCGGCGCGGCGATGGCCGGCGAGGATCGGATGGCGTCCTTCGCCGAGGACATCGTCCTCCTCCAGTACGTGGGGATCCGCCCGGTGGTCGTGCACGGCGGCGGGCCGCAGATCGACCGGATGCTGGCGCTGCTCTCGATCCCCTCGGAGCGGAGGGAAGGGCTGCGGGTGACCTCCCCCGAAGCGATGGAAGTGGTGGAAATGGTCCTGGGGGGGACCGTAAACAAGAAGATCGTCGCGCTTATCAACCGGTTCGGGGGGAAGGCGGTCGGCCTCACGGGGAAAGACGGGTGGCTGATCCGGGCCAGGAAACACTCCACGCCGGGACGGGACGGCATGCCGCTCGACCTGGGGATGGTGGGGGAGGTCACGGGCGTGAACCCCGACGTCCTCCGGGGGATGGAGCGGGACGGCTTCGTGCCGGTGATCGCTCCGATCGGCGTGGGGGCGGAGGGAGAGGCGTACAACATCAACGGCGACACCGCCGCCGCGGAGGTGGCCGCCGCGGTTGCAGCGGAGAAGTTCATCCTCCTGACGGACGTTCCCGGAGTCCTCGACCGGAAGGGAGAGCGCATCTCCACGATGACCGTCGACGATGCGGATGCGGCCATCCGGGAAGGGCTGATCACCGGGGGGATGATCCCCAAGGTGGAATGCGGGCTGATCGCCCTCCGCAAAGGGGTGAACAAGGTGCATATCCTGGACGGCCGGGTCCCGCACAGCGTCCTCCTCGAGATCTTCACCGACGCGGGGATCGGCACGGAGATCACCGTAGCGCCGGGGGAAGGGGGAAAGCCTTGGGCACCGAAGAAATCATCGAAATGACCGGAAAGTACCAGATGGCGAATTACGCCCGGTCCCCCGTGGTGTTCGTGCGCGGCGAGGGGGCGAGGCTCTTCGACGCCGAGGGGCGGGAGTACCTCGATTTCCTGGGCGGCATCGCCGTGGCGCTCCTCGGACATACGCATCCGGAGGTGACGCGCGCCATCACCGTGCAGGCGAGGAACTTGTTGCACGCCTCCAACCTGTTCCACGTGCCGGTCCAGTCCGAGGCGGCCAAGCTGATTTCGGAGGCCACCATCGGCGGGAAGGTGTTCCTCTGCAACAGCGGCACCGAAGCGAACGAGGCGGCGATCAAGCTGGCGCGGAAGTGGACGGCCGACCGCGGGAAGGAAGGGGCCCACGAGTTCATCGTGCTCGAAGGGTCCTTTCACGGCCGGACCTACGGCGGCCTCTCCGCCACGGGGCAGCCGAAGTTCCACAAGGGGTTCGAGCCGATGCTGCCGGGGTTCGTCACGGTGCCGTTCGGCGACATCGCCGCCCTCGAGGACGCTCTCACGGAACGGACGTGCGCCTTTCTCTTCGAGCCCATCCAGGGGGAGAACGGCGTCCGGATGCATCCGCCCGACTACCTGCAGGAGGCGGAACGGCTCTGCCGGGAGAGGGGGGTTCTTTTCGTTGCGGACGAGATCCAGACGGGGCTCGGGCGGACCGGCGCCATGCTGGCCTGCGAGCGGTTCGGAGTAGCGCCCGACATCGTCACCCTGGCCAAGGGGCTGGCCAACGGGCTTCCGCTGGGGGCCGTGGTGGCGCGGGACGAGGTGGCGGTTGCGTTCGGCCCCGGCTCGCACGGAAGCACCTTCGGCGGCAACCCCGTCTGTTGCGCCGCGGCGAAGGTCGTCCTGGAGACCTTGAGGTCGCCGGGGTTCCTCGCCGAGGTTTCCCGGAAGGGGGATCTCTTCAGGGAAGGGCTCTCCGAGCTGGCCGCACTCCGGACGGACGTGCGGAGGGTCCGGGGGATGGGGCTGATGCTCGCGATCGAAATGGAAGTCGAGACGAAGGAGATCGCGCAGCGGTGCCTGCAGAACGGGCTCGTCGTGAACGCCACATCGGGGAACGTGCTGCGCTTCCTTCCGCCGTTGACGGTCAACGACGGGGAGATCCGGCAGGCGCTGCTCCTGTTGCGGGCATCCCTCCCCGCGGGGGGACGGAAGTGAAGAAGGACTTCCTCCGGATACTGGACCTCTCCGGCCGGGAGCTCCTCGCGCTCCTTGCGGCCGGCCGGGAGTGGAAACGCAGAGGGGGGCGCCGGGGGGCGCCGCGCCCGCTGGCGGGAAAGACGCTGGCGATGATCTTCCAGAAGGCCTCCACGCGGACGAGGGTGTCGTTCGAGGTCGGCATGACCCGGCTGGGAGGGCACGCCCTGTTCCTGTCTCCCGCCGACACCCAGATCTCACGGGGAGAGCCGGTCCGCGACACGGCGCGGGTGCTCTCCCGGTACGTGGACGCCATCATGATCCGGACGTTTCTCCAGGAGACGGTGGAGGAGATGGCCGCCCATGCGGCGGTTCCCGTGATCAACGGCCTGACCGACCTCCATCACCCCTGCCAGGTCCTCGCGGACCTGATGACGGCGCAGGAGCGGGGGTTCGACCTCCGCGGGATGAAGGCGGCCTTCATCGGCGACGGCAACAACGTGGCGAATTCGTGGGTGGAGGCGGCGCACCTTCTCGGGTTCTCCCTGCGCCTGGCATGCCCGAAGGGGTTCGAGCCGGACGCCGGGGTCATGCGGGAGGCCTCCGCGGTGGGGAAGGGCGACGTGCGGGTCGTCCGCGACCCCGTTGAGGCGGCAAGGGGCGCCCACGTCCTGTACACGGACGTATGGACCAGCATGGGACAGGAGAAGGAGCGGAGGCGGCGCCTCTCGGCGTTCCGCGGCTATTGCATCGACGCCGGCCTGCTCCGGGCCGCCCGGAAAGGCGCGATCGTCATGCATTGCCTTCCCGCTCACCGCGGGGAGGAGATCACGGATGAGGTGATGGAAGGGCCGCAGTCGGCCGTGTTCGACGAAGCGGAGAACCGGATGCACATCCAGATGGCCCTCCTGGCGAAGCTCATCCCACACTAACCGACGGAGGAAGCGACAATTGGAAAAAGCGAAGAAGGTCGTTCTCGCGTATTCGGGCGGGCTGGACACCTCGGTCATCCTGCGCTGGCTGATCGAGAAGTACGAATGCGAAGTGATCGCGTTCGTGGCCGACCTGGGGCAGGGGGAAGAGCTCGCCCCCGTGCGCGCCAAGGCGAAGAAGACCGGCGCGTCGAAGGTGTACGTCGAGGACGTCAAGGACGAGTTCGTCCGCGATTTCATCTTCCCGGCGCTCATGGCGAACGCCGTCTACGAGGGGTCGTACCTCCTGGGGACTTCCATCGCCCGCCCGCTGATCGCGAAGAAGCAGATCGAAGTGGTGCGGAGGGAGAAGGCCGACTCCGTCTCCCACGGCGCCACCGGCAAGGGGAACGACCAGGTGCGGTTCGAGCTCACCTACTACGCCCTCATGCCCGGCATCAACGTGATCGTGCCGTGGAGGGAATGGGACCTCAACTCCCGCACGGACCTCGTGAACTACGCGAAGAAGCACGGCATCCCCACCCCGGTCACCGCGAAGAAGCCGTACTCGAGCGACCGCAACCTGATGCACATCAGCTTCGAGGGGGGGATCCTCGAGGACCCGTGGGCCGAGCCGCCCGCGGACATGTTCGTCCTGACCCGCTCTCCCGAGAAGGCCCCCAACCGGCCCGTGTACGTGGAGGTTGATTTCGTGAAGGGGGTCCCGACCGCCGTCGACGGTAGGCGGATGGGGCCTGCGAAACTCCTGGCGCATCTGAACAAGCTGGGGGGAACGCACGGGATCGGACGGGTGGACCTGGTGGAGAACCGGTACGTCGGGATGAAATCACACGGCGTGTACGAGACGCCGGGGGGAACGATCCTCCACGTCGCCCACCGCGCGGTCGAGTCGGTCACCCTCGACCGGGAAGTGATGCATCTGCGGGATTCGCTGATCCCGAAGTTCGCGGAGCTCATCTATTACGGATACTGGTATTCACCGGAGATGGACCTGCTGAAATCGATGGTCGAGAAGACGCAGGAAAACGTCACGGGAACGGCGCGGCTCAAGCTGTACAAGGGAAACTGCGCCGTCGTCGGACGAAAGAGCCCGGTTTCCCTCTACCGGACCGATTTCGCCACGTTCGAGAAGGAGACGGTCTTCAACCAGGCGGACGCCACCGGGTTCATCAAGATCAACGCGTTGCGCCTCAAGATCCGTTCGATGCTGAAGAGCGGGAAAGGCTGAGCGGCAGATGGCGAAGAAGAAGGCCTGGGGAGGACGGTTCGACGGCGGCACCAACCGGTTCGTCGAGGAGTTCACCGCCTCGATCCCGTTCGACGTCCTGCTCTACCGCCAGGACATCGCCGGGAGCATCGCCCACGCGCGGATGCTGGGGCGGCAGAAGATCATCCCCAGGGCGGAGGCGGACCGGATCGTCTCGGCGCTGGAGGCGATCCGGGAGGAGATCGAGTCCGGGAAGCTCTCGTTCGACCTGTCGCAGGAAGACATCCACACGGCCGTGGAACTGCGCCTCCTCCGGAAGCTGGGGGCGTCGGGGGGGAAGCTCCACACCGGGAGGAGCCGGAACGACCAGGTCGCCCTGGACCTGCGGCTCTACCTGAGGGAGGAGATCGACGGGATCCTCGCGCTCTTCGCAAGGGTCAAGGAACGGATCCGGCTGCGCGCCGAGGAGTGCTTCGGCGTCGTGATGCCCGGCTACACGCACGTCCAGCGGGCCCAGCCGGTCCTCTTTTCCCACCACCTGCTGGCGTACCATGAGATGTTTTCCCGCGACGAGGAGCGGTTCCGGGACGCGAGACGGCGCGCGAACGTTTCGCCCCTGGGAGCGGGCGCGCTGGCCGGGACGACCTTCCCCCTGGACCGGGAGTCCGTGGCGCAGGAGCTGGGGATGGACGGGGTGTGCGAGAACAGCATCGACGCGGTTTCGGACCGCGACTTCGCCGCCGACTTCCTGTTCGCCTGCGCGGTGACGATGATGCACCTGTCCCGCCTCTCCGAGGAGATGGTCTACTGGTCCTCCGCGGAGTTCGGTTTTCTCTCCCTTCCGGACAAGCTCTGCACAGGCAGCAGCATCATGCCGCAGAAGAAGAACCCCGACGTCCCGGAGCTGATCCGGGGGAAGACGGGCCGCGCCTACGGGAACCTGTTGAACCTTCTTACCCTCATGAAGGGGCTGCCTCTTTCCTACAACCGGGACATGCAGGAGGACAAGGAGCCCGTGTTCGATTCCTCGCGCACCGTCAAGGAGTCGCTGATCGGCGCGGCCCTTCTCATCGAAGGGCTGGCCGTGAACGAGGAACGGATGCGCGCCGCCTGCGACGACGGGTTCCTCACGGCCACCGACCTGGCCGACTACCTGGCGCGGAAGGGGGTCCCGTTCCGGAAGGCCCACGAGATCACGGGGCGGATCGTCCGCCACTGCGAGGGAAAAGGGAAGCGGCTCAAGGACCTGGGCCTGAAGGAGCTGCGGTCCTTCCACAAGGCGATCGACGAGGACGTACGGGACGCCATCTCGCTTTCCCGTTCCGTCCGCCTACGGAATACCCGGGGCGGTACCGGTCCGGCGGCGGTCCGGCGGCGCCTCGAGGAGATCAAGAAGAAATGAGGGGCCGGATGCGGACTGCCGTTTTTCCGGTTCTCCTGCTTCTGGTTCTTTGCTCCGCTTTGGGCTGCGGCCGCAAGGCGAAGCCGGAGCCGTTGCGGAGCGCCGCGCGGGTTTCTTCCATCCTGTTGTCGTAGGAGCGAACCGATGCATCATTTCGAGGCGAAACGGGGAGAGCTGCATTGCGAAGGCGTGCCGCTGCGCAGGATCGCGGAGGCGGCGGGAACCCCCACGTACGTGTACAGCCACGCCACGCTCTCCCACCATTACCGGGTGTTCGACGAGGCGTTCGCGGGGATCCCCCACATCATCTGCTACTCGATGAAAGCGAACTCCAACGGATCGGTGATCCGGACGTTCACGAACCTGGGCAGCGGTGTGGACATCGTGTCGGCCGGGGAGCTTTCCCGGGCGCTCGCCGCTGGCGCGCCTCCGTCTAAGATCGTCTATTCGGGGGTGGGGAAGCAGGTCTTCGAGATCGAGGAGGCGCTGCGAAGCGGAATCCTGATGTTCAACGTGGAGTCCCGCGAGGAGCTGGAGACGATCGACGCGGTGGCGGGCAGGATGCGGAAGCGCGCGCCGATCGCCCTGCGGGTGAACCCTGACGTCGATCCGAAGACCCATCCGTACATATCGACGGGGCTCAAGAAGAACAAGTTCGGGATCCACATCGGCCAGGCGATCCGGGACTACGAGTGGGCCGCGCGGAGGAGGAACATCGAGGTCGTGGGCGTGGACTGCCACATCGGCTCCCAGCTCACCGAGATCTCCCCGTTCGTGGACGCCGCGGCGAGGATCCGGCTGCTGGTGGAAAAGCTCCTCCGCAAGGGTATGCCGATCCGCCTCGTCGACATCGGCGGCGGCCTGGGGATCACCTACAACGACGAGCTTCCTCCGCACCCGAAGCAATACGCTCACGCGGTCGTGAGCGCCTTTTCGGGCCTTTCCGTCACCTTGGTGCTGGAGCCCGGCAGGGTGCTCGTGGGCAACGCGGGGGTCCTGCTGACCCGCGTGCTGTACACCAAGGGCGCCGCCGCGCTCAAGGGAAACGGGAAGAAGCATTTCTTCATCGTCGACGCCGCGATGAACGACCTTGCCCGGCCCTCGCTCTACGGCTCGTATCATGCCGTCGTTTCCGCGGGCCGCGCGCCGGGGAAGCGGACCGTCGCCGACGTCGTCGGCCCGATCTGCGAGTCGGGGGACTTCCTCGCGAAGGACCGGAGACTTCCCCTGTACCGCTCGGGGGACCTCCTCGCGATCATGAGCGCCGGCGCGTACGGGTTTTCGATGTCGTCCAACTACAATTCGCGCCCCCGGGCGGCCGAGGTGATGGTCTCCGGGACGAGGTTCGAGGTGGTCCGGGAGAGGGAGGCGGCGAAGGACCTGTCGAAGGGGGAGAGGACGGCGTCGTTTCTGGCGGGACGCGGGAAAACGCGGGGGCGGATTTTGTAACGACCTCGGCGTATCTGCTACAATCGGTAAATTATTCCTTGACGATGGGGACCGGATGAAGAAGGGAATACCGTTTTCCAAGCTCAACGGCAGCGGCAACGATTTCCTGCTGATCGACAACCGGGAGCGGATCGTTCGCGGGATCGATCTGCCAGCCTTCGTCGGGAAGGTGTGCGACCGCTCGCGCTCCCTCGGCGCCGATGGAGTGATCTTCATCGAGAAGTCCCGGCGCGCCGACTTCCGGTGGCGGTTTTTCAATGCGGACGGATCGCGGGCCGAGATGTGCGGCAACGGCGGGCGCTGCGCCGCGCGCTTCGCCGTCGAGCGGAAAATCGCCGGCAGCTCTCTCGGGTTCGAGACGGACGCGGGGCTCATCCGCGCGGAGGTTTCGGGCCGCCGGGTCAAGCTCCAGATGACGCCGCCGCACGGCCTCGCGCTGTCGCGGTCGCTCACGCTGGGGGGTAGGAAGATCGAGTACTCGTTCCTCAACACGGGGGTGCCGCACACCGTCCTGTTCGTCCCGGACCTGGAGAAGATCGACCTCATGGGGACGGGAAGGGGGATCCGGACGCATCGCGCCTTCGCCCCCCGCGGGACCAACGTGAACTTCGTTCGAGCCAGGAACGGGGAGGTGAAGATCCGCACCTACGAACGCGGAGTGGAGGGGGAAACGCTGGCCTGCGGGACAGGCGCCGTGGCGGCGGGCATCCTGTCGGCGCTTCACGGCCATGTCCGCCCCCCCGTTCCGGTCCGCACGCGGGGAGGCGAGGTGCTCGTCATCCACTTCGATCCGGAGAGGGAGGGATTCGGGGAGGTCTACCTGGAGGGAGACACCTCGTGGTCCTGCGACGGAATCATGTACCGGGAAGCGTACCGCTATTAGGAAAGGGGAGGACCGATGTTTCACGGGGCCATCGTCGCAACCGTCACACCGTTTTTCAACGGGAAGCTGGACAGGAAGGCGCTGAGGAAGCTGGTCGAGTTCCAGATCCGCAACGGGACGGACGGTGTCGTGCCGTGCGGAACGACGGGAGAGTCGCCGACTCTCTCGTTCGACGAGCACAAGGCCGTCATCGACATCGTCGTCGAGGCCGTGGGCGGACGTGTGCCGGTGATCGCGGGGACGGGGTCGAACAACACGAAAGAGGCGATCGAGCTGACCCGGTACGCGAAGAGGGCGGGTGCCGACGCGGCCCTCGTCATCACGCCGTACTACAACAAGCCGACGCAGGAGGGACTCTACCGGCATTTCCGCGCGGTCGCCGAGTCGGCCGACATCCCTCTCATCCTGTACAACGTCCCCAGCCGCACCGGCGTGAACATGGGGGCCGAGACGGTGGCGCGCCTCGCCGAGGTGAAGAATATCGTCGGGGTGAAGGAGGCGTCGGGGAACCTGGGGCAGGTGTGCGACATCCTCCGGCTGACCCCCAAGAAGTTCTGCGTGCTTTCGGGCGACGACGGACTGTTCTTCCCGATGATGGCGCTCGGGGCGAAGGGGGTGATCTCCGTCGCTTCGAACGTCGCGCCGAAAGCGATGGCGGACCTCTACGATGCGTTCGTTTTGGGAGAGGTCTCGCGTGCGCGCGAGATCCACTACCGCCTCTGGCCGTTGTTCCACGTCCTGTTCATCGAGACGAACCCGATCCCGGCGAAGACCGCGCTGGCGATGATGAAGATGATCCGGGAAGAGTTCCGTCTCCCCCTGTGCCCGATGTCGGACGCCGGCCGAAAGAAGCTGGCCAGCGTCCTTTCCGACATGCGGCTGGTGTAGGGGATCCCGTGGCGCGCGTCGTCGTCTGCGGGGCGATGGGAAGGATGGGGAAGGCGATCCTTGCCGTGCTGTCGGAACGCCCGTTCGGGCTCGTTCTCTCCGGCGCCGTCGAGGCCAAGGGGCACCCGCTGCTGGGCCGCGACGCCTTCGAGGCGGCCGGCGCGGGGAAGTCCGGCGTACCGGTGACGGACGATTTTCCGAAGGCGATCGGGTCGGCCGACGTGGCGATCGACTTCACGCACGCCGCGTCGTCCGTGGAGCATGCGGGCCATGCCGCGGCGGCGGGGAAGGCGATCGTCATCGGGAGCACCGGGTTCGCGCCGGAACAGCAGGCGGCGGTGAAGGACGCCGCGAAGAGGATCCCGTGCGTCCTCTCGCCCAACATGAGCGTCGGGGTCAACCTGATGTTCCAGGTGGCGGCCGACGTTGCGAAGGTGCTGGGCGACGACTACGACGTGGAGATCGTCGAGGTCCACCACCGGTTCAAGAAGGATTCCCCCTCCGGGACCGCCGTGAAGCTGGCGGATGTCGTCGCGGGGGCGCTCGGCCGCGAAATGAAGGAGGCGGGCGTCTACGGGCGGAAGGGGATCACGGGAGAGCGAACCCGGAAGGAGATCGGGGTGTTCGCCGTGCGCGCGGGCGACGTCGTGGGGGAGCACACGCTGGTCTTCGGCGGCATCGGCGAGCGGTTCGAGATAACCCATCGCGCCCACAGCCGCGAGACGTTCGCCCGCGGGGCCGTCCGCGCCGCCGCATGGGTGGCGGGAAAGCCCAACGGCCTCTATGACATGCGCGCCGTGCTCGGATTGCCTCCGCAATGAAGGTTCTTCGGTACGAGGATTCGGGAAGAATCGCCTACGGCGTGCTGAACGAGGGCGACGGCGAAATCCGCGAAACGGGCGGGCCGCCGTTCCAGGGCGTGCGATTCACCGGGAGCCGCTGTCGTCTTTCCGAGGTCCGCCTGCTGGCCCCCGTGATCCCCTCCAAGATCGTTGCGGTGGGTTTGAACTACAAAGACCACGCTCGCGAGATGGGGAAGAAGATCCCGGAAGAGCCGCTGATTTTCCTCAAGGCGCCTTCGGCGTTGAACCATCCCGGCGGGGACGTGGTGTACCCGCGGGCGTCGCAGCGGGTGGACCACGAGGCCGAGTTGGCGGTCGTCATCGGCAAAACGGCCAAGGACGTCAGGGAGCGGGAAGCGCCGTCGGTCATCCTGGGGTACACCTGCATCAACGACGTGACCGCGCGCGACCTCCAGGCGAAGGACGGGCTGTACGCGCGCGCGAAGGGGTTCGACACCTTTGCGCCTCTCGGCCCCTGGATCGAGACGGAAATCGACCCTACCGCCCTTCGGGTCCGGTGCCTGGTCAACGGAGAGGCGAGGCAGGACGGGAACACGAGGGAAATGGGGGCCTCCGTCTACCGGCTCGTGGAGTTCGTCTCGCACATCATGACTCTTTTCCCGGGCGACGTGATCGCCACCGGGACCCCGCCGGGAGTGGGGTCGGTGAAGGCGGGGGACATCATGACGGTCGAAGTGGAAGGAATCGGCGCCCTGACCAACCGGGTCGTCGCGCCGTGACATTTACCTTGAGGGGAGAAAGATCGTCATGAGCCGTTTTACGCTGTCCCGCCGGATCCAGGCGCTTCCGCCCTACCTGTTCGCCGAGCTCGACCGGAAGAAGCAGGAGGTCCGTGCGAAGGGCATGGACATCATCGACCTGGGAGTGGGAGACCCGGACCGTCCCACGCCGAAGTTCATCGTGGACCGGATGAAGCGGGAAACGGCGGTGCCGGCGAATCATCAGTATCCTTCCTACGAGGGGCTGCCGGAGTTCCGGGCTGCGGCGGCGAAGTGGTACCGGGAGCGGTTCGGCGTGTCGCTCGACCCCGCAAGCGAGGTGGTGGCGCTCATCGGCTCGAAGGAGGGGATCGCCCACTTTCCGCTGGCCTTCGTCGATCCGGGAGACGTCGTGCTGGTCCCCGACCCAGGATACCCCGTCTACCACATCGCCACGATGTTCTCGGGAGGGAAGTCCCACTTCATGCCGCTGCTCCGCGAGAACGGGTTTCTCCCGGAGCTGGAGAAAATCCCGGCCCGCGCGCTCGCGAAGGCGAAGGTCCTTTTCCTCAACTACCCGAACAACCCCACGTCGGCGGTCGCGGACCGGACGTTCTACCGGAAGGTGCTCGCCTTCGCGGAGGAACACGATCTCATCGTGGCCCACGACGTCGCGTACACCGAAATCTACTTCGACGGCGAGAAGCCGATGAGCATTTTGGAACTCCCGGGAGCGAAGAAACGGTGCATCGAGTTTCATTCCCTTTCGAAGACCTACAACATGACCGGATGGCGCATCGGCTTCGCGGTGGGGAACCCGGAGCTTGTCGGGGGGCTGGGGAAGGTGAAGACCAACGTGGACAGCGGGGTCTTCCAGGCCGTCCAGGGGGCCGCCATCGCGGCGCTGCAATCCGGGGAGAAGGCCACGGACGCCATTCGAATGACGTACCAGGAGCGCAGGGACGTACTTCTCCCGGGGCTGCGCGCCCTTGGGCTGGATCCGGTGACCCCCCGGGCCACCTTCTACGTCTGGATCCCCGTCCCGAAGGGGTACACGTCGGCTTCGTTCTGCGAGCACCTGCTCACGAAAACGGGGATCGTCACGACGCCGGGAAACGGTTTCGGAGCGAGCGGGGAAGGATACATCCGCATGGCTTTGACGAAAGAGAAAGGGCGGATACGGGAAGCTCTCGACAGGATGCGGAGGGTCGGATTCTAAAAGGCGTTCCGACGGGCGAGGTTCTCCTTCTCCTGGGGAGCAACGTCGGGCTGCGGGAAAAGCGGCTGCGGGAAGGACTTGATCTGCTCTCCCGGAAGGTGGAGGTCGTCCGGGTTTCCCGGATCTATTCGTCGGAGCCTTGGGGAAAGCCGGACCAGCGGTGGTTCCTGAATGTTGCGGTCCGCGGGAGGTGCCGTCTTGCGCCGGACAAGCTTCTGGCCTTCGTGAAGGAAGTGGAGGCCGCGGCGGGGCGGAAGGAAAGAGAACGGTGGGGACCGAGGGAGCTGGACGTCGACATCCTCCTGATGGGGGACAAGGTCGTGCAAACACCGGATCTGGTCATCCCCCATCCCCGGCTGGCGGAACGCCGCTTTTGCCTGGTTCCCGCGTCGGAAATCGCTCCTTCGGCGGTCGTGCCGCCCGGGGGCAATACGATCTCGGATCTGCTGAAGGCGTGCAGGGATCCGCTCGAGGTGCTACCGATATGAAACGGTGCCGTATGCATCCTTATCCGTTGAGGAAAGCGGTGGCGTTGTGCGTGCTGGCGCTTTTTCTCGTGAGTCCCGCCGCGTGCCGCAGGAAACAGGAGTCGCCGCCACAGGGAGAGGCGGAGACGATCAACCTCAACGCGATTTCCCAGATCGAGAATTACAAGGAGATCCTCAGGAAGGATCCCAACAACCTGCAGGCCCTCATCAACATCGCGAACCTCTACTTCGATACCCGGCAGGACCTGCCGGCGATCGAGAATTACCAGAAGGCGCTGGCCCTCGACCCCAGGAACGTGAACGTCCGGACCGACATGGCGGTCTGTTTCCGCCGGTCCGGCAACCCGGACCGGGCCGTGGAGGAACTGAAAAAGGCCATTTCGATCGACCAAAGGCACGCCCAGTCCCGCTACAACCTGGGGATCATCCTCATCCACGACAAGGGCGACATCGAGGGGGGGATCCGGGCATGGGAAGCTTTGTTGGAAAATGTTCCGAACTACCAATACCGCGATTCCCTGAAAGGGGAAATCGAGCGAATGCGGGGGATGTCCGGTTCGGTTAAGCCGAAGTACAAATGAAACCTGTTTTGAATACCTCGGGCGAGCGAAGCGGCATTAATAAATTCCTCTGTATATTCAAGCCATTCTGACCCTATTGCGATAATAGGGTTTAAGAAAATCCTTAGACACACGTTGTTATATTTTCCTGTTGACACCTTCTTCCTTCTGGAATATATGTAACATTGTTTTGTTACTCTCCTGGAATTCTGCCGTCCTTCGATGGAGGATCGAAACATGGTAAGGCGCGATAAATCGAACTATATCATCCAGTCGGTCGCCCATGCTCTCGACGTCCTCGAGGAATTCCGCGGAGAACTGGACGAGCTGGGCGTCACGGAGCTCAGCAAGAAACTGAAACTGCATAAAAACAACGTCTTCCGGATCCTGGCGACCCTGCAATCAAGGAACTACATCGAGCAGAACCGGACGAACGACAACTACCGGCTGGGGATCAAGTGCCTGGAGCTGGGGCAGACGTTCATCCACCAGAGAGGGCTGCTGAAGCAGGCGCAGCCGATTCTGCACGAACTCGCCGAAACCTCGGCCGAGACCAGCTATCTCTCCATCCTTCGAAGCAGCGATGTCGTTTATCTCGATGCCGTGGAGACGACCTCCACGGTGCGCGTCGTCTCCCGCGTCGGTCTCCACATGCCGATCCACTCGACCGCGGCTGGGAAGGCGCTGGTCGCCTTCGAATCGGAAGACGAGCTGCGGAAGCGGTTCCACTCGGAACTTCCGCGGTTCACGAAGAACACGATCGTCAACTCGGAAGAGCTGCTCAATGCCCTGGCGCGGGTGCGCGAGTGCGAATACGCAACCGACCTGGAGGAGTTCGAGGACGGCCTGCGATGCATCGCTTCCCCGGTCCGCGACTACACGCGGAAGGTGATCGCGGCGCTGAGCGTCTCCGGCCCCGCCCACCGCCTCTCCGACGAGAGGATCGCCCAGACGATCGGGCCGGAGGTGTCCCGCTGCGGTAAGTTGCTGTCCACGCGCCTCGGCTACCGCGAGTAGTCCCGCCCCCCGTTTTCCCCTCGAAGCGCTCGTAACGGCGCTCTTGACAGCGCTCCCCGTTTGATGTTACCTCTTTTATGAATGATGGTTCATTCAACAGGAGGGACGATGGCCAGGCGCGGGCCTCGGGGCGGCGGGGCGGCGAAGCGGGATCGGATCCTGCGCGCGGCGATCCGGATTTTCTCCCAGAAGGGGTACTTCAACTCCAAGATTTCGGAAATCGCCCGGCTGGCCGGCGTGGCCGACGGGACGATCTACCTCTACTTCAAGAACAAGGACGACCTCCTGATCTCCCTGTTCGAGGAGAAGATGGGAGAAGTGGTGAACGACGTCCGCGCGCGCGTCGCGGACGGCGGCGACGCCCTTTCCCGCCTGAAGATCTTCATCCGGAACCACATGGATCTGCTCGTGAGGGAGGCCGGGCTCATCGAGGTGATCCAGGTGGAGCTGCGGCAGAGCAACAAGTTCATGAAGGAATATGTGCCGGTGAAGTTTTTGGAGTACCTGGACGTCATCAGCGGGATCCTGGAGGACGGAAAGAGGGAAGGGGTCTTCCGGCCGGATTTGAACGTCACCCTGTCCCGCCGGGCGATCTTCGGCGCCCTGGACGAGATTTCCCTGGCCTACGTGCTTTCCCGCAAGAGGAAATACGATCCCGCCGAGGCGGCGGCCGAGGTCTTTCGAATCTTTGCGGCGGGCTTGAGCGGTTCCGGACCTTCGGATGGAGGGAGAGGACAATGATCGGGTTCGATCTTTCGGAGGAGCAGATCGCGCTGCAGGACATGGCGCACAAGTTCGCGGCGAACGAGATCCGCCCGAAGGCGGCGGAGTGCGACAAGGAAGGGAAGTTCCCGAAGGAGATCTTTCAGAAGGCGTACGACCTGGGCCTGATGACCGGCTTCATCCCGGAGGCGTACGGGGGGCTGGGCCTGGGCGCCGTCGAGGCCTGCCTCATCGAGGAGGAGCTCGGATGGGGGTGCTCGGGGATCACCACCTCACTGACCTGCAACGGCCTGGCCCTGACGCCGATCCTTCTCGCCGGGACGGAAGAGCAGAAGAAGGAGTTCGTGGTCCCCTTCACGAGAGAATTCATGTTCGCCTCCTTCTGCCTCACGGAGCCAGGGGCGGGCTCGGACGCGGGAGGGATCGCGACAACCGCGAAGAAGGACGGGGACGTCTACCTTCTCAACGGCAGGAAGTGCTTCATCACCAACGGGAGCTACGCCTCGCAGTACACGGTGTTCGCCTCCACGGACCGGTCCAAGGGGCACAAGGGGCTTTCGGCGTTCATCGTCCCCCGGTCCCTGCCGGGAGTCTCCCCCGGGAAAAAGGAAGACAAGATGGGGCAGCGCGCCTCGGATACGGCGGACGTCCTGCTCGAGGACGTGCGTGTTCCCGCGGCGAACCTCCTGGGCAAGGAGGGCGACGGGTTCAAGATCGCGATGAAGACGCTGGACTACGCCAGGCCCACCGTCGCTGCGATGGCCGTCGGGGTGGCGCGGGCGGCGTTCGAGCTGGCGATGCAGTACTCGAAGGAGCGGGTGCAGTTCGGCATGCCGATCGCGATGAACCAGGCGATCCACTTCCTGCTGGCCGACATGGCGATGGACATCGAGGCGGCGCGGCTGCTTACCTTGAAGGGCGCCTGGCTCCTCGACCAGGGGCGGCGCAGCACCAAGGAGTCCTCGTTCGCCAAGGCGTTCGCCGCGGACCTGGCCATGCGCGTGACCACCGATGCGGTCCAGATCTTCGGCGGGTACGGCTACATGAAGGACTACCCGGTGGAGAAGCTGATGCGCGACGCGAAGCTCCTGCAGATCTACGAGGGGACCAGCCAGATCCAGCGGCTGGTGATCGCCAAGGAA
>Ga0214473_10002249_pt1 | contig 23888 bp, 24 predicted proteins | sample RVTome_7_FD_203509 | JGI IMG/M metagenome (GOLD analysis project Ga0214473, IMG submission 203509) | Soil microbial communities from uranium-contaminated site in the Upper Colorado River Basin, Wyoming, United States - RVT98D197 | ecosystem: Environmental > Terrestrial > Soil > Contaminated >... | reverse complement strand
AACTCCAAACACATGATAGAGCACACTTGTAGACATGGTTTTACCCTTCGGATTTTTCCATGAAGTGTAAGGCCATGTCTTTTCTTATGCAAGCTCACCTACCCGTTAGTCGGAAGAACCATTTTTTTGATTTCTTTTATAATCCAGGAAATTCATGTAACCTCTTGATCCCGCGTACAGCAATTTCCCACGAAACCTCTTAATTAGTTGTATGACAAAGACTTGCGACAACTTTGCTCCCCAGAGTCGCCTATAATGTGCATTGTGGCCGCCGACGAAACCTCCGTCGGTCACCACTCAATTATAGCACAAAAGAGAAACTCTGAAAGGCGCCAAGAGATGAAACTATGAATGACAAGCGACCCATGTGTCAGTCAATTTGTGGTTAACTCGCCGCGTTCGCTTCAAAAACGTATGCGCGCCAACTTGACTTTGTCAGCCAAGAGTAAAGTCAATCGAGAGCGCGCGAAGCGAGCTTTGGAGATACTCAAAGCCATAAATGGAAAAGCAAGGAGCCGCGTTCCGGGATGGAGTCCAGACCGCCGGTCGAAGCTCCCGACCCAGCGATGACCCTGGACCATGCCGCTTAGGAGGAAAGCCTATGAAGACCGAATTGAGATTTAACGGCCCCAACAAACATTACAAAGTCACGACAATCCGAGATGGTGAGATGGATCAGATCGTGGCAACAAGGGCTGAGCGTCAACGTCTGGGCCCGAATGACGTCGACGTGCAAATCGATGAACCGAAAGGCACCATATCGATTAAGCACAAGGGCAGCACGAAGAGCACCACTTACCAACCCGGCGAGATGCCAGGTTTTGGGGTGTACGAGTGGAACCTGCTGGCAGACATCGTGTTTTCCGCCGGCGATATCCTGCGGCTGGAATCGGACCCTTGCATAAACCAGCGGGTTCGAAGGATTCGACGCCTCTTTCACGACTCCAAGGACGAAGAGTGGTTCTTCAAAACAACGCGGGCGCCCTATGGGATTGCTATAAACACCGCTTTAACGTGGAGATACATTGAAACCCTGGCTGAGGCTGCCCCGAAGGCTACGGAGACCGGCGATGCATAGCCCAACCGAGCACACCCTTACACTGGCTGATGCTCTCACCCGCATATCGAGTACGAAGGTAGACTGCTTCGAAGCCGCCCTAAAGGAGGCGCAATACGCCGGCGGCCAGTGCCTGAAGATCGGCATGGACACCCACGAACTTACTCCGGGGGCGTGGGCGACCTTCTGCAAATACCTTAACTTACCGGAGGATCTCTTACCTCAATTAAAGACAGGCCTCGGAAATCTCGTCCTCAAAAGCCTGAACGCCGTTGGCAGAAGAGGCAAGAAGGCCCCTGAAGTAATCCGCTTTTCCTACGATAAGGAGGGTCAGATCATATCGCTGACGCCCACAGATCTGGTCTGCCTCCCCAACGACGAGGTTACTCGAATCATTCAGGAGGCAACCCCGCGGGAAATAATATCTGAGACATTATCTGTAAGGCTATCTCTGACTCCCACTGAATTTGAACTCGACTGCTACACCAACCAACGTAGCGTACAGCCCAGAGACGGCGATATTCTCTACGGTGGGGTGAGTATTCGTCACTCTCAGACCGGCACAGCCACGACCGTGGTTCTGGGCTACATTCACAGGGTTGTCTGCACCAACGGCATGACGCAGAGGGTATGTCTGGCAGGCAAACCAGCCAGAACCAAGCGGTGCAGGGCAAAGAACTCGAAGGAACCGGTTTGTGAGGCGATTAGGGAACAGATAGGGCAGGCGTGGATACAGATCCAGGAGAGGCTGGATGGCCTGAAGGAACTGACCAAGCACAGCCTGGAGACCCACGAGTTGCCCGAGGCCCTGCGCCGGCGGTGGTCGATCAACAGAGACGTAGCGGCCGAAATCGCCGCAGCCCTGAACCAGGATGAGTTTGGGGGCTCCTACACAGAGTATGACCTGGTCAATGCCCTATCCCGCGTCGCTACCCACAGCCGCCGATTGGCACCCCGGTACCGCCGGCACCTTGCCTTGGTCGCTGGCATGTTCGCCCAGCGGCACATCCACCGATGCCCGCAATGCGGCACATGGCTCTATGGCAAAGCCCAGGATTGAGATGTAAGTGGTTGATCAGCCATCGGCCAGCCAAATGAAACTCCTCCTGCCTTGATCTGTGCGAAGATAGCTTATGTCCTCGCGCGGACTCCGCGCGGTGTTGGTTCTTCACACAGGTAAAGAGGAACTTATGTGAGAGAACAGATGGCACGGCACGAGAATACCACGATGGTTCCCGAAGCCCTACCTCGCCCGGCACGAGGCCGATTCTATCTTGGACAAGCCAAGGGCAGTGATCAGACCAAGTGCAAGAGAATAAGCGGTACACTCCGTGCTCCGCCGTGTCGGGCGAGGATGAACACAACCGCACGGGGTGACAACCTGAGCCAAAAGGCTGCAGGTAAGAGCCTCGGTTCTTTTCCCTATAGAAAGGATTCCCCATGAAGATACCGGAATTGCTGGATAAAGAGAGCAGGTTTCAGGCAGTGGTACGGTTCTACTCCGAGGTCATATGCATGGGTATCGCGATGCTCGGCTGGACCGTGGCCGGCCTGGTCGCTGGCTGCCTTGCCTTCCTGATCCTTCGGGTCACGTGGTGGTTTGTGGTCTTCACCCTCAAGGTGTTGAACGGGATTTGAGAGGATAAGGCATGGCCAAGCAAAACGAGCATGATCCACTGTCTGAAGAGCACATTGACACAGTCATTTACGATGCGGAAGGAAAGGAAGTCCTGCGTTTCGGATTCACCAACCTCGACTCTGACGAGAACGGAAGCATGCGAACGCATCGCGAGGCGGAGAACGTCGAATTGGCCGATGGCACTGTCATCAACAGCGTGGCCTTGATGCGATTGCAGGGGGGCTTGAAAGTCTGCGATATCTGCCGCCAGCAATCCCAACGGCGCTGGCGGACAGGGACACCCAAGGTCTTCCTGGCCCTTGCCGCCAACGTGATCACCTGCTCCTGTGGGAAAAATGCCTGCCGCAGGCATTGGGTCCGCAGCAAGATAGATGGACGTCTGCGATGTCGGGCTTGCGATCGCCGGGCATCACGCAAGCACTTCCTTCACAGAATCGCCCGGGTGCTGTTCTACCGAAACGCATAGGAGACATTGCGTGAATCCTCATGCAGAACAACTGCGTCGGCTGATCGAGCACTACAAGCTCGACTGTCGCTATCCCAGCGAGCTCGAGGGTATCATGAGACTCCTCGAGCACGACCGGATGCGTCCGGCCTTTGCGCAGAAGTTCATTCGCAAGATCCAACCGCGGATCAAAAAGCAGATTGAGGAAGGCAACTATCTTCCGATGCCGCCCACGAAGGAGGATTTCAAGCTTGACGCAGAGCCCTTCGACGCGGTTCTTGGGAACCTGGTGGAGCGGCCCGAGGTCCCCTTTGGCATCCACCTGTCCAACGGGGTCCATCATGTCCTGATCTTCGGGAAGCCGGATGCGGGCAAGAGCGTCACGCTACGATACTATTTTTTGAAGGTCCACGAGCACGGTATTCTCCACCCCGATCAGAAGGCCGTCATCATTTTTTTGGACAGTAAACGAGATGCGCCAAACCCCGAGAAGCTTTTCGGCGATGACGCAGTGCATTTCTCCGTGCACCATCCGGACAAATGGCGGGCGGGCCTCAACGGACCGCCGGGCGTCCCGTGGGCAGGCCACGTCTCCATGGTCTTGGCCAGTCGGATGCAACTGATCTTTTCCCGCGGGTGCCTCAGGACGGAGTACAACTGGATATTGCCAATCCTCAATCCGCACCCCACGCCCGGCCAGCCTCTGATCGCCCCCAGTGTTCGGCTCCTGCGGGACGTGCTGGCCAACAGCCCGCCCTATTGTTGGGGGGAAAAGGCGGAGTATGTCAACACCCTCACCCAAGCCCTCAGCACACTCCTGGTCGACGGAGAGGGGCTACTGGACGCGGAGAACGGTTTTGATGCCAACGCGGTGATTGCCCAGGGCAAACATTGCGTCATTGACATCGCTAATCTGGAGCCGCCGTACCTGCGGTACATTATCTGTGACCTTATCATCCTGCAGATTCTCCTCTACCGTATCCACCACCACCTCAAGACAAAGAGGACCGAGGTCTGTATCACTTGGGATGAAGGCGATATGTTCGCCCTACCCTCTGCTCAAGCTGTTTACCCGCAGTCGCTCTCGCCAATAACCCTCTTGGCGCGTCTGGCACGCGAATACGGCCTGCAAATTTGCCTATCCGTCAGTGCGCTGCAAAACGTGGCCCCCTATCTCCTTTCCGGGGCCGAATGTACCATTGCCATGGGTTGCGTCGACCCGATGTCCATCTCCTGTGCCCAGTCAGCGCTGGGACTGGAGCGTGGCACCGAGCGGATGCTCCTGCGCCTCCGCCCCGGACAAGCCATCGTCCGGCTCGCCGACACCCCCTATCCATATCCGTTTCTTGGCCAGGTCCACTATATCGAGCCCGATCACAGCGCTAAGGGCCGTCCCTACGATGCAATTCCGTGGACGAAGGCCCGTGGTCTGGACGAGTTGCCAGAGGTCCAACAAGCCCTCGAGGAGCGAATTCGCCAGTTCAGCAAGGCCAGGATGCGACGAACCAACGCCGCTGCGGTTGTCCTGACCAAGATCGAACGGGCGCTTCTGGACTACATGTCCCTGCGTGAATATGAGCCGCTCTCTGTCGTTTTTTCCTGCATGGGAGACGTGCCCGCCGGCACACAGACCAAGGTTGTCGCCAAGCTCGTCCGCAAGAAGCTCATCGAGGCCGACACGGTCCGCCTCAGCAAGTCCGCTGTTCGATTTGGCGCGATCACGGCCCAAGGCTGGCAGTACCTGGGCAAGATGAGCCGGTTGCCGCCCCTCCGTGGCGGTATCGTCCATACGAGTCTCTGCTACGGCAAGCGGCGACTGGATCGCAAAAATGGCTGTGAAGAATCCTTCTGCGAGCACCGGCTCGCAGGCTGCACAGGATTCGGCGACGTCGTTTCGTTCCGAAACGGTGCGTGCCATGTCACTGAGGTGGTGGTTGACTGCGTCACCAACATCGTCGAGCATGCCCGAGACTGCTTCCTCCGCAGCACGACGCCCGTGGCGACGCTCACCATTGTCACCCTGTTGAAGTCCGAGCACGAAAGAATCCGCGAGATTCTTCGATCCGCCTCCGATCTCGCTGCCCACCTCGACCGCATTGCCTTCACCACGGCGGAGGAGATCTTGAAAGGCCTGTACAAATGAAAGCCGCCCTACTTGTCATATTAGCGATCGTTATCGTCGCCTTCCTTCGCTGGTCCGGCGGCGAGTACTCGCTGCCCCTGCCCATGATCCTGCCCCTGCTCGCCGGGCTAGAACCCTCGATCTACGATGCCGGAGGCGCCGTCGCACTTTTTATAACCCTCATAAGCGTAACGCACCTGCGCCGGCGCCACCGAGATTGAGCTGGCAAGAAGAAGATGGACCTTGTGTATGGAGGATAACTATGGCTGACACACCACTGTACCATCGGCGCGATCCCCCACGGCGAAGCATGGACACGCCGCCGCAGCGCCAGCCGGAGTTCCGCACGGAGTGGATCCTGGTCCCGCTCGCCTTGCTGGGCATGTTCTACCTGCTGCACCACATCGATCCGGCTATTACATGGGAAGAGGTCATGAACTTGCTGAGTGTGCAGGACCGCCAGCGCTACACCATGCTGTTCCACCTGTGTCTGGTGCTGACCTGCATAGTGATCGCCGTTCGAATCGCCGGCGGCAAAAGCAAAAAGTGAGTACGGATGTCAAGGCCAGTCTGCCACGACAACGAAAGGAAGAAACGCGAAAGAATTAGGAGGTACAGACATGAAAAAGACACTGATGATTTTGGTCGCCGTCCTGTGCATGGTGGCCCCCGTGTTGGGCAGCAACTCCGCGAACTCCGGCAGCGCCAGAATCGCGATGACGGTCCTTGTGGATACGAGCTGGTCCTGCGGGGACGACATGGCCGATTTCAGGACCCTGGCGCGCCAGGCAGCGGCGGGACTCAGAGCCAATGACTACATCGAGATCCTCACGGCGCATGCGGGAAGGCCGCGCATTCGACTTGCACAGACCATCAGGTCAGGCAGCCCCAGCGAGATAGCCGCTATTGCAGCGATCCTCGCCGGGATTCGCGATGATGGTCTCTTCTCGGACGCCCAAGTCAGCGCCGCCCTCGAGATGGCATTGCATCGCCTGGACAGCGCCCGCACCAAACCGGGCTACCCGCAGGCCATCGTACTGGTCCTCACCGATGGGCACTTCAGCGATAGCGATGCGGGCCGGGTCCTGGAACTTGCCGAGGAGTTCCAGAAACGAAACTGGCCGTTCTATATCACCGGGGACCGGGGCACACACCGGAGCCTCCTCATCGCTGCCAGCAAAAAAAAGATCACCTGGTCATCTATCATGGAGGCCAATCCCGGATTGTGGCTGCAACAGCTGCGGGAATCGATCCAGCAACGATCCGAGGAACTACTGCCAAAGGCCCCAGCCGATGGAACCAAGGCGCACACTGGCCCACAGACTCCTTCCGTCACACAGGGGGAGCTCTCGCCCGTTGCTGGCGCGCCGCCGCAGGATGATATCAAGGCTCGGTGGAAGACAGAGCTCGACGTCACCGTCTCCGGAGGCGCGCTGCCTCGCAGTGCTGGCAAGGAAAATGAGCCGTCGTCACGGATCCAGGAGCAAGAGGCCGCCGTCATCTCCGTCGAGCCAAACCGCCAGACGGAGATAACCGCAGCACCACCGGCAGGTGAACAAGAGACAACGGAAAGGCCTCGATTGTCATGGTGGGCACGGACGAAGCGTTTCATCGGGCCCCTCTGGCCCTGGCTGGTTGCTGCCTCCATCCTTCCGTGTGTTGCGATGGGCTATGTGCTCTTGCAAGGCCATCGCCAGGCGAGAGAATGGACCCTCAAGAGGAAATCCCAACTCACGGACAGGAACCTCGATGACGGTATAGTGATCGCAAAGGTCAACGGCCAGACCTATCACCTGGGCCAGCGAGGCCAATTCGCGACCGTCCACATAGGCAGTGGGGTCAACACCACAATCCGAACCCCAGAGGCGGGTATAAGCGACCGCCACGTTCGGCTCTATCGCCGGGGCACCGACCTGATGGTCCGAAACATTGGCGCAAGACCCATCACAGTCAATAGCCTTCCCCTAGCACCCAGAGCCAAGCAACGACTGGTCCTGCCCTCTGTGGTCGAACTGACCGAGAACACCAAGCTGACCCTGTCCCTTCTGCGTCCCAAGGAACCCGTTGCGGCAGGAAGGAGCGAAGACCATGAGCAAAGCAGACAGCAATAGTCACCACCGCACGAAGTTCCGGGTCGAAGCGGTATTCGGATCGATCTCGAAGGCGGCTGCACTGGTCTACGACCTGTTGCCCGCCGATGGAAATCCCACGCCCACCTGTGTTGGCCGTCTGGTTTTTGACTTCACAGAGCGGCCGCCGGCTGACCTGACCCCACCCCAGGCCTACGACCAGGTGACCCGGTCCCAGTTCTTCGTGCCTGCGGTAAGGCCCATAGATTCCCTCTCGCTCCAGCAGGCACAGGAAGACGGTCTGATCGAGGAAGCAGCAGGCCAATACCGTCAGTCCCGGCCCGCCGACGACCAGGAGGGCGCCGGCGGTATTCCTGCCGATGGCTGCAACATTGCCCGCCTCAATAACAAGCCAATCATGGACCGCGTGCACCGACTCATTCAGAAGGTACTGGACTACGAGACGAGAATCGCGCCGATCACAAAAGGCAACAATATCAACAACGCAACCAGCCGCATCCCCGTCCACATCGTCACATCTGCCGTAGGCGGTACGGGGAGCGGCGCGCTGGTCTGGTTTGTGGCCGAATGCATTCTCCCATGCGCGCAGGCCAACGGGGTCGAGGCCAAGGTCGTACCCGAAATCCTTCTTCTGGGTAACCTGCAGACCCACGATACCGAGAAAGCTCGAATCAATGAGTTCGTGCTCCTGAAGTTCTTGCAAGCCTGCGCCACCGGAACATTCGTAGATCCTGTTACGGGCCGGCTGAGGAAGGTGCCCTTCGACCACGTCCGCTTGTTCTCCAGTACGAACAACCACGGCAGTATCGGTAGTCTGCGGAGACTGGTGTACCATCAGGCCCATCTGAGCCGCTTCATGTGGCACACACACGCCGGCAGCGACTTGCAGGAGCGGGAGCCGGACATCGGGGACTGGGGCTACGGCAGGTTTGAAGACCCCCTGTGCGGCTACACCGGCTCGATTAGCGGCCTTCATTGGGACAAGCCCCGATTGTTGGACTGCTGTGGCTACCTGGCCGGCAGTTGGCTCGCGGAGAGCTTCCTGCACGAAGGCGACCGTCAGCGTGTCGTCCAGGAGGCAACCTCTCTGGCCGTGGCCGCCAATCTGGTCGAGTCCCAGGAGCAGAACCAGCTCACCTCGGCGCTCGGCAGGCCCGAGGAACTCGCTGGCGAGACGGTCTACAGTCGGACGGACAAGGCCCTGCTCGATGGCACTGCTGGACTTAGGGGCCGCCGCAAAGCCCTACGGCTGGCCGAAGAGATTGCCAGCACCTGCAATAACGACATTCCCTCCGTCTACAGTCCTCTGATGCAGGGCAAGGCCCGGTCCATTCTCACGGCTGCCGAGGCGATGCTCAAGAAACATCTGGACCAGCTTCAGCGCAAGCCCCAGGGATTGTCGGAGGCCATCATGTTCCTGCAGTGCCAGGGACTGGCCATAGACCAATCCCAGCGGGCAGTCGCCGCGAAACTCACCGAGATACAGGAACACCTCGCCCCGCACGAACAGGCCATAGCCGACGCCGCCGAGCAGATGCAGAAACTGCAGGAGCAGAACCGGCTCAGGCGAGCGATAAGCTTCCAGCTGATAAACGCCATTACCCGTATCCTCGAACAGTCGGGTCGGGCGGCCATCAACTACCACCTTCAGATGACGGCCTGCACTATCGCGATCCAGGCGGTCTTGATGCCGCTGCGGGATTTCGTGGAACGAATGCTGGCGCGGCTTATGTCCACCCACCAGACGTTCTCGGAACTGGCGCAGCACTGCAGGAACGTGGCCAAAAGCAAAGCGGAAGAGCCGACGGACCTCCTGGTGCCCGTCGGGCTTGAACTGGTCAACGCCCCCTATGTCAACGCTTGGTTCACTGAACAGGTCGCCCGAAGCGGCGGCAAAGAACAGTTTGTTGCAAACCTGCGTGGCTTGTTCCTACAGAAACACGAGAGCTTCGCCCCGCTAACGGAGCTCTCACTCCTGGAAATGGAGCAGGCCTTTGTTGCCCTGTGCCGTTCCGTCTTTGAGCCGGCGGCCCAGAACACCAATGCGCTCGCGGAGTTCCGCCGGATCTACCCCGATGAAAAGACTCAGCAGTCCATCCTCACGGAACTGATCGGCCAGTGCGAGGGCCGCCTGCTGATCGAGGGAGAGATCAATGCCTCTGTCGCCTGGGTCAAGACCGCCAATGTGCCGTCTGCCGACGACGTGGAGTGGATGCGCAAGAAGCTTGAGGATGCCGACCGCAAGTCCGGCAAATGGCAGGTGGCTGCCAACCCTGCCGACATTGAGACCTTCAGCATGGTCCAGTTCCGCGGCAAGATTTCCTTGTCGCCTTTGATCAAGCGCCTGAATATTCCGGATGACTACGATAGCTGGAAACGGCTCATTGCCATTGCCGCTGACCCGGACAGCGCTATCATGGTTCCACCAAACCCCACGCCTAGGCAATTCCGAAGGGTACTGGCCAAAGCGATAGCCACCGGGCTGTTGACCATCGAGACCAACGGTTGTTTCGTGTTTCGCTCAGCCACAGGCGAGGAATGGCTGCTGGGCAAGGACGTAGAGGCCGTCTACGAGCGGCTTCATCCACGCTACCGCCAGCTCGTGTACATTGAGTCCTACTTCGCCAGCCAACTGGTCGATTCCGAAGCCCAGATAGCCGCCAGGCTCGACGCGATAAAGGACCAGCTTCACGGCAACGATCAGGCCACCGACAAGCTCCTTCGATTGATCGATGCTGTGGCCGCAGAAGAATGCCTTCAGCAAGCACAGCTGCTTCGACCGTGGGCGAAAAGGATTCACAACCTCCGCAAAAGGATGCGACTATGAGTAGCAGAGGATTTAAGATGCCGGATGGCCGCTTCGCCAGACCGACAGTGCACAAACTCGAGTTGTTCTTGAAGAACACTCTGCCGCTCCGTGCCCCGGCCTGGGATGTTGTGCCCCTGCCGCAGGATTCGCCCGCCTCTTCGGCACGTCAGCCACCTGATTACCACACGCGCGATTTCAACCCGGAAAGGCTCCAAGGCCGGGAGGTGACCATCTTCGGAGCTGGCTCGGTCGGCAGCTACCTGGCCTACTTCTTGGCCATCGCCCGCCTTATCCTGCACGTCATCGACTGCAAGAAGGTCGAGTACAAACATGTCCGCGATGGACGAACCATCTACGACTCCTCAAGCATTGGCCTCTTCAAGGTCGAGGCTCTGAAACGCAAAGTCGAAGCTGACCGTCTTGGGGCGTCGATCAGGACCTACCCGTTTAACGTGGCAGAACTCACAATGCAGGAACTGAGGGTCATGTTCCAGAGGTCACTGCTGGTCGTAGTAGCCATCGACGACCCCGAACAACTCTTGCGGGTTAGCGACCTGGCTTATCCCATCGTGGAGCTGATCCAGGTGGCCATGCATCGGCAGGCCCTAAGCGGACATGTCGCCCTATCCATCCCGTTCGCGACGCCCTGCCTCCGCTGCACGTTGGGGATTGACAACTCCCAGGATATCCACCGCCTCGATGGCGAGCCGGGTAACAGTCTGGACATCGTCAACGTGGCTCAGCATGCGGCTCGGATTGCCATCGACATCATGTACAGCAAAGTCACCGGCCAGAGCATTACCCGCTGGGACCCTTCAAAGAACTTGATCTACATCGCCAATACACAACAGGAATTGAGCCCGGACGGTCCGGGTCTTCATTATGAAAACACCCTGCGACGGCCAGAGTGTTTGATATGTAATTGTTGCCGTTGAAGGAGAATTGAAGATGGATACAAACAGTTTAGTGGTCAGTCGTTTTCAAGCACCGGTATCTCCGCAGGCATTCATGCCCAGGCCCGCCTCGCCGCTGGTGTCGCAGAGCCTTGCCCAGCTGATCGAGAAGTTGGATCAGATCGCCAACGCCCTGGCTCTCTACCACCCCCAGCCGCTGGATACCCGGCCGGTTGAGATGATGCCTGTGAAGGCAAAGCCGGTCGAAAGCAGGCAGCTCGAAGTGAAGCCGGCCCATTCGAAAGCCCCGGCGAAGGAGCGCCGTGTGAAGGTGAGTCGCAGCAAGATGCTGGACATCTTCGATTGACCAAGCAGGCGAGCGGGGAGAGACAAAAGGCTCTCTCCCCGCTCATGACTCGATTATCTATGGGAGCAATACGATTATGGTCTGGAAAACAATAGATCCTGTTTCTCGCAGAAACACTTTGCTCCGGACAGCAGGAATTGTAATGCTACTGGCCATCATCTGCAGACCTGCACTCCTGTTGTTTTGTTTCTCACTGAGAGAATTTGTGAATACAACCATCTTGGTGGTTGTGGCCTTCTTTTCAGCGATAAGTGTAGATGAGTGGGCTGAGTCTATCCTGCGTAGTCCCGGCGATCCCTGGTACGTCAGAAAAGGGGCAATCCTATTTCTATTTCTCGCACTTCTGTTCATGAGCACCATAGTTGTTGTCGTGGGCAACTGGACATTTAAGGCCATTGGAAGTGGTCCACTGATGTCCCAGAACGGGGCAGTGCTCGAATTTATAGCACTCCAGCTATTGTGGATTGTCCTGCTGGAATGGCCCCGATACGAAACTGATTAGGCCAAGAGAATAAGCGCAGTGTCCCAGTGTGGGAGTTCTGCAAAGCAAATCACATTGTCAGAAAAATAAGGAGCAAAACTATGTCCAACGAAGTCAATTATCCAGAGCGCGAAATCAAGGCAAGAGGAGGAATCTCTTGTGCCATTTGGCGCACGCAAGGCACCAAGAACGGTAGGACCTTCGACAAATTCTCCATTAAGCTTCAGAAACGATACAAAGACCCGGCCACAGGAGAATGGAAGGGGTCGGAGATGTATCTGTTCCCGTCGGAGGTGCACGCTTTTCTGACCGTCGCTCAAGAAGCCTACGAGTACTGCGTGGTGACCGAAGAGAACGAGGACGAAGAGTCCGTACCTGTCTGATACTCAGTTGCAGGTTTTGGATCCCACAAGAGCCCGTCCGCCTCGTAGGTGGACGGGCTCTTTCACTGGTCAACTGCAGAACACATACCTGTTTCAGGAAGACCATCATGACGCAACCGCCAAAACCTGGCCAGAGATGTAGTGACACTCAACGTCTTCCTGAGTCGCGCAAACATAAGAGGACAGAAGATACCGAGACTGGCTTCTTGTTCTGTCCGAGGTGCGGGCAGGTCTTGCTTCAGGTGGTTGTGAGCGTGCCATGCAAGGGGTGTGGCTCCCACCTCAGCGCAACCACACGTGCTTAGGACCCTTTGCGGAAGGACTTGTTCTATAGATAGCAGCCGCCCCTGCCCGACGCCACATTCCTCCCTCATCACCCGGAAAAAGGCGAAAACCGGCAAGTTCTTGTCCTCTGCTCACCCTCGATTTTGACCCTGAAAACGCCGCTTTTTCGCAAACGTATTCAATGACCGTTGCGAATTCCTTGACAATACACCTATCAGGCTCCAGTAGGAAGACCGCTGAGACCCTTACGCCGCTACAGCCACACACGGTTCTTCGCCACGGGTCTCACCCACAGGTTCCTTATCCACAACCGCCCCCAGTATTTCCGATGCTGTCCTCTGTATCCGCTCCAATGACTTCATGAGGGTATCTTTGTCACCGTTGTACAACTGAATATAATCGCTGCTGGCGCTGTTGGTATCCAGACCGATGCCATGGCAAACAACAAAAGCCACGGCCTCAGCTTCAGTCTCTCTGACCTTTTTCTCTTTTGGCATGTTTTGCCTGTTCTTATGCAAGATTTCGTGAGCCAGTTCATGGGCCAAGACCGACAGCTCCTCTGCCGCGGTCAATCCCTTCTTGAGCTTTATCAATCCACCAGCAGAAATGCCTTCGGCAAGGCCCATTGCATCGCTGTACTCCAACTTACCCCCCCTACTGCTGACGTACTCTCGTAATCTCTCTGTGTAGACACCTGGATCGCCATTTACTCTGGCAAACTCCGGCAACGGCTTCCCATCTGTCTGACTGATATCAAACACGTACGCAGTCTTGAATGCTACGGCCGCTTCCTCTTCGTTCTGGGGTTTATCCTCTGGGTCATCTGGCTGCGTCGGCTTCCTACGCCAGACAATCGGTGCCATGATCGCAATGCCATGCTCGCCCTTCTTCACATGTCTACCGAGCTTCTGCCAGGCGCGAAAGCCAGCAACACGCGTTGCATCTGGCCTTTGAAAGCCGATTAGAATAACGTTGCCCAGGCTGTAGTTGCGGAACCTGCCCATTGCCTTCAAATACTCAACAAGTTTCTGGCTCTTGCCGGCTTCAACGGCTTTGACCAACTCATTAAGAGCCTGCTGCGAGACTTTTCTTACAAGACTCGTTTTCATCGCTCCCCACCTCTCCTGTATCAAACGACCAATTCCCTCGGCTCAAGTTCTGCCGCCAAATCAGCGTTCATATCGCCGATAATCTTGTCGCACCGGCCGCAGTACGGCCCCCATAATTCCGATACGTCCTTCCCACACAATCTGCACCTCATTCTTCATCACCTCCGATGAGACTTTGGTTTTTCTGCTCTGGCGAAAACCAAAGTCAGGCAAGAACACTTTCGAGGCAATTGTCCGGTCATTCTTACGCAGCTTTTCTGTTCCTCAGAAATCACCAACTGCTCAGTGTTAAGGCAGCCTTATTCGCGGAGTCCTGCCGTATCATGGTATGTAGGGCTTATTGCCTCTGTGTATTAGTAGACTTGGAGAACAGAAAGGTGGCAGCATTACTTCCTATTGTTTGCTGTTTATGTAGCCCGTAAAGGTAACCTGGATATTGGAGGATCAAACTATGGACGCAATTGTCGGTATACTTTATTTTTTGTTCTTATTAGCTCTTTCAGGCGCTTTTGTCTTTTTATGTATCCTTGTTGTACAACGCGTCCTGCAAAAGCTGCTTTCACCAAGACTAACCCGTATGTATGAGGCTCTCAAGCCTTTATTTGATCCATCATATGACTATGATCCTGGGCTATTGGAAAGGTCATACTGGACGGGCATGTCGGTCTTTATTCTTGCATGTCTGACTTTCTATCTAGCATTTGTTGTTGCCGATTTATTTGCCTTGCTGCGGGACCTCGTTCGGGCGATGTGATCTGGCCATGCGATTAATCTGCAAGACAAGTGGACGATATGAGTGAAGCGTTTATTACGCTGTCGATTAACTATCAAGTGCATAACATTCTGTAAAAGACAACGGCAAGCATAAGGAGAACACACATGTCACCACGAAAAAACAATCTGATTACCATCGAGCCTTGGCCAAATCCCAAACAGGGTAAGCTTTACAAGGGCTTCGTCAGGAAAGTTGAGAAGAAGGCCAAATGTATCCAGGTGTCCGTCGAAAACCTCGATCCCACCCAACTCGGCCGTATTCATGAAAAGACCCTACTCTTACCTGCTCACCCGGGTAATGGACTCAGCCGATTTCTGACAGCGTGTGGAATGGATACAGACACAATCGGCACGACGATAGGGCCGGATGACATCGCCGGCGCCACCATTGGCATGCGATTTGGCCCTGTTGCCCAGGACGGATCCCAAGAGGTTGATTTTGAACGAATTGAGGACTCCCCGGGTACGCAGCCGGAAAGTCCAGTTGAAGATTCAGGAGGTCAAACGGCGCAGCAGGAGTTCGAGCCCCAGTAACAGGATCTGGCAAATATATGAGTACCACAATCAAGAACAGAAAACGCAGCCTCCATCGCATGCGCGCTACCATCTTGAGGCGAAGGTACCTTTGGAAGGACCAGAACGGCAAGGTGATCGAGACCGAAACGCAAATGTTCCGGCGTGTCGCAAGGTATATCGCAAGCGATGAGAAGAGATATGGCGACAGAGGCCCGCAGATCAAAGCCATAGAGCATGTGTTCTACCAGTTAATGAAGGCTGGCACATTCCTGCCGAACAGTCCGACGCTGATGAACGCCGGCCGCAAGAATGGGATGCTAAGCGCGTGCCTCACACTTCCCGTCGAAGATAGTATCGATGCGATTTTCGATGCTGTTAAGTACGCCGCGCTCATCCAGAAGACTGGTGGCGGTACTGGATTCTCGTTCGACCGACTTCGCCCTACGGGCGATATCGTCGTATCCAGCGGCGGCAAGACATCCGGGCCTATCAGTTTCGCAAGGGTCTTTTCAGAAGGAACCAATGCAATCCAGCAGGGAGCCTTTCGCCGCGGCGCGAACATGGGCATGATGTCCATTGCCCATCCTGATATTCTGAAGTTCATTCACGCCAAAAACGACCCTATAGCCTTCACAAACTTCAATTTTTCAGTCAAGGTTCCCGATGCCTTCATGAAACAATTGAGAGACTACCCAAGTGCTCTGCACATCGTCATCAATCCTCGGACAAAGAAGAGGCATGTCATACCACGGTTAATCAACAAGGACTCCTACAGCATAGATGATCTGCTTCCGGAGGGCCACGGGACCAGCAAGTGCTTCACCGTCCGAGAGGTCTGGAACATGATTGTCATGAATGCTCACGCTACGGGTGAGCCTGGCATCTGTTTCATCGATCGCGTCAATAGGGATTACCCCACGCCACATTTGGGCCAAATTGAGGCCAGTAATCCCTGCGGCGAGCAGTCCCTTCTGCCTTACGAAGCCTGCAACCTGGGCTCAATTGCAGTGTCAAAATTCGTTCGAAAAGATAGGTCTGATTTAGATTGGGACTCATTGGCCAAAACAGTCGAACTGAGCGTTAGATTCCTCGACGATGTGATCGACGTCAATCATTATCCTATCCCTCAGATCGAGAAGATAACGCTCGGCAACCGCAAGATTGGTCTCGGTATCATGGGCTTTGCAGATACCTTGGTTCTGCTGGGAATCAGATATGACAGTGAGGAGGCTGCGGAATTCGCAGAAAAACTCGCGTCGTTCGTCCAAGAACACGCCCATCAAGCAAGTGAACAACTCGCGAGAAAGAGAGGCTGCTTTCCCAACTGGAAAGGAAGTATCTGGGACACCCAGCACCATCGGCCCATGCGAAATGCCGCTTGCACAACCATAGCACCCACAGGGACCATCAGCACCATTGCTGAATGCAGTAGCGGCATAGAACCCATCTTTAGCCTCACCACGGAGCGTCGGATCCTGGACGGCCAGAAGTTCATTCAGCTTCACCCTCTTGTTGAGAAACTCGGGACCAAAGGAAGTTGGCTTACTCATAGAGTCCGTCGTCTACTCGCGAAGGGTAAACCACCCCGCGAAATCCGAAAAATACCTGCGCAACAGGCCAAGGTCCTGGCGACAGCGCACGAGGTTGCACCCGAGTGGCATATCAGAATCCAGGCAGCGTTTCAGAAATACACAGACAATGCGGTTTCCAAGACAGTGAACCTGGCGGCGGACGCAACTGTTGACGATGTTGACAGGGTCTATCGCCTCGCCTTTGAACGTGGATGTAAGGGCACAACCGTGTACCGGGACAACTCCAGAGAGGACCAAGTCTTCACGACCGTTTATGCCACTGGTCAGCCTGATAGACGGATGCTCTCTCCTCGGCTCAGGCCTCGCAAAACCTCAGGCCAAACCATAAAAGCCAGGACGGGGTGCGGTACGCTCTTCATCAGCGTCAACAAGGACGAGAAGGGCCTGTGCGAAGTATTCGCCAATCTCGGTAAAGCAGGAGGCTGCCCGTCGCAAAGTGAGGCGACGTGTCGCGCCGTATCAGCTGCCCTTCGGTGCGGCGTGGATCCACAAGTGCTCATAGAGCAACTCAAAAGCATCCGTTGCCTTTCAACAATCGCCCGGCGAAAGGAAAACAAAGATATCGACGTACTCTCCTGCCCAGATGCCATAGCCCGGGCTATTGAAGAAGCTCTGGGAGAAAATTGTAGGCCTGTCAGGACTTTTTCGGCTAACAGATGCCCGGATTGCCGAGGTCCTCTCAGAAGGGAGTCTGGGTGTAATGTGTGTGATGAGTGCGGATACAGTAAGTGCAGCTGACTGGCTTATCAGCAGATAGAACCAAAGGCAAGACATGGTGGCAGACAGCCACAACTATGTGTTTGTAGTTCCATCTGTTCTCCCTGATGGCAACGGTGGCTTTACGCCGTGCCCAGAGGTGCTCACAGAGGAGGAAGCAATCAGGTACTTGCGTCTTGACCTGGACGCATCCTCCAATTCCGCGCAGACCTTGAAGTATTACCGGGACAAAGGAGAACTCGTGGCAATCAGGGTGGGTAAAAGGAACAGGTATAGACGTCAGGATTTGGACGATTTCCTGGCCAGAAAAAGCCAGGAGAAGCAAGGCCATACATCAACTCAAATCTAATTATTCGGATGATCAAGAAGGAAGAATGATCCCGATGTTGTTTAGACAGCGCGGAATATGCTCCGCGTCAACATGGCACACATAGCTGGATCCGACTTTGTGGCTATCCACCTGACCCCATTTGGAGGCCTGAGATGCAAAGCAACGGTAGCTCAAGAGATGTGATTTGATACTCCAGAAAAAGATCTTGCGCTTTCCTTGTTATTGTGCAATATTGTGATGACTATGAAACAGCCTGAGCAAATAGTCCCGGAAGAAACGTACGAACATTACGTGAAGACATATGGGGCGGTTGAGCAGACAGAAGATGCAGTTTCGCAACACGTAACCTATGTTGTTTTGTCGTATGGAAAATACTGTGGAGCTACGAGAGTTTCCTTATATCACAAAGACGATCACGTTTAGCTGTTGAACCTTATTAGACAGGGCAAGTGCCCAGAAAGGAATTGAGCCCATGATTACGAAGATCGGATTGTATCGTGACCCACGGAAGAACAGACAGTGGGTCGTCCGGTGGTTCGGTGAGTATGACCCAAACGCCGGCAAGCATAAACGCTACAGCAAATCCTTTAACTTGAAAAGGGATGCTGAAGCGTTCCAGAGTCAGCTGACTCTGGCGCTAAAAGAGGGGCAGCAACGCGACAGACCTGAAGAGGTCGCTCTGGGGGACTTCTGTGAAGATTGGCTTAGAATCAGGAGTGCAAATGTGAAGCCAGCCACATTGAAGCTTTACAGCGACACGATAGAGCGCCTATACGGATACTTTGGGCGAAGCTGTCAGTTATCGAAGCTGACCCCACATCTGGCGGCTACGTTCCTTGCCGACCTACGACCTGCCGATAGCACAAGAAGACACGAGAGACTTTCAAACTGGACAAAACACAGAATTCTTCGTAACTGTAAGACAATGTTTGGAGGGGCAGTTACGTGGCAGCTACTATGTAAGAATCCGTTTCAAAGCGTCATGCCTCCAAAGCTCACCACAACTCGCTGGCATTACGTCAAGCCTGACGAATATCTGAATCTGCTTGAGGTTGCTCCTTCCTTGCGCTGGAGAACATGTTATGCCTTGGCCTATACAGCAGGGCTTAGATTTGGAGAACTGTTTTCGCTAACCTGGAGCGACATTGATTTTGAGACAAGTGAGGTTCGAATAGATAATCGACCAGCCACTTCAACGATGCCTCCGTTTGATGTTAAGGATTATGAGGCAAGGCGGATTCCCTTGCCCAGGCACACCATTGACATTTTGGTGGAACTACACAACGAAGCACCTGATATGGTTCCCTACGTCCTGCTCACCGAGCGTCTTCATCGCACTGTCGTCGCCAAGTGGCGTAAATGCCAGCAGGATAATCGGCCCTGGAAGAATCAGGATATGGCAAATAACGTGTTGAGAGAGTTCAAGCGACACCTCAGACAGACCAGCATCCAGCAGAATGGTACCCTCTCGATTCACACACTCCGAAAGAGCTGCATCCAGAATTGGGCCAATGAGTTGCCAATCAACGTCACGAAAGAATTAGCCGGTCACTCAAGCATTGCGACGACACAAAGATACTATCTACAGGTAGACGAATATCACCGAGCGAAAGCAGCGGCAGTGATAGACTCGCTTATCGCGAATGGCAGGAATTTGCAGATGACTGACGCCAGACTGACGCCGGACGGCAATTTCACAAAGAAAAACACCAAGTATTGAAATTGAGGATGGGGGCAAGTATTTATATGGCTGGCACTTACGAAAATGAGAGTGCTGGGGCTCGAACCCAGGACCTACGGCTTAAAAGGCCGTTGCTCTACCAACTGAGCTACACTCCCATAGGCCGGTATATCTATACAACGAACAGAACGACTTTGCAAGGAAATTCATGCAATACCGTCGAAAAGCGCACGGAAATCAACCGGCGTGAAAACAATACGATTGATTTTCATAACGCAGCAACTATTATTTGGGTCTGGGCTGGGACATGACAGCCCCCCACTTGGCAAAGCCGCTGGGGCCGGCCCTTGCCCTGGTTTGTGGATGATGATCCTGTGTATGGATGGCGGGAGTCGCAAGGATGGTGGTTCTGGTAGGAATTGACGAAGCCGGTTTCGGGCCGATCCTCGGACCGCTGGTCGTATCTTCGAGCACCTTCGCGCTTCCGCACGATCTCTTGACATCGGACCTGTGGCAAGTCCTGCAAAAGAGTCTCAGCGACAAGCGAAAGCGACTCGCAGGCAGATTGCTCGTGACCGACAGCAAGAAGGCCTACAGCAGGGTGCTGGGAATCAAGCATCTGGAGCGGACGGTTTTGACAATCCTGAAGTGCCTCGGCCACGAGCCGGCCACATTGGGCGAACTTCTGGAGCTGCTGGCTCCTCGCTTTCTCGAACAGTTGCGTGATTATCCCTGGTACGAGGGCGCAGGGACCGGCGCTCTTTCGACAGACCTCGCCGACAGGGAAATCGCCTCAGCAGCCCTGACACGCGATCTTGCATCGAACGGCATTGAGCTGCTGGGACTAAGAAGCTGCCCCCTGGAGGTCGCATACTATAACAAGATGGTCGCCGCCGTGAAGAACAAGGCCGACGTGCTTTTCACGGCGACCTCAAGTCTTATCAAGCACGCCTTCGATAGCTCGCAGAGCGACCAGTTGCAGGTCATCGTTGACAGACAAGGCGGACGGGTCCGCTACCGGAACAACCTGCAGCGCATGTTCGAGGACGCAGAATTGACGATTCTTCGCGAGAGCCCGACAACCAGCAGCTACGAATTGCAGGGCCGGGGCAAACGCATGCGCGTCCATTTTGTCGTGGGCGCCGACGGGCGCTTCCTGCCGGTCTCGCTGGCATCGATGGTCAGCAAGTACATCAGAGAGCTTCTGATGGGCAATATCAATCGCTATTTCACCGGCTTCGACGCCGGCCTAAAACCGACCGCGGGCTACTGGAAGGACGGCCTGCGCTTTATCCAGGACATAGAAACAAACCTTCCCTATATCAAGTTCGACAGCAATCAGTTGGTCCGTTGCCGATGAAGAGGACAAGCCGGGAATCCCCGCCTATTGCAGGGCGCCCATAGGAAGGAAGAAGACACCCGGCCCGACGCCATCGGGGTAAGGGGTGCGGCCGTCGGCCGAAATCGCGACCTTCATGGGAATAACATCCGAAGGTGAATACGTCTCTACGTGTCCGTCCGTGTAGCCGGCTCGCAGCTTGATTTCAGGAGGCTTCTCCGGGTCGCCTTCGCGAGACCAGTAGGCCGACAGAAGCCACGTTTCGGGAGTGACTCTGGCGCCGTCGAATTTCTCGCAACTGCTGTGAGACCAGGGGCTGCGCCAGTGGTCGTAGCCGTAATAGTCGGTGACAAGCAGCTTGCTGAATTGTCCGCCGCTTGCAGGCCCCTGCGGCCCTCTGAAAATGACCCGCCGGCCGCCGATGAAGCCAATGTAGTTCCAATAGAAGCAATACGTCCCGCCGACGGGGTCGTCCGAGAGAACATCGTCGTTGGGGTAGTCCCACCTTTCACCCGCGTCCCACGCCTGCTGCAAATACGCGTATCTCTGCGGGGCATTAGGACAGTACATCGTCCTGGCGTCCGGTATGTAGCTTCGCAGGTATTCGCTCATGGCCCTGTACACACCGGGCGCCCGGCGCCGGTTGCTGGTCAGCTTGGTCGGGTCGGTCCAGTTCCAGTTATCGCCAAACCCTACGGTCGCGATGGACTCGGGGTATCGTTCGTGGTTGTCGCCCGCAAAAAGGTTTACGCCGGAGGTGACCTGCTTCTGATTGTTCATACTCTGGATCGCTCTCGCCTGCCGCCTGATCCGGCCCAACGACGGCAGCATGACACCCATGAGCATCGAGATGATGCAAATAACTACAAGCAGTTCGATGAGGGTGAAACCCCGCCGTTGTCCCCCCACCTGAACATGTCCACATCGAGCGCGAATCATTCCTATCCTCCAGTCCGTGTCCAGACTCCGTTTAGTCTGCGCTCGCGGAGCGTTTCAATTTACTTGCTGTATTATACGCTGCATCCCGCCCGATGTCAACCAGAAACTTTAACGTCCTAAAAAAAATCGGTCTCACCCCGTGGCTAAGCCGTCGCCCCCCTTCGAAATTGGCTTCAATTGACTCTGTTTTGGAGGACTTGGAGGGGTAGTTCTTTTCACAACTCTTTTCAAAACAAGAGCTTACGCAAAGTTGGCCTTGTATGAATTGGCTTTGTTTTGCCGGATCAGCCACAAATGAAACCGGTAGCCCTATAAGATCGGGTTTGTCGCGGCAAACTCGCCATTGAGCCGCGGAGCTCGCAAACGCTGTGTTCCGAGCGAGGCCGCCGAGGGAATTCTACTTCCAACTCTTTCTCTACAAACACTTTACATATATTTTCTCCTTTTGCCCTGTCGCCTCGGCGTTCTCAGCCGAAGGCATTCAAATTGGCTTTGTTTTGCGAAATTGCCTCATAGCGACGGTCTGAGCTTAACCACGAAGGGCACAAAGAACACTAAGAAATAGCCGCGGGACTTCGCAGGCGCCGTCCTGTGCCACATTGAAGGATTACACGGAAGAAACAAGAAAATCGCAAATCGGAAATCGTAAATGACAAGGTATCCCACATTCTGTTTCCTGGCGTCCGGCTTCCCGCCGTGCCCTCCTTGTTGTCTATGAACTGCGAACTATGAACTATTTACTCTCCTATCATTTAGTTTGATATCTATTATACAAGGCCCGGCTTGGCCGTCAAGGGAAATCTTCTCGTATAGCGAACGGCGTACAGCATATAGCGTTGTCCTGCGAATCCGGCGACCTCCGGTTCTATATCAACGACCAATACCAGGCCGGAATCAGCGGAAACGTGGACTGGCAGAAGAAGTCCTATACCTTCAGCGGCTCCGGAACCAAGACCCTCAAATGGGTCTATTCCAGGAACTCCAGCGGCTCCGGCGGCCAGAATTGCGGCTGGGTGGATGGCCTGGTTATCGGCTCGGACGTGCTGGTCCCGCCGCCGGACGGCGACTACAGCGAGGTCCTGGACTGCGATCTCAAGTTCACCAGCTCCGGAAGTGGAGAGTATGATACCTGGTCCGCTTACTCTGGCTCGGTCGTCGAATACTACCTCGACGGCGATTACCTCCAGTTCTATATCGACGACACCCGCAAGGACCAGATCAGCGGCGAAGTCGGCTGGCAGGAGAAATCCTACAGCGTCACCGCAGGCATTCACACGCTGACGTGGCGATACGCCAAAGACTCCAGCGAGGAGGCAGGCGACGATTGCGGCTGGGTGGACTTTGTCCAATGGACCGGGCCTTCCCCCGCTCAGGACCCTTCCAACTGGCAAGAGATTGCGTATAAACACGATGTCATAGGCCGGCGCGTCGAGAAAAAAGTGGATGGCTATAGCACGCGCTACGTTTACGATGGCCCCCACGTGATCGCAGAGTACGATGGAAATAATAATCTCCTAAGAAAGTATGTCTATGGGCCTTGCATAGATGAGCCGATATGTATGATTGAGGTCGCAGACAGTAATGCGACCTACTACTATCATTACGATGCGCTGGGTTCCGTAGTAGCCCTCAGCGACTCCTCCGGCGACACCGTCCAGACCTATGAATACTCCGTCTATGGCGAGGTGGCCGTCGAAGACGCCAACCACCCCAACCCCTACATGTTCGCCGGAGGGCGATTTGATATAGAAATTGGGCTGTACTATAATCGCGCGAGATATTACAATCCCTTTGTGGGCCGGTTCCTGCAAACGGATCCTATCGGTTATGGCGCAGGCATGAATCTGTACGCGTACTGCGGAAACGGGCCGTTGAACTTTGTGGACCCAAGTGGGTTGGTGCCATACGAAGTAAGCGCAGATATTCCATTGCAGACTATATGGCATGAGGCATCTGTGATTGCACATGGTGTGTATGTAAAGAACGACAAGAATTCTCAACATAAAAGCGATGTTCAAGGTTTTCTTGACGAATCAAACTTCTCCGAAAAATTTCCTGGAGTTACTCTTGAATCTGTAACTTATTCTGGTACTTCGAAGGAAGGTACTTACCATTGCGTTTTTGAAGTCCCAGATAATTACGAGAATATGACAATAGTGATTGACGAAGAAGTTGAAGGTATTCCAATATTGGTTGTCAAAACCGGCCATTGGTACAAACTTAACCCAGCGCGGCTTCGCTGCGCTCAGCCGCAACCAAAAAAGTCATGGAAATGAATGGGTAAGAAAGTATAGTGGCATCCTTTATAGGTTCGCACTG
>Ga0214473_10002248_pt1 | contig 23890 bp, 21 predicted proteins | sample RVTome_7_FD_203509 | JGI IMG/M metagenome (GOLD analysis project Ga0214473, IMG submission 203509) | Soil microbial communities from uranium-contaminated site in the Upper Colorado River Basin, Wyoming, United States - RVT98D197 | ecosystem: Environmental > Terrestrial > Soil > Contaminated >... | reverse complement strand
AACCATCTCATCCAGACCGGCCGCTACGACCGCGAGTTCGTCCGGCGCTGGTGGAACTGGCGCGACTATCTGGGGCGGGAGCGGCCCGACCTGCCGGCCACGTTCGAGGCGTTCGAGCGGGTCCTGGGGGAGCTGTACCGCGAGTACACCTTCGACTTCGCCGCCCGGGAATCCGGGGTCGCGGCCGAGACCATCGCGCAGGTGGCCGAGCTCGTGGCCGGCGCCGGATCGCGGCTCTCCACCCACACGTGGCGCAGCGCCGCCGCCGGCAACCTGGGCGGCTGGCAGGTCTCGCGCACCCTGTTCCTCTTGAACGCGCTGCTGGGCGCGGTGGCCACCGAGGGCGGCACCTATCCCAACGCGTGGAACAAGTTCGTGCCCCGCCCCATCCACGTGCCCCCGCACCCCCGCACCTGGAACGAGCTGAGCTGGCCCGCCGAGTACCCGCTCGCCATGAACGAGCTGTCGTTCCTGCTGCCGCACTTCCTGCGGGAGGGCCGCGGCCGGCTGGACGTCTATTTCACCCGGGTCTACAACCCGGTCTGGACCAACCCCGACGGGTTCTCCTGGATCGAGGTGCTGCGGGACGAATCGCTGGTGGGCCTGCACGTCGCCCTCACGCCCACGTGGAACGAGACGGCGTCCTTCGCGGACTACGTGCTGCCCATGGGGCACGCCCCGGAACGGCACGACCTGCATTCGTACGAGACCCACGACGGCCAGTGGATCGGCTTCCGCCAGCCCGTGGCCCGCGCCCTGCGCCAGCGGGACGGGCAGCCGGTCGGCGATACCCGCGAGGTGAACCCGGGCGAAGTGTGGGAGGAGAACGAGTTCTGGATCGACCTGACCTGGCGCATCGATCCTGACGGCGCGCTGGGCATTCGCCGCTACGTCGAGTCGCGGGCCCGTCCCGGGCAGAAGCTGGGCCTGGACGAATACTACGGCTGGGCGTTCGAGCACTCGGTGCCGGGGCTGCCCGAGCGGGCGGCGGCCGAGGGTCTCACGCCGCTGGCCTTCATGCGGCGCTACGGCGCCTTCGAGGTGGCGCGGAAGGTCGGCGCGGTGCACGAGCAGGAAGTGCCGCGGGACGACCTCCAGGACATCGGCGAGGACGAGACCGGCCGGGTCTACACCCGGGCGCCCAAGCCCGACGCCATGAACGTGGTGCCGCTCCCGACGCCGGACCCCGACGCCGCCGGGCGGCGTCCGGTGGGCGTGCGGGTGGACGGCAGGGTTCTCCGCGGCTTCCCCACCCCGTCGGGCCGGCTCGAGTTCTATTCGAGCACCCTCGCGGCATGGGGGTGGCGGGAGTACGCGCTGCCCACCTACATCCGGAGCCACATCCACCCCGACGCGCTGAACCCGGGCGAGATGCCGCTCATCTCCACCTTCCGCCTCCCGGTCCACATCCACACCCGGAGCGCCAACGCCAAGTGGCTGGACGAGATCGCCCACACCAATCCGCTCTGGCTCCATCCCACGGACGCGTTGCGGCTCAGGCTGCGGACCGGCGACCTGGTGCGGGTGGAGACCGCGATCGGGCACTACGTGGTCAAGGCGTGGGTGACCGAGGGCATCCGGCCGGGCGTGGTGGCGTGCAGCCATCACATGGGCCGCTGGCGGCTCCACGAGCCGGGCCAGCGGCAGATGATGGCCACGGCCGCGCTCTCCCGCGACGGCTCGCGCCGCACGCTGTCGCGGACCGGGGAGGTCGGCCCCTACGCGTCGGATGACCCCGACACCGGCCGCATCTGGTGGAAAGACGTCGGCGTGCACCAGAACCTGACGTTCCCGGTGCATCCCGATCCGATCTCGGGCCAGCACTGCTGGCACCAGGCCGTGCGGATCCGCCCGGCCGAGCCGGGCGACCGTGCGGGCGACGTGCAGGTGGACCTGGAGCGGGCCCGCGCCGAATACCAGGAGTGGCTCGCCCGAACCCGGCCGGCGCGCGCGGTCTCGCCGGACGGGACGCGGCGGCCCTACTGGCTGTTGCGCCCGCTCAAACCCCCCAAGGACGTGTACGCGCTGGAGGCCAGTCGTGCTTGAGACCCAGGATTCGAAGCTCACGGTGGACGCGGTCCGCGCGATCGTTCGGGAGGAAATCGAGCGGGCATTCCAGAAGGACAAGGCCGGGCGTGCATCATCGCGTCCAAGGGCACGCTCGACTGGGCCTACCCGCCCCTGATCCTCTCGACCGCCGCCGCGGCCGCGGGCATGGAGACCGCGGTGTTCTTTACCTTCTACGGGTTGAACATCGTGCGCAAGGACTTCGAGAAGCGGCTGATCGTCTCGCCGGTCGGGAACCCGGCCATGCCCATGCCCATCTCGATGCCGGACCTCTTCACGTCGATGCCGGGCATGCAGACCCTCGCGACCGCCATGATGAAGTCCATGTTCGCCAAGAAGGGCGTGGCGACGATCAGGGAGCTGCTGGACGTTGCCCGGGAAACGGGCGTCCGGCTCATCGCCTGCCAGATGACCATGGACGTGTTCGGCTACAAGCAGGACGAGTTCCTGGACGGGGTGGAGTTCGGCGGCGCGGCGGCATTCTTGTCAGAAGCCCGGAAGTCGCATGTGACGCTGTTTGTGTGAGCTGTGCGCTGTGGGCCCCTGAGCGCTGAGCCGGCCATCGAGGCGGAACTTCCAGCTCACAGCGCACAGCGCACACCAACGGAGCAATGATGCGGACCAAGGAAGACAGGACCCTGGACGCGCGGGGATTGCTCTGTCCCATGCCGATCGTGAAGGCGGGCAAGGAGATCAAGACGCTGACCCCGGGCCAGGTGCTGAAGATCTTGGCCACCGATCGCGGCGCCATCGCCGATTTCCCGGCGTGGGCGGACGATACCGGGAACGAGCTCCTTTCCTGGCTCGAGGAGAGCGACGGGACGCTGGTCTTCTACGTGCGGAAACGCCCGGAGGAGTAGCGATGATCTTCAAGCAGTACCGCTACGAGCCCCTGGCGCAGGCGTCGTACCTGCTGGGCTGCGTGCGGGCCAAGGAAGCGGTGGTGGTGGATCCCATCGCCGACATGCGGCGACCAGGTCCGGAGCGCCTACGTGGCGTCGGTTCTGCTCCGGGCCGGCAAGCCCGCCTCGCTGGTGTTCGGCGGGATGGCGGACTGGCTGGAGCGGGGCTATCCGGTGGAGAAGACGGCCAGGGAGTGAGATCGCGATCCCCGAACGAGTCGGTAGGACTTGCCGGGCCCGGGAAGGACGCCTAGTGTAGCCCCGCCCGCGGCTTCTGCCACGGCCGCTTCTCTCCCGGAGGCCCCATGCGGCGGATCCTCGCCCGGTCCCTGCTCCTGTTCCCGGTCGTCCTCATCCCCGCGACGCTGCGTTCCCAGGATGCGCCGGCGGGTGAGCGCCTCTTCATCGCGAAGGGCTGTCTCGGGTGCCACGGGGCCAGCGGTCGCGGAGGGGTAGGGCCCGAGCTGGCCCGCACCGGTCTCGACCTCGCGGCGTTCGTCGGGCAGCTCCGCGCGCCGCGCCAGCGCATGCCGGCCTTTCCCGCCGACGTGGTGAGCGACGACGAGGCCCGCACCATCCATGAGTACCTGCGCTCGGTACCGCCGGCCCCGGCCCGCCTGACCGCAGCCGCGCCGACCGGCACGCAGACCCCCGCGTCGTGCGCCCCCTGTCACGCCCGCCTGGCTCCCGTCATCGCCGCCCAATTCGCCGGGAGCGCGATGGGACGGGCCGGAACCCAGAACGCGCGGGTCGAGTACGCGCGCCGCGAGATCGGGTGCGCCGACTGTCACGGCACCGATCACGACGCCATCATGGCGTCCAAGGGGCGGGTCCCCGAGACGACCTGCGCCGCGTGCCATGCGCAGATCTACCAGGCGCACGTGCTCGACGCGGGGCATTCGTACGGCCCCGGGCCGGCGGGCATCGGAACCAATTGGGAGCGCAACATCGCCGTGCCGAACTACGCCCAGATGCCCCGCAAAGTGATGGAAATGGGGTGCGATCCCTGCCATGCCCAGGCCGATGCGACCAACGACCGCTACTGGAGCGCGGCGGAGTCGAGGTACGTGGACGGCAGTAGCCTGACGTACCGCAACGGCTGCATCGCCTGCCACACCCGGCACAGCTTCGACCTGGCGGAGGCCCGGAAGCCGGAAGCCTGCTACACGTGCCACATGGGGCCCGACCACCCGAACTACGAGGCCTACATGAGCTCGAAGCATGGCTCCATCTACGTCGCCCGGGGAGCGGGGTGGGATTGGACGCAGCCGCTGGCGGCGGCGCGGTGGGACGCGCCCACGTGCGCGTACTGCCACATGGTCTACGTGGACTCGAGCGGCGCGCGGACCAGCTCGCACAACATGACCCGGAAGATCATCTGGGGGATGGGCGTGCAGGCGGCGGGCGGCGCGCTGGAGAACATCGCGGCGACCCCGGAGAACCAGGCCAAGCGTGGCGAGATGATCAAGATGTGCCTCACCTGCCACTCGGAGGACAAGGCGCGTGGCTACCTCGAGTCGGCCGATGCCCACAAGCTCGCGGGCGACGCGCTCGTGGTCGAGGCCCGCGACCTCGTGGCCGAGCTCTACGCCGACGGCCTCATCAAGCCCGGACACGGCACCACCGCGGCGGGCCTGCTGCCCGGCCCGCGCTTCTCCGCCATCGAGCTCCCCGCCGCCGCGGCCCAGCACTGGCCGGCCGGCCTCTACTACAACGTCACCAGCGTCGAGCGGGAATACTTCGACCTGTTCTTCTTCTCGAACCTCAAGTCCTACAAGGGCGCCTTCCACATGAGCCCGGACTACTCCTGGTGGTACGGGTATGCCGAAGGGCTGGGCCACCTGGCGCGCATCCGGGACGAGGACCAGCGGCTGCGGGAAGCGCACGCCACGCGCCGGACGACCCGGTTCATGATCCTGACCGGTCCGCTGATGGTGCTGGCGGTGCTGGGCGTGGTCGCGGTGATCCGGAACCGCCGACGCCGCGCCCCGGCGAGCGGGTGACCGGAGGGGCGGCGGCCTCGCGGCTCAGCGGGGGGCCACGCCGCGGGCCGCCGCCCATTCCTCGCCCAGGCGCTCGAGCAGCCCGGCGCTGAGCTCCCGGTCGGCCAGGGGGAAGAGCACGGCCTCTTCCTTCCGGAAGTGCTCGCGGGCCACGGCGATCACGTGGCGCAGGCCGCGCCGCAGCGCCGCCGGGTCCTCCACGGTGCGCAAGGCCGCCAGCCCGCCCTCGATCTCGTCGTGCTCGGCCCGCATCACGGCGAGCGGCCCGTCCGGACCGATCCGCGCCTCCAGCGCCGGGAACAGTCGCTCGTTCTCGAACCGCGCATGGGGGATGATCACGGCGGCCAGCAGCGCCGCGCCGGCCCGCAGGTCCCCGGGGGCGGCTTCCTCCAGGAAGGCGAAGAGCCCGTAGCAGGCGCCGTGCTCCCCCAGCAGGACATCGGTCGCTTTCATGGTCCCCTCCTCTGACTTGACAAATTCTACCCATAGTTCAAAATTTGAACACGTATTCAATACCTCTCGTCAAGGTCGGCCCGTGGCCTCGTCCCGGACGCCCGGCAGTCTCGCCTCCCCCCACGTCCGCGCCAAGCGGAGCCGCCGGCGCACGGAGATCCTCCACGCGGCCCTCCGGGCTTTCCGCGAGCGGGGCTACTACGCCACCACCCTGGACGACATCGCCGAGCGGCTCGGCGTCGGCAAGACCGCCCTGTACCACTACTTCCCGGACAAGGAAGCCATTCTCTACGCCTGTCACCAGGAGTCGCTGGCGGAGCTGGACCGCATCCTCCGCGGCACCCGCCGGTACGCCTCTGCCACCGAGCGCCTGGCGTACGTGATCCGCGAGCACGTCCGGGTCATGACCGACACGCTGGAAGGCTCGCCCCTGGCCTTCGAGGTGCCCGCCCTCTCGCCCGCGCGCCAGCGCCCCATCATCATCGCGCGCGACCGCTACGAGCGGGCCCTGCGCCGCATGATCACCGAGGGAATCTCGGCCGGCGAGTTCCGGGCGGTGGAGCCCAAGATCGCCGTGTTCGCCATTCTCGGGGCCGTCAACTGGATCGCGCGCTGGTACCGGCCGGAGGGATCGCTGCACGCCCAGGAGCTGGGTCGCCAGTTTGCCGACCACCTGGTGGGAGGCCTCACGTGCGGATGAGGGGTCTGGAGGCGACGTGAAAGCCGTCCGGTTGATGGCCGCCAAGCAGCCGCTCGTGGTGTGCGACCTGCCCACGCCGGAGCCCGGGGACGACGACGTGCTGGTGCGCGTGGCGGGGTGCGGCGTCTGCCACACCGACATCGGGTTCTGGCGCGAAGGCGTGCCCACCCGCCACGCCCCACCCCTGACGCTCGGCCACGAGATCGCGGGCACCGTCGTGGCAGCGGGCACAGCCTACCAGGGCCTGGTGGGGCGTGAGGTCGTGGTCCCGGCGGTGATCCCCTGCGGTGTTTGCGGCCTCTGCGCCGGGGGCCGCGGCAACGTCTGCCGGCGCCAGCGCATGCCCGGCAACGACATCGACGGGGGATTCGCGGAGTACGTCGTCATTCCCGGCCGCGGCCTCTGCGTCGTGGAAGACCGCGGGTGTCACCCCCTCGAGCACCTCGCCGTCGTGGCCGACGCGGTCAGCACGCCGTACCAGGCGGTGGTGCGGAGCGGTCTCGGCGCAGGCGACCTCGCGGTGATCGTGGGTGTGGGCGGCGTGGGCATCTATGCCGCGCAGATCGCCGCCGCGTTCGGCGCCCGGGTGGTGGCCATCGACGTGGACGAGTCGCGGCTGGCCGCCGCGGCCGCGCACGGCGCCGGCCTCACCCTCAACTCGGGCGAGCTCGACCCAAAGGCAATTCGCCAGCGGGTCCGGGCGCAGGCCGAAGCCTGGGGCTGCCCCGACTATGCCTGGAAGCTGTTCGAGTGCTCCGGCCATCCGGCGGGGCAGCAGGCGGCCTTCGCGCTGCTCACCCACGCCGCCACCCTGCTCATCGTGGGCTTCACGCTCGCCAGCATCGAGGTCCGGCTCAGCAACGTGATGGCCTTCGACGCCACCATCCAGGGCACCTGGGGCTGCCGCCCCGAGCTGTACCCCGCCGCCTTGCGCCTGGTGACCTCCGGGCGCATCGCGCTGACCCCGTTCGTGCGCACCTTCCCGATGAGCCGCGGGCCCGAGGTGCTCCAGCGCGTGGCCGACCACGAGATCGCGCACCGCGCCGTCCTGATTCCCGACTGGACCCTCTGACCGCCGCGCGTTCGGCGGCCCTGGAGCGAGCGACGATGTTGAAGAATCATGCGCTGGTCTCCGACCCGGACTTCAAAGCCATCCGCTACGAGCTGCACCCGGCGCGGGACGCCGCGGGGGCGGCGGTGGAGGGCCTCTTCAATGCGTGGATCGTGCTGAACAACCCCGAGCAGCTCAACAGCTACACGACCGACGCGGTCAAGGAGATCATCCTGGCCTTCCGGGAGGCCAGCACGGACCGGCGGGTGGTGGCCTGCGTGTTCACGGCGGTGGGCGACGTCGCCTTCTGTACCGGCGGCAATACCAAGGAGTACGCCGAGTACTACGCCGGCAATCCCCAGGAATACAAGCAGTACATGCGCCTGTTCAACGACATGATCGACGCGATCCTGCGTTGCGACAAGCCGGTGATCAACCGGGTGAACGGCATGCGGATCGCCGGCGGCCAGGAGCTGGGGATGGCCTGCGACTTCACCATCGCGGCGGACACCGCGCGGTTCGGGCAGGCGGGCCCAAGGCACGGCTCCGCCCCGGACGGCGGGTCCACGGATTTCCTCCCGGTCTACGTGGGCTTCGCCCGGGCGATGGAGAGCGCGGTCCTGTGCGACCTCTGGAGCGCGCACCGGGCGCTCCACCTGGGGCTGGTGAACCAGATCGTGCCCGCGCTCAAGCTCGACGGGCAGTGGATCCCCAATCCGCTGGTGGTCACGGACCGGTTCGCGGACCCCTTCGGCTGCATCGTCTTCGGCGACTTCAAGCGGGGCCCGGAGCTGGAGGCCGCCAAGGCCGTCATGAAGCGCGCCACCCCGGATCTCTGCCTGCTGGACGAGGCGGTGGAGGCGCTGTGCGCGCGGCTCCTGCTGCTCATGCCCGAGTGCACCGCCAAGACCATCAGCAGTCTCCGGAAGCACAAGCAGTGGCATTGGGACAACACCAGCGTGACCAACCGCGAGTGGCTCGCGCTCAACATGATGACCGAAGGCCGGGCCGGCTTCCGCGCGTTCAACGAGGGTCCCCGCGGCCGGCGGGAGGTGGACTTCATCCGGCTCCGCCAGCTCCTCGCCCAGGGTCACCCCTGGGACGACGAGTTGCTGCGGGCGGTCTCCCCGCAGTTCCGGGACGCGGGCGCCGCGGGCGCGCCGGCGCGCTGACCGATCCGTGGATCTGGGCCTCGAGGGAAAGGCGGCGCTGGTGACCGGAGGCCGGCGGGGGATCGGCGCCGCTATCGCCCGGGCGCTGGCCCGCGAGGGGTGCGACGTGGCCATCGTGGATCGGGTGCTGGACGCGGACGCGGCCGGCCTGGTCCGGGACCTCGAAGCCGCGGGCCGGCGGGCCGGCGCCCATCAGGCCGACGTGCGCGACTTCCGCACGGCGGAGCGCGTGACGCGGGACGTCGTGGCCTCCCTGGGCCGTCTGGACGTGCTGGTGTGCGCGGCCGGTATCACGGCCGACGCCATCAGCTGGAAGATGACCGAGAGCCAATGGGACGACGTGCTCGACGTGAATCTCAAGGGGTGCTTCGCCTACTGCCGCGCCGCCGCGCCGCGCTTCCGCGCCCAGCGGAGCGGGAAGATCGTGGCCATCGCCTCCATCAACGGGCTGCGCGGCAAGGCCGGCCAGGCCAACTACGCGGCGTCCAAGGCCGGGATGATCGCGCTCACCAAGACGCTGGCCCGGGAGCTCGGTCCGTCGGGCGTCAACGTCAACGCGGTGGCCCCGGGCCTGGTGCTCACCGCGCTCACCCGGGAGCTGCCGGCCGACGCGCTCGCGCGGGCGACCGACGAGACGGCCCTCGGGCGCCTGGGGGACGCGGAGGATTGCGCGGACGCGGTCGTGTTTCTCTGCTCCGACCGGGCGCGCCACGTGACCGGTACCGTCCTCAAGGTGGACGGCGGGCAGTACATGTAGGAAGGCAGAACGGCAGGGAGGGTGCATGACGCAGGTTGGGACCGTAGGGACAGAGTGCCTCCACCTCGTTGTGGCCGATGGGGTCGCGCGGCTCACGCTCGACGCCCCGCCGGTGAACGTGCTCACCCGCGCCGTGCTCGCCGCATTGCGGGAGCGGTTGGGAGCGCTCGCCCCCGACGGCACGCTGCGCGCGCTCGTGCTCGCGGCGGAGGGGCGGCATTTCTCCGCCGGGGCGGACGTGGGCGAGCACCTCCCCCCCGCCTACCGGACGATGATCCCCGAGTTCATGGAGACCGTCGGGCGGCTCCGGGACTTCCCCGTCCCGGTGGTGGCGGCGGTGCGCGGCAAGTGCCTGGGCGGAGGCTTCGAGCTGGTCCAGGCGGCGGACCTGGTGATCGCGGGCCAGGGCGCCGTGTTCGGGCAGCCGGAGATCGGCCTCGCGGTGTTCCCGCCGGCCGCCTGCGCCCTTCTTCCGGCCCGCTGCGGGCTCGGGGCGGCGGCCAGCTTGATCTTCACGGGCGACCAGATCACCGCGGCCCAGGCCCTCGCCCTCGGCCTGGTGACGCGCACGGTTCCCGACGACCAGGTGGAGGTCGAGGCCATGGCGCTCGCCCGGCGGCTGGGGGCGCACAGCGGTGCCGCGCTGCGCGCGGCGAAGCGGGCCCTCCGCGCCGCCGCCGCGCCCGGGGCCGACGCTCTGCGCGCGGCCGAGCGCGTCTACCTGGAGGATCTCATGCGGACCGACGATGCCGTCGAAGGGCTGCGGGCGTTCCTGGAGAAGCGCCCGCCGGTCTGGACGCACCGATGACCCCTCCCGTCACGTTCCCCGAATGGCGGGGCCAGCCGCTCGACGGCATCCTCGCCGCCTGCCGAGAGCTGCTCGAGGACCCGAACTACCCCTCGGTGCACCGCTGGCGCGACGCGGGGGGCCGGGTGGTGGGACACTTCCAGGTGTATTTCCCGGAGGAGATCGCCCACGCGGCGGGGCTCCTGCCCTTCAAGGTCCGCGGCGCCCCGGTCGAGGCGACGCAGGCGGAGTCGCGCTTCGGCTCCTATCTCTGCTCCATCGTGAAGACCTCGCTCGAGCTGGCGCTCTCCGGCCGGGTGGAGCTCGAGCTGTTCGTGACACACCCGATCTGCGACGCCGCCCGCAACCTCGCGGCGGTCTGGGGCCGGAATTTCCCGTACCCCTGTCAGATCCTCTACCTCCCGCAGAACGCCAACTCGGCGCACGCGGCCGAGTACCTGCGCGGCGAGTACGAGCGGCTCCGCCGGACCATCGAAGGCGTGGCCGGGCGCCGGATCGCCGACGACGACCTGCGCCGGTCGCTCGGCGTGTTCAACGCCAATCGGGCGCTGCTGCGCGAACTGTACGCGCTCAAACGCGAGCGGCCGTGGCAGGTGGCGGCCGACGAGGCCTACGCCCTCCTCGCGGTGGGCGGGATGATCCCGCGGGAGGAGCACAACGACCTGCTGGCCGCCGCGCTCCCGCTCCTCTACGGCCGCCCGGCCCGCCGCCAGGACCGGATCCGCGTGGTCTTCGAGGGGGGCTTCTGCGAGCAGCCGCCGCTCGACCTCCTGCGGGCGATCGCCCGGTCGTGCTACGTGGTGGACGACGATCTCCTCATCGGCCTCCGCTGGCTGCTGCGGGACGTGCCGCCGGACGGCGACCCGCTGGCCGGCCTGGCGCACGCCTACCTGGAGCAGTCCAGCTATAGCCCCGTCCAGCACGATCTCCGCAAGCCGAAGGACGAGATGTTGCTGCGGCGGGTGCGGGCGGCGGATGCGCAGGCGGCCATCGTCACCGCGGCCAAGATGTGCGAGCCGGGGCTCGAGGAGCAGGTGGCCTATACCAAGGCGCTGGAGGCCGCGGGGGTGCCGTTCTTCGTGAGCGAGTTCGAAGAGAACATGACCGGTTTCGAGCACATGGAGATTCAGCTCGAGACGTTCGTCGAGAACCTGCTGTTCGACTGAGCCGGGAGCGCCAATGTCCGAGCCGACCACCGACGGCACCCTCGTGGGACGCGGCAACGCGGACGGCGCGCGACTGTTCCGCGCGTGGTACGACCAGCTGACCGCGGCCGCCGAGGCGGGCCGGCCGTCGGCCTACGTGTTCGTGATGGGGAGCCTGGCCGAGCTGATGGGCGTGTTCGACCTGCCCATCGTGTTCCCCGAGATCAACTCGCTGCAGACGGCCGTCCGCCGGGTGGCCCACGAGTACCTGAACCAGGCGGAAGACCAGGGCTACTCGCCGGACATCTGCGGCTACGTGAAGGCGGATGTCGCGGCCCAGCTCCGGGGGGGCGAGCTCCCCATGGGCCGCATCCCGAAGCCGGCGATCGCGGTCTACACCAACGCCTGCAACACCTACATCAAGTGGGCCGAGATCTGGGAGCGGATGTACCGCATCCCCACGGTCACGCTGGACGTGCCGGGGACCCGGGCGGACGGCGCGCAGACCTGGCCCGGCGACCCGGACTTCGAGAACGACCGTCGCTACGTGCTGGCCCAGCTTCGGGAGCTGATCCCGCGACTCGAGGAGATCTCGGGAGTCGCCTTCGACGTCGATCGCCTGCGCGAAGCGATGGGCCACGCCAACACCATGGGCCGGTGCTGGCGGCGGGTGCTCGCGCTCAACGCGAGCCGGCCGTCGGTCTTCAACGCCCTGACCGACGGCACGATCTACCTGGGCGTGGCGAACGGGTTCCGGGGCACGGCCACGGGCGCCGCGTACTTCACCGACCTGGTGGAGGAGATGGAGTACAAGAGCGCGCACGGGATCGGCACCCTGACCGACGAGCGCTACCGGCTGCTGTTCGTGGGGGTCCCCTGCTACCCCATCTTCCGTCGCTTCGGCGAGATGTTCAGCGAGCTGGGCGGCACCTTTGTGGGCTCGACCTACCTGAACTTCGCCTCCGGGGGCGCGAGCCTCGGGTTCACCTACGACCTGGACCACCCGCTGGAGAGCCTGGCGGAGGGCCTGCTGGTGGGGGTACGGGACGCGATGGACAACATGTTCTTCCAGACCGGCATCCTGCTGGGCCAGCTCGACGCGCTCGGCGCGGACGGCATCGTCTACCACCCGATCAAGAGCTGCCGGACCGTGTCCACCGGGCTGGCCGACAGCCGGCGGGCGCTGCTCGCCGCCCGCGACGTCCCCAGCCTGTTCATCGAGTCGGACATGATGGACCGTCGGGTCGTTTCCGAAGCGCAGCTCAAGAACCGCATCGACGCCTTCTTCGAGGGGCTGGCGAGCCGGCGGCTGCAGGCCGCCGGGCGCCCGGCCTAGGGCGGGAGGAGCCAATGGCCTACGGGGCGGGCGTGGACGTGGGTTCCACCCAGACCAAGGCGGTGATCGTGGACGAAGCGGGCCGGATCGCCGCGCGGTCCCTGACGATGACCGGGGCCAACGTGATCCGCGCGGCCGAGAGCGCGTTTCAGGAGGCGCTCGCGGCCGGCGACCTGCGCGAAGAGGAGGTCGAATACGTAGTCGGGACCGGCTACGGCCGCTACAAGGTCACGTTCGGCAACACCCAGGTGACCGAGATCAGCTGCCACGGACGCGGGGCGGTCCACATGTTCCCGCGCACCCGCACCGTGGTGGACATGGGCGGGCAGGATACCAAGGCCATCCGGGTCAACCCGGTGGGCGAGATCCTCGACTTCTGCATGAACGACAAGTGCGCGGCCGGCACGGGCCGGTTCCTCGGCGCGGCCTCGAGCGCGCTCGACATCCCCCTCGACGAGCTCGGGCCAACCGCGCTCCGCGGCGACCGGCCGGTGAAGATCAGCACCACCTGCACCGTGTTCGCCGAATCGGAGGTGCTGTCCTGGCTGGGGAAGGGCAAGAAGATCGAGGACATCCTGCTCGGCGTGCACCAGTCCATCGCGGCCCGCTCCACCGGCCTGCTCCGGCGGGTGGGCATCGAGGAAGAGGTGACCTTCACCGGCGGCGTGGCCCGTAACGTGGCGATGATCGAGGCGCTGGGGCGGAACCTCGGGCTCCCGGTGAACGTGAGCGACGAGGCCCACTACATGGGGGCCCTGGGCGCCGCCCTGTTCGCGCTCGATCACATCCGGGCGGCCCGGGCGCCGGCCCGTCAGGAGGCGTCGTGACCCTGACGCTCGGCATCGACGTCGGCACGACCTACACCAAGGCCGTGGTGCTGGACCACACCGACCGCGTGGTGGGTCGCGCGCTCCAACCCACGGGCTTCAAGCTGACCGCGATCGCCGAGCAGGTCGCGGCGGAGGCGACGGCCGACGCGGGCCTCGAGCGGGAGGCGGTCGGGTACGTGGTGGCCACCGGGTTCGGCCGGCACCAGGTCGCCTTCGCGGACGTGCACGTCACGGACCTCACGGCGGCCGCCCGGGGAGCCACGTTGCTCTTCCCCGGGACCCGCACCATTCTCGACGTGGGCGGGCAGACGATGAAGGCAAGCCGGCTGGGGGAGCGGGCGGCGGTGCGCTCGTTCCGCCTGAACGACAAGTGCGCGGCCGGGACCGGGGCATTCCTCGAGAAGACGGCACGCTACCTGGGCTATACGACGGCGGAGATCGGGCCGCTGGTGGCGACGTCCAAGGAGCCCATCCCCATAAGCGGGGTGTGCGCCGTCTTCGCCGAATCCGAGGTCATCAATCACCTGTCGCAGGGCGTGGCGCCCGCGGATATCATGCACGGCGCGATCGTGTCGCTGGTGGGCCGGTCGGTCCAGCTGATGAAGCGGGTGGGGCTCGAGCCGGAGTTTACCCTGATCGGCGGCATCCTCCGGTTCGCGCGCATGGCGGAGGTGGTGCGCGCGGAGCTGGGCGCGGCGGTGAACGTGCCGCCCGACGGCCTGGTACAGTTCATAGCGGCCCTGGGGGCCGCCCGGCTGGGCCAGCGCCAGGTGGCCCGGCGAGCGGACGGCGCCGCGGCCGGGGCGTCGTGACCGCCGAGCCCGGCGCGGCGGGGCCCCTCGGCCGGCTGGTGTCGCAGGAAGCGCGGCGCCTGTTGACCGAGGCGGCGCTGGCGCCCGACCCGCGCCGCACCGCCGCCGGGTGGACCCGGCGCTTCGTGACCGACACCGGACGCGCCGAGGAAGTCATTGCGCTCTACGACGCGCTGGGGTATGAGGTCGTGGCCGACCCGCTGCGTCCCGAGGAGATGCCCGAGGACTGCGAGACCTGCGAGCTCGCCCTCCGCTCGTTCCGGACGATCTACACCCGGCGCCCCGCTGCGGGGGCCGGCGACCAGGAGGCACCGTAATGCGATGCGAACGCTGCGGCCGCGAGGCGGCCCCGTCCGACAAGTTCTGCGCCGAATGCGGGATGTTCCTGCGCGACGCCTGGGTGGACCGGCGCCTGGTCTCCCCGCTGGCGCTCGAGACCGAGGGCCGGCACCGGGAGGCGCGCCGCGAGCTGGAGCGGCTGGTGGCGGCCGAGCCCGACCAGGCGGTGGCCCATCACCTGCTGGGAACGGTCCACTTCCATCAGGGCACGCTCGACCAGGCGATCGGGTGCTATGCCCGGGCCCTGGAGCTGGCCCCCAGCTTCGTCCTGTGCTCGTACGACCTGGGCGTGGCCCACTTCCACCGCGGCAACATGCCCGCGGCGATCCGCGCCTTCCGCCACTGCCTGGAGATCGATCCGCACTACAACGCGGCCCACTATCGGCTCGCCATCTCCCTGTTCCACGCGGGGCAGCTGCAGCAGGCGATGGAGCATTTCGAGCGCTGCACCACGCTCACCCCGGAGTACCTCATGGCGCGCTACCACATTGGCGTGATCCACGAGCGGCTGCAGGACTGGGACGCGGCCGAGCGCGAGTTCCTCCGGAGCCGCGACGAGGGGATCGAGGAGGTCAGCAGTCTGTACCACCTGGCGCTCATCTGTCGCGCCCGGGGACAAACCCAGCGGGCGACGGAGCTGCTCGAGCAGGCCCGGGAGTTCGGCCGCTCGGCGGTCTCCTGAGCCCCGCCGCCTCCCGGAGGACCCCATGACCCACGTCCCCCCGGACGAGCGCCTCATCTACGACTGGGCCCTGGCCGGGCCGGCGCCGCCCGCGCCCCGCATGGCCATGCTGGACGACGAAACGCTGCGCGACGGCCTGCAGAGCCCGTCGGTGGTGGATCCGCCGCTCGACCGCAAGATCGAGATCCTGCACCTCATGAACAGCCTCGGCATCGAGACCGCCGACGTCGGGCTGCCGGGCGCGGGACCGCGCCAGCGCGACGCGGTCGAGCACCTGTGCCGCGAGATCGGCAAGCACGGGCTCCGCATCCGGGCCAACTGCGCGGCCCGCACCATGGTGGTGGACATTCAGCCCATCGCGGACGTGGTGCAGAAGACGGGCGTCCCGATCGAGGCGTGCATCTTCATCGGCAGCAGCCCCATCCGGCAGTACGCCGAGGAGTGGGACCTCGAGCGCGTCCTGCGCCACACGCAGGAGGCGCTGGCGTTCGCGATCGGCGAGGGGCTCGACGTCATGTACGTCACCGAGGACACCATCCGCGCCTCGCCGGACGATCTCCGGGTGCTCCTCACCGCGGCGGTCGAGGGGGGTGCCAAGCGCCTGTGCCTGTGCGACACGGTGGGCGCGGCCGTGCCCCGCGGCGTCGGCAACCTCGTGACGTGGACGCGAGCGCTGCTCCACGAGCTGGGCGTAGGCGACCGGGTGGGGATCGACTGGCACGGGCACCGGGATCGCGGGCTGGACGTCGCCAATACCCTGGCGGCGCTGGAGGCGGGCGCCACCCGGGTCCACGGCACCGCGCTGGGGGTGGGGGAGCGGGTCGGCAACACGCCCATGGAGCAGCTGCTCGTGAACCTGCGCCTCCTGGGGTGGCGGAACGACGACCTGACCCGGCTGCCGGAGTACGTGGCGGCGGTGTCGCAGGCCGTGGGGGTGCCGATTCCGGTCAACATGCCGATCGTGGGGCGCGACGCGTTCCGGACGGCCACCGGGGTGCACGCCGCCGCGGTGATCAAGGCGGAGCGCAAGGGCGCCGCGTGGCTGGCGGACCGGGTGTACTCCGGGGTACCGGCCAGCTGGGTCGGCCGGGCCCAGGAGATCGAGATCGGCCACATGTCGGGGGCGTCGAACGTCGTCTACTACCTGCAGAGCCGGGGGCTGCCGGCGAGTCCCGAAGTCGTGCAGGCGGTGCTCGCCGTCGCCAAAGGGTCCGAGCGACTTCTCACCGACGCCGAGATCCAGGATGCGGTGCGGCGAACGGGTGCCTAGGCCACGCCCGCGACCACTGCTTGGAAGCGCGGGTCGTCGCGCAGGGAATCCAGGTCGGGATCGTTGCGGGCCCACTCCCGGTGCCAGAATCCGCCCGCGATGGCCAGGCGGAGGCAGTCCAGCGCCCGATCCGGGACCCCGGCCAGCGCGAACAGGCACGCCACGTTGTAGGACACGCCGGCGTCGCCGGGCTCGATAGCCAGGGCGCGGTCGGCCCACCGCAGGCCCTCCTCCCGCTCCCCGAGCCGGCTCAGCGCCACCGCCCCCATCGTGACCGCGCGGGCGTCGCCCGGGTGCAGATCCAGGTGCCGGCGGGTGACCTCCAGGGACCGGCGGTACGCCGCCTCCGCGGCCTGGGGCTGGTGCAGCGCCGCGTAGCTCTGGGCCGCGAAGAACCAGGCCTGGTAGTCCTCCCGGATGCGGGCCGCGGCCTCGAACATCTCGATGGCCCGCGCGAACTGTCCGTGCTGAAAACAGGCGCGGGCGTAGAAGTAGTGGGCCTCGAACGCGTTCGGATCCAGCCGGATCGCGGTCAGGAACTCGTTCTCGGCCTCCTCGAACCCGCCGTGCAGAGACCGCGCGAGCCCGCGGGCGGCGTGGGCCTCCGCCAGGCCGGGATCGAGGTCCAGCGCCGTCTGGCTGGCGCGTTCGGCCCGCGCCAGCTCGGCCGGGTCCCGGCCCCAGTACATGTGGAGCATGGACGAACAGTCCGCCACGCCCGCGTGCGCCAGCGCGTAGGCCGGATCGAGCGCGATGGCCTGCTCGAACATGGCGCGGGCCGCAACGATGGTCTTGCGGCGGAACTCGTGGAACAGCTGCCGCCCGCGGAGATAGCACTCGTACGCCCGCATGTCCTGCGTCGGCCGGGACCGCTGGCCGCGGCGCTCGTGTTCGCTCAGGACCACGGCCAGCGCCTGGGCGATCTGCCGCGCGATCTCGTCCTGGATGGCGAATACGTCCGCCAGGTTGCGATCGAACCGTCCGGCCCACAGCTCGTACCCGTCGGCGACGCTCACCAGCTGGGCCGTCACCCGGACCCGATCGTCCGCCCGGCGCACGCTCCCCTCGAGCACCGCCGCCACCCCCAGGCGCCGCCCGATGGCGCGCACGTCTTCGCGCGCGCCCCGGAAGGCGAACGACGAGGTCCGGGCGGCGACCCGCACGTCCTTGAGGCGGGCCAGCGCATTGATGATCTCCTCGCTCAGCCCGTCGCCCAGCCACTGGTCGCCGGGCTCGCCCAGCGTGGTGAACGCGAGCACCGCGACCGACCGTTCCGGCGTCGCGTCGGCCGGCTGGCCGCTCTCCAGCGCGCGCATCAGCTCGGCGGCCGTGGCGAAGCGGTCGGCGGGCGCTTTGGCCAGCCCGCGGGCCAAGGCGCCCACCACTGCGGGGGGCAGGTCGGGCCGGACCGCGGACATGGGCGGGACGGGCGCGCTGACGTGCCGGGCCATGATGGCCCGGGGGTTCGCGCCGTGGAACGGGGGATCGCCGGCCAGCATCTCGTACACCACGCAGGCCAGCGCGTAGAGATCGCTGCGCGCGTCCAGCTCGGGTTCGCCGGCCGCCTGTTCGGGGCTCATGTACTCCGGTGTGCCGGCCACGAGCCCGCCAGCGGACCGGGCCGTGTCGCCCGTCCCCTGGAGCGCGCCCGCCAGTCCGAAGTCGGTGACCAGCGCGTGGCCCGCGTCCAAGAGGACGTTCTCGGGCTTGACGTCCCGGTGCAGGATGCCGTGCGCGTGGGCGTAGTCGAGCGCCTCGCCCACGTCGCGGGCCACCCGGCACGCCTCCTCGAAGGGCAGCGGCCGGTCGCGCTCGAGCCGGGCCCGCAGGGACTCGCCCGCGACGAAGGGCATGACGTAGTAGAGCAGCCCGCCGGCCTCACCGGAGTCGTGGAGCGGCAGGATGTGAGGATGTACCAGGCCGGCGCAGACCTCGATCTCGCGGAGAAACCGGTCCGCTCCGACCGCGTAGGCCAGCTCGGGCCGCAGCACCTTCAGGGCCACGGCCCGCTGGTGCTTGAGGTCGAGCGCCTGGTAGACGGTCGCCGACCCGCCGCGGCCGATCACCCGGTCCACCCGGTAGCGGGTCGCGAGCGCGTCGCGCAGCTGGTCCGGAATGTCGTGGTCTACGGTGGGCTCGATCGCGGACATACGTGCCTCGCCGACGCTACCGCTGGCCCTGCACGATGGTGAACCGCCCGACGCGCTGCTGCCCGTTGGGCGTTTCGAGGTGGTAGAAGTACACGCCGGATGCGACGGGGCGGTCGTTCCGGGTCCGCAGGTTCCACGCCGCTTCCCCGCCGCCGGTGGGCTGGTCGTGCTCCAGCACCGCCACCAGCACCCCGCTCACCGAGTAGATCCGGATGATGGCCCGCGCGGGCAGGTTCACGAACCTGAGGAGCTGGGCGCGGCCCTGCTCCAGGCCGTTCGACACATAGTACGGATCCGGAACCGTATGTACCCGCGACAGGTCCGCCGCCGAGTCGGGCGCCACCGTGAAGGCCGGGTCCACCCGGATCACGTACCGGAGCCCGGGCACGATGTCGGGGGCCACGGGATGCGGCGCGAACGTGTAGTTGGTGCAGTCGGTCATGACCGGGCCGAGGGCCGGCGTGCAGTCCGCGGTCATCACCCCGGTGACGGCCCGCAGGTGCCACTGCGTGCCGGGCGCCGGCGGCGACGGGGTTTCCATGAAGAAGGGCTCGCCGTTCACCAGCAGCACGAACCCGTTCCCGTCGGTCGTCCCGTCGGTATCGAAGTCGAGCGGCTGGATCTCCGCCGCCGGCGCCAGCGCCACGCAGTACTCGGGCACGCTCCACCAGTCCGAGCACGTCGGGCGGGTGAGGTAGAGGTGCTGGTAGTTGATGACGTCGAATCGCGGCGCCCCGACGCCGTCCGCGACGCGCGCGTCCCAGGCCGGCTGGTCGAGCCCAGTGACGAGCACGTTGGCCAGCGTGAGGAACCCCCACCCGCTGCCGCCGGTGGCCGTGAACGGGAGCGTGACGCGGTGCGTGACGTCCCGCACCGAGAGCGTTCCGCCCGACTCCCAGGTGACCACGAAATCGGCGGGGTACCAGCCGGTGGCGCCGCTCAGGCTCTTGCCGCGGAAGAGGGCGGAGATCTGGGTCGGTGGCACGCGATAGGCGGCGGGTGACCAGATGTTCAGCACGCCGCTCACCGTGCCGGCGTGATGCGCGGGATCCGGCCCCGCCACGATGGTCGGGTCCGGCGGTTCGCTTTCCCCCTCCACGAACCACCGCGAATGGGCCAGGTAGCGCATCGCCGTCCCGCCGCTCCCGAAGGGGGTCCCATACCGACCGACGGCCAGCGCGATCCCCTCCGACGTCCAGCCCACCGGTGTCACCACCCCCCTGAGCTGAGCCGGCATCCGTACCGTCGTGTCCCGGAAGTCGAGCCCCGCGATCCGCGACCGGGCGGAGTCGAACGGGACGAGGGGCTCGACCGCCGCATACTCGCGCCCCGAGAACTGGCTGAACTCCGGCTCGTCCACGGCCACCGTTCGGCGGATCGAGCGTCCTCCAGCGGTCCACGTGGTGTACAGCGGGGGCGCCGGCCCGATCCCACCCATGAACCCCGGCCCCACCGAGTCCGTCCGTACCCCGATGTCACCGGGGGCGAGCGCCTCGAGCACCGCCCCGGGCAGGTCGAGCGTGCCGCCCACGCGCGGCGGCAGGTTGCCGCTGAACGTGCCGTCGTCCGGGTCGATGCCCGGCCAGGGGAGCGTCGTGTCGAGCGGCACCCCGTCGTCCCCGGTGACCAGGCGCCCCAGGGTCGGCGCGATCACGTTCGTCGCGACCCCGCGGGGCGCGGTCGCCTTGGCGCCGCGGGGGGACTCGAGGGAAGTGCGGCTCGAGGCCACCGAGTTCACGTCGAACGCCGTGACCGCGTAGTAGTAGCGCACCGCGTTGACGAGACCGCTGTCCACGAAAGCGAACGGGACTCTCGTGTCGCTCAGCACCCGCGCTTCGTCCCGAATGGCCGTGTCCGCGAGGAGGACGTGCACGGCGCCGTCGGGCAGCAGGATCCGGTTCCCCGGGGCGACCTGCACCAGGTCGCCCGTGAGGCTCACCGCGCTCGACGGCCCGGTGAGAGTGGGCGGGTAGTCGAAGGCGACGGGACACTGGGTCGTGACGCCCAGCTCGGGCGCGCACTGCCCGTAGTCCAGCGCGCCGGTGCGGTCCACGAAGGTGGTGCCGTCGTAGTCGAACTGGGCGATCAGCTCCATCGCAGACGGAGAGAGGCCGCGGTAGATCCGGTAGCCCTCGACGTCCATCGCCCGGAAGTTGGGGTCGAACAGGGGCGACGCCGGGTCGCCCGCGCTCGCGGCGTACGGGTCGCCCACCCGCTCCGTGGCCGAGGGTTCCCACACCACCGTGGCCTGGCGGTCGCCGGGCACTAGGAAGAAGTTTGGCGATTCAGGTGGCGCGGCCAACCGGAACCCCGCGTCGGCGATGGCCTGCGCGATCTGGACCTTGTGGAGATACGACCGGGGCACCGTGGTGACTTCGCGGGCGGAGATCCGGCCGTTCCCGTCCAGGTCGGCGTGCGTCAGCCAGCCCATGGCGCGGTCCACCACGCGCAGCGTATCGGTACCCAGGACCAGTGAATCCGGGGCCGGCGGGATGCCGGGCCGGGTGTTGACGCCGGGTTGAATAGCCGCGGCGACCGGCGCGGCGAGCACGTAGGCCATGGCCACCGTCGCCCTCTCGCCGGGGGCGAGGGAAAACGGTCCGGTCGAATGAGCGAAGCGGGTGTCCCGGTCGATCTGGTTCAGGTAGCACAGGTGGTTGAGCGCGGGATTCACGACCGTGCACGGGTTGTCCCCGGCCTGTTGACTCACCTGGCCCGACAGGTACCGCCAAAGCTGCTGTACCCCGACCGGCTCGGGGAATCCCGTGGCCGCCCCGGTGAACTCCGTGTACATCGCGGTGCGTGACTGACTCCCGGGCGTCGCGTCCGCCGGCGCGGCGAGGAACGCCCCGCCGACGAACCCCGGAGCCCGGGCGAACGGGGGTGAGAAGATGTCCGCGGGGAATCTCCATGACGGGGCGGTGAACGTGTGCTTGTACGTGGCGGCGGCGTCGAAGGGCAGAACAGCCGTGGAGTAGTTGCGGGAGGCATCCTCGACGTCGGCGTCCATGAAGAGCGCGGCGTACAGGCTGTCCAGGCGGTAGCCGCCGTCGGGCAGGTTCACGCCCAGCTCGGCTTCTACGCCCTGCTGGAACCGGCGACCGACTTGGGCCAGGTCGGCGACCAGGCCCGGCCCGAGCGCGGCGTAGGCGGCCGGATCGGACGCGCTCACGTTGTACACGTCGTACACGAAGTACACGATGTCGTCATTGCCCGCGGGGTAGCCCCAGGCCATGGCCCGCAGGTCCACCACGATCCCCATGGGGTGCGTCCGACCGGAGAGCAGCGTGGGGTCGCCGTCCCACAGCCGCACCCAGAGGTCCTGCTCGGAGGCCCGGAAGCGGCCCGAGAGGGCGGGATGGAACGGTGCCCCGCTCCGGACCCGCGCCTCGATCGCGCTGCGGGCGTCGGGAATGGATCGGGAATCGTGAACGGCCGTCAGCGGCGCACCGTGCTCCTGGGTGCCGCGTCCGTCCACGAAGAATGCGCCGACCGTGTCGCCCGCCCAGGCGAACCCGGCACTGGCGGGAATGCGCCCGGCAACCTGGAGTCCCGAGCTGAAGATGTACTGGTACGCGGCGCTGCCCCGGGGCCACATCCCCTCGAAGCACACGCCGCCCACGTCATCCAGACCGCAGAGAACCCGATTGGCTTGGAGGACCGCCACGGGCGGGGCGAGGAGGTCGAAGCCGGCGCCACGTGGCGCCGGACCGGTGGGACCGACGCGCGCAGCGGTCGGAGGAAGGAAGGCGGCGACGGCGAGCAACACCGTTGCGGCGGACCAGATGCGCAGGCCGGAGCGGGGAGGTAGCTCCATGCCTTGAAGCTCCCAAGGCGGAGCGCCCACGGCAAGCCGACCAACCCGACTCGGGCGGTCGGCTTCCCGGGTATCCTACTGCTCGATGCCCAGCAGCTCCACTTCGAAGATGAGCGTCGCGTTGGGCCCGATGTCGGGCGGCGAGCCCTGGGGCCCGTAGGCCAGCGCCGGAGGAATCACCAAGCGGTACTTGCTCCCCACCGGCATCAGCTGGAGCGCCTCGGTCCACCCCCCAATGACCCCGCCCACCTCGAACGTCACGGGCTGGCCGGTGCGCAGCGAGCTGTCGAATTCCTTCCCGTCGATCAGGGTGCCCCGGTAGTGCACCCGCACCCGGTCGGTCGTCTTGGGTCGCGGCCCGTTGCCGGCCGTGAGCACCTCGTACTGCAGGCCGCTCGTCGTGGTCTGCACGCCGGGCCGCTTGCCGTTCTCGGTCCGGTAGGCGTCGCCCGCCTGGGTATTGCTGTCGGCCATGGCCGTCCGTCCCTGTTCCTGTCGTCCCCGAACTTCGGCCGCGAAGGTCTGCAGCACCCGCATCGCGTCCGCCTCGGTGAGCCGGGTGGTATCGCCCTGCGCCATGTCCCGGATGCCCTGCACCAGGGCGTCCATCCGGATTTCGTCCTTCACCTGCCGGAGCGACGCCCCCATGTTCATGCCGACCGCGTAGCTCGCGCTATCGGCCAGCGTGGTGAGCGGCGGCGCATTGCCGCCCTTGCATGCCGCAACGCCCGCCAGGGCGACCGCCACGGCCCCTCGATGCCAACGCATGTCGTCCTATCCCCCAAAGAAAAGCCGCCGCGAATCGCGGGCAGCACTCGCTGCCGGCGCGCGGCGGGCTGTGCAGTGGAGGCAAGCTAGCGACGGGGCGGGCGCGTGTCCACGCCGGGAGCAGCCGCCTAGCCTCCCTGAATCATCCGGGTCAGCGCCGGCACCCGACCGAGCAGCCGCGCGTACGTCGCGAGCTGGGCCCGGTGATACTCCTCCTGCGCGATCCCGTGGTGCAGCCAGGTGAACTTGGTCCCGAGCGTGCCGTTGAACTGCGTGATCAGCTGGAATAGCGCCAGCTCGCCCTGCGCCCGGAATCGCCGCTCGCCGTCGGCGAGCTGGGAACGAAGCAGCTTGAGCAGGACCGGTCGGGAGTTGCTCCGATACGCCTCCCTGGCGTAGAGCGCCAGCAGCCTGGGCCACGGGGCGCGATGGAGGTCGGTGTCCGGCCGCGTCAGCTCTCCGGTCATCATCATGGCCACCTCGAGGATGTGCTGCACCAGCTCGCGCACGCTCCGGGTCTCGGGCGTGGGCCGGAACTCGAAATGGCGGGCGGGAATGTTGCGCACTTCGGCGATGACGCCCAGGCGCGCGTCGCGCCAGGCGGCCAGCGCCTCCTCGAGGAGCGTCGCGCGGGGAGCGGTCATCGTTTCAGCTTCTCCAGAAAGACCTTTCGGGCCTTGGCCACCTTGGGCGCCACGATCACCCGGCAGTACCCCTGCCCGGGATTCCGCCGGAAGTAGTCCTGATGGTAGTCCTCCGCCGGGTAGAACGCCTCGAGCGGCACCACCTGCGTCACCACCGGGTCGTCCCACACCTTCTCCGCCGCCA
>Ga0214473_10002247_pt1 | contig 23895 bp, 10 predicted proteins | sample RVTome_7_FD_203509 | JGI IMG/M metagenome (GOLD analysis project Ga0214473, IMG submission 203509) | Soil microbial communities from uranium-contaminated site in the Upper Colorado River Basin, Wyoming, United States - RVT98D197 | ecosystem: Environmental > Terrestrial > Soil > Contaminated >... | reverse complement strand
TAAAACGGCACAGAGAAGCTATATATCTTACCGTCTGTTGCGCCTGTTAGAAGATAACCTGTTGAGGTATCAAGAGCGGGAGCACCAACGGTTGATCCTATGGTTCTTGTATCGGATGTAGTACCGTCGGTAAGACTTAGTTCATAGACGTTTCCGTCAGTTGATCCTACGTAGGCTTTGCTTATGCCTTTTACAATCAGAGGAGTGGTAGGAGAGGTAACAGATACGTAACCTGCACCTGATCCCCAATCGGTGTTGGTAGAGGCTGAGGCTCCGTTATCTGTTACCGAGTATACTCTTCCTGTTGTGGTGGTAGCAAAGTAGACTTTTCCTGATGCATACCATGGAAATCCTGTTATGTTTCCGCCGGCTGTTGCATCATATTGCCATGTATAGGTTAAAGGATCAGATACTTGAGAAGGATACTTGTAGAGATATCCCGAGTTTGTTCCTACATAGATGTTTGAAGATGATAGAGATGGTGAAGAAGAAATGTTTCCAAGATTCTTAGACCATCGCAAGGTTCCATCCGTTGTGTTTAGCGCCCAGAAAGACGGCTGAGAGGTGCCTCCTGCTGAATAACTTGTAAAATAGGCCGTGTTTATTGAAGAATCAATTGCAGGAGTAGAAGATATAACATCTAGATTCGGATTTGCTCCACCACCTGTATAGGTCCAAAGAATCTCTCCGTCAACCGCATCTATTGCGTATATCTTGTTTGCAACTGTTGTTGTGTTGTCGTAGGTTCCTACAAACAATACCCATTTGTCGGTGTTTGTTGCATCTACTCCTGAGATGTTTAGATTCTTCTGAGCCGATATTGCTCCTTGCAAGGGGACTCCTAGGTTCTTTGAAAAGATAAGAGAACCTGTTGATGCGTTAATCGCATAGAGATAATTATCAGAAGAACAAGAATAAGCTATAGGGGTTGAGACAGAGCTAATCTTTACAGATGCTATTGGCGAACGGGACTGAATCGTTCCTCCCGTGTTATACGGAGTCCAGCTTTCAGTGCCGTTTGAAGCACTCATCCCGCACACATCAGTATTGTTTCCTCCTGCCAAGACAATTCCTGAAGACGGAAGAACGGATGGGGGGGCCAAAGATGTGGCAGACGTTGTGTAAGTCCAAACCGGTCCGGAAGAAACATACTCATCAGAGCCCATGTCATACCCTGAACTTTGAGGTCTGCTGTCATCGTCAATGTCAACTGAAGGAGCACCGGAGCTTGTGCCGTTATCCTTGCATGGTGAGCTTGATCCAATATGGAAATCACCAGCTGTTGTCGGATTGCCGCTTGAAGCCTGGGCAGGGGTAACAAACGACGGGTCTGAATTGATGTTGCCGGTGCCGGAGAAACTACCTGAGATATCAGAGTAGGTAACCGTTGGAGATCCAGATATCTGTGGTCCTGATGTACCAGCAGTGTTATCCCAGAAGATGCAGTTAGTGAAGGTGGCCGTGCCGGACTGTTGCCTGACGCCCCCGCCGTAACGGGCACCGTAGTTGCCGGCAACAGTGCTATTCATAACATTCAATGTAGCCGTGTTGTATATTCCTCCGCCGTCAAGGTTGCCGGTGGTGGTAATATTTCCAGTTATGTTGCAGTTGGTAACAGTTGCAGTCGCCCCCGAATTGATACCCCCACCGTACTGGTAGGCACTATTCCCCCTTATGTTGCTCTTGGAGATATCAAGTGTTGAACCGGTACCTGTCACCGAGATACCGCCGCCGCTGGCAGCACCACTGATTGTGTTGCTGTTTATAGCGCTGCTTGTAACTGTTAAGTCGGCGTCACCAATAACATTGATCCCGCCACCAAGGCCGGTAGTGGTATTTCCACTTACAGTGCTGTTAGTGATGGAGAATGTTTTGGCCCCGGTAAGATAGATGCCGCCACCAGGCTGACCGCCGCCTGTTACAGTATTGCTGTCTATATGGCTTCCGGTTATCGTTAGCGGAGAGGCGCTGCTATAAATTCCGCCACCGCTATTAGACGTAGTATTACTGCTAATGGTTGTGTCAGTAATGGTCGTTGTGTTTGTGACCCCTGTCAGATATATTCCGGCACCGAAATTGCCACCGGTGTTGGAGGATATCGTGGCGCTGCTAATTGACAGCGGAGTAGCCGCAGTGGAGCTGTTTATATAAATGCCGCTGCCGTAACGTCCGGAATTGCCATTGACGGTGCCGCCCGATATCGTTGCCGAGGCCGAAGCTCCAGTCAGGTAAATGCCGCCGCCGTCGTAACTAGCGGTGCTGCCTGTCGCATTGTTGTTTATATTGCAGTTGGTGAATGACAGCACAGAACTATTGCTGTATATACCTCCAGCGTACTGGGTAGCGGTGTTATTGTTAATTGACGTGCTTGTAAAGGTTGTTGTATTTGTGATGCCGGTCAAATAAATACCGCTTCCGACCTGGGTAACGGTATTATATGCGATGGTGCTGCCGCTGATGGACAGTGTGCCGCTCGTGGAGCCTGTAAAATATATGCCGCCGCCGTTATTTGCGGAGTTGGCATTGCCTGAACCGCCGATTGTGGAATTGGTAATGGTGGCGCCGCCTGCGGCCCCTACGATATACATGCCGCCGCCATTACGGTTCAGTGATGAATTCGCCCTGATAGTGCAATTGTCAAAGGTCGGAGCTGAGTTGTCTATATAGGCGCCGCCTCCGCCATTTGTAGCGTTAGGGGCCGTATTCCCTTCGATTATGGAATTCTTGATAGTCGGCGTTGAGGCTGATATATATATGCCTCTTGTGGACGAGCTGTTGCCGCTATTGTTAATAGTGAAACCGTCGAGAACTGAACTTGTAGTCTCACCGCTGATCCACTTGACCACTGGATTGTTTGAACCGTCACCCTGAATTGTGGTAGAAGCAGCACCACTTGCTGACTGAACGGTGATGTTCTTGCCGCTGAAGTCTATTTTCTCACTATAAGTTCCAGCGGCAACGAGGACTGTATCTCCAGTTGATGAAGCATTTATGGCTGCTTGAATGGTTGCATACGAACTGGGCACGTTGAGCGTGGCAGCCATGGCAGGTTCAGGCAATACCATCAACGGGCCAAAAGCAGTCAAAACAAAGACCAGAATGGTTGAGATGATTTGTTTGACTCTGAGAAACTTGTCTGCCGAAAACATCTTAACATCTTTCTTTTAACTAAGAGCTGCTGTTTTATCCGAACCTTGTGAATTCCTTCTTTAATCACTTCTACTGTTTAGATCGGCAGATGAGTCCTGGGACTTAAGACCTGGGCCAGGTGGATACCAACATTGTGAATTGCGATGTTTGACCATGGCCATCCGGGCAAGAAAAATATGGGCCGATTAATCGGCCAAACGCTATCAAGAAGAAGGCTCAAGAGAAAGAACGGCCAAGATGGGCAAAAAAGAATTATTATTTGAAGCTATTCGGAGAGCTTTGCAGGAGGTGTTATTTGAATCACTTGGACTCTGTCGTTGTACTGATCAGCAATGACAAAAACCTCGCCATTCATTTGAGCGATTCCGGTCGCTAGATTGAATTGTCCTTCCCGGTCTCCACGCTCTCCCAGCTCTTCCAGTTCTGCGCCATCGCTCTTCAAAATCCTGATGGAATAGTGGAAAGCATCGATCAGATAAATCCTCCCCTCATCGCCAAGAGCAATGCCTGCGGGAAGACCAAAACGCCGTTTCTTCGCCATTATGTCCCCGGCAGGCTTTCCAACAATCCAAATAACGTGACCTGTTTTGTTGAGTGCCTGGATTCTTAGGTTATTGGTATCGGAGACATAAACATTCCCCTGCTTGTCAACGGCAATACCGCCGGGGAAATCAAATTCCCCTTTTCCTCGTCCCCGCCTTCCCCATTTCAACAACTTTGTACCGTCCAAATCAAAAATCAATACCGGGCCATAAGTTGCAACATACAATTTGTTGTTTGCCACGACCGGGACGAGGGGCAACTTGACTTTAAAGTCCTTAAGGAACTTCCCCTTCGAATTGAAAACGAGGATTTTATTAAGATGCCTGTCTGCGACATAGATTCTTCCATCAGGAGACACGGCAATCCCGAGTGGTACTTTCAGCTTTCCGGAACTTTTGCCGGTGTCTCCAAACTTGAAAAGAAAGTCGCCGTTGCGATTAAACACCAGGACCCGCTTGTTTCCGGTGTCGGTTATGAATATGTTTCTATTCTTGTCAACGGCTACGCCATAGGGTCTGGACAAAAGCTGATGAGGTTTCTTTCCATAGCCATAGATTGACAAAAGGGGCTTAAGTCCCGGCTGTTGTTCAGCACTCTTGCCCGGCGGGCTTATCAGTTTAATGTAGAAATAAATAAGAACAATGAGCAGCAGCGATAGAACAGAAATGGCTATTGCAAGAAGGCCTTTTTTCCTCACTGAATCATCTACCTCAATTCAGAACGTGAACCGATCGAAATGTGCGAGCCAGTATGAACGACGCCCTTTGCCGGATTGTCTTAATTTAGCACAAAGTCTCCGGCAAATGGAACATGCCTTGTTCTTGGTTTGAGGCCAAGTGGAAAGATGCATAGAGTGGATTAGAATGAACCGGTGATCGTTTCTGAATCGATAATCGGGGCTAGGCCCACATCCTTTATTGTGCCGTCAAGCGTTATTGTGTCTCCAACAGCAACAGACGGGGAACCGCCCGTGGTGCTTAATGTTATGGTCAAGATATCATTTATATAGGTCGTTGTGCTCCAATTGGCAGAACCGATGCCTAGCAATCCATCAAGCCACGAATATCCGTTATTAAGAGCAAGAGCGGTATTGATATTTCCCGCATTTATGGTGGTTCCCTGAGTTGCGCGGTCAAATCTGATTGTTACCTTATCTCCTGTCTGAATACCTGCTCCTTGACCGGAAGCATCAGAGGCCGTAGCAGAAACTATGCTCGCGATACCGGAATAGTCTGTGTCCAGTTTGAGATCGACCCAGTCAATGAGACCGTTGAAGACATTATTGGCATGGTTGCCTTGATTTGTCCCTATCGTATATCCACTTACAGCTGAAGTTATCATGTCTCCCTCATAGAGCTTACTGACATCAGGTTTCAATGACTGGTCGGCATCAGTTGCATTTGCAAAACCGGACCAACTCTCGCCGGCGCCGCTTCCATCAGTCCCCTGATCGTCCATGAAGATATCACATGGAATTCCGCCAACCTTGCTGGAATTCCAGACCACTCTGACCTTGTACCAGTGGTCGGAGACTATCGGATATGTAGAATATTCGGTTAAAACCGGCTTCCAAGTATTACCGCCGTGAGCATCTATGGGTTTTGCCCAAAAAGCAATGGAAGCTGTGCCGCTTGGAGCGTTGAAATAGGGCGCGAAGGTCGTGTTGTTTCTCCAGATAGACATTTGATAGCTGCCACTGCCGTCTCTGGCAAATATTCGTTTGATGTAGTCACTTGTACCTGCAAGGCCGGTCGGTTTTATCCGGACCTCAATGGTTGCAGAAGTCGTGTAGTCAAAACTCCCCGTGCCGTAGTCAAAATCGATGTAGTTATTCACTCCGTCTCCGTGGAGGTAACCATCACCCGTAATTGCCTGAGATGGATCGTTTATTCTGCCTGAGACTTTTCCTGCCTCATCCATGATATACGTACTGCCGGCGGGCTCGTTCAGTTGAAAAACGGCATCCGTAACAACTTCCGAGAGCATAACCACGATTACCGCATCTGTCGTGCAAGCATTGTTATATTCATCGTAGACGGAATTACTGACTGCTCCAACCGTGTCGACAAACACGTCATTAGAGTCATCGAGGGCGGAGCTAAGGGTGAGCACTGCCGTATCTGATCCTGCAGTATGACTTACACTTTGAATTGTCCTACCGTTGTCGGTGTCAGTGAAGACAAAGTCTGAAGACGTCAGCGCTCCAGATTGACCCGTATTTGTCCAAACACCCTCCGAGAAGGTTACGGTAAGTTCGTTACTGCCTATGAGACCTTCAACATTTGAGATGCGTGGTGGGGATTCGGCGTCGGCCGAATCAAAATAGGCGGCGTCTTTTGTTATGTTCCATACTTCCACATCATCAAGACGACCGACGAAATTGGAACTGGTCGCCGACCAGTTCAGACCCCCAATTGATAGAGCTGAGGCGCACCAGTGACCCTCGTAACCCCAAGGATTGTTGTGGTAATTGGGGTCTCCCGGTACGTTATCTCCTACAATGCTGTGCTGGCTATAGGGAAAGATGTAGGTTTCCCCAGGCCCAGGCTGACAATATGTTTGGGTATTGCTGGGATAGCTCCAGGTTACGTCTTCACCATTTACATATATCCTTACCCTTCCGACTGAAAGATCATTGGCATCCCTGTCCGGTCCACTCGTATCAAAGGTTGCCGCTATGTGACTCCACTGATTCAAGGGAACGCTTACCTTACTAAAAGCCCCCCGGAGTCCGTTGGAATCGGAATCCCATACACCATAGAGGCCGCCGCCGTTGACATTTACCAAAAGTCCGGCTCTGTATGTGCCGTCTATTTTCTTGAGAGTCAGCGCATAACCGCCATCTGTGTAGGTGTGTTTGGCCATAATTTTTTGTTCGTCAATAGTATCGTTGGTGGGATAGACCCAGGATTCCAGGGTCGTGTTGTATTTCATCTCAGTAAGCTTCCAGGTTCCGTGGTACCCTTCGTCAGTCGACCAATACGAATTCTCAGTCCCTACCTCAACAGGATCGTCGCTTACCTCGATAGCATTACCATGACCTTGCTTCCCGGCAACAAAAGAACCCGCTGTAACTCTCCAGACTCCATGCAATCTCCAATCTCCAGAATCCTTCAGGTTGCTGCTATCAAATTTGAAATTGGCTACGAGATTAGGGTGCCCTGTCAGTGTTCTTGCTCCACCCCCGCCCGCTCTGTCTATTCCGTGAGGATAACTACTTCCGGGCCATCTTGAATTGTTCTGGTGACAGCTCGCATTTCCGCAGGACATACCAGCATGCCAATCCGAATAGTAATAATGGCAGGCGTTGCAGGTCGTGTTCCAGTTGCCTGCGCCCGGAACCGCATAGTCGTTAAACTTGGGTCTGATCATCGAACCACCATTTGAACCATGCGCTTCGTGGCAATCAGTGCAGCTTAGCACAAAGTTCGCTCCGGTGATTCTATCTGCTTGATTATAGGCTGGCCTTGTCCATATTTGCTCACCTATACCTCTTGAGATCACCGGCCACGTGTCATTTAAATGATCGTCTCCGTCCCAACCTTCAGCAAGCCCAGCTGTGAACCAATTCGGGGTGCTGCCTCCGCCGGCTGGAACACCTGCTCCCATTCCTCCATGGGCATCTCCACCCCAATTGATTCCGCCATGATTATTCGATCCCGGATTTGAAGGAGTGTACAATTCAGGGCCGTGGCAATCCTGGCAGAACGTAGCGTAGTCAGGCAGTTGGCTGCCACTAAAGATATCTCCGCGTGGTGTCCTATAGGTTCCAGAACCTGCATAGTCACTCATCTTCTGACCAGAGGCAGCGCCCCAGAGAGTGGTATTATTAGCAAATCTAGTCACAGGACTCTTATTCTGATCAGCATCCCAGTATTTGCCCGTTACAATATGTATGTTGTGACAAGTCGTGCACTGCAGAGTAAATGTTGGGCCTCCTATATTAAAGGTGGCGCCAAGAGGATGCTTGTTGCCCAATGTAAACGCATCTTGGATATCGTCCGCCACACTGCTTCCGGAGATAGCATTGTTCTGAACCATTCCATCGGCGTGACACTGATAGCAGAGGCTCTCTTTATTTGCTATGGTCATGGCAGCAAAAGTACTCGAACTGCCTAAAGTGCCATGCACCTCATGACAATCCGTGCACAGTTTGCCTGCGTGGGCTGATGATTCATAACCGGATGAGTTTGTATAAAACTGTGGATTGCCGGAAGCTCCACTTCCGGGAGGATGGCACTGATTGCAGTTATTATTGCTCTGGTTATTCTCATAACCGGTCTTTAAGCGTGTGTTGGATGAGCTGGTGTTAATATGGCTCTTGTCATTGCCATGACAATTGTCACAGCTCTTGTTCGCTCCCGGATTTCCACTGGCCGTGCTGTCCTGCCAGGACATACGGGCATAATTTGTATTTCTCCCATGACCGGTCACATAGTAGCCATAAGTAGAGTTGTTTCCAACCTTGTTTGGCGCCGTTTGACTATTAACAATAGAAGGATCCTGGTCATGGCATCCCGCGCACCACTCTTCTTTTCCTGATTGCAAACTAGTCCCTTGATAGACGCCGCTTGCCCAGTTTGCCTTAGCCCCTATTGCCGAGTCATTCACACCGTCAAAAGAGCCACCCGGAGAGTGGCAATCATCACAAACTGTGGTTTCATCCAGTTGAGATAAGGATTTACCATCTTTAAATGAGACTCCACCGGCACCGTGGCCTGTCCCGCCACCGCTGCCAAAAGTATGACAATCCGTACAGTCGATTTGCGGCCCCCTCGCAACCGTATCGCTGACGTGGACTTCATGGCTCCCGCTTCCCTGGTGACAATCTGCGCACTCATCCGCTCCTGGAGGAGGCGGGCCTTCTCCGTCCAGCCATCCTATGTTATGGCAATCGTTGCAGACATCATCCAGTTGGGAGTTGGCTGCGGAAGGAGGATCGGTTTCACCTTCGTCTCCCACATTATCTCCAAAAGTATCCTTTAGCATGTCTCTCGATGTTACGTCGTTGGGAGGGTTGGGACTTGCTCCTTGAGAGTGTGGATATCCGGATGAGGTATGACATGACTTGCAGGTTGGTCCCTGATTTACTGTATCTTGGGGATCTCCCATTGGAATGTTGTAGGCTTGACCATGACAGTAGACACACTTTCTTGTTGATCCTCCATGAGGTTCAAAACCGTCACTATCATGACCGTATCTGTCCAGAATCCCACCTGATTCTGGATCATAATAATCTTTTTTTAAAGTATGAATGCCATAATTTGCTCCATGACATCTAGCACACCATTCTGACTGGGGAGTATCATCTGCCACTTCCACTTTGCCTGGATTCGGTTTCTTTTTAAGAAGATGTGTTGCAGTCTCTCCTGATAGTCTTACTGTGTTGGTATCGTGAGGAGAGTGACAAGAAGAACATGAAAAAGAATTAGTAAAGAAAGGGGGACTTGTATCATCGAGAGCATACCCTTCGTAGCCCATAGTATGGCCTTCAAAATTTGTGGTTACTATTTTCTCTGTATGCCCTCCGGTTCCGTGGCAGTAGTCACATTCATTGGACGCCGCATTTGCTCTGAGTAATACATACGAAGGAGAGGGGTCGGGATAGCCTTCCGCATTATGAACAGCATGACAGGTCTTGCATTTGTTTGATGTATCAGCGTACCCTCCGTGAGGATTTTGATCTGGACCGTAGATAGAACCAGGCGGCGGATCTGGATTGACAGTAGTTGGCGCGTTGTAGCCTGAGGCTAGGGCTACTCCGGAGAAAAAAGAAAGAATTAGCATTAAAGTTATGAGAATGGCAAGAATTAGAGTTAGTTGCTTGCAGCCTCTGAACAAGCTTGTTTTTGATATGACAAACAAGCTCCTATTAAAACCTTCCTTGTTTTGGTCTTGATAAGATGAGCAAGTTTCCATTTATTACTCTCTGTCTTTGCTCTTTGGTAAAACAAGTTCCTTTTTTATTTTTGAGAATATCGGTTCTGCAGGCGGTCTTCTTAAACTTCTGTGCTCTATTTCTAACCCTCAAAGAGCTAGTGTACTGTCCCTAGCGCTTCTTTACAGTATGAGGTCGTCATTCCCGCGAAGGCGGGAATCCAGTTCCTTGATTTCCTGGATTCCCCGGTCGAGCCGGGGAATGACAATTGCACACGTATTAATGGGACGCAGCACTAGTTAGAAATATCCTTTACGTTTGTGTCAAAATAAATGCACTATAAGTAAGTTCATTATTAAAGCTCTAGCAATTCTCTAAGCTATGAATATACTTCTTATAGTGCCACCAGCTAGTTCTTGTATTTTGTTAGAGAACCTTATTCTTCTTTTTTGATATCGGCAAAGCAGTTCAACATCATTATGATACTCACGATTGAAAATGCCATTTAGCAGGCACTTAAGACTAATTGGAGCAGGCATGGATTGAAGCAGGCATCCAATTAGAAGTGCAGGCTAACTTGACATTGAAACACCGGTCCCCAGGAAACTACCGCCTCTTTTTTGTGACCAAGATACGGCCACCCTATCATTATACAATGTTCCTGCAAAAATCGCTATCTAACAGGCATTATGGTACCGAAATGGTTTGGCTTGAAGAAAATTTCACTTATTGTCATCAGGCGTCTGAATCGGTTCTTGACGTGAGATACCGGAGAATCCGAAGAACAACCGGGAACAAATGGGGGAACTATGTTGCCGTGGACAAAGAAGGGCGGATATGCTGGTCAGCTCAGGGAATGCTCCATGGAATCTTCTTGATCTTCAGACTCTTCAAGCTGGCGTCTTCTTCGTGTCAGCCAAATAACCGCAAGTAGTATTAAAAGGAGTGCACCTATTAGGGCGATCAAGAAACAATAGCTGCGGCTGATCTCTTGAATGAGTGTCAGTTCACGATACGGAGGAATTCGAAGAATCTGCACCCGGTTATTGTATTTGTCTGCGACGACAAAAATGCGGTTTCCGGCATAGGCAATGCCGGCCGGTTGATAGAGCTGTCCCTTTTTATTTCCCGCCGTGCCGCCTAACTCGTCGAGTTGCTTTCCTTTCTTATTTAAGACCACAATTGAATAGTGAAAGGCATCAACAAGATAGAGATTATCGTCTTCATCGATGGCTAAACCGGCAGGCAGACCAAACCGGCGGGTTTTGGCCCAAATATCCTTTGGCGGTTTTCCTTCTGCCCAAAGAACTTTGCCGTCTTTGTCCAGCGCCTGAAGTCTTAGATTGTTTTGATCGGATACATAAACGTTTCCCTTGCTGTCAACAGCGAGTCCGTTTGCAAAATCGAATTCACCATTTTTTCTTCCTCTATTACCCCATCTTGAGAGTCTCTCTCCTTGAAGGTCATAAATAAAGATTGGTCCGTAGGTTGTCAGATACACCTTGTTACTATTAATAACAGGAATAAGAGGCATCATTACTCGTACTTCCCTTATCAACTTTTTGCCGCCCGCATTGAAAATACACAGCTTTTGAAGAAGCCGGTCTGCCACGTAAATCCGGTTCCGAGAATCAACTGCAACCCCCAACGGAGCTTGAAACTCACCTGGTTTGTTGCCCTTCTTGCCGAATTGAAACAGGAAATCGCCATCACTGTCAAAAGCTACTATCCTGTTATTGCCGGAATCGGCGACGTAGATATTTCCGTTCCTGTCAACGGCAACGCCATGCGGTTTATTTAGCAGCTTGTCCGGCGTTTTTCCAAAACCATATATAACGTCGAGCACCTCAAACTTATCCGTCTGCGCCTTTTGCTCGCCGCCGGGAGGTTTAGATATGCTTAGGTAAAAAAAGATGGCGATACCCAGAAGCAAGATTAGAATTATGATTGCACCGATTAAAAAACCGCGCTTTTTTATCTTAGACCCTCCAATTCTATTTCTCTAAACGTTTTAGGGCTTCTTTGGCCTCTTTGTGGTCGGGAATATAGACTAAGGTTGATTTATATTCCTTCTTGGCCAGATCATCCTGACCGTTTTTTTCATACGCTAAGCCCAATTCGTAATGGATATCAGCAGCTTCGGGGGTAATTTCCAAAGACTTTTTAAAAGCCTCGATTGACTTCTTGTAGTCCTTTTCATCAAAATAAATTCGTCCCAGTTGAAAATAAGCAAGATCATGTTGCGGTTGGACTTTGATAATCTCCTTTAGCTCCTTTATGCCGGCATCTACGTTCTCTTGGCGCAAATAGATCATCGCCAGATTATAGTGGGCCGGTGCCCACTTTGGCTTTTGGCGAATAATGGTTTTTAGCTCTTCAATTGCTTTATCGGGCTCATCCCTTTCATAATAAGCAGTGGCAAGATGGAGGCGCGCTTCTAGATTCTTTGGATTTTTCTTGACCTGGGCCAGGTATTGATAATAATCTCTTTCACTCTGAGTGCGAGGAGCTTTGGGCTTCAATATAACAGCTCTAATGCTAAGTCCAACAAAAACAAGTATTCCCAGTATTATGACAACAATAATACTCAAAAGAATTGTGTCTGTCTTTCGACGCGGAGACTTAGGAAGAATTTCGTCTGTTGATGAATCCATAGTTGCCCTTTAACTACTAACCTTGATTTGACTATAAGAAGACTGAAGATTGGAAAAAACTCGGAATATAAAAACCAACTTTGGCAGATGGTTCCGTTGCTTCCAAAGAAGACGGTCATCAGCTAAAATATAATCAAGAAGCACTTTTTTTGGGCTCCTATTCTAGAATACAACCAAAAGAAATTGAGTGCAAGTCGCCCAAAGCGCATGCGGTTCAAATCTTTCCCTGCATAAGAAAAGCAATTGGTGCAGTGCGCTTGAAAGAGGAGACTCCTTTGAAAGCATCAAAGCTTGAAGAAAAGGAAGAGACGAGAAGAGAAAAATGGGTTCTTCTTTCAATTGCCCTAGCACTCTTGATCTTTGTTGGCCTGTTTTCGCTCCTCTCGACACAATCATTCCTCTGTGGTTCCTGCCATACCATCGAAAAAAACTACTTGAGCTTGAATAATTCATCTCACAAGGATACAAGCTGCTTTTCTTGTCATCGAGAACCAGGTGTTGCAGGTTTCATGCTTTTTGAAGTTAACCTGCTTAGAATGACTGCCTCCAGCCTCAGCCAACTCTACGAAAAGCCAATTATTGCTTATGTCTCTGATTCATCTTGCCTAGGATGTCATAGGAAAATCAAGAAAGGCATCGCCGTCCGAAACGGCATAAAAATAAGTCACAAGGAGCTTTCACCCGGAGAACCGTGTACTGAATGCCATAATACTATTCCTCATGGAGACGCTGTCAAAAATAAGAAATACGGAACCATGGAAAAATGCACCGCTTGTCATAATGGTCAAGACGCGGCTTCAGACTGTCAAGTTTGCCACGAAAAAAATGTAAAGATAACTAAGAGACGTACCGGACCATGGCAAGTAGTGCACGGCAGCAAATGGGCAAGAACCCACGGCATGGGAAATTTATCAAGCTGTAGTCTCTGCCACGCGGAAAAGGACTGCGGCAAATGTCATAGTCAAATGCCGCACACGGAAGACTGGCCTTATAGTCACGGGAAAAAAGCGAAAAAGACCGGTTTGGACAAATGCTATAAATGTCACAACGAAAGCGTCTGCCAGGAATGCCATTGGTTGGAAATGCCTCATGGAGACCGATTTCTGCCGGATCATCCCAAAATCTATAAAGAAAAAGGCAAAAAGGTCTGTTTTAACTGTCATGTAAAATATGACTGCGATTTTTGCCATTCCCGGCATATTCACAGAGCTGTTGCTTTTCCAAAGAACCTCGTTCCCAAAAAAATCAAATAAGGAAGTCCTGTGCAAAAGTTCCTGCAATTTGCAAGAAAAGTTAACATTGAGAAGCTAGCAGAGCAGCTTCAGGCTAGTCCGCGCAAATCCTTGACCTTGCTTGGAATATTGGTCTCCGGTGTATTTATTATTCTTGGCATTTTGGCGCTCTTCTTTATAAGACCGTCAGAAACCGAGGAAGCAGAACCGGGCGGGGCTGAAAAAACAATCGAAAAAGAGAAGGTTCCACCGGCGCAAAAGAGACCATCTAGGGCAAGAGAAGCCGTATCATCTTTTGCCGTCCCCTTACTAGTCCTTTTGCTGATTTTGACCGGACTTGTTGGCACGTCTCAAAATTACTTTTGTGATTCTTGTCATGAGATGAAAAAAGAATATAAGAGTTGGCAAGCTTCCCTACATAAGGAGACAAGTTGTGTTGGTTGCCATCAGGAACCCGGCTTGAGCGGATTTATTATTGAAAAAGTGCGCATGAGTAAAAGAGCTTTTTTAAGTCTGACGCATAAATACAAGCGTCCGATAACCGCCGAGGTAAAGAACGGATCTTGTCTTCGATGTCATAATGAGATTAAGGAAAAGGTCTCGGTCAAACATACAATCAGGGTCAGTCACAAGGAATTCCTCAACAGTAGGTATAAGTGCGTTGACTGTCACAGCTCTCTGGGACATGGAAAAATAACCCCGGCCGCCAAGAATCCTTCCATGGACAAGTGCATCGCCTGCCATAACGAAAAGGTGGCGTCAACCAGGTGCAACATATGCCACACAAAAGATATTGGTGAGAAACCGCGAACAGTTCTTGCCGGCTTTCCGAAAGCGCGTCTCGATCCGCCAACTAATTGCAGAGGTTGTCATCCAATCGACAAATGTAATAAGTGTCATGGATTGGAGATGCCACATCAGGCTGATTGGAAGAGAAAGCATCCACGTGAAGGCTTTGTAAACAAGAAGGTTTGCAAGAAATGCCATGATATTAATTTTTGCCGGATTTGCCATCCCAACATGCCGGCGCCTCATTCGGAGGGAAAGAATTGGGTTGACACTCATGATGACTATGCCAGAAATCCCTACTACGGTTGCGGGTGTCATCCGGATAGAGAATATTTTTGCAGACTATGTCACGAGATGAGACGGTAAGAAATGCTAAGTCTCAAGATGATTGGAGGATTATGGCACCTGTAATCAAAGAAGACCTCTTCAGTCGGATAATCAAATATGGGCTGTTTGCGGTCATTATTCTGACCCCTCTTGTGCGCTACCCCTATATTCTTGAGACGGTCTCGCTCCCCAAATTCGCCTTTATCGTCACGTCAACTACGCTGTTACTTGGAGCTTGGCTGGCTGGGCTCATTCTGAAAGGAGAGCTAAGTCTTAAGTCCTCGCCGCTGTACTTCACGGTCTTTGGCTTTTGGGCCATAAGCGTTTTGGCGACAATGACGTCGCTCAGGCCCACAACTAGCTGGTTCGGCAACATCACGCGCTATCAGGGTTTACTGTCCCTCACATGCTATTTGATTCTCTTCCTTCTTGCCGTCAACCATTTCAAGAGTGATAAGGATCGTTTGCATTGCATGATTGCCGTTGCAGTTGCAGGAAGCGCGGCTGCGATCATAGGCGTGCTTCAACACTTTGGCTTCGGCTTCGGGAGTCTTCATCTCTTTTTTGTTGGCAGCAAGACCAGAGTGGAGTCGAATCTAGGCAATCCGAACTTCCTGGGAGCTTTTCTTACCCTCACAATCCCGGTCAGTTTCGCGGCTCTATTTATCTTCCTCTTGAATAGAGAGCGAGAGGAATCCGGGCGAATGTCACCCTTTGTATTCACGATCGCGTCCTTAGTTGTCTCGGTCGTTCTTCAATTCTCCGCCCTTTACTTCACCCTGTCGAGAGGTGCATGGATAGGGGTAGCTTCTGCCTTCTTGGCCGGAACTTTGCTGGTCTTTTTTGCAACAACGGCCGTCAAAAAAAAGATATTGGTACCGACAGTGATTTTTCTCGTTTTGCTTACCATATCACTCTCGGCGTCAGCATTTTTTGTGTTCTATCGTCACCAGCTACTATTTTCAAAGAAGCCAAAACATCAAGTTGCAGCTGTTTTCAGTTATGTTACGGGAAGTGCAACTTCCAAAAGCCGGTTCATGTTGTGGTCAGCCACGCTTGGAATGATCAAAGACCATCCGATCCTCGGAACCGGTCCTGATACATATGGTCTGGCTTTTCCTAAGTATCGACCTCCTACATACGACAAGCGCGTAGGATTCTCAGAATATCCGGACAGGCCCCACAACGACTTCCTGCAGACGGCGACGGAAGTCGGGCTCCCGGGATTCTCCTTCTATCTGGCAACCATTATTGCAGCGATCGGCATACTCTTAAGAATTCTGAGAAGGAGCTTGGACCCATCACGATCGCTTTTTGCCGTTTTCACTATCGCCTCAATTGTCGGCTACACGGTACAAAACCAGTTTAACTTCCACACCATTAGCACAGCTCCTCTTTATTGGCTGATCATAGGAGTGATTGCATCCATCGGAAATGAAAAGGAGAAGATTGTTCTCTCCATTCCCGGTTGGCAGAATCTTGCACGGTCGGCAAAAATCCTGATCTTGCTTTTTCTCAGCAGCGCTTTGATTTTGGTTCCCCTGCGATTCTGCTACCCACTGCTAGTTGCAAGCCGGCATGCGTATCGAGCGACAAGATTCGAGATGCGTAATTTGTTCGATGATGCTATCGCTGAAGCAAAAAGGGCACGAGACCTTGTCCCCAGTTATGAACACTACTCTCTTTTTATAGGTAAGATCTATGATACAGCCTCAATAAGCGGTGGAGAAACGAAGTTTTACTATCATGATCAGGCAATTGCCAACTTTGAACAAGCCATAGAGGTAAACCCGCTGGCAAGAAAAGCCTATCTGGAATTGGGTGTCTCTCATTTGGAGTTTGCGGAGAGGGAAAAGGACCTAGAGTCGGCAACGAGAGCGGCGCAGGTCTTCAAGGAAGCAACGGAACTCGAGCCCAACTACTCCCAAGCACACTACAATCTGGGCGTTTCATACTACTATCTTGGGGAATTGGACAGTGCGATCGAGGAATTCAAGAAGACTGCCAAGCTGAATCCTAAAGAGGCGGATGCCTACTTCTTGCTAGGCAGAAGCTATGAAAAACTCGGGACAAAGAAAGAAGCTATTAGATCTTACAAGAAAGTTGTGGAGATTGACCCGGACTATGGGAGGAAAGAGCGAGTCAAAGAAGCCCTTAAGAGACTGGGTGAATAAGGTCTTTGGGGGATGGGAGAACCAGATGGGTGGTCCTCGGCCGGAGGGGAGGCTCCAGTAACTTCGTCCCGGCTCCTACGGCAAGGTGTCGGTCTTATGACAATCAAGACACATCCCATCGCTGGTTTGATTGTCTTGGCTGCCGCTGGACAAATATATACCGTTACCTTCGTGTGGAAAGGCGGGTGCCGAATGACACTCCTGGCAGGTCGGGCCTTGATTTGCATCATCGAGGGGTTCAACCTGCAAATAGAGCGTGTCGGTCACCCTTGAGCCATCTTCTGCGTACTTTTGGCCGCCTTTTAGAGAACCCCTTGGTGAACAATCGTGAGAAAAGCCCCTTACCCAATCATCAGCAATTTCGTCATAGACAATCATTCTCGCGCGGTGATCCTTTGGTGCTCCATCGTTTGATATGGCGCCGTTTCCTTCATGGCAAGAGGAGCACCAGTTTGTAAGACTCACATCCTCGCCCTCAAAATTGTGGTCGATGGTATTGGCCAAGTTTGGTTTGCCTCGCAGAAAAGAGTTACGCGGTGTTTGATGTCTGGATTTATCGTAGCTTTTTATTGCTTTCTGGCTGTCGCCGTGTGAGACGTGACAATCAAGACACGAGAAATTGACAACTGTGTAGGGAGTCTGCCGATCGGTATCGGGTGCGAAGCCTGTATAGCCAAGCCGATGACCTCCGCCGCAACCTGCACCTGTCATCCGGACTTTTTTGTCTGATCCAACACCGCTGCTGTGACAAAAATCGCAAGCCGCGGACATGTCGTCCGGTTCTGCAACCCGGCCACGAGCATGGCATCCTTCGCAGCGGTTGATGTCTTCGCTTATGACGCCGATTCCCCGGCAACTTCTACCGTCTCGAGAGTCTGCAGCCTCGGCACGATTGTCTTCGGGCTGACACCAGATGAGTAATAGAAGTAGCGTTTGAATAAAGATAAGCAAAAAGCGTGGTGCTTTTTTCACTTTCTACGACCTGAGGTTCTTGTGTCTTTGTCTTCGTATCGACTAAGAACCAGCAGGTCTTTAGAGCGAGATAGTAGAGAGGGACAGCGCATATTTGGTTAAATAGGCGCTGTCCCTATTATTCGGTGCAAAAAAAAGCGGGATAGATTTAAGGCAAACTATCAGCCTTATGACAATCCAGACAGACATTATCTAGGGATGTATCAGATGCTCCGGTTTTAAGAAGTACATATCCATCTGATTTGTGTGGAAACTCTGATATCCAGTTTGATGCATGACACTGCCTACAAGTTGGACCTTGATTTTCTGAATCAGTCGGATCTACTTTGGGGTAGTTGGCATCAGTTGTAGTGGTGTCGCATGTTAGGTACTTATCTCCTCCCCGAGTCATACCTTCTGTCTGACAGTCGTGAGAGTAGGCTTCTTCAAAGGACTCTGTTATGTTGTCATATACGACCATGGGGTCTTTATGATCTTTTGGTTCTGATCCTCCTCCGTTTGCTATGCCTCCGTTTCCTTCATGACAGGTTGAGCACCAATCGGTAAGGTCTACAAACTCTCCGCAGAAGTTGTGATCAGCTGTGTTTGAATGATTTGGTCTTCCTAAAAGCAAACCTATGTGAGGAGGAGCAATGCCTTCTGGTGCGTTTAGAAAGTCAACATCTATGATTCCTGCAATCATTCTCTTCTTGTTGGCATGGACTGAGTGACAGTCATGACAGGTAAAACCAGTAACTGAATAAGGAGTATCATAGTCTGTATCAGGGGCAATTCCTGTGTATCCTAGATGGTGTCCGTTGCTTATACCCTCATCTGCCATCTCTACTTTCTTACCTGCGCCTGAGCCACTCCCGTGACAGTAGTCACAGGCTGTATATTCATCATCTGCTCTTGTCAGCATGTATCTTCCTCTTGCACGGTGCACAGCATGGCACTCTCTGCATTTGTTTGAAGACGTTGTGTATCTTCCGTGAGGAAAGGCGTATTTGTCTCTCTCCTCTAAAGAAGTCCAGTCATGGCATCTTGTGCAGTAGTCAGAGTTTACGTCTTCGCTTACGTATTGCTGTGGGTGATTGTAGTTGTAGCTTTCGCTCTCTGGGGTTGAGAGGTCGTCCCAGACAGAGCCGTTTAGGTTCTCGGGGGGTGGATCTGTTACTACTTCTCCGAATGAGCCGCCTATAACCTCCGAATCAACTATGGATGCGCCGTAGCTATCTTTTATTATGCCACCCAAGGTTATGGTATCTCCTACAGCTACTGAAGGAGGACTGGTATTTGTGCTTAAGGCAATTGTTAGCCTATCATTTGTGTAAGTGTTAGAGCTCCAGATGGCTGAGCCAATATTTCCTGAGCCATCAAGCCAGCTGTGGCCACCTGATAGAGCAAGAGCCGTATTGATATTGCCTGAATTGATTGGTGTGCCGGCTGTGGCTCCGTTGAACTTAATTGTTACGGTGTCTCCTGCTTGGATACCTGCCTCGTAAGGTGATGTAGGGTCAGAGGCGATGGCGCCAATCACAGTAACAGGAGTAGTCGGCGTATAGGTGACTTCGGCATAGACTTCAGTAACACGCTCTTGATGAGCCCCGGTGCTGCCCCGTCTGACGCCCGCTTTCAGGTTATCGATATCAGCCCAATCCAAGGCCCACCCGTCGGAATCTGTGGTATAGGTATCTGACTGAATGAGGGTGTACCCCGACGTACCGCCAGGGATAGTGGTTTGCTTGAGCAGAGAATTGGTCCCAGTCCTGTAAACAGTGCTAACATTAACAGGCGAGACATAAATACCTGAGCCTGAACCATCGGTAACTCTGACGAGGGCATATATCTTGACACTTTGAACCGCACCGGTAAGCCCAGCTGGATCATCCATATCGACAAGGAAGGAGTCGGTTCCCGAACCGGTTCCATGAAGAGCATAGCCACCGTCTCCATCATTGCTGTCCAAAATCACCGGCCAGCTTCCGGTTCCAACAGGACTCCAACTCCCGGCTGAAAAAAGACCCGAAGGATGAACTACTATGGTTGTCGGAAGCCCGGCTACTTTGCTCGTGAAAGACCATGCCGGCGGTACGAGAGAGTTACCAGACAGATCATTCACATTAACAGTCACGGTTATCGTTTCTTCGCTTCCGAAATTGACACTTGGATTGATTGTATAGTTGTAGCCGGCCGGGTTGCCCGTCTTTGAAATCTCAGGGTCCCCATTCGCATAGAACTCGTGGTAGCCCTTGTTCCCCGAAAGCTCAATATTGAACGTTGTAGAGTCTACACCGCTTCCGCCGTCCGATAGAGTGAAGGTTAGGTTGCTGTCACTATCTACACTAACAGCGCCGTTTTGTGGATTGAGGTTAGAAGCGGCGGGCGGGGAAGAATCGTTATCCAGGATTATGACAAGCACTACACTCATTGGATTGCCGGCTACATCGTAGATGGAAGTTGCATCAGCAGCCGATACTGTGTCAACTCCAATATCACCCGAAATATCCAAAGGAGAACTCAAAGTCAGTATGGCAATCTTATCCCCGGCTGTATGTGCTACGCCTGTGATTATACGACCATCATCCAAGTCGGTTAATGCAAAATCACCCGCGGTCAAGTTGCCGCTGCCCGGCGTGGTGTAAACAGCCTCAGAAAATCTAACCGTTACAAATGGGCTGCCTATGGTCCCGTATGCATTGGTAATTGTGGGAGCATTGACATCAAAGGGAGTTCTAAAATAGAAACTGTATACTCCGGAAGGACCACCATGACATGCCTGAGTACAGACAGAGCTGGATTTGGAAGGCCCAAAATCATCTGGTATCCACGCCGTAGAAGTACTATCAGGTAAGGTCAAGTTGGATGGCACAGGTGGTGGTGAAGGAGGAGGATAAGGTAAATTATCATACAATTCGCGTATCCCCGGTTCTCTACTAACAAGTTTGCCGTCATTCATCATTGATAGTCGGGTAGAACCATGAACATTGTGACACTGTGCGCATTGCGCCCTACTGTCCCCGTTGCCAACAACAGGTAATGCCCAATCGGATTGCCATACAGGACCCGGTCCGTAAGTATCCTGTATTGCAAGATGGTAGTAATGATCGTTATGCTGTGGCACGTCCTTGTCGTCTCTAAAGTTGGTAAGACTGCTGCTGCTGTCGGTGAAGGGAGTGGAAGGATGACAACCAGCCTGAAAACACAACTTAAACTCATCCGCCTTCACTTCGACCGGGTCACCGAAAACATACTTGCGCGGAACGGCTAGGGGATATCCTCCGTCTACTAATTTAAGTCTGTAGCCGGCCCGATATCTGGCGGATGTACCGGGATCACCAGCTGTGGAATAGTAGGTTCTTGCTAAACCATCAGTATGTGCTATGGAAAAGTCATGACAGGAGCTGCATAATATGCCGGCCCCCATCCTTTCCTGAGTATCCCCTGGTTTCTTCGTCCAGGGATAAACCTCACTTGTAGACAAACCATGACCTGTCTTGTAATAACCATAACCTGTTCCATAAGGAGTGCTCGCACCCTCGTCCCCAATAACATTTGGCGCACTAACAGATTGGATTACGGATGGTGACTTATCATGGCATCCTGCACACCACTTTTCATTGCCTGATCTTAATGAGTTTCCATCATAAACTCCTGCATCCCAGTTATTCTTGGCTCCAATATCAGGATCACTTACACCATCATAGTCACCGCTTGGGCTGTGGCAGGCATCACACGCGTCAGTCTCCTGTAGGCTATATTTGCCGTCCCCGTTGCTGTCTACTCCTGACTTAAAATATGGAAAATTATTAGTATCATGGCACTCACCACAAGCAACATTGGGTCCCTTAAGATCATCGCTGTCATTTTCAGTATGCGTAGAATGACTGTTAAATGTTCCGATGCCCTGGCTAAACTTCCCGGGCTCATACTCATATCCGGGATCATGCCCGTGACAACTCACGCAGCCTGCGCCTCCGCCACCACCGTGGGCTACACTGTTGTGCGTATGACAGTCAGTGCAGGGAGTATAATCTAAAGAGGAATGGCCCGCGACACCCGCCGGCGGTCTTATTATTTGCGCTGTTGAATTGTAGGCTGGGTTCACATCTTTAAATGTTACAGGGGTCCCGGCATCAGAATAACTATGGCAGGTGGTGCACATTCCGCGCCCTGTTGCAACTCCGTTCCAGTTTCTCGTGTTATGACTTGCTTTAAGACCCACCACAGCTTTTCCGCCGAGGACAGGATTAATAAAAACCTCGTTGAAGTCCGGATCGGTTCTTAAGGGTTCGAGTCCGCCCAGCCCTGGCGTCTGCACGTTGTGAGGATTGTGGCAATCTGAGCAAGAGAGTTTGTCTCCTTGAGAAATGCTTTGCAGGTCAGGTGGATTGCTTGCTATATAGTGGCCGCCGGTTGGATCTCCGTTGGTGGGAGGCGGGGAACCCGGGGGTTTGGTCTCATAGTATCCTACCCTTCCACCAGGTCCGTCATCAAAAGCTATGTCCTGAGGAGGATCAACGAAAGGCAACCCCGGCTCATTATCCGCTGCTTGACCGTCATGGCAGTCATAGCAGTATAAAGTATATCCCCTTAGATAGTCGGGATTGTCTGTTTGGAGGTAATAGCCTGTCTCCTGGGAAAGGCCCCATCTCCAATAGAGATCTTCGGGAGCACTATAAGGAGCATGACATCCTGCACACCCCATTGTCACAAAATCATGTTTTGAGTTTTCAACTTTAGCAAAGGCAGGACTTATGTTGCAGAGAGAATAATAAAAAAAAGATGATAATATGAAGGCGATAAGAATAAAGGCAGTCTTAAGTTTCTTATGGGATAATATTGTCAAGATATCAAGTTTTGCATCTACACCACACCAACTCTTTATTTTAATCACCGCACGCTGTGAAGGTGCAGTCCTCTCCCTAAGATTTTCGCCGCATCTTTTGACAATAACCAACTAAGCTCTAGGAAAGTGCTTCTGCGCTGTAGCTCTCTAGTGGGTCCCTTTCTCGTTATGAAATTTCCTGTTGCCATGTGGGCAAAGGGGCTCTCTTTCTGTTAGACCCCTTTGCCCTTTTCTCAAAGTCCCGTTGGTTTGGCCAATCCGGTAAACCAACAACCGGAAAATGCTGATTCTTCTTACGGCAAGGCATCCGTCTTGTGGCAGTCTGTGCAGACATTGTCCAGCATAGGATCACTGGTGCTGGTGCCGTCTTCCAACATAACGTAGCCGCTGCTCTTGTGTGGCCAGACGCCCCCTGATGCTGACGATGCATGGCACTCGCGGCAAGTTGGACCATTATTGGTGCCATCAGGTTCAACCTTCATGTACTCGTTGTCAGTCGTCATGCTATCGCAAGTCAAATACTTCTCCCCAGGAGTGCTCGTTCCATCTGTCTGGCAATCATGGGAATAACCGGCATCAAAGGTTTCAGTGATGTTGTCAAAGATATTCTTTGGGCCATCACCATCATTATCATATAAACCTTTGTTACCAAAGTGGCAGGTTGCGCACCAGTCAGTCATGTCAGTGTCATCGTCGCAGAAGCTGTAATTGGCCCCAGTACCGGCCTTGTTGGGTCGACCAAGCAGCAGAGCGTTTCCTTTTCCGTCCGCAGCACGCTCTTCGATACTAGCCACTGTTCGCGCCGGATTTCCGTGAGGTGAATGACAATCCATGCAGCCGAACCCACCGCCGGGAACTACGTATGCGGCTTCCTCGGTCGTATCAGGCGCATAATCAGCCTCATCCCAGCCGGCATGGTGACCATTGCTCACCCCTGCATCAGCCCATTCGACTTGAATGACCGATCCTCCTGAGCTGTGGCAGTAATCGCAAGCTTCGACTCTGTTATTGCCCCTCAAGAGAACAAAGGATCCTTTGGCACGGTGAACAGCGTGGCAATCACGGCACTTGTTGGTCCCGGTTAAATAATCTCCATGCGGTCCTGAGCCGCCGGTATAGTTGAGCGGATCATTGTAGTTGTAACTTTCTTCCACCAGGGCGGTGCTAGGATCATCCCACACATCATTTGAATTGCTGGGAACAAGAGCCAAGGCAACACCGGACATGGCCAAAACAAAAACCAAAATCAACAGGAGTAAAATCGCCTTTTTCATCTTAATCACCTCCTTCCTCTCCCAAAGTCAGACCCCTTAGTCTAAAAACAACAGTTGAACTTATTTAATTTTGA
>Ga0214473_10002245_pt1 | contig 23914 bp, 16 predicted proteins | sample RVTome_7_FD_203509 | JGI IMG/M metagenome (GOLD analysis project Ga0214473, IMG submission 203509) | Soil microbial communities from uranium-contaminated site in the Upper Colorado River Basin, Wyoming, United States - RVT98D197 | ecosystem: Environmental > Terrestrial > Soil > Contaminated >... | reverse complement strand
AAAGGGGACCGCAGAGCCAAGCCGTTGTTGGCCCCGGGTGTGAGTTTGAACTCGAAACGCAGGACGAAATCGGCGTATTCTTTTTCGGTGTAGAGGTTCCCCCCTTTGTCCGGCAGGCAGACGATGGCGCCGTCTTCGACGACGTACCCATGGGTGTCGCCGGTCCAACCGGCGAGGTCTTTCCCGTCAAACAGGGAGGCGAACCCTTCTTCCTCGCCGGCCTTGTTGGTGGTTGCCTCTGCCGCAAATGCGATCGGCGTCGATGCGATGCAAGAGAAGAAAGCAAGAAGGAAAAACCAAGAAGTTGTTTTCATCTGTCTCTCCCGCGAGGGATTGAAATCCCTCGCCATTCGAGTTGAAGAGTCCTCTAGAGAGGACGCGGCGACCCAGTCGGTTTCAACCGACTTCTGAGCAAAATAGCGAGCGGTTTCAACCGCTCGTACACCTCGCGCGCCTTTTGGAAGGCGCTTTCCATCCCGCTTTGACCCATACCACGGGAACCGGTAGCATGGCTCTCAGGAACCCGATTTGACAAGGAGAGACACAGTGAACCGGCAACTCGTTGGAAAGTTCTTGATCCTGACACTGATTGGCCTCGGCTGGGCTGGAAAGGCGGACGCGTACCGGGACCGTGGCAGTTGGAAGAAGACGCTCCACGAAAAAGCCCTGGCTTTCGAGAATAACGCCGCCCAGCGCCACAACATCGAAGGGACCTATCCATCGAGTATCCGTCTCATTCCAACGGATCGCTATGTCGATCCGAAACTCGGGGGGTGGAGGACCCTCATCGAGACCGGCGAACTCCCGCCCGGCTGGGCTGTCGACCATGGGACCACCGGCGTTTCCAATATCGCCCACACGAGTTCCTGGACCGGGTGTCTGCTGACCGCGGAAGCCTTCCATGTCGCCTTCCTGCGCGATTCGGTTGGAACGGACGACCCGGAATACAAGGCCGCCTACGAACGTGCCAACGAGATCATTTCGGGGATACGCAAACTCACTTTGGTGAGCGGCCAACCGGGGTTTCTGGCCCGTGGCGTGGCGTACGGGCACGGGGTTTCCTACGAAGAGCGCGCCGGAGTGGAGACTCGCGACTTGTGGCATCAAGGCGTGGGGGACTTCAGCTACTTGCGCTACAGGGGAGGCCCGAGTCACCACAATTACGATCAGGTTTTTCGAGGACTGGGCATCTACTACTTCGTCGCGGCGGACGAGGCCCAGAAGGAAGCCATCCGAGAGATCGTGGAGGACATGTCCAACTGGGCGCACCTGGCCAACGACATGCGGGTCATGCACGAGGACGGAAAGCGGGAGAGCACTGTCTTAATCGGCGGCTGGCGGGGGATGGAGGGGACCGAGGACCCCTCGGGCGGGTCTCTCATGGCCACCACGGGACTCAAGATCGCCGCTGCGATCGCCGGTAACGAGAAGGTCAAAGCCCTCTACGAGAAATGGGTGGACCGGCTCGGCTACCGCGACCCGGAGCGGACCTCCAAAAGCATCATGGGCCCTCCGAGAGAGAACTACGACGACACCGACCATCTCCTGGGGGATCTCTATCTGCTGAACCTCATCGAAGAGGACCCCGCCTTGAGGAAGTTCTACACGAAGTGTGTCAAGGATTCCTGGGAAGCGCACAAAGACGAGAAGATGGCCTGGTACAACTTCGTTTACGGCGCCGTCCTGGGAGAGGAATACGCCGACGTGGAGGGTTCCATCTGGAACCTGGAGACTTTTCCCACCTGCCGGATCTTCCAGCCACAGATGAATGGGATCCGCAAGGATATCGAATTCTCGACAAGCGACCGGGGCCGGAAAGAGGCCCTTCATCCACTTCCGGTCTACGAACGCGCTTCGGACAACGAGTACGAGTGGAAGGGGAGCCCTTTCGCCCTGGATGGATGGCTCAGCCGGATCTCCTCGGCGGTGGAAGTCTCTCCGCATGACCCCTATGTCCAGTTCGCGGCGGACACTTCCGGCGGAGCCTACCGGAGTCTGGACAAAGGCGAGCTCTGGCACGAAATGAAAGGCTTGCCGCAGGTGAACGATTTGGCGTTTTCGCCCGACTACCCCTGGATTGCGTTTGCGGCGACCCAGGGGGGGATCTACCGGACGCTGGACGGCGGAAGCAGTTGGGGCCGTGTGTCCCCCCACGTAACGGACCGTCTGAAGATCGATCCTGACAATACGCACATCCTCTATGCCGTGGGCCCCCAAGGGGTCTACAAAAGCGCCGACCTGGGGGAACGCCAGATGGGGACGGTTTGGCGGGATCTTCTCGATCCGGCTTTCTCCGGGGACGGCGTTTTTGCGGTGGACCCAAAAGGCGAGGAAGCGACCCTTTTCATGCTCACCTTTGACGGGGTATACACGAAGAAGGAGAGCGATGCGGAGTGGCAGCCGCCGGTTTGGTTGACGCGTCAGCGCGACTTTGGGGACGTCAATCCGGTGGGCGGCAAACCGCTCTGGATCCGCGCTGACGACGGGAAACCGGGGCGCTTGTTCCGGGCGGTTTCGGTCGAAGTGATGGACATGAACCTCCCCTTCCTGAGCGTGAGCGACGATGGGGGCAAGACCTGGTCGCCGATTCTCAAGAAGCTCGAACCGCTCGTGCGATGGGCCTCGGGGGCCGGGGATACCATCCGTGTCACCGAGGAGGAACTCAGGCAGTTTTTCGGATTCCTCAAGAAATTCCCGATCCGGGATATTCGCGTCGATCCCGCCGATCCGAAGCGTTGGTATGGCCTGGTCGAAAACGGGGTCGCCATCACGGAGGACGAAGGCGAGACGTGGAGGCTCAGCAACGAAGGCTTGGACATCCCACAAGTGCAGGCCCTTTGGGTCCCACGCCACTGCGAGGATGTCTACGCGGGAACTCCCGCCGGGATGTATGTGAGCCGCGACAAGGGAGAAACCTGGCAAGACACTTCCCTCATCCTGCAAGGCGAGGGCGCCCAGCGCTCCGAGATTGGCGGCGTCGGATACCTGGAAGCCTACTGGCTGGGCCGTTATCTCGGCTTCATCGACGAGGAGAAGGCGAGCGAGAGGTGGTGGGAACGGTAGCGTCTACGCTACGGGACGCCTTCACTGCGGACAGGAATGTCCGCGCTCCGACAGGAATGTCCGCGCTCCGCTTGTTACTGCACCAACCGCTTCCACCAACGCAGGATCTCGAGGATGTCGCGCTGGTCGACAACTCCGTCGTCGTTCACATCCGAGCCCGCCAAGGGGTTCGGTGTGGAAGAAGCTGTCGCCGTCGCCGTCAGGCTGGGGGTTGCCGTTGAAGTGGGAGTCTCTGTCACCGTCGGCGACGGCGTCCATGTCGAGGTCGGCGTTGAGGTATCCGTGGGCGTTGGCGTATGGGTCTGCGTTGGGGTGCCGGTGGGCGTGGCGGAATTCGTGGCGGTCGAAGTCGGAGTGAACGTGTAGGTGGTCGTTGGAGTTGGCAGCGGTGTGAGTGTGGAGGTTGGGGTAGGGGTCCACACAACGACTTCCCCACTGGCGAAGCCGACAGCGCCGCCGTCGTCCAGGACCCGGAATCCCAGCCGATAGGTCCCAGGGGCGCCGTAGAGAAGAGTCGTGCCCTCTTGAACCAACGGTGCGGCAAGCGCGGCGCTTGCATCCACCACCGACAGGTCGGTCCACATCCACTCCCGGCGAACGAGTTCGCCATCCGGGTCGAACCCGAATCCCACGACTTCCACGGCAAGCGGCCCTGCGCCCGCTGGGGGGGAATGCAGGAGGACTGCTAAAGGCGAGGCGTTGGTCCGGGTCGGGGTTGCCGTGGGGGTTTCGGTGGGAGTATCGCTCGGGGTGGGCGTCAGCGTGGGAGTCAGGGTAGCCGTGTCGGTGGCTGTGGCGGTCGGTGTGCTCGTCTCCGTCGGCGTGTCGGTTGCAGTCGGAGTTGTGGTAAGGTCTCCAGAACCACCGAAGAGCGCGATCGCCACCTCCGGCCGGTCGGGGTCGTTGGTCGTGAGGGTCAGAGTGGCGGACTTCGTCCCTTCCGACGATGGGTCGAAAGCGATCAGGAAAATCCGGGTCTCCCCCGATGGAAGAGACGACAAATCGGGTGAAACCGTGAAAAGAAACTCTCCGGCATCCGGTCCCAGGATCGTCAATCCCGGTCCAGCAAAATCGAGACGGGGGTCTCCCACGCACGTTACGGATGCGGACAACCCGGGAGCCAGTCGGCCCGGCGGAGACGTCCCGGTTGCCGAAATCCAAGACACCCTCCGGTTCCAAGACCGCGATATCTTGCAGGACGAAACCGTAGACACGGCCCGCTTTTTCCGGGCTACCGCCGGGGTCTTCACCGTAAGCCCCCACGATCGCGTCGCTTCGGGCGTTCCCATTGGCGGCAAGGGGACCGGAAACCGAGTAACCGAAGAAACCGGACAAGTCTTCGTTGGGTGAGACTAGAGTAGATATCGCCGTTCCGTCCGAGCCGGAAAACACATAGGCCCGGCCCGCGGTCTCCGGGCTTCCGCCCGGGTCCTCCCCATAGGCGCCAACCACCACGTCCCCCCGGCCATCCGCGTTAACGTCATTTGCGCCGGAAACGGCGCACCCGAAGAAGCCGGAGAGTTCTTCATTGGGCGAAACCAGAGTGGCTATCAGCGTCCCGTCGGAACCGGAAAAAACATACGCACGGCCCGCCGCACCCGGGCTGCCGCCGGGGTCCTCGAACATGGCCCCGACGACGGCATCACCCCGCCCGTCGCCGTTCGCGTCCGGGATTCCGGCTAGCGAGTTCCCGAAGGACCCGGTGCTCTCCTCATTCGGGGAACACAACGTTGCCAGCAGCGTCCCGTCTGAACCCGAGAAGATGTACGCGCGCCCCGCATTATCGGGACTCGTCCCCGGGTCTTCCTGTTTGGCGCCGACGAGTACGTCGCCGCGACCGTCCCCGTTCGCATCCGGCATCCCGGACACGGAGGCGCCGAACCAGCCCATGGTCTCTTGGTTGGGCGAGACCAGCGTCCAGAGCAGCGTTCCGTCGGAGCCCGAGAAAATGTAGGCGCGCCCCGCGTCATCCGGACTCGTGTCCGGGTCTTCCTGTTTAGCTCCAACGACCACGTCTCCCCGGTCGTCGCCATTGACATCCGGAATCCCCGACACGGATTCGCCGAAAAAACCCTTGAATTCCTCGTTGGGAGAAACGAGAGTCCAGAGCAGGGTTCCGTCGGAACCGGAGAAAACATAGGCGCGCCCGGCGTTTGTCGGACTGGGGTCGGGGTCGTCGGTCGATCCCACGATCGCATCCCCCCGGCCGTCCCCATTGACGTCCGGGACACCGGAGACGGAGACCCCGAAGCTGCCGCCAATCTCCTGATTCGGAGAAACCAGCGTCCGCAACCAGGTCCCGTCGGAGCCGGAAAAGAGATGCACGCGTCCCGCACTTTCCGGACTGGCGCCCGGATCTTCCTGTATGGCCCCCACAGCCACGTCCACCCAGCCGTCGCCGTTTGCATCCGGAACCGCCGAAACGGAATAGCCAAACCACCCCCCTTCTTCCTCAACCGGGGAGACGAGAACGAGTGGTGCTGCCACGGCGCCCGCCACGCCGAGCAGTTGAAGCGAAAGGAGGAAACACGGAATTCGGCGCCGCATCGAGCCCCGACACAACTGCTTGCCGAAGGAATGCCAGTCAGGAGGGTGCATGCTCGCTCTTTTTCCCGTTTGCCGTTCGATTCGACCTCAGGGAGGCGGTGGACACTATCCGAGCGCCAAACAGGTTCCGAGGCCTGGTGCATGACGAAGATCGAAGGTGAAATGGAAGAGCACCCGGCGTTCTCAATCGGAATGGTAGGCTACTGGAGCGAGATGAGTCAAATGAAGAAGCAGGAGACTCGTCCGGTTGTCCGTCCAACAAGAAATGGCTCTGGTTCCATCGACCTGTCATTTCGTAAATGTTCCCCGCAATCAGACCTCGATCCCGAAGAATCCCTTCAGGGCGTAGCCGAACCCAACAGAAAGGATGAAGAAGAGCAGGAGCCAATGGATGTTCCAACCTAAAAGAGAAACGTCTTGAGGCGGGTACCGCAATTCGATTCGCGCGATCTGCGATTGGGGAGGGATGGGCCTTTCCCCCGGATAGAGAAGAGAGTCCCACAGGTTGCCACCCGTCCTCACCGCGGACACGGGTCCCCATCCGGACCCGACAACCAGTTCTTTTTCGGAAGATTCGTCTCCCACCTTCACAGTCAGGATGTGAAGACCCTCGGCTGTCGCTCCAAGCCTCCAGTCGATCTCCTTCGCGGAAGGGATCCTGACCGGCGGAGTTTCCACTTTCACTCCCTCCGGGACTTCCAGCGATACCTCGCGATCGGTTGCAGCTGCGTTTCGTACCTTGATTTTCAGAAGAAAGTGCTCGCCGGGAAGCAAAGGACGTACCGAAAACCGGAGGTTGAGCTGGATGATGATTAAAGCCACCGGTACAATTAAGACCAGCATCGGGAAGATCGAAAGCCTCATATAGCTCAAAGTCTGCCGAAGAACCCTCCCCTGCGACCGTAACACAACCCCCACATCATGCTGATAGATGCGGACGGCCAGGAGGTTTCCCTTGATCTGCTGCTTGACACTCGCAATGGCTTTCTGGTTGGAGACCCTTCCGAAAACCCATAACATCAGGAGACCGGTCACCAGCGACACGATGAGGATCGCCCCAAAAGGCGAAAATAGCTTAAGGGGATAGAAGAACAGATCGAAGGTTTCGGTCAGCATAAGATTTAGCACTCGGACTAATAGGTACACCCACTCTATCCTCTAGGAACGATCATAAACCACTCTATGATATGTAACCGAGCCCTTTCAACCGTTTCTTGATTTCCTCCTCGGAGTCCGATTCGCCGATCCGCGCTATCTCCTTCTCGATAGCGTGCGTAACAAACTCGTCCACGGAGGAATATCCCGCGAGCTCGGAGTACTCTTTCACCTTGGCGTACAGGTTCTTGTCAATTCGAACCTTCTTGTCAAACACGGTTTCCCTCTCTTTCAGATCATCGCCGCCAAGCAGTTCCGTCCGATCATCTGCGGCTCGGGCGGCACACCGAATTCATTCAGGACCGCCACGGTGAGATCGTGGAGGGCCGGTTCTTCCAGAGTAATTCTCCTGTTCGTCACAAGGATTCCGGGGATTTCTCTACGATCCATGCAATGGTCGGCGCTCCAAGCGTCGTGGTTGTCCACGAGGATCGCTTCGGGAAACTCACCCAAAGGGCTCTCCCATGAGGAGCGATAGTCCTTGGCGTACCCGACGATCAGGTCGGGTCCTCCGTCCACGCAGGGACCGTGGTACTCCTGCCTGGTCCGGGTCACCAGAGTGATGGGCGGTCGCCCATTCGCCGGATCGCGCATGGCCAACAGATCTCTCTCGATCTGGTCGAGGATGGCGTCGTATTCCGCCGGATGAACGACACCGTTGTTTTCGCGACCTCGCAGGTTGAGATAAATTCCGTTGATTCCAAGGGCATAGGCCTTGGTGCGGCTCCAGTCCACGTTGCCGAAATACTTGTACTCGGCTCGGCGAGCGAGGTCCTTCAGAGACACATATCCCGTGTCGGCCAGCCAGGTGTTCAGGTTGACCCCTCGGTAGAAGGGAGAAAAACCGTGGTCGGACATCACGATGAGCGTCGTGTCGTCGTCGACAAACTCCATCGCACGTCCCAGACTCTCGTCCATTTCCTGGTAGAGAGTCCGGATACTGCCTCCCAAACCCTGGCTTGGGTCGTATGCGGGATGTTTGTCGTCCACATACCGCCAGAGCATGTGGCAGCCTTGGTCCAGGCTCGAGAAGTAGAAGAAGAGCAGCGAGGGGGCCGGTTCGTCCTTGAACTTCCCGAGGCAATAGTCCAAAGCCTGGCGGCGCTCATCATAGACCATCTTCGCCTGGACCCAGAACTCCCGGCCCGTGAAGATCTTCCCCGAAAGCGCCTTCGTCTCCTCGGGAAACTGTTGGGTGTAGAAATAGCCCAACTGTTTGCACAGTTCCTTGCCCCAATCCTCGGGAGTGGTGATCGGCATCGCCTGTTTGGTCGGATCGATCTGAGGAGGTGAGACGTACAGTCTGAAGTGCGGGCGAACCTCTTGGAGGTAGAACCGAACCAAAGCGCTTGCGCCGGCCAGCCAAGGGACCATTTCGAATTCGACGGCAACCCAGTCGCTCCATTCGCCCTCCTTGAGAACGACCTCGTTTTCCTGGATGACGATCTTAGCAACCGGCTCTGTGGAGTCGAGGAAAACGCTGAATGGAATGGCGGTATCCGGGTGGACGAATTCATCTTCCTGTTTTCCGTTTCGTTTCGAGGAAGGGGACTCTTCGACACGAAGCGAGTTGGCCGGACCCTCGATCCGGGCATCGACGCGATTGTCCGCAACCGCGACTTCATGGACCCTGCCGCCCTGAATGTCATCGCTGTTCTCAGGAGGGTCGTCCGTGTAAAAAGAGAAAGTCTTGGGCGACCCGGTTACATCGGGAGTGCCCATCCCGGAGAGAGCTCTTCCACTCGACGGAACCGGTGGAAAGTTGACGGGCATCCGGAAGATCGTCGTGGAGACACCGCGTTCTTCCAGAATCTGCCAAAACGCCCGGCCCTTGCGAAGCATGTTCACTTTTCCGCTTCGGAAGGGAATGACCCACGAACCCAGCCTCGGATTGTCGGGTGTCACCGCTTCAGACATCGACATATAGGGCGCCATCGTGTCGGGCCTTCGATGCACGAAATCGAAAATGCCGTGGCCACCTGGATCCATGCCTGTGATGAATGTGGACCAGGCAACGGGACTCTGCGGAGGCATGGTGGTCTGAAGCGGCTTGAAGTCGCCCTCGCCGAAAAGGCGCTTGAAATTCGGCATGGCGCCCTCGTCCACATATCTCTTGAGAAGACCCGGATCCATCCCATCCAGTCCCAGGATCAGAACCTTTCTCTTCGCGGCGCGGGAGGATGCGGGAAGACTCAGGCCGAGAGTCGCGGTTGCAGCGGTCTGGATGAATCGTCGACGAGTCGGCTTCGGAGAATCGTAGTACATGACCACCTCAGGTCCGTTGTGGTGAGCTCTCTTTTGGCAGGAGAGACCGCCCGTCGCAATAAGATGGAACCGGAACGCCGAAAAGGTCCAGGGTGGTCGGACCGATGTCCATGATGTTGGCTTCTTTGGCCGCAATCTTCCGGTTGCAGAAGAGCATTCCGGGGACGTCGGCCGGATTGAAGTTGTGGTCGCCGCTCCAATCGCCCTCGTTGTCCTCGACGATCCGCCGACTCAGTCCGCCCGTCACACTCAATGAAGATGCTCGATAGCCCGGGCAGAATCCAACACACAAGTCGGGCGCTTCCTCGACATACGGTCCGGAATAGACTTCCCTCATGTTATAAACCGTCCGAACGGCCTTCTGCTGCCTCTCTTCATCGTACAGCCTCTCGAGCCTTTCCGCAATTTCCCGCTTCAAGCATTCCGCTTCAGTTTCAGGATCCACGATTCCGCGAGCCTCGCGCCCGGAAACGTTGAGATAGATTCCAGTAAAACCCATCGCGTATGCTCGTGTTTTTTTCCAATCCACGTCCCGGAGATAATCTCTTCCAGTCGGTTCTTCACCCTTGACCGCCAGGTAGCCATTCTCATAGAGCCATGTATTGAGGTTCACCGCGCGTTCGAAAGACTTGAAACCGTGGTCGGACATAACCATCAAGACTTCATCGTCCTTCATCCTCTTTCGGATCCGACCCACAAGATCGTCCATCTTGATATAGAGGTCTCGAATGGCATCCGAGTGTTTGGTTGTGTCCCGCCCCCGGTTTCCCGGATGCGCCCCATTCAGATAACGAAAGAACATGTGCTGCAACCGGTCGGTCAGGTCGAACACACAGACAACAAGTCCTTTCCTCGTTTTCTCGAGGGCGTCGAAGAACATCCGTTCCCGCTCCTCGTGAATGTCGTAAGCCTGCGCGAGAAAGACGTCTTCGTCGATGACGCCTGCTTTCAAAGCATTCGTATCCTCCGCGAGTCCGAGGGTCGCGAAAGGACCCTGGGTCTTGGCCAGATAGGCGGCGTAGGCGTAGGGATGGGAAATGGGAAGGGCGGGCCTGTCGGGGTCGATGTTGAGCGGAGTCATATAGAGTCGAAAATGGGGCGAAACCTCCATCAGACAGAAACGGCACAGCCCGGACACCTTGGTCCCGAGACCCATCTTGAACGCGACACGGATATAAGGTGTCAGTTTTTGAAGAGGCAAGGGATATCGGTCCCTGCCAAGCCGGAGTTCGGCATCGCGGCCATCCACCGGTAGGCGGACTGTGAACGGAACCCGCAACTCGCCGTCATCCACGCGGACAGAGTTCTCGGGACCGGAAACGTACGACTCGGCGACCCCGTCCCGAAGCTCGACGGGGATTCGGAAACCTCCTGAAAATTCCGCCGGATCTTCCGGATTCGTGCTGTAGAAGAAGAAACTGCCTTGCGTTCCCTTCAAGTCGGGCACGGACATCGCGGAGAGGAGCACTCCATGGAACTTCTCCGGGGGAAACGTAATTGGGACACGAAGGATGGAGCTGAAAATCCCGTGCTCGCCCAAGACGCTCCAAAACGGCTTGCTTCTCCTGCCCATCCGGATCGAGGCTCCACCGATCGGGATTCGGAACTTCCCCAGGTGGATGGACCTCTTGGGAGGAGAAACCTGGGCTGAGGAGAGCTCGGGAAGGTACGATTTCCGGTTCGGGACCAAAAAGTCGAAGATCCGGTGTCGTCCCGGATTGGCTCCGGTCTGAAAAGAAGACCAGGCCACAGGCGACTCCGCGGGAAGCGTGGTCCCAAGCCGGCTGAAAGAGCCCTTCTCGCGCAATCGAGAGAAGTTCGGCAGCAATCCTTCGTCCATCCAGCGTTCGGTCAAATCGGGATCCTGGCCGTCGAACCCAACGATGACAACCCTCCGAACGCGAGCGTTCTTGGGAGGTCGCTTGGCAAATAAAAGACGAAAGATCCAGCGGATCGGCCAGGTCAGCAGCACGAACAGAACCGAAACCGCGGTTAGGAAGAAGATGAAAAAGGAAGAGACTAGGGCGAATCCGGCTCCCGGGCCGACGTAGGCGCTTGCATCTCTCGTCCAACACAAGAGAACAACCGCCAAGAGCCAGGCGCCAATACGGCGGCAAATGTCCATCCGAATTCGCATCGTTCTTTCCGTCATGGAGAGCGTTTGGATCTCGACCCACTGCCACTCGCGAGTCCCAGATCGCCCCGATGGGTTAAACCCGATCTCTTGCCTGATTCCTCTTCTAGCAAGGCTTCGCTTCACACCGTAGGGCCACACCGAAACCCTCCCCTGGAAAGAGAAAGCCTGCTCGTCTTCCCCTTCCGTCTGTATAGACCGGAGACACCATCGTCGGGAAGGGGGTCGGGGAGGATTTCAGAGTAGCCCCTCATGTGAGGTTCCCACACGCTGAAAGGCAATGAAAATGCGTTCCCCAAGCTGGGTGGCAGGCTCAAGGCACGAGATTCCTCCCATGGATTTGCCACGGCAGGGATCTCGTGGCTTGGGCCTGTTGGCTGGATCCGTCGTGGCGGGACGCGGGGGATGCGTGCTCCAGGCGACGAATAGACGGTGACAGTCCCCGTTTTTTCTGCCGGGCTTCACCTTGGCCGAAAAACCGGTGACAGTCCCCCTCTATTTCCAACTATCCGCCAGAAGGCTAGAACGAACGGAGTGGAGACTTTAGTCTCTTTTCACGCGGCCCCGCGCCGAGAGGCTAAAGCCTCTACTCCTGCCCATGCGCGCTTGCACCTCGTTAGCCGTTTGGCGGGTCGTTGTCTATTTCCGGGACCGGCAAGGAAGAACGAGTCTATTTTCAGAGTAGCCGCTCATGTGGGGTTCCCCACACGCTGAAAGGCGATGAAAATGGGGGTTCGATCGTAACGCCGGCATCCTGCCGGCACGGGCCGCCGAGACGGCGGCGTTACGGCAAAGAGGTCTATTTTCAGAGTAGCAAAACGAAAGTGCCGTGGGAAAGCAGAAGAGCTCGGTCTTGCGATGGGAACGAAGGTGAGCGGTCTTATGCAACCTCTCCTTTGGTGACTTGCATGAAGACTTGTTCGAGGTCGGGAGCCACCTCACGGAACCAGAGCACCTCGACACCCGACTCATGGAGCTTCCTGTGAATCGCGCTGACCGCGGTGAGGTCTCCGCGAAACTCGACCTTGAACATCTTCCCGAAGATCTCGACAGACTGGACCTCCGGGATGGAGAGGAGCACTTCTTCACAAGGGCCGGGTTCGGAGAGGATTTCGATCTCGATTTGAAGGGTTTCTCTGAATTTGCTGAGGATAGAGCGGACCTCTCCGGAGGCGAGCAGGACGCCTTGTTCGATGATCCCGACCTTGTTGCAACAGTCGGCCAGTTCGGAAAGGATGTGGGAGGAGATGAAGATGGTCTTCCCCATGTTGCGGAGTTCTTTGAGCAGTTCCTTGATGAAAACACGGGCGCGTGGGTCGAGACCCGAGGCGGGTTCGTCCAGGATCAGGACTTTGGGGTCGTGGACCAGCGTCTTTGCCAGGCAGAGCCGCTGCTGCATCCCTCGGGAGAGCGCCTCGACAAAAGTGTCCCGCTTCGTATCCAGATCGAGAAGCGAGATGACGTCGTCGACGATCGGTTTGCGTTCGCGTTTCTTGATGCCGTAGACGGCCGCGAAGAAGTCGATGTACTCCCACACCCGCATTCCCTCGTAGACCCCGAACATGTCCGGCATGTAGCCGATGACCCTTCTGACCTCGAGGGGTTGTCTCAGCACATCCAAACCGCAGATCGTGGCGCTCCCCGCCGTCGGTTCCAGCAAGGTGGCCAGAAAGCGAATCGTGGTCGTCTTCCCGGCGCCATTGGGGCCGATGAAGCCGTAGATGTCCCCCTCCTCGATGTCGAGGCTGAAGTCCTTCACCGCAGTCAGCTCGCCGTACATCTTGGTGAAGTTCCTGATTTCTACGATGGCCATGGTCGTCCTCTCGATTTACCAGCAAGCAAAAGGATCCTGTCAGGACAGGCTGAGGCCTACCCCTTTTCTCCCCTCAAAGTCAGTCGGGGAAGACTCAGATTTCCGTTTAACCAAGGAGCTTGCCCGCCCCCGGATTTCTTTTCCAACCGGAGACTCCCTCTCACTTCGATTCCCTGGAGCGCGGGTGACCAGTATGAGGGGATCTGCTCGGCTCCGGCCTCGAGCCTCTTGGTCACCGTATCCCATCGGTTCTGACTTCGGTTGAAGACGGCCCATTCCAATTGGAACGCGGTTCCCCGCCTTACCTGCACGTCTTCTTCCGGAATCTCCACCTGGAGATAGGTCGGCTGTTGGGCTCCGAAACGCCAGTTCGTGCTGTAAACCAAGGACACGGTGGCGTCGGTCGGCGAGCCCTGATACGAGCCCTGATAAACCAAAGGAAGGGCGGCGTTCACCACCATCTCCACCGCAACAGCGCCCCGGAGATTCTCCTGGGAGAACTGCATGTTCCCAGCCAGTCCCCGAACGACCACGATCCAGTCGAAGGGTCTTATCTCGAACCGTGCACCCTCCGAGCTGACTCTCACCGGGAGAATGAGGAGAGACGCCAGATCCTCCCCGAACAGATCGGCGTTGAGTCGAATGGGGTGGACCGAGGACTCCAACCGGGCAACAGCGAAGACCATCTTTCCCTCCGAACCCGGGGGCGCATAGGAATCCATGGCGAGCCGCCCCTCCGCAGTTCGAGTCGGCAGATTGGCGACATGGTTCTCTCCGTATCTCATGACAAAGGCCGCCAGGTTGAGTTTCTGCACTTCGTCGCCCCCGTATCGGCCGGTGTGGTACTCCGAGGTATCCATCGGGCGACCCAACGAAACGAACGAGCCGGTGGCAACGTCGAACCGCCGAGTCGTCCCCCGAGGAACCGCTCCCAGTTCACAGCGGTTCGAAAGAAAAACCAGCGAGAGATCGGCCAGGTCGAATCTCGACCGGTTGTCGACGTCGACCAGGAAGCCTCCCTGCTCGGTCTCCGTCGCCTGGACCAGGATGGCCCCCCCCAAATCGCAGATCGTGTCGAAAGCCAGGTTCTCCGCGGCCCAGTGATGGACCAAGAGGCGCGGGACGAGGGGTCGAAACCTGCCCGTTTGGTCCATCGGTAGATAGTCGTATGTGAATGACTTGTCGACAGCGTCGAAAGACTCAACGAAGGTGGGAACCGGGAGAGCGCAAGGGTCGTCGAGCGAGATTTCGAAGACTTGCCTCTTCGGCGAGTAGACCGCCGCCAACGTCTGAGCCCTCGCCTTGCTGCTTCCGTAAGGTTGGAAGCCGACCGCGATTTCGCGCTTGACCACGCCCCCCTGCTGCTGCAGAGCGCCGATGTGATAGGCCAGCCAGGAGAAGAACAGCGCCAGGACCGGCAGAACCAGCCAGGCCATCTCCAGACGTTTCCGTTTGCGGAAAACGAAGTAGTTGACCGGTATGGCCAGGACGGTGTAGAGGCCGAGGAATCCCCCAATGAACCACGGGCTGGGTAGTTCCCCGAGCAGTGAATCCCTCACATAGGTGCTGAAGGGGCCGAGTTCCGGCGCCAACGCGGGGGGATGCAAGGGAAGAGACTCGACCAGATCCTGCCAGAACACGCATCCCCGGTTGCCGAGCTCCAACCAGTCGCTGAAAGAGATACGGGAGACGAGGATTCGTCCGGCACCGACCGGTTTCCGAAAGAGGATGGGGACGCCGTCCAGGTTCAGGCACGGCTCTCCGTCGAAAGCGCCGACCGCTGCCACAATCGCCTTCTCGGCGGAAGCGGAGTCGACTCCGGCGCCGGAGACCCCGCTCGGCCAATCGACACAGGCGAAAAGAGCCCTTCGGCCACTTCCAATCGCGCCTTCCTGAAGCGCTCCCCGCACCGGCAGGGGAGTACTGCCGGTGGGGATCGGGCCGAGAAAGTCCTTCCACCCGGGCAGGTTCAGTCGGTCGGCTCGGTCACCCAGCGCAAGAACCAAGGTACCGCCCAGCTCCAGGTAGTCGCGGAGCGCTGCGATCTGATCCGGGGTCGGGTCCTCCGGTCGGAGTCCGTCCCAAACGAGAAGCGAAAGCGTGTCATACCCCTGCACCACCTCGGGCAAAACATCCGACCGGGACAACCTTTCGACTGTGATGGATCCGGAACTGGAGTCCTCCCCTTTGGGTCCTTTCTCGAGTTTGCCATAGGTTGCGGTCGGATCGGCTAAAACGGCGACGAGTCTCTCTTTGGCCGCCATTTCCCTGATACCCACCGCGGCGACCGGTTGTCGGGATCTCGGCAGGATCGTGGCCACAAGGTCTTCGGTCCATTCCGGAATCCGCCCGACCAGCCGGATCAGCTTCTTCTGCCGGGGTGCGAAGGCGATCGGGACCTCGATGCCGATCTGCCCCTCCTCTTTCAAGTCGCGGTGCGGTTGGATGATGAGACGTCCCTCCACGATCCTTTGGGAGACGTTTTCGATCTCCACGCTGATCGGGACCCACAGATTGGGGCGAAACATCGGATTGGCTTCCGAGAACCCCGCGTAAAGCCGAACCGACAGGTCCGGATCGGAAAGCACGCCTTCAAAGACTTGGGACCAGGCAGGCAGCCCCCACGACAAAAAAAAGGCGACACACGTAAACATCAACGAATGACGATGACTCGGATGACAGGATATCGGGAACTTCGGGTCCATGGTGGGTTTTCAGGAAAATACCAAAATAAGACTTCAACTTCAACAACGCATGAGGGCAAGAATCTCTTTTTCCGGCTCTCCCAAGTGCCCTGTTGAACGGGTCATGCACGACGCCCCGCCCCCTAAAGAGCAAAAAGGGGTCAGGTCTTTCCTTGTGCCCAAAGGGTGTTATACTCAGGATATGGCAAGACCGTTGCGCCTCGAATTCCCGAACGCGTCGTACCACATCACATCTCGTGGCAATGGTCGGGAGGACATTTTTCTAACCGACGACGATCACACCCTGTTTCTCGCTGTATTGGCCGAGGTTTGGGCGCGTTTCAATTGGAGGGTCCATGCATACTGTCTGATGAGCAATCACTATCACCTGCTGGCGGAGACTCCGGACGCCAACCTTTCCAAGGGAATGCGGCAAATCAATGGCGTGTATACCCAGCGGTTCAACCGTGCTCACCAGCGTGTCGGCCACGTACTTCAGGGAAGGTACAAGGCCATCCTGGTTGAGAAGGAGGCGTACCTGATCGAATTGGCCCGCTATGTCGTCCTGAATCCGGTCCGAGCGAGGATGGTTCGCAATGCGGGCGAATGGCGTTGGAGCAGTTATCGGTCGATGGTCGGAGAGATGCCGGCGCCGGAATGGCTGGAAACGCGCTGGATCCTCGCGGCCTTCGGACGGACGGAGTCTGAGGCGGCAGCGGAGTATGCCCGCTTCGTAGCCGATGGAAAAGGCCAGCCCTCACCATGGGACCACCTCAGAAATCAGGTGTTTCTGGGATCGGAGTCGTTCGTAAGAAAGATGCTCCGCAAGGTCCCGCAGGGACGCGATCTGAGTGAGGTTCCCCAGGCGAAAGCACGGCCTCGTCCGAAAACCCTCGAGCATTACGCGAAGCGAAATCCGGAACGCGACCAGGCGATAGCGGCAGCCTACGCCAGCGGAGGGTACTCGATGAGGGAGATCGGCGATTTTTTCGGGCTCCACTATTCCCGGGTTAGCAAGATCGTGAGGTGGTTCGGGGCCGCCAAGGCGAAGGAAACAAGGAAGACCTGACCCTCTGTTCATCCGATCGGCCACGTGGACGTCTGGCGAACGGTGCTCTACTCCTACGAGTTCCCCCTAGCCCGACTTTCCGACTTACGAAAAAGCCATGGGATATCTCTAGCGTTTTCAGCCAGTTGCGGGGTAGGCATCCTTACCCTAAAAGGGAGTTTTCCTGCTTGTCCAGTCGAAGAATGGATATGAGATTGTGCTGAAGTTCGGAGGTTTTGGTCAACACGGTCTGCGTGGCCGCCGTTTTCCGACCACGCTTGCGGGGATAGATGTTGACCGCTTCACGGATGGCATCCAGTTCCGCGAGGAGTCTCTTCATCGAGAGGTGGAGCCCGGCCTGTCGGACGCGCCGCAAGGACAGGGCTCTTAGAAGCACGGCGATCGTGCAATAGAGTCCATGGACTCGGATCTTTGACTCGGTCCAATGAAACAGGGGCCACCCGTTTCCCCGGGTGCGGTCCTTCATCTCCTTGAACACATCCTCGATGAGGAACTGGCTGCGGTAGGCCTCGATGATCCTTTCAGTGTCCCACTCGCCCCGGTCGGTGATGAGGATGTTCTTGCCGAGAGAGGTGTCGGAGAGTTCCTGGAGGGCCAAGCTGTCGACTCCATACTCCAGTCGCGGAATCCCGTCCGGTCCATGTGGTCCCAGAACCGCTGCGATGCCAGGGCCGGTTTCGAAGCCTGGGGAAGATGGCGCAACAGGACCGTTTCCGAAAACCAGTCCCACAGGGAGCGCTTGCTGCTCGGACAGATCGCCCGATTCAAAGCCGCGATGGCCAGGTATTCTCCCACGCTCAACCCCTGGTCGCGTTTCGGGCAGAGTCCATCGGTCGTTTCCACCACTTCGGCCCGGCAACACTCCCTCCACAGCGCCGTGGGCAACCCCCACTGAAAAACCTCCGCGTGCAACGGCGGCGGGCCACCGCCCTCCACCGCCTTGACGAGGTCGTCGAGTTTGCCGAGGTATTTCTGCCAGACTCTCCGGCATTTGCCGTCCACCCAGGCCCACTTGGAATAGTAGTAGTAGGCGTGCCCATGAATCTTCTTGCGCTCGAGCCTTTCCATACCCCCCTCCTTGTCCCCACCAAGTACTTTAGGGCATAGCATATCCAAATATCAAGCCCAAAATGAATTCTAATTGGAATATTTCTTTAGGGGATAGTAAAGAAGAAGCGTAACCCCTTCTCTGACAGGAGGTTACGAAACATCATCAGTCATAAGTCGGAAAGTCGGGTTAGATCGGATTCCCATACGAGGTGGTCATCCTAACATTTCACGCGGAAGAATTTCACGCGGAAGAATCCGCCGTGTCCATGAAGGTCAACTGCGACGTCCAACTGACGCTGATGGCCAACAACCTCTATCGTCTCTTCGGGGCGCGGATCGGCAACGGCTACACCAGCGCCATGTCCCGTCACCTTTTCCGCGATTTCGTGGACGCCACCGCCACCGTTACTCTCACCGGAAACGAGGTTCTCGTCCGCTTCCAAAAACGGGCTCGCAACCCCCCGCTCATCGCCGCCGGTTTCGGGGATACTCCGCTCAGCATCCCCTGGCTCCAGGGCAAACACCTACGCCTCGTTTTCGAGCAGGGGAGGGGCACGTGGTGTTAACACAAAAAACTAACGTGGGAATCTAGGCTAGAGCGAGAGACGGGGACGTTTTGTGTGCGGACCTGGCTTGGAAGGTTGGGAATATTGGTTGAAAATTTCTACGCGCACAGACAAAATGTACCTAACAACCTCCTGGAAGGCTCTCGATTCCAACTGTGTAAAGAGAAGGTCCGGAACGAAGACCACCGATTGGATTGCCCGGCTCAGCCATGCCGACTCCCTTGACAATTCGGCCTACGAAACCGACATTGATGGAGGAACCAATCACCGCCGTGGAAGGGGAACCGACTTCCCACTGATATGAAAGACGAACGGATTCTAGCGATCATACGCCTCCAAGAAAAAGTCACCGAAAAATACACCCTCATCCGAAATCACGAATCCGTTCCGATCCGGCTGGAAAAACTCCGGGCGACCATCCAAGAAGCCACAGAAAGACTCGATCGGGCTCGAAAAGCGGCCGAAGACAATGCGCGGCTGGTCCGCGAGTCGAAGGCGGAAATCGAAACAGGCGAAGAGAAGCTCAACACGTTCAAAGCCAAACTGAACCAAGTCAAGACCACCCGGGAATATGAGAGCCGACAGAAAGAGATCACCCATCAGCGAAGCCGACTGAATGAGTTGGCCGAAATCATCGCCCAAGCCGAGGAAAAGACCGCGGATCTCGAACTCGGGGTTGTCGAGGCGCAGGAGAACCAAGAAGAAACGATCGCCCAGTTCAGCAGCGAGATCGCGGAACTCGAACGAGAGTCCGTGCGTTTCGAAAAGGAACTTCAAAAGATCGAAGAGTCGGAGCGGGAGGCGCATAAGAGCGTCCCACCCGAAATGTTGGAACGAGTCGACAAACTCTTCCGGCTGCGCAACGGAGTGGGTGTGGTTTCGATCAACGACGGTAATTGCGGAGGATGTGGAATCCAAGTTTCACCTCAGACCATTCAGTTGGCCAAGCGGGGACTCGATCTGATTCAGTGCGATCGGTGTTCGTCCTATCTTTATTGGGACGACAACATCGAGTGAGTCGGCGGGGAGGGAAGGTTCTTTCCCTTCCTTGAAGGAGAGCGAGATCTACGCCAAAATCGGGGCGCGAAAAACAGGATTTCCTTTCTTCGTTTGCATCTCTCTCATCCGTCGCGTTCCGGTCTTCGACCATTCCGGCAGGAGGTTTCCAATCTCATGTTTCGACCCAAGCCTTTTTTCCTCATCGGAGCGATCATCGTCCTTACGGGCTGCGGGGGGTCTTCTCCGGAAGAGGAGGCGGCCAAGGCCATCGGAAAAGGGGACTCGTTCTTCAAATCCGGTTTCTACAAGGAAGCTCTTACCCAGTACCAGCAGGCGCTTGACTCACGCCCGAACGACGCCGAACTCCACCTGGCAATCGCGAAATGCCAGGAGAATCTGGGTCTCGTCAAGGAGTCGCTTGCCTCCTACGACGCCGCAATCCGACACGATCCCGAGCTGACGGAGGCCTATCGCGGCAAGGCGTTTCTGCTTCTGAAGAGAGGGAGGATCCAGGACACCAAGGACTTCGTCAAGCAACTGGAGAGCAATCCCGAGCTGGAGCCGTTGGTCTTCTACTTGCAGGGCGAGATCGCATCGGCCAACGGAGACTGGAAGAAGGCGGCCGATTCGTTCCAGGCGGCGCTGGAACGAGACCGAGAGTTCCAACCGGCCGCCGAAGGTCTGGCCCAGGTATACCTGAATACCGGAAAGGACGAGAAGGCTGTCGAGATTTATGCGGAGCAGCTGGAGAGGGAGCCGGACGACCTTCGCCTTTCTTTCGAACTGGCGGAAATCCACAGACTGAAAGGTCGCCCGCTGAAGGCGGTGGAAGTGCTTTCGAACCTGTTGGAGAAGCACGCCCAGAACGCCGCCGTGCACGGCAGGCTGGCCCGAGCGTATCTGACCCTCGAGAAGTACGACGACGCGGACCGGGAAGGGAAAGACGCCCTGGGATTGGATCCGAACGAGCCGGTTGCGCTGTACGTTTCGGGAAGGTTGGCGCTCCGCCGCGGAGACTCGGAGCACGCGCTCAAAGACCTCGAGAACGCCCTTCGGTCTCTCCCCGACGACGATGAAGTCAAGCAGGCCTACCGGGAAGCGCAAGTCGCCGGGGGACTGATTGTCGACAAGGTGCGGGTTGCCAAAGAGAAAATACGTTCCCAGGGAGAGACGCCCGAAGCGCTGGTCAGACTGGCCGAAGCCTACATCGAGCAAGGGGAACCCGAGCTCGCCCTGCCGGAAGCAGAGAAAGCGCTTGCCGGCTCGGCGGACAACCTCGAGGCGCAGATCGTGGAGGCGGAGGCCCTTTTCCTGAGCAACCACCTGGCGGATGCCAGCCGGGCCTTGGAACGTTTGGGGTCGTCCCAAGACGGTCGAATCTTGGCCATGAGAGGTCTGGTTGCCCGCGACACTTCCCTTCTCCAGAAAGGGGTGGAGCGCCTGAAATCCTCTTCCGAGACCGCGATGTGGGGCGACTACTATGAAGCCATGGGTCATTCACTGAATCGCTCTTACGCCCAAGCGGTGAAGATCCTGGACGGATTGATGGAAAAACACAGCGACTTCGGTCTCCCCGTCTACGACCTGGCGCGTTTCTACTCGCGCATCTACGAACCGGTCCTGGCCGAGGTCCTCTACCGGAGGTTGATGGAGAAGTTCCCGGACAGCAGCAAACCGGCCCTCCTGCTTGCCAACTTGCTTTCGGGCACGGGAAAGACCGACCGCGCCGAGCTCCTCGCAAACGACCTGTTGGCCAAGAACCCTTCCTCGAAGGAGGCTCTGTTTCTTTCGGGGAGGATTCGGTTGCAGACTCATCAGTTTGCACAAGCCGCGGAGACTTTCTCGAGACTTGTCGCCACCGCAACCGAGGATCCGGGGGAGGAAGTCTTCTTCCGGAGCTTTCTGGCGAAGACCTTCGTCTTCGACCGTCAATACGACCGTGCGGCAACTCAATACGACCTGATCCTCAAGAAACAACCGACCAACTCGGGCGCGTTCATCGAGAAAGCCCTGGCCGAGATGGCCGGCGGTCGCAACGAGGACGCTCTGCAGACCTGCGAAACGGGCATCGGAGCGGCCACGGAGGCTCACGTTCTAAAGGCTGTCAAAGCCGTTGTCCTGCAACAGTTGGGACAGCCGGTGGAAGGTTTACAGGTCTTCGAATCCGCCTCAGCGCAACTTGTGCCCGGCACGAAGGGGTCACGGATCATCGATTGCCTTCATGCGGGACTGCTTCTCAGCGCCAGCGAGTTCTTGCAGGCCAAACAGGTCATCGGGGATAGTGGCAACGACCCTCTTTTGGTGAAATTCTACGAGACAACCATCGACCGCTGTATGGCGGAGGGATGCGACCTGAAGCGTCTCAATGTGGGCCTGCTGTTCACCCTCTACAAGTGGCCCGATGCCGCCCTCGCCGTGTACCAGGGACTATCCGGTCAAAACCCGCGAGACCCGACACTGTTGGCCTACCTTGGTGAAGCCCAAAAAGAGGCGGGACTCAATGAGGAAGCCTATGAAACCTTCTCGAAAGGCGTCGCGGCCGAACCCGGAAGCATCTACTTCCTCAGAGCCCGTGCAACGCTGGCTGCGACGCTTCGACGCTACGAAGAAGCCAACCGGGATTACTTGTCCTGTTTGGCCAAAGACCCCAAGAACCCCGACCCCGCCCTTCAGTTCGACCTGGCGCGCGTTTACGAGAGCCAGGGCTTGATCGAGGACGCCATAGCCACCTACCGGGCCGTGCTCCAGCTCAATCCCCCGCCGGGACTCATGATGGCAGTCTCAAACAACTTGGCCTGGCAGCTGAGTAAAGACCCGGAAACGCTGGACGAAGCGCTCCAAAACGCCCTCAAAGCCCTCGAGATTCAGTCGGATGGAGGAAAGCCCGATGGAAACGTTCTCGACACGGTGGGGTGGATCTATTTCCTGAAGGGGAATCTGGAGGAAGCTCAGAAATACGTGGGTCAAGCGCTGGAACGGCTCCCGACCCAACCGACCATCAGCTATCACATGGGCCGCATTTTCGAAGCGATGGATCAGCCGAAAGCAGCCTTCCACAACTATGTCAAGGCGCTCAACACGAATCCCAATTTCCCCGAAGCCGACGACGCGCGGCCTCGCATCCCGATCCTGAAGGAACAGATTGGGGGGTGAGGCACGGCAAGCCGGGACTGACGAAGCGAGGGAGGGCGCGGGTCTGCCGCGCCCTCCTCTCTTCTCGGGTCTGCTATTGGGAGACCTTGATCTGGCAACCGAAAGCCTGAACCTCCCGGTTGAGAAGATCCTTGAGGGCAACCCGGAGAAGGTGGTTCTCGATCTGCTGCGGATCCTGACTGTCGTCAATGGGACCGTGATAAACGATCGTTCCTTTCTTATCGAGCAAGTAAGTCTCCGGTGTAACGCTCGCGCCAATCTGTTTCGCAACCTTGGAACCGGCATCCATGGCGTAATGACTCAAGAGTCCCTTTTCCTTCACGTATTGGGCCTGGTCTTTCTCGTTCTCCGTGGCGGCGTTGGCGTTGAGCGCCAGGAAGAGAACTTGTTGACCGTATTCCTTGACCAGCTCGTTCAGCCGCTCTTCGTAGGCCTGGGCCACCGGGCAAGTGTACGACGTGAACACGACCACTACCGCCTCGACGGAAGGCTCCTGCATTTGGGCCGACAGGTCGATCTCTTCGCCCGAGACCACGTCCTTGACTTTTACCTCTGGGAACTTTTCCCCGACGACGCGCTTGAACTTCGCACCCTGAGCCGGGAAAGCCAACGCCAAGATCAGCATGATCAAAGCCGTCTTCTTCATGGGTCTTCTCCTCCTGGTTGAGATTGTGGGTTGTTTATTGTAGACAGAAAGCGACATTCGAGTACAGAAAGAAACGGGGACGGTGCACGTGGGTAACGTCCCCGGCGGCTTGCCTTCGGGAGGTGCCGGGATGGTTCGCGGACAAACACCCGAATCTCGCGGGTTACCATGCGATCGGAAGCGAGCTGGCAAAAGTCCTGTCAAAGGAGATTCGCAGGCAGACTGAAGGGGGCCGCTAGAGCGGTCAGCCGTGCGCCGAGGAGCATCCCCCGCAGGTCGCCCGGGCGATGGGATTGTTGACTCTGAAGCCGCTTCCCATCACGTCGCTGACAAACTCCAGCACGGCTTCGTTGAGGTACAAGCCGCTCCGTGAGTCGCAGACAAGCCGAATCCCGTGCTCTTCAGCAACATGGTCGTTTTCGCTGACGTTCTTGTCGAAGCCCAGCATGTAGGAGAGACCGGAGCAGCCACCTCCCTGGACACCGATTCGGAGGGAGTAACCCTCCAGGTCCTCCTTTTCCATGAGTTTCCTGGCTTCTGCAGCGGCGTCTTCTGTGATCTGAATCATCGGTTTCCTCTCTTGAATCGGGTCCACACTTCTAGCGTATCGGCTGTCGCCTCTAGTTTACCACGCGCGAAGATCACATCAAGGGAGAGTCTTGTCCAATATGAAATGAGTCTGAAGGGGGGTGGTGTTTCCAATATGAAATGAGTCTGAAAGGGGGATGGGTTTGGGTTGATGATAGGGAGATGAAGACCCTGATGAAGCT
>Ga0214473_10002244_pt1 | contig 23914 bp, 24 predicted proteins | sample RVTome_7_FD_203509 | JGI IMG/M metagenome (GOLD analysis project Ga0214473, IMG submission 203509) | Soil microbial communities from uranium-contaminated site in the Upper Colorado River Basin, Wyoming, United States - RVT98D197 | ecosystem: Environmental > Terrestrial > Soil > Contaminated >... | reverse complement strand
GACGTACGGATTCGATGCCATGCTCGAGGGCCACCGCAGCGGCCGGCCGTGCGAGTTGGAGGAGAACCAACGGGTGGCCCTCGCCGACATCATCGACAGTGGACCAGTGGCGTACGGCTTGGACAGCAGCGTGTGGACTTCACCGATGATCGCGCGGGTGATCGCCGAGGAATTCGCGGTGCGTTACCATCCCGGTCATGTGCGCAAGTTGCTGTATGCGATGGGCTTCTCGGTGCAGCGTCCCAAGCGAATTCTGGCGCGTGCTGATCCGACCGCCCAGGACCGCTGGCGCCGCTACACCTATCCCAACCTTAAAAAAAGCCCAAAGCGAAAAGCGGGCGCTAATCTTTACCGACGAGGCCAGCTTCCGGCAGGACTCCACACTGCATGCCACGTGGAGTCGGATCGGCTGCCCCCCGCAGATTCCCGTCACCGGTGAACGCAAGAGCGTGAAGATTCTCGGCGCCGTGGAAATCTACCGAGCCGATTTCCATTACCAGCAAGACGCCGTGTTCAATGCCGACACCTACCTGAGCTTCCTGCAACACCTGGCTCTCCACTACCGCCGCCGCGGCGCCATCCTCGTCCAAGACAACGCTTCGTACCACAAAGACGCGCAGGTGTGGTCATGGTTCAACCGCAACCGCCATTGGCTGGAGGTGCATCAACTGCCTCCCTACTCACCCGAATTCAATCCCGCTGAGCGCATCTGGCAGCACACCCGAAAGAACGGAACCCACAATCGGTACTTTGTCACCACCGATGAGATCGTCACCACCCTCACGCGCGTGTTCGCGGAAATTAGCGCCCGCCCAGACATTATCCGACCCTACCTCAACCCTTTCTGCTAACGATCATGTCCCTTTATTTACGCGCGGCTGTATAGAAGCTTGACGCGGCACCACTGTGGCCGCGGTGCGCAGCGGGCCGTCCTTGCAGGCAAGGGGGAGTTTCTTTCGTAGCGCAAGCTCCAGGTAGGTCGCATCATAGATGCTCAGTTCATACCGGGATGCGAGCGCGGACAGCGTGGTGAAGGCGAGCGAGGCCATGTCGTGATCGAGCACCACCGAGAGCTGCGCGAGGGCGGCAAGCGCAGTCCCGCGCTCCGCCTCGGTGAGCTTGCCTCGCCGGACGAGAACGAGCAGCGCGTTCGCGATCTCCAGCGGCCACAGGGCGGGAGCTTCGACTACCGCTCCGTCGCAGAGGGCGTCAAGAAGAGCTTGCGAGGCGCCCGTAGCCTGTGCGGGGTGCACCCATGCAACGCCGATCGAGGCGTCGACGACGAAATCCTTCGTCACAGCCGGCCTTCGTCGATCGCCGACCGAACTTCCGCATCGGACAGCGAGCAACTGCTCTTCATGCGGGCGCGGATGCGTCCCTGCAGCTTCCTCAGCTCGGCAACGCCCTGACGTACCGCGCTCAGCTCTCGACCTCCAGCGGGAACCATTCTCGCAACCGGCTTGTCATGGCGAGTCACAACAATCTCCTCTCCGCGCGCCACGCGGTCGAGGAGCTTGCCGAACCGGTTCTTGGCCTCCAATGCAGTCACGGTAGTCATGCGCCAAATTCAAACTAGCTAGTGAATAGCTATTCTTCAAGCGTGCTGGCCGAGGAGATGACTTCCGGTGTCGATTCCTCCCCTACGCCAGTAATGTCGCGACCAGGGCGGAGATGACGATGCCGTCGAACGTGCCTGCGCCGCCGATGCTGGCCACGCCCGTGCTGATGCGCTCGATCTGACGCAAGTGCAGCAGATCGGCGCCGATGAGCGGGCCTGCAACACCGCCTACAAAGGCCAGCGCCGGCGCCATGTCGGGAACGAACAGCAGGCCGCAGAGCGCAGCTACCAGCGCGGGCATGATGGCCGGAAGTGCAATGCCCAGTTGCGGTACCGGCCTTGCCAGCCAATAACAAACCGCCACGTTGACGACTACGGCCGCTATGGTTGCCAGCAGCACTCCGGGGCCGAGGCTGGCCAGGCGAAAGACCTCGTAGACGGCAATTGCCGCCGGGACCAGACAGCCGCCCACGTTCAGCGCGATGACGGTATAGGTTCGGCGCCGCAGAAACTGCGGGAATATCCTGCCGAACCCGAACAACGAGAACGGCGTGACATCGATAATTTCATCGCGATCGATGCGCTTGATGGGCACGTTGAACATGCCGCCGATAAAGATCCCACTGGCAGCGAGCAGGGACGTCCCCGGACTCAGGCCGAGCTTTCCCAGGGCCACCAGCATGGCGTTGGCAAAGAACAGGGGGATGAAAATGATGAATGCTACAAAGATAAATAGCGGTAGACATCCCGGCGGCATGGGCGACCTCGCTTTCAGAGACAAAGTCCAAGGTTTAAAGTTGTCATACGATGGCTCATCGATCAGCACGAGCACGATTCACGTGCACAATTCACATCGTTCCCGATCCGCTCGTTATCTTCAATCGCTGGTTCAAACACGCTCAAGGCGCTGAGGTGCCGCTGGCAGAGGCCATGGCGCTCGCCACCGCTGACGCCGCTGGGCGGCCCGCAGTGCGGTTCGTCCTGCTGAAACAGGCCGATGAAAAGGGCTTCGTGTTCTTCACCGATGCGAACAGCCGAAAGGGCCAGGACCTCGCTGCCAACCCGCGTGCGGCTGGCGCATTCTACTGGGATAGGATCGACAGACAGGTGCGATTCGAAGGACGGATCGAAGCGGTGGGGGTGCTCGAGGCGGACGAGTATTGGCGCACGCGGCCGCGAGCGAGCCAGCTCGGCGCGTGGGCATCGGAACAGGACGGGCCGCTACGCAGCCGCGCCGTGCTCCTGAAACGGTGGAAGGCGATGCGGAAGAGGTTCCACGGCCGTCCGGTTCCCCGCCCGGTGGGCTGGGAGGGCTACCGTGTGGTGCCGGAGATGGTCGAGTTTTGGACCCGGCGCGCCGCCAGGCTGCACCATCGCGAGCGCTTCACGCGCACCGCTACCGGCTGGAAACGCCAACTGCTCCAGCCCTAATCGACTGATACTGGGCGTGGAGAACGTGGGCGATGCAAGCCGTCAGACATTTCGCCGTGTGGATGTCGAGGAACTCGTTGGGGCCGTGCGCGTTGGAGTGTGGGCCGAGCACGCCGGTGATGAGGAACTGTGCCTGCGGAAATTTCTCCCCTAGGAGCGCCATGAACGGAATGGTTCCGCCCTCGCCGAGATACCCTGGGGCCTGGCCGAAGAACTCCAATGAAGCTTCCTGCGCGGCCTGTTGCAGCCACGGCTCGAACGGCGGGGCATCCCAACCCAAGGCACTTTCCTCTACGGACACCGTGACCGCTGCCCCGTACGGCGGCTCGCGCTGCAATATTTCCTTCAGGCAAGCCGCCGCCGTCTTGGCGTTCAGTGTCGGCGGGAGACGTAATGACAGCTTGACGGTAGTGACCGGCCGCATGACGTTGCCGGCCTTCTCCAGTGGCGGCAGCCCTGCCGCGCCGGTGATTTCGAGCTGCGGCCGCCATGTGTGGTTGAGGAGCATCTCACGAGGGTCGTCGGTCACGGGTCGCGTTTCACCGTAAAAAGGAAATGTGTCTCGCAGCGCGGCCCCGATCAGCGCAGCAGTCGCACCGGCCTGCTGAACGCGCTCGACGGGTATCTCCGCGTACAACTCCGCCGGAACAACCGCGCCGGTGCGCTCGTCCTCCAGGCGGCTGAGGAGTTGACGCAAGATCCGAAAGCTCGACGGCACGATGCCGCTGGCGCCACCGGAGTGCACGCCCGTGGCCAGCGTGCGGACGGTGAGAGTGGCGTTCACCAGCCCCCGCAACGAGGTGGTTACCCACAGCCGCTGGTAATCGCCGCACCCGGAGTCGAGGCAGATGACGAGGCTTGGACTTCCGAGCCGGCCCTTCAGCAGGTCGATGTAGTAAGGCAGATCGCCGCTCCCGCTTTCCTCACACGCTTCGATCAGGAGTATGCAGCGGGCGTGGGGAAGGTCCTGCCGCTGCAGGGCCGCAATCGCGGTGACCGCGGCAAAGGCCGCGTAACCGTCATCGCCGGCCCCGCGTCCGTAAAGACGTCCATCCTTGATGGTCGGCGTCCACGGGCCCAGGCCCTCGCTCCAGCCCTCCATGGGAGGCTGCTTGTCGAGATGGCCGTAGAGGAGGACCGTGTCCGAGGACTGGCCCGTAACCTCGACGCAGATGAGGGGAGTGCGGCCGGCGATCTGCATGCTCTCGAGTCTGAGACCGCGGATTTCCTGCGCCTCAATCCAGCGTGCGATCACGTCAACGGCCCTGGCCGTGTGCCCGTTAAGCTCCCATTCCGGGTCATAAGCCGGTGACTGGTTGGGTATCGAGATGTAGGCGCTGAGGGTAGGAAGGACGGTGGCGGTCCACCTATCCTCTATGAAACGGCGGGTAAGTATCGTGTCCATGCGATCGGCACCTTGGCGAGATTGTTAACCACTACCGCACCAACGCCGATCGGTGAAGGGGTTGCACGAGGGCGTAGGAGCGCACAGCCCCGCGCCCCTACCAGGAACACATCAAGACAATATCAATTCAATGTACGGGAAGCCGCCGGCTTGCGCTTGGCAACAACGATCGGCGATGAACCTCGACGAGCCTTGCCTGCGCCTTTGGACGCAACGGCTCGGCCGCGGCGGCTCGGGGATTTCGAGGGTGCTTTTGCCGCCTTGATTGCTTTAGCCTTACGATGTTTTCTGGCCGACTTCTCAGCCAGAAGCGGCGGCGCGGAGGGACCCTTGTAGTTGGCCATGGCAACCTCGAAGTCTTCTTTCATGCCCTTCGGCACCCGAACAGAATACCCGCTTGGCGGTACCACGCCGCGGTGCAGCGCCGGATTCAGCTCTTTGATGGTTTCGGTGGACGTCCCGCTGAGTCGTGCCACGGTAGCCAAGGTGAGCGAACGGTCGACGTGCACAACGTCGTACTGAAACGGAGTTTCACTTGGTGCCTCGAAGCCATAGGCCTCCGGGGACACCGCTATCTGCAATGCGGCAAGGAATTCCGGCACGAAGTTACTGGTTTCCCGATAGAGGTAGCCGCGTTCGCTCATTTCCCAGAAGGTGTCGGCCCGGCGTCGCTCCAGGATGCGGACGATGTTCATCTCGCCGGTGTTGTAGGCTGCCAGCGACAGGTGCCAGTCGCCGAACATCTCGTGCAGGTCCTTGAGGTACTGGGCCGCGGCGTGGGTGGATTTTACCGGGTCGCGCCTTTCATCAACGTAGCGGTCGATACGCAGACCATAGCGGCGACCGGTGCCCGGAATCAGTTGCCATGGCCCCACCGCTCCAGCCCGCGACACCGCGTGGACACGGTAGCCGCTTTCAATCAGCGGAAGGTAAGCCAGTTCCTGCGGCACGCCTTTCTTCTGCAGGATGGAAGACATGCGCGGAACGTATCGGGCACTGCGCAAAAGGGCTCCGCTGTAGAAACCCCGCAAGTTGGTCTGGAATTGGGTGACGAAATCGTCGACCCGCGGATGTGAGAACTGAAACTGATCAGCCTGACCAGCGTCAGCCTCCAGGTCGGGAGGACTTGGCTGCAAAGGGCTGACGGTGAAACCGTAGGGTTGGTACGGTGTGTGATACGCCGCCGTGGCAACAGTTTGCATCGGCAACGTTTGCAAATTTGTCCCGGCGTGCTGCTTGGCAGCGCAACCGGCTATGGCAAAACACAATGCAAAGCCAAACACTGCGCGTGTTCGGTGTCGCATAGGTCCTCCCTCCTTTCGTGTCTAGTTGCCCAGGTGGGGAAGAGCCTTGAGGCGCCCTCGGGCAACTTGAATTTGGTCTACACGCCCATTCTCCTCGGTCGTTTCACCTTACGTGCGAACCAGCACCGCATACGCACGCTTTGCTCCGGATTCGTTCTGGCCTCGATCACCTTACCAGCATCACTACCACATGCCCAAAAGCTCACACTCGCAAGCCGCATTCGGCGGCCGCTCACTTCTGGTCACAACCTCAACCCACTGATCTCCGCTGAACACAGGCCGGAACACGGCCCATCCTCAGAGCGTAGGACGGGTAGCACAGATCACGGATTTCTTGCAACCACAAAATCAAATAATTCTCGGAGCGCACAACCAGTGAGTCTATGCCCCAGCTGGCCGCGCCGCAACTCCTTGGATCTCTAGTCAAAAAAGCAAGTCCCAAACCTGGGCTATCGAGCTGACGCCGTGCAACTCGATGCCGGCATAGGCGGGAAGTTGCCGGCGCGAGGACTCCGGCAAGACACAGCGAGAAAAGCCCAGTTTTATGGCCTCGCGTACGCGCAGGTCGGCCTGGCTGACGGCGCGGACTTCGCCCGCAAGCCCGACTTCGCCGAGCACGAGCGAGCGCGGATCGATGGGTCTATCAAGGAAGCTAGAGGCCACCGCGGTCAGGACGGCCAGGTCGGCGGCCGGTTCCGTTAGCCGAATCCCGCCGGCCACGTTGACAAAGGTGTCATGTCCAAATAATTGCAGACCCATCTTCTTTTCGAGTACCGCAATCAGCAGGGCGACTCGGTTGGAGTCGATGCCGAGCGTGGTCCGCCGGGCTGTTCCCAGTGAAGTCGGCGAAACCAGCGCTTGCACTTCAACGAGAATGGGCCGTGTGCCTTCAATGGTGGCCACCACAACCGATCCCGGAACTTCAACCGGGCGCTCGGCAAGGAAGAGTTCGGACGGGTTCGACACCGGCTGCAGGCCGTCCCCGCGCATGGCAAAGACGCCGATCTCGTTGGTGGCACCGAAGCGGTTCTTTACCGCGCGCAGTATCCTGAAGGAGTGGCCCCGGTCGCCTTCGAAATACAGCACGGTGTCAACCATATGTTCCAGAACGCGCGGGCCGGCAAAGGATCCTTCTTTGGTAACATGGCCGACAAGGAAAGTTGCCAGATTGTTGGCCTTGGAATGCACGACGATTTGTCCAGCACACTCGCGCACCTGGCCGATACTGCCGGGCGCGGAGCCGAGGTGGTCGGTAAAGACCGTCTGGATTGAATCGATGGCAAGTATCGAAGGGCTGACCTTCTTGGTGTGCGCGATCACGCGCTCCAAAGCGGTCTCTGCCAGAACGAGCAGCCGCTCTCCTACCGGCCCGTTGTTTATGCCCAGGCGTTCGGCGCGCATGCGGATCTGCTGCGGCGACTCTTCTCCCGAAACGTAGAGCGTCGGGCCGTCGCGGGACAGCGCCGCAAGCGCTTGCAGGACCAGGGTCGATTTCCCTATCCCGGGATCACCCCCAATGAGGATCACTGACCCCGGCACCACCCCTCCGCCAAGCACGCGATCTAACTCGCCGATGCCCGAGCACTTCCGATCCGTGTTGCCCGCCGCCACGGCGGCAATGGGCTGGACTGCGGAGGGGCGCTCCGTGGCCGAGTAGCGTCCGGTCTCGGGAAACGTGCCGACCGGCTCTTCAACCAGCGTGTCCCATCCCTGGCAGTCAGGACAGCGGCCAAGCCAGCGCGGCGACTGAAACCCACAGGTCTGACAAGCGAATACGGTGCGAGCTTTCGGCACGGGCTGGATATAGCACAAAGCCGCGACTGCGGTGAGCCGGGCAGCTCAGCGCCGGGAGCGCCGGCTCACAGCTGGCATAGTTGCCGGCGTGATGGAGGCGGCAGGCGCAAAAAAGGCGGCGGACAATGGTCCGCCGCCTTTGCCTGAAGCCACCTGCCGTCAGCCGGCATTCACTTGCTGTAAGGAATTCGGCTGCTCGTCTTCTTGACAGGCGGCGAACGGCTTGAGGGATACCACTTTGCCGCGCGGGTGCTGATGCGCCTGCCGGTCCTTCCAAGCGATCAGCCCACGGCGCAGGTACTCCGGATTCATATCCAGAAGGTCACAAACATTTTCGAACGAAAATGGCCAACTCCGATCTGCCGAGCAAATCCACTCCTCGGCCTCGACAAAGAGCTGTTGCGCCTTGGGGTCACGGGAGTCCAGGTGCTTTCGGAAACAGTCGATGGCATCTTCCAGGACCGCAACCGCCAGGCGGCGCTCGGGTTCGTGAGCGCTCTTGCGCTTCATCATCGCGGAGTACTGCGACGGCAGCAAGGTATCAGGCTGCAGCAGGTGGGCGAAGTTGTCGTTCACAATACTGTCACGCATGCGTGAGATCCTCCGATGCTTCGACGCCTCCACCCCCGACTCTATTCGACTCAAAGCCAGGGACCAGATCAGCCACGGTGGTTTCGGCGAAGAACTCCAGCAGGCGCCGCTGGCCCTCTTGCCAGACCCGCTGCATGTTGCAGCTGGCAAGCACGGAACAGTCCTGCTCCTGTGTAACACACAGGTTGAGCGAAATCGGGCCCTCGACCGATTCGATGATGTCGCGGAACGAGATATCCTGGGCCGTGCGGGCCAGGGTACAGCCGCCGTGGGCGCCACGATGGGACCGCACCAGCCCTGAACGAATGAGGTCTTGAATGATCTTCTCCAGGAACTTGCGTGGAATGCGCCGGCGCGAGGCGATCTCTTTCACCGAGACGGGGCGCGTGTCCTGCCGCACCGAGAGATAAATAATGGCCCGCAGCGCGTAATCCACTTTGCGACTGATCTGCATCACCGACACGCGGGTGTGTCCTCCCGGCCGTCGCTGGATGCCCTAGGACCTGCGGTCGGCGTCGGTTCGGCGGGACCGCTCCCCGTTGGGTCGCTGCTGGCTACCAAGTCCGACAGGCTCCTAGACGGCGAACGAAGCCCCGCAGCCGCAGGACCGTTTGACGTTCGGGTTGTGGAGGTTGAACCCGGACTGCATCAGGCCCTCGTTGTAGTCTAGCTCAGTGCCGTTGAGGTACAGAAAGCTCTTTCGGTCGACGAGGATCTTGGCGTCAGGTGTGCCGAACACCTTGTCGCCCGGCCGCTCCACGTCGAGGTCCATCTTGTACTGCAGGCCTGAACACCCGCCACCGACGACCTTGACTCGGAGGCCTCCTTCGGTCTTGTTCTCCTCCGCCAGCAGAGTGCGGATCTTGGCAGCGGCTTTTTCTGAAACAGTTATGGCCACAACGTCTCCTACTCGTTGGCTACTGCGTCTCCTATCTTAGCCTCTCCCTGCGACCTATTCCCGGGCCGACCTTCCGTGGCCGTTTCATACCGGGGCGACATGCAGCGCAGGCGCCGAACTTCACTGACGACACGCTCGACAACGTAGTCGACGTCTTCGGCCGTGTTGAAACGCCCGATTCCGAAGCGGATGGAGGTGTGCGCCAAATCGTCGCTTACGCCGAGGGACTTGAGCACGTACGACGGCTCGAGGGTCGCGGAGGTGCAGGCCGACCCGGATGAGACTGCGATCTCCTTGAGACCCATCAGGAGCGCTTCGCCTTCCACGAAAGCGAAACTCACGTGCAAATTGCCGGGCAGACGGAGCGTTGCGTGGCCGTTCAGATACAGCTTGTCGAGCTGTGAGAACAAACCCTTGCGTAGCCGCTCGCGCAGCTCCAGCAGCCGCGCCGCCTCGCTCTCCAGCTCGAGACCGCAAAGCTCGCACGCCTTTCCCAAACCGACGATGCCTGAGACGTTCAGGGTTCCCGCACGCATGCCGCGCTCGTGACCGCCACCGTCAATCATCGGCGTCAGGCGCACCCGGGGGTCCTTGGAGCGTACATACAAGGCTCCGCACCCCTTCGGACCGTACATCTTGTGCGCGCTGATGGAGAGCAGATCGATGCCCAGAGCTTCCACGTCCACCGGAATCTTGCCGACGCCCTGGGTGGCGTCGCTATGAAGGAACACACCTCTATCTTTCGCCAACCTGCCGATTTCGCGCAGCGGGTGGATCGTCCCGACTTCGTTGTTGGCCTGCATGATCGAAATCAAAACGGTCTTGTCGGTAATTGCCCTGCCTACGTCATCGGGATCGACCAGGCCGAACCTGTCCACGGGGAGGTAGGTCACTCGCGCTTTGCCGGCCCGCTCCAGGGTCTTGCACGTGTCCAGGACCGCTTTGTGCTCGGTCACCGCCGTGATGACGTGATTTCCCTTATCTTTGTAGAACTCCACTACGCCCTTGATGGCCAGGTTGTCGGACTCGGTTGCTCCGCTGGTGAAGATGATTTCCTTTGCCCTGGCATTGATCAGCTGCGCCACTTGTTCGCGCGCGTGATCCACCGCCGCTTCCGCCTCCCACCCGAACTGGTGGTTACGGCTGGCGGCATTGCCGAATTTCTCGCAGAAATAGGGCAACATCACCTCCAGCACCCGCGGATCCATGGGTGTGGTGGCGTGATTGTCCATATACACTACACGTCCCATTTGGTCTTTCACCTAACCTGCAGGGAACCGATGGAAAACTAGGCAATTCCCCCCTCCTGAGTCTTATATCCAAGCTGTACCGACCCGTCAAGGCCGAGAGCGGTGCAGCACGAAACAACGGAACGAAACAACCACTGGGCGACCGAACCCTATCACCGTCCGCTCCTGCAGCCGCACTCTGACCCGGTTGTTCCTTTGCCGAAGTGCAGCCGGACGTCGCCCTGTTCCTTGGTGCGTGCCACCTCTTCGGGCTTGCCGGCAGCGACCATCTGCTGCCGCGATGCCGTGGCCCGTGCCTATGCGTCGAGGTCCAACGCCCGCGCCGCGTTGTCTTCTCAGGACAACGGCGCCGATGCTCCCGGCACGACGATCTCAATCTCCGCAGGAGCGAGGGAGAGGAAGTGTCGCGCGTTGAATGTGAGTATCGCTGAGGCTTTGCCTTTGACGGCGCAGTTAGCAATCACCGCATCGTACGCCTGCCCTCCGGCGATTCCGTCTATCGCCAGTTGCCGTAGCATGCGGCGGTATGAGCCAGGATCCAGGGCCAGGACTTTTCCGGCGGCGAGGAAACTGGCGTCCAACACTGCCGAGGCATCGGTCGTAGATAGCCGATGGGGTGGGGGCAAGCGCGTCAAGACGGCGTAGGCCTCAACCAACGCGGGGGCAGCGAGAACCATCGGCTCGTTGAGAGCCAAGCGCCGATTGACCTCGGCGGCCGCAGCGCGGTGATGCTCGTGCCACGCACATACCGCAGCCACCATGCAATTCGTGTCCGGTAGAAAGCCGGGCATGCGTTAGTCGTGGGCTTCGCGTTCGTGCCGCAGCCTCCGGCGCGTCTGTTCCACCGATTCCGTACGTAGTGGCTCTACCTCGGCTTGCGGGACCGCCACCAGAAGGCGGCCCTTGCGAAGCAGTTTCACCGGCAGCGGTTGCGGTTCGATTTCGATGCGTCCCTCGCGCCACCGAACGTCGAGCGGCACGCCGGGTCGCAAGCCTGCCTCGCGCCGAATCTCCCGTGGGATGACCAAACGTCCGGCAGCATCTATGGTAGTCTTCATGGTGTGAGTCATACCACCCAAAATGGCAGCGGGCAATCGTCGCGTGGCGGCGTCAGCAGGTTGCCGATTCCCAGTTGCGACGCCGCTGGCTCGGGAATCCCTGTGTTCTCCACACTCAAGCTCGGTTCGACAATACCGCAAGGGATGTCAGGCTGCCGGATTTTGGCAGCAGGCTACGCAGAAACTCCCCGGTGTACGAACCTTCGGTGCGGGCGACCTCTTCAGGCGTGCCGGCGGCCACCACCTGACCGCCGCGATCGCCACCCTCGGGTCCCAGGTCGATGACGTGGTCCGCGGTCTTGATGACGTCGAGGTTGTGCTCGATGATGACGACCGTGTTGCCGATATCCACCAGGCGTGAGAGCACCGCCAGGAGCCGCCTGATGTCGTCGAAATGCAGGCCCGTGGTCGGCTCGTCGAGAATGTACAGGGTTCGTCCGGTAGCCCGCCGGCTCAGCTCTTTGGCGAGTTTGACCCGCTGGGCCTCTCCCCCTGAGAGGGTCGTGGCCGACTGCCCGAGGTGGACGTAGTCCAGACCCACATCGCGCAGGGTTTCGAGCTTGTGCCGAATGGGCGGCACATTGGAGAGGAAATCGAGGGCTTGGCCGGCCGTCAGGTCCAGGATTTCGGCGATATTCTTTCCTTTGTAGAGCACCTCCAGGGTCTCGCGGTTGTAACGCCGGCCCCGGCAAACCTCGCAGGTCACGTAGACATCCGGCAGAAAGTGCATTTCGATCTTGATGACACCGTCACCGCTGCAAGCCTCGCAGCGCCCCCCCTTTACATTGAAGGAGAAGCGTCCCGGTCCGTAACCGCGGACGCGGGATTCGGGGAGTTGAGCGAACAAGTCACGGATGTGGCTGAACAGGCCAGTGTAGGTAGCCGGATTCGAGCGCGGCGTGCGCCCTATCGGCGCCTGATCGATGTCGATTACTTTGTCCAGCAGCTGCCAGCCGCTGATTTCATCGTGGGCGCCCGGCTTCTCCTTCGAGGCGTACAGCCGCTGGGCGAGGGCGCGATACAGGGTGTCGATGATCAGCGAGCTCTTGCCGGAGCCGGAGACGCCAGTCACGCAGGTCATCTTGGCGAGTGGGATGTCCACTCGGACGTTCTGCAGGTTGTTGTGCCGCGCCCCTCTCAAAGTGATTGTCCAACCATTTTCCGATCTGCGCCGGGGCGGAATTGGAATCTCCAGTTCCCCCGATAGGTACTTGCCGGTCAGCGAAGCTGGATTGGCGGCGATCTCAGCCGGACGGCCCTGCGCCACGACGTACCCGCCGTGAACACCGGCCCCCGGACCCATGTCGATGACGTAGTCGGCCGTCAGGATGGCGTCCCGATCGTGCTCGACCACCAGGACGGTGTTGCCCAGGTCGCGCAGGCGCTGCAGGGTGGCGAGCAAGCGGGCGTTGTCGCGCTGGTGCAACCCGATGGAGGGTTCGTCCAGGATGTAGAGCACGCCGACCAGGCTCGAGCCGATCTGAGTCGCCAGCCGGATGCGCTGGCCTTCACCCCCGGAAAGACTGGCCGCGGTGCGCTCGAGACTGAGGTAATCCAGGCCCACGTGGGTCATGAATCCGAGCCGCTCCTTGATCTCCCGGAGAAGCCGGCCGGCAATGTGCTCTTCTTGTGGCGTCAACACCAGGGAGGAGAAGAAGCTCAAGGCTTCCTTAACCGACAGTGCGGTCACCTCGATGATTGATTTCCCGCGCAGCCGGACCGCGAGCGCTTCGGGTTTCAGCCGCGCCCCCTGGCAAGTGGCGCACGGCCGCACATTCATGAATGCGTCCAGCTCTTCCCGGATCCAGTCGGAGTCGGTTTCCTTATAGCGACGATCCAGATGCGCGACCACGCCTTCGAACTGGCGGCGAAACTCGTAGCGGCGATTCCCCTTGGAGTACACGAAGGGGATTTCTTCCTCGGTGCCGTACAGGATCAGCTTGCGAATCTTCTCAGGCAGGCGTTTGAACGGCGCATCGAGATCGAAACCGTAATGCTGCGCCAGGGCCTGGAGGACATCCTCCTTCACATGGCCAATGCTCTTCCGCTCCCACGGTGCAATCGCGCCTTGCGCCAATGACCGATCCTCGTTGGGAACGATCAAGTCGGGATCGAAGTACATGGAGGTTCCCAGGCCACTGCAGGTCGGGCAGGCCCCGTGGGGGTTGTTGAAGGAGAACATGCGCGGCGTGAGCTCGGGGTATGAAATGCCGCACACGATGCAGGCGAACTTCTGGCTGAACAGGATCTCCTGTTGGACCTCGGTGCCCTCGCCCAGCACCTCCACCTTGGCGACCTCGTCGGCGTGCTTGAAGGCGGTCTCGAGCGAATCGGCCAGGCGCTTTTCAATACCAGGCCTGATGACCAGCCGGTCGACCAGGACTTCGATCGTGTGTTTGACGTTCTTGGCCAGCGCGACATCTTCTGCCAGGTCACGCAACATCCCGTCGATACGGGCGCGGACGAAGCCGGCCTTGCGCAGGTCAGCCAATTCCTTGCGGTACTCGCCTTTGCGGCCGCGCACCAGCGGCGCCAGAACATGCACCCGGGTATTGGGCGGCAGCTGCAGGAGCCGGTCGACGATCTGCTGCACCGTCTGCGGGGTGATCTCGCGCCCGCAATTGTAGCAATAAGGCTTGCCGATACGGGCAAACAGCAGGCGCAGATAATCGTAGATTTCAGTGACCGTGCCGACGGTCGAACGGGGGTTCTTGCTGGTCGTCTTCTGCTCGATGGAGATGGCCGGGGAGAGTCCTTCGATCGAGTCAACGTCGGGCTTCTCCATCTGTTCCAGAAACTGGCGGGCGTAGGCCGACAGGGACTCGACGTAGCGGCGCTGTCCCTCGGCGTAGATGGTATCGAAGGCCAGTGACGACTTGCCCGATCCCGAAAGGCCGGTGATCACCACCAGGCGGTCGCGCGGAATCTCAACGCTGACGTTCTTGAGATTGTGCTGCCGCGCGCCAGTGATGACGATGTGCTGCGCCATGCCACGAAGATACTTAGCATGCGTACACCGGCGCAAACCAGGGAGGGTGAGGGGAGACGACCGACGACCGACGACAGACTTTGTACTACAGATGACAGACAACAGAGGACATGACCGTCTGACGTCTGTCTTCTCTACTCGAACGGATTGCGCAGCAGGATCGTCTGATCTCGGCCCGCCCCCACCGAGACCATGATCATCGGGGTGGCGGTCACTTCTTCCAAGCGGCGCACGTAGGCACGCGCGTTGGCCGGGAGATCGCGCAGCGAGCGCGCACCGTGCAGAGGTTCTTGCCAACCCGGCAGCTCTTCGTACACCGGCTTGAGGCCGTGCAGGACTGCCGCGCTGGCGGGAAAGTCCTCCAGGCGTTGGCCGGCGTACTCGTACGCCGTGCAGATGCGGATGGTTTCGAAGCCGGTGAGCACGTCGAGCTTAGTCAGGGCCAAACCGCTCATGCCGTTAAGCCGCACGGCCGTACGGACCACCACGGCGTCAAACCAGCCGCAGCGGCGGGGCCGTCCGGTGGTGGCGCCGAACTCATCGCCGTCCTGCCGGAGTTTCTTGCCCAGATCATCCAGCAACTCGGTCGGGAACGGACCACTGCCGACCCGCGTGGTGTACGCCTTGACGATGCCGATTACCGCAGAGATGTCATGCGGCGCGATGCCGCTACCGCTGCAGGCGCCGCCGGCCACGGTGTTCGAAGAGGTGACGAACGGATAGGTTCCGTGGTCGACGTCGAGCATGGTTCCCTGGGCGCCCTCGAGAAGCACGCGGCGGGACTGGCGCAGGGCCCCGTGCAGGTACACGCCGGTGTCGGTGACGTAGGGAGCCAGCCGCTCGCGGTAGCCTCGGTACTCCGCTTGGATGGCGTCGAAGTCCAGCGCCTTTTCCTTGAGAATGGCACGCAGGTAGGAGTTCTTTTCCTTGAGAATGCGCTGCAGAACCTCGGTGAAGGTCGCTTCGTCGCAGAAATCGGCGAAGCGGATGCCGATGCGCGCCATCTTGTCTTCGTAGGTAGGGCCGATCCCGCGTCCGGTGGTGCCGATGCGCCCCTCCCCGCGCACGCGCTCGCGGGCCAGGTCGATAGCCCGGTGGTAAGGCATGATCAAATTGGCCCGGTCGCTGATCTTGAGCAGATCGTCCTGCAACAAGAAGCCGCGTTGGCGCAGTTGGTCGATCTCTGCGATGAGCACGGCAGGATCCACCACGACGCCGTTGCCAATGACGCAGACCTTGGCGCCGTGCAGCACTCCAGAGGGCACCAGATGCAAGACTGTCTTCTGGCCGTCAACGACCAGAGTGTGGCCGGCGTTGTTGCCGCCCTGGTAACGGACAACGATGTCGGCGTGCCGGGCAAAGATGTCGACTACCTTGCCCTTGCCCTCGTCACCCCATTGCGCTCCGACGATTACTACAGCCGGCATTTAGTGTGAATCTCCCATCGGCTTTGGCGCGATGGCGCCCTAAAGCGCTTACAAGCGCACCAACTGCGCCGTGACGATGTTCGGCAAGGTGCGCAAGCGTTCGAGCACCGGGACGGGGATATCGTCATCGACGTGAATCAGTGAGATCGCCATCCCGCCGACCTTCTCTCGCCCGAGCTCGAGCCGCGCAATGTTGATCTTCGCCTCGCCGAGCAGCGTACCAACGGCACCCACTACGCCGGGCACGTCGCGGTTGTGCAGCATGAGAATGTAGCCCTGCGGATCGGCATCGAGGTAGAAATCATTGATTCGCACCAGCCGGCTGATGCGCTGGCCAAAGATGGCTCCGGCGACGACACTGGGACCTTTTGCGGTGGTGATTGTCACGGTGACGAGATTGGAAAATCCCTTCTGCGCGCTGGTTTTCGACTCGACTACCTTGATGCCCCGTTCCAGCGCGATACTGGGCGCATTGACGTAGTTCACCACGGTAGTTTCGAGCACGCGGGTGAGCAGGCCGCGCAGCACGGCCAAAGTCAGCGACTTGACTTCGTAGCCCGCCACTTCGCCGGCGTACTCGATGGCCACCTCGGCCGGCGCCGCGTTCAGCAATTGGCCCTGGAGGGCACCGAGCTTCTCGCAGATGACCAGGTAGGGACCGAGCACCTCCAAGAGCTCCGGACTGATCGAGGGCACGTTCACCGCGTCCTGGATGACGCCCGTGCTCAAGTAGTTAACCACCTGGTGGGCGATGGCGATGGCAACATTCACCTGGGCTTCATCGGTGGCAGCGCCCAGATGCGGCGTGCAGATGACTCGATCACTCTTCAGCAACGGATGATCCGCCGGGGGAGGTTCCTGGCTGAACACGTCGAGCGCGGCCCCTGCCACCTTACCTTCGGCTATGGCGGCGGCCAGCGCCTCTTCATCGACGATGCCGCCGCGGGCGCAGTTGATGATGCGCAGGCCTTTTTTCATTTTGGCGAAGGCGGCGGTGCCTACCAGGCCGCGGGTTTCCTGGTTTAAGGGGGTATGAATGCTGATGAAATCGGAGCGGGCGTACAATTCATCGAGGCTGACCAGCTCGACCCCGAGACGCTGGGCCGCAGCTTGCGAGATGAAGGGGTCGTAGGCGATCACGCGCATCTTGAGTCCGCGGGCGCGATCGGCAACCAGGCTGCCGATGTTGCCGATGCCGACTATCCCCAGAGTCTTGTTGAACACCTCCGAGCCGGTGAACTTCCCCTTCTCCCATTTGCCGGCCTTCATAGAGGCCGTGGCTTGCGGGATCGAGCGCGCCAGCGCCAAGGTCATGCTGATGGCATGTTCCGCCGTGGTCACGTTGTTGCCCGCCGGCGTGTTCATCACCACGATTCCCTTCTTGGTCGCCGCCAGTACGTCGATGTTGTCGACGCCGATGCCGGCGCGTCCGATGACGCGCAGGTTTTGCGCCGCAGCAATGACCTCGGCGGTAACCGTCGATGCGCTGCGAACGATCAGGCCGTGGTAGGGCGCGATCTTCTCCGCCAGCTGCTGCGGGTTGAGTCCGGTGATGTTGTCGACCTCGATATCCGCTGCCGCTTTGAGGATGTCGAGGCCCTGGGTTGAGAGCTTGTCGCTAACGAGGACGCGATACATGGGCTACTCCGGCAGTGCAGCCATGAGAACTTCCTGGGCCGCGCCCACGCCTCGGCCCAGCGCCACGCGATGGCCGAAATGGCCGAGCGCCATCTCCAGGGCGGCGATAGCGGTGACGACGTCGAAGGCTCCCATGTAGCCCAGATGAGCTATGCGCACGATCTTGCCTTTCAGCTGGTCCTGGCCACCGGCAAAGGTGACGCCCATGCGGTCGCGCAAGTAGGCAACCAGTTTTCCGCCGTCGACGTCAGCCGGGGTGTACATACCGGTTACCGCCGGGCTGGGCGCCGCCGGGGCGACCAACTGGAGGTTCATCGCGGCCGCGGCGGCGCGGGTGGCAGCGGCCATGCGCGCGTGGCGTTCGAATACCCGGGCCAGTCCCTCTTCGCGAATCATGGCCAGCGACTCGCGCAAGCCGATGACTAGCGAGATGGCGGGCGTCCAGGCCGTGGTGTCCTTGGCCTGGTTTTCTCGCTCCTTGTTGAGATCGAAGTAGAAGCGCGGCACCTTGGCGGCTTTGGTGCGCTGCCACGCCCGTTCGCTCAGGGCAATGAAAGCCAGTCCGGGGGGCAGCATCAGGGCTTTCTGCGACCCGGTTACCAGCACGTCGATACCCCAATTATCCATGGGAATGTCGAGGACGCCGACGGCGGTGATGCCGTCAACTATCAGAAGCGTGTCGCGTTGACGGGTCAGCTCGGCCAGCGCCTTGACGGGGTGGAGCACCGTGGTCGAAGTCTCGCTGGCCTGCACCAGCACGGCACGAATAGCGGGCCGCTGGTCCAGTAGCGATCGGACTTCCGCCACGCTGGCGCTCTGGCCCCATTCCACCTTCAGCTCGTTCACTTTGAGACCGAAAGCCGCTGAGATCTTCATCCAGCGCTCTCCGAACTTGCCGCCGTTGATGACCAGCACCTCATCGCCCGGGGCGAACAGGTTGCTGATCGCCGCCTCCATCGCGCCGCTGCCGGAAGCTGCAAGCATCAGCACGTCCTGCCGGGTTTGAAAGAGCTCTTTCAAGCCGTTCTTCGCTTCGGAGAAAATGCGACTGAACTGCGGCGTACGATGATGGATGATGGGTTGCGCCATGGCGAGCAGAACTCGTGGCGGGACGGGAGTAGGCCCTGGGGCCAAAAGATAATTCTTCAGCACGATAGAACCCTTTCAACAAAAAAAAGCCTGAACCTCATCGCCTCAGAGGCCCAGGCGTTCGACCTACTGAAGGTCAGCACTCCATCGTGGTTACTTCCACGTGCGCCAGTCGTGCAGACCAGAAATCTACTCGTCGGATATCGAAACTCCGGCAGCCTGTCAACCGACGGATCAGGGCTTGGTGCTGTTCACCAGGGTCATGAACTCCTGCCGGGTTTCCTGGCGCGAGCGGAAAGCGCCCAACATGGCGCTGGTGACCACCACGGAGTTCTGCTTCTCGACCCCGCGCATGCGCATGCAGAGGTGCTCGGCGCGCAGCACTACAGCGACCCCTAGCGGATCCAACTCGTCCATCAGCATGTTGGCGATCTGGGTGGTGAGCCGCTCCTGGACCTGCAGCCGGCGCGAGTACACCTCGACCAGCCGCGCCAGCTTGCTGATGCCGACGATGCGATGCTTTGGGATGTAAGCGACGTGCGCCGTGCCGAAGAATGGCAGGATATGGTGCTCGCACAAGGAGAAGAAATCGATGTCCTTGAGCACGATCATTTCCGAATAGTTTTCGACGAAGAGGGCGCCGTTGATGACCGTCTGCGGGTCTTCGGCATAGCCTTTGGTGAGGAACTGCAAGGCGCGGGCGACACGTTCGGGTGTTTTGGCCAACCCCTCGCGGGCCGGGTCCTCGCCGAGCTGACGGAGGATCACATTGACGGCATCTTCTATGGAAACTTCGGCCATGGAGCAAAATTTTAACCGAAACCCCCCCGGCTGCAAGGGGCTTGGTTCAGTGAGGCGCGGCCGACGACCCGCTCAACGGCCGCCGCGCTTCTCGACGGCTTTGACGCGCTGATAGCGACGGTAATCGTAGCCGGTGGCCATGGCCATGAGAATCGGTTCCATGCCACCTGCCCGCTCGCGCCGCAAAATGCGCAGACGTTCGTAGAAGTCCTGGAAGTCCTTGTTGATGCGCTGGCGCTCGTCAACCGGGTTGAGGAAGAAATCGCGCAGACGTGTCACCGTGAAGCGAAAGGCGGAGAACCGCAGCTCGTTCGGAAAGGCGTCCCATTCCGCCAAGGACAACGTGCGCAAGCTTTCGTAGCCGGCGATCAACGCCTCGAACCGTTTCAGGGAGTACCGGCCATCCTCGAAGCACAGCGTGTTGACCGCGGTTGCGAGGTCGAAGATGAACTTGCCTCGGCAGGCAGCATCGAAATCCAGCACGGCTACCACTTTTTCTCCCTTGAATTTAAGATTGCAGGGGAAAAGGTCGCCGTGGATGATGCCCTTGGGGAGCTTGCCTTCGAGATAGTGGTTCAGATAGTCGATTTCCTCATCCAGAGTGCGGATGATCTTCTTGAAATACTGGGGAAGCCGCCCACGAGCGTCAAGGTACACCTCGGCCACCCGCTCGAACCCGAACCGGTTATCTATGCCTTTCTTGTAGGCTTTCCCGATCAGATGCAGGTCGCCGAGCACACGCCCCACGTTCTCAAGCTGTGCCGTGGTCAGGTCCTCGGGCTCGATGCTTCGGCCATCGACGTAGCGGTAGACGGACAGGGACTTTCCCGCCCATTCGCGGTAGTGCCGCCCGCGCCTGTCGGCGAGCGGAACTGGGCAGGGGAAACCATGCTTGCGCAGGAAGAGCAGGAGATCGACCTCGCGTTTGACTTCGAGCTCGCTCTTTACTGCGTCGATCTTGACGACGAACTTGCCTTTCGCCGTCTCGACAGCGTACAACGTGTTTTCCGAGCCATCAGCTAGTTCACGTATGCCAATGACGCGGGGAAACCCGTAGTCGGCGGCGATTTCGCCGAGTTCTTTCCGTGATATTTTGGCTTCAACGACCATTTGTCGTGTTGGCGACGGCGAAAGAATTGTCACCTCCCATCGCTTTTATAACAGAATTCACAAATGATGCTACCTCCATGGCATAGACTTTGTCAAGAAAATTGTCAGCAACCAGGGGGCCACCCGTCTAACGGCCCGTAATGAACCAACTGCGAGGCACGCTGCCGCTGGCGATTCGGCTGCAGCGGCGCGGACTTACAGTTTTGTTACGATGTTTTAATGAAGCTGATGGCGGTGCGGTGAGAGCCGGGGATGATCCGGCCCCGGAGTTGGGAAGCGGACGCACACGCCGGGTTACTTCAGACGCCAGGAAAGATTTTGTTCTTGCGCCAGGGTGCTTGGGATTAAGCCAGGTGCAACAAACCGCTACTGGCGCGCAGAAGATCTGCTCGCCGAGGCAGAGATCCGACGATAAGTATTGTCCCTCACCTGCGATGGGAGCGCCTTAGTAATAGCACGCACCATTTCCGTCCTCAGGCCGGGCAGATTCCGAATCGGCCGCAGGTTCGCGTACAAATCGAACGTCTTGCGCAGAGCAACGTTGACACTGCGGTATCCTTGCCCGACACCGGTCATCAGCGGCCCTTTCAAGGCCACGCGGTTCTTTCGTACCGACCGAATCAGCCCTTCGGGAACCGGCGTGCCGCATTTCTTGACGGCTGCCATGCCGGCTTCCTGCCGGTCCCATACGATGTCGACGCCGGTGGCAGCAACCACCTCGGCCGCCGCCCCTATGACCTCGGGACCGATACCGTCACCCGGGATCAAGGTGACATGATGTGCCCCATGCCTTGGCATGTCTGCTCCTGCCTTAGCGAATGCCCAGTAGTTTATGTGTTTGTGGCAGTACGCGAACCCATGAAAGCCGGCTGCGCGCCAGTTGGTAGAGTTGCACCAACCGATCCACGTCAATCGATGGGCGCTGCGCCGCATCCAGTATCGGCTGAATGAAAGTAGGAACAGGGGGCTCGCTGGCCAACAACGCTGTTGCCCGGTCCACATCGGCATCGGTCGTTGTTTGATCAACGAGGAGCTTCACGTACAGATCCTTCGTCTTGGCTAATTGGAGAAACTCGGCATGCTCCTCCCACCAGGCGCCTTCACCGGTGTTGGATGGCAGCTTGATATCCATGCTGACGATCTGGACGAGCGGCAACACCTCGCGCAACCGCCGAGGCAGCACGCCGTTGGTCTCGAGCAGTGCCGGCAGCGTAAATTGGCCGGCAAGCAGGAACTCCGCGAGAAAACCCGATTGCGCTAGCGGCTCTCCCCCCGTGAGTGCGATGGCATCGACGTACGGTTCACGCGCCAGGATTCCCTTGGTCAAGGCAGCGAGGCTGTCCGTTGAAACCGGATTTGCCCTGGTATCTGGCGGCTCGCCCGGGCGAAATACTACAAACGTGTCGGTACGTTCCAAACTCTCCGGCGTATCGCAATAGCGGCAGCGCAGGTTACATCCCGCCAGGTGGACGAAAAGATGCCGCTGCCCGACATAGGCGCCCTCGCCCTGGAAGGACACGAAGATTTCGGAAAGGTAACCTGATTTCACCCACCAAGGCTTAGCACAGGGCACCGAGGTGGGCTACAAAGCTGGCCCCCGGTCGCAGGCAGGCAGGAGTGCGATCTTGATGTCCATTACATTGGTGCCGGTTGGGCCAAAGCGAAGCAAGTCTCCGAGTCGGGCGAACACTGTATACGAGTCGTTCTCAAGTAGGGCGGCATCGACGTCTACACCTTCTGCGTGGGCCCGGCGCAATGTCGTCCCGTCCACGAATGCACCAGCGGCATCGGTCGGGCCGTCAACACCGTCTGTTGCCGCGCTCAGCACGGTAGTCGAAGTTCCCGCCAGCATACCTGCAAGTGCCAGCGCAAACTCCTGATTGCGGCCACCGCGCCCCGTGCCGCATACTCGAACAGTGGTTTCGCCACCGGCGAGCACGCACAACGGCGTGTTGCCTGAATGGTCGGCGGCAAGCCGCCGGATGCGCTCCCCAAAGCTGTGAGCCGCCAACGTGGTGTCGCCCTGCAGGGGTGCGTCTTCGGTCACCACACGCCAGCCTTGCGCCCGCGCGAAGCGGGCGGCTCCCGCGAGAGCGGTGCGATTGCGCCCGATGATCAGGTTGCGACAGCGCGCCTCTTCAGGGCTCCCGGGCTTCACGGTTTCGGGGACCTCTCCAGCCATTCCAGCTTGCAGCAGACGGACTACAGAAGCAGGAGCTCGCGTTTCCAGCGCGTAGCGCCTCAACACCTCCCAGGCATCAGCAAAGGTTGTGGGGTCCGGCGCAGTTGGTCCCGAAGCAATGGTAGCGGGATCGTCACCAACGACGTCCGAGAGCAACAGCGCCAGCATGGAAGTACGTGCCCGGCGCAGTAACCCGCCGCCTTTGGCCTCGGACAGGTGCTTGCGCACGATGTTGACGGCCTGAATGTCGGCACCACAATTGAGCAGCAACTGCGTCGTGGCGATCTTGTCAGCCAGTGTCACCGGGGCGCGCGGGCACACCAGCAAGCTCGATGCCCCGCCACTGAACAGGCAGAGGACAGCGCCGGCTGGCGGCCTGCTGATCAGGTCGAGGATGCGGCGCGTGGCCTCTTCGCCGCGCCCATCCGGCAACGGATGTCGGGCTGGGCTCGCAATCACTGAGCGCAAGGGCACCGCACATCCATCCGCCACGATCACTTCGCCGTGAACGCCGCCGGCGCCAAGTGCACGCTCGCAGCCCGCGGCCATTCTGGCCGCCGCCTTGCCGGCTCCGATGACCAAGAGCGGCTCGGCAGGCCCGGGGACAGGTTCGAGGTTCAGGCAGGAGAGATGGTCCGCCACCAACTGAGTCGGGTCAACAGCGGCGATGGCTGCGTGGAAGATCGCGAGCGCGGAGGCTCGCGCGACTGGCGAGTATCCCTGCGTCACAACTGCCCGCCTTTGTATACGGGCGGCCGCTCTTGCGATACTGAACTAAGAGTTTTCTTCGTCCACGTCAGTGGCGCTGAGCTTTCGATAGGCGCGTTCGTCGTCGAAACGCCGGGAAGTCTTGGCTTCTTTCTCGCGGTCGGCTTGGCAGGTTACACACAGGCGGGTGAACGGCAACGCTTCGAGCCGGGCGGGAGCGATTTCCAGCTCGCAGTTCTCGCATATACCGTAGGAACCGCCTTCCACGCGTTCGAGCGCCTCTTGAATGGCTTGCAGCCGTTCGCGCTCGCGATCGGTCAGGATGAAGCTGATCTCCCGGTCACGCTCTTCGCTGGCGAGGTCGTAGGTATCCATGCCCTCGTCTTTAGCGCCCTCACGGCCCTGCTGCAGATCATTGCTGATTTCACGCAAGGTCTGGCGACGCATTGCCAAGAGCTTTTCGCGCACGTTTTTCAAGAATGCTTTTCGCATGCTGCCATTCCTACCTTCTTAAGAGGGGCGGCAATCTAGAGGTAAGCGCCCACCGTGTCAATGGGGCAAACCCCCCTTCCAGGAGTTCCGCAACTGGCGGTGGAACCGCGGAAGGCGGCGGTTCGATGACCCCGCACGCTGGCGATGGGCGGCAGGGCAGGGATTGAGGCAATGCGCGGCCGAGGCGGT
>Ga0214473_10002243_pt1 | contig 23920 bp, 18 predicted proteins | sample RVTome_7_FD_203509 | JGI IMG/M metagenome (GOLD analysis project Ga0214473, IMG submission 203509) | Soil microbial communities from uranium-contaminated site in the Upper Colorado River Basin, Wyoming, United States - RVT98D197 | ecosystem: Environmental > Terrestrial > Soil > Contaminated >... | reverse complement strand
CCTCGATGAGATACTGATGGCCTTGGGTCACAGGAAAACAGGCGGCAGATTGCTGCCCGTAGAAGTCGTCGTTGGTTTTAATCAGCTTGTTCGCAGGTGGATAGCATTCGCACCCGTCATAGATGGCGAGCTTTGTATCGAAACTGCTGCCGGCCAGGCTGACTGTGGCGGTACCCGTGCACGGAGCGGTGTAGCAGTACCAGATGTTCTTGCTGTTGATGTAGTGTCCGGGGCCGTCGAATGTTGCATTCGTGGTGTCGAAGGCCATGTTGGTTACGTCGCCCACTGCCTTTGCACTAGCACAGTCATTGTAGGGCGGCCACAGGATTCCCGGCTTGACCCCAATACCCTGGGTGGCCTGAGCAGCGCCGAGCAACAGCATCAGCGCACACACCACAACCAATCTCGATTTGAGGCTTTTCATGATTTGATCCTCCAAAAACAAACAATAACAGGTTTTCGATTTCGGAACGTTCTTCCGGACACGTCACACTTTCGTCATTGAAGAAGCGGCAAGCGCAGAATAGAAGAAGAAGACCTTGTCGCCGCTCCTCCATGAACGTAATACAGTGTACGCTATCGGCAATATCGTAACGCTTTATTAGGGCAAAAACAATAAAAAATTGCAGATTAACAGCCTCCGCCTGCGTTCCGACGCTAATTTGGCGGTTTTTCCCCGCTGCGGCGTGCCGAATGAGTTTCGCAAATGCAGCCTCAATTCACTTCTTGTAGGTTTTCTGGGGGTCGTACACCTTTCCGGCGACAAATTCCAGCTTTTTATCGGCGTTTTTGCTCAATGCCCGGTAGAAACAGGATTGATACCCGACGTGGCACTGGCCGGCATCGACGCTCACCCTCAGAACCAGGCAGTCCTGGTCGCAGTCCACGAGTATTTGTTCCACTTTCTGAAGGTGCCCGCTTTCCTCGCCTTTTTTCCACAACGCCTTGCGTGACCTGCTGAAGTACGTGGCATAGCCGGACCGGATGGTGGCTTCGAGTGCCTGACGGTTCATATAAGCGACCATCAGGATTTGGCCCGTCTGGACATCCTGGGCGATGGCGGGTATCAAGCCGTTTTCGTCGAATTGCGGAACAAACTCCAGGCTTTCTTCAATGTCTTTCTTCGCAGCCACCTGTTCGCCTCCCTAGTAGGGACGCACCCTATTATTTTCCTAAATCGGCTTGACCTCAATCCTGAAGAAATCTGGCGTTAGTAGCTCCTAAAAGGCCACTATTTCATCATATATTTACACATTTGTAGGGACTTGACTCATTGCCTTCCTTGCGGCTTTGCGTGCACGCTCTTTTGCCTTACGCGGGGCATTGGCCGCACGCGTTTTACGTTGCTTTTCGCGTCTTTTATCGAGTTTATCTCTACGTTGTCCCATGAAAATATCCTTTCAGTACTTTTGCCAAATCTGTCACGCTGTGCCAGGTCTCATGGCAAATAAAGCATTTTCAGTATCATTACAGCCTGTCTATAATAAATAGCCCTGGATTATAAGCACCAGGCAGGGCAAAAGCAATGAACTTTTTGGGTCGCTGGGGGACAGACCCCATTATTCCGGCGCAGGCAGATGGATGCAGCCCACTGGCGGGATTTGCTGATTCGCGACGACGATCAGCATGAGCTCGCGCAGCTTCGTCTGTACACCAGTCGAGGGCGCCCGTTAGGCACGGATAAGTTCGTAGCGAAGCTGGAGACGATTCTGGGCCGGCGCCTTCGCCCCCTGCCTCATGGCCGACCTGTGAAAAATAAGGTCCGTCCCTCTTAGCATAGCTCGTGGTGAAAGAATTCTCATTTTCCGGCAACATCCCCGGCTGAAATCGGGCAACGTTCACAAGACAAACGAAAAGAAACATGTACTGATGTCCCCACATTTCCCCCTGTGGATGAATGCCTATCTCACACCGTGCGTGTGGGAACGGAGGCATAGCCGCCAGAAGGCTGGATTTCTTCTGTGCGGAATGTACTTGCTCTTCACCTCCATGGAGCTATAATTTCGCCTGTGGATGTCGAAAGGACGCGGATAGTAGAGACTGACCACAGCTCGCGAGTTCCTTTCATGTTTTACCTGTCGGCTTGATGCCGATGAGAGCCCAGTACGGAAGAGCGGTGTGTGACGAGGTAGGAACGACGTGTCGTAGAAATTCGCCGGTGCTTGACAATGAGCGTAGCACATAAACAACATCTTCCGAACCCACCACAAGGGTTCCGCTACTATCGGTCAAAGCGGGAAGTAGTCCGGGATAGTACGTTGCTTCCCTATCAGCGTCTGCTGCTCCGGGCGTGGAAGGAGATGGAACGCAAGGACAAGGAGACGAGACTTACTGCAGTCTTGACGCTCAATGGGATTCCGACAGTCTATCTATGTGATAGTAAGCGTCCTGTTGCGCCCATTGATGCCGCGGAAATCCATCGTCAGTTCTGGAACCAAGGCGTAGCCACAGTGCTCCTGCTGCGCGATACTGAGAAGGTCCGTGTCTTCTCTTCCATGACCAAGCCGATCAAAGCATTGACGGCTACCCAAGACGAGATTGATGACCGTTTGATCGAAGAGATCAACCTTGCGACTCTGGCAAGCTGGCTCGAACGCTTCTACCTTCGACTCGCGACGGGCCAATACTACTCAGGAAACAATGAGGCCAAATTCGATCCACGGGAAGGGGTGGATGCGTACCTGATCGACAACCTTGGCGCTGTCCGCGATGAATTGACCCAAGGAGATGAAGGCTTGAAACCGTCCGTGGCCCACGCATTTCTCGGACGGTTATTGTTCACATGCTACCTTTGTGACCGAGGCATCATCGAGTTGCGGGATTACTTCCCAAAACGTTCCTGGAAACGTCTCCATGACCTGCTTGCCGAGCACGAGGATGATGACCCACGTCCGGATCTCTACGATAAGCTCTTCCCCGCGCTGAAGCGAGAGTTCAACGGCAGCATGTTTGACGACGATCTCGCGGCGGAGCGTGAGTTGATCCGTCCGGCACATCTGAAGGCCATCCGGCGATTCCTCAATGGGGACGAAGTACGCAAAGGCCAGCGTTCCCTCGGCTTCTGGGCCTATGACTTCAAGTTCATTCCCGTTGAGACCATCAGTGCCATCTATGAGGATTTCCTCGAGAAGGAAGGCGGTCCGGCGAAGCGCAAAAGCGGAGCTTATCACACGCCGAGATTCCTGGCAGAGATGACACTTGATCTCGCGTTGGAAGACATACGCCCACTGCGGGGCAAACACTTCCTGGACCCAGCCGTTGGCTCGGGCATCTTCCTCGTGCTCCTGTTCAACCGCTTGGCAGCCGAATGGCAGGCGGCCCACAGAGGCAAAACACCGCTTGAGGAGCAAGCGGAAGACCTGCGTGCCCTGCTTGGGTCTCTTCGGGGTGTGGATAAGAACCTGACCGCTTGCCGGATTGCATGTTTTAGTCTCTATCTCGCCTTTCTCGACCAATTCGACCCGCCCAGTCTACGGGCCTACATGAAGGCCACCGGCGAGAAAACACTGCCGAGTTTACTTCAGTTTGCCAACGCGAAGAAGAAGGCCCCCGATATTCCCGTCATTTGGGAGAAGGACTTCCTCCAGTTGGCCGCCGATTGGAAGGGGCAGTTTGACATCGTGGTTGGCAATCCCCCCTGGGCGGGACGCGGAAGCAAACAAATCGCGCACAAGTTCATGGAAGCTGCTCCTGCCGTGCTGAAGGATGATTCCGGTCGTGCTTGTCTTTTGCTGCCCTCCAAGGTGTTCCTCAACCAGACAGATAAGTTCCAATCTAAATGGCTTAGCCGGGTGACCTTGGACAAGGTGGTTCAGCTTGCGGACTATCGCTTCATCCTGTTCAAAGAGGCGATGTGTCCCTGCAACATCGCGAGGTTCACCGCGCGCCCCCCTGATCCTGCCACGCACGAAATCGAATATGTGGCACCAAAAGTTTCCCGCGCGGATCTACGCGACGGTGTTATCTCGGTCGCTCCCCATGACCGGAAGTGGATTCCGCTTCAATTGCTCCTTCGCGGCGCTGAGCAAGGACTATGTGGGCTGATTTGGAAGTCACACCTCTGGGGCACGCGCCGAGACTTGAAGTTTCTCGACTTCCTTTTTTCGCTCCCTCGCTTGAATGACTATGTGGACTTGATCAGCAAGACAAAGGGCAAGCGCCACAAACGTTGGATCGTAGGAAGTGGATGCAAACCTTGGGACCCAGATTCCAAGGCCAAACTGGACAGAGAACTCAAGCCGCTCGGTGGTTGGGCGAAGGACCCGTTCACCAGCCCTGAGCTTCTGGAAGGATTGCTTAGTTTGCCAGTGCTCCTATGCCCATCACTTGGCGAGCACCTCGAAAAGCAGCAATACCTAACCGACGCGCTTTACAGCAAACCTCCAGAAGCCTTGTTCACACCGCCCTTGGTGCTTTGGAATAAAGGTTTCACCGATGCCGCGTTCTTTGACTACTTGGTTCGCTTTCGGGACTCATTGCGATCGATTTCAGGAACAGCATCCGAGGTCGAGAACCTGATGTTTCTGGCTGCCTTCATGCGTTCAAAGCTCGCTCGCTATTTCGTCTTCCACACGAGTGCCAGCCTGGGCACCGAGCGAGACCAAGTTCATATCTCGGAGGTGATGCGGCTGCCGTTCTTCCTCCCCGACAGTGATGCCGCCAGCCGTAATTCAGTCGCCTTGGTGACAAAGGTCGCGGAGAAAATCCGTCGGCTGAAGGATGAGATGGAAGCCGACGCGGCGAGGCTCAAGAACAAACTGCAATCAGCCGAATTCCATTTGCGATCTGAAGGCGTGGCAACAGATGCACAGGAGTGGCGCAGGTGGCTGGAACGCCAACGCGAGAAATCGCGAGATCTACAAACTGAGATTAACCCGCTTATCTTTAAGTACTTTGGCCTCAATGAACAGGAAGTTGCCCTCATTGAAGACACCTGCGAAATCTTCGACAAGAGTGACACACCTGGGTCACTCGAAGGGGCTAAAACTATTCCCACGCTGCAGCCAGCGGATGCCGCCGATCTTGAACGTTACGCCAACATGCTCACCGAAACACTCAATGGTTGGGCCAGCGGCATCCTGCGCATCTCTGCGTCAGGTGGCGTGGATCGCGATCTTGGACTCGGGCTGGTCAAGCTCAATCAGACGAAGTCAGCGAATAGCTTCAGGACATGCGCCGTCAGCGGCGAGCTTGTTAGTGCCCTGCAACGCCTCGAAGAAGCTTCAACCGAGCGATCCGGCAGCTTGGCATACCTTAGACGCCCTTGGGTCTTCGACGGGACGCGCATCTACATTGTGAAACCGGCGCTCAATGGGCAGTGGACGCGCACCGCTGCATTGAACGATGCGGCCGACCTCTATGCCCACATCGCCGAGGCGAGGAGGCAGCCGAAGTGAACGTCAAGCACGAGGTGACACAGTGGGCCCACTTTTTCCCCCTCGATGGGGAGATTCCCTTTATCTTGGCCGCCGTCCTCCGTTGCTCAAGCGCGTTGCGAAAGAAACACGCCACCGAGCACGAAAACAGAATCAGTAATCGGTTACGAAAGCTCCTGGCCCAAGATGCCCAACTGCGCCAGCGCCCCATCATAGTGGACCGAGAGGTCTGTGTTTACGATGACGAGGAAGAGGAGCCTATCGGGCGACTCGACTTCCGGTTCCTCTGCTCGACGCAGACGTGGCACCCGTGGCCGTCGTACTTCGCCATTGAGGCCAAGCGACTGCATGTTGCCTTCCCATCTGGCTGGGATTCTTGCGTACCCGAATACGTGACTGGCAGCCAGGGCATGATGTGTTTCATTGAGCAACGATATGCCCAAGGCTTGGCAAGCGGTGGTATGCTTGGCTACGTTTTCGACGGCGACATCGAGAAGGCTCGCATCTCCATAGCCGCCTCAATCGAAGCGAACCGCGAGAAACTCAAGACTGCACCTCCGTTCAAGCTCGTGCTGTCTTCAGTGTTGCCTGGAGACTCGCGCGTGTCCGAGACAACCCATGCTCTCGCCCACGGAGCTTTCATCATCTACCATATATTCGTCGCAGTCTGAGACGATTGGAGATACGAGGGAGATACTTGAGACAGCACCTGCTAAAATCCCACTAAAATCCCGAAATCCATCTATCGCCCGCGAGAAATTCGCATATTTTTCCTGTCTTCACAGGAATGACGTTGCTTCCGCCATTCTGGTATTTCCTCAAATGCATCTCGGCGGGCTGCACCCCGCAAAGTGTGAATTTAGCACCCGAAGGCAGGGAAAGCAAGCAGTTTTCTCATTGATTATTGACCATTGACAATTGACTATTTCTTTGCGCCCTTCGTGGTTAAACTCATGCCGTAACGTGCATTTTGTCCGAAGCCAGATGCTTCGACTCCGCTTTGCTCCGCTCAGCATGACAAGCGGCGGTGGGGCAAGCCGCCACCCCGCGAATCCGCGTTCATCGGCGGTTGTATGCACTCTGTCGTCCGTCTTCTGTCTTCCGTGCTCCGTTCTTGGGAATTGTTTTGGTTCCGGCCGAACCGCGAAAGCCTTATTGTTCGTTTAGCCTCTTGCCGACATGGCGGTTGTGCGGTATTATCGGCAGAAACGAGTTATTTCAGGGCCAGGACCTTGATGCCTCAGGCAAAAGTCAGTAACAGCAAATACCTCTGGTATGTTGTGCGTTTTTGCATCGCCGGCGGCGCGCTCTATCTGGCGTTAAGAGGCGAGGACTTACGACAGGTCGCCGAAGTGCTGCTGGGCCTGAACTTGTGGATATTTGCCGCTGCAATAATCATTTACGTCTTAGGTCAGCTCGTCTTCGTTGCGCGCTGGTGCGTCCTGTTGAAAGTCCAGTCGATCACAATAGGTTTCCTGCCGGCCGTGAAGCTGCATTTCCTGGGCCTGTTCTACAACAACTGCCTTCCTGGCGCCATCGGCGGCGACCTGCCCCGGGCGTGGTACGTGACCAAACATACGGACAAGAAGCTGGAGGCGGCCCTTTCGGTATTCGTTGACAGGGCCATCGGATTGGCCGGGATGTTCATCATGGCCTTCGGCTGTTACTGGTTCATTCCCGAACAGACCCGGGCGGAAGGGTTCGATTTCTCACTCAAGCTCGGCTTTCTGCGGGGTCTGGGCGAACATAAATGGCTTTTCATCGGCATTGGGGCGGCGCTTGCCGCCGTCATCTTCGTTGCAGCATCCCATTCCAGGGGTCGCGCTTTCTTTGGCCGGGTCCTGGGGGGAATCCGCCGGCGCGCGGCTTCGGTGCGGACCAAGGCACGGCAGTCCATTCATATATATTGTCACAAGTGGCCGGCGATTGCCTTTGCGCTGTTGCTGACGTTCTGTTGCCAGGGGCTGCACGTGATCGCCATGTGGCTGGTTGGGCGGGAAATCGGCATCGCGGCGCCGGCGAAATACTACTTCATCTTCTTTCCGCTGTCATGGCTGTTGGGGGCTTTGCCGATAAGCGTGGGCGGATTGGGCATCATGGAGGGATGGTTGAAAGTGATGTTTATGCAGGTCAGCACAATGTCCGGCAAGGAGGCGCTGGCTCTGGCTTTGTGCCAGAGGTTGATCATGCTGTTTGCCTCTTTGCCGGGGGCGCTGATACATATGATCGGCGCGCATTTGCCCAAAGACTTTTTTATTGACTATCAAGAGCCCGTGGCATAAGGTATATTGTTCTTGGTACGACGATGGTCCTGTAAGCGGTTCTAAGGAAGAGAGATTCATAAGGTGAGCAAGACAAAGAGCTTGGTGTTGAGGACATGACTCTTAGGAGGCGCTTTAAAGGCTATTTCCTGCGAGGATTGGCGGTGTTGCTGCCGACCATTCTGACGATCTGGCTGTTCGTCTGGGGCTACACGTTTATCCAGGAGAAGATCAGCGTCCACATCAATCGAGGTCTGGTGTATGTCATCGCCCGGCTGGCTCACGAGCGCGTTGACGTCACTGAAAAAGAGGTCCGGGCGTATCTTCTGAGTATCAAGCCTGAGTTGAGCGAGAATGAGCCGGAGGTCGAGATCCACCTGAGACGACCGGAGATCTGGAAGGCTGCCCGTATCCAGCAAATCGAAAAGAGGCTTGCCAAAAAATGGGTGGACGGTCCCGGGTCGATCACCGGCTTTCTACTCGCGCTGGTCGGAGTTGGCGTGGTCGGGGCGCTGCTGGCAAGCTACGTTGGAAAGGGCCTGTGGCGCACCGTTGAGCAGTTCATCATGAACGTGCCCTTTGTGAGAAAGGTCTTTCCTTACGTGAAGCAATTCACTGATTTCCTGCTTACGAACGACGAAGATCAGAGGAAGCTTTTCTCGCGAGTCGTGGCGGTGGAGTATCCACGCAAGGGAATATGGTCGTTAGGCTTTGTGACGGGCTCCGGACTCCATGAAGTAGTCCATACAATCAGAAGAGAATTTCTTACAGTTTTCATACCAACCTCGCCGACCCCGTTTACGGGTTTTGTGATTACGGTGCCGAAAAGGCAGACGATCGACTTGGATATGACCCTTGAAGAAGCATTCAGGTTTGTCGTTACCGGCGGGGTGGTTGCGCCGGGCACCCAGCACGTGGTGGCGGGTTTGTCAAAGCTCGAGTTGCCCAAGGGCAATGGCAGTGAAAAGATCAGCAAGAGCCACAGTTAAGGAGAATCATTTTGCTTTTTACAATCACCGGCAAACATATCGAAGTAACCGAAGCGATGAGGAAACACGCGCAGGAAAAGACCTCAAAGCTCTCGAGGTACTACAACAGTATCAATCAGATTGAGGTGGTGGTCGATGGGAGCGAGGGGGGCAGCACGATGGTGGAAATTATCGCCCGGGCTGAGCACAGCAAGGTTTTCGTCGGAACCGAAAAAGGGGAGGACGCATACCGGTGCATCGACATGGCCGCCCATAAGCTGGAGAGACAACTGAGGCGTACCAAGAGCAGAGAGCGGGACGACAAGCACGCCAGTGATTCAGAACCGGACGTAGTCTGAATTACTGCGGCGTGTGATTTTTGGTTTGGCCGAAACGGCCATGAATAACGACTTTGGGTAGAATGAAATGAAACTTGTTGATTTTGTTTGTTTTGAGGCAACGATCCCGGAACTGCAAGCCTGCAACCGTGACGGTGTAATTATGGAGCTTGTTTCGTCTCTTGAGAAAGCTGACCGGCTGGACGGGTGCAAGTGTAAGGATATTGCCCCCAGCGTGATCAAGAGAGAAAACGAGGCCAGTACCGGGATGGGCAAAGGGGTGGCCGTGCCCCACGTGAAGCACAAGGCAATCCGCAACGTGGTGGCGGCGGTTGGATTGAGCGGTACGGGCATCGATTTTCTCGCGCTGGACAAGCAGCCGGTGTACTCGGTCATCCTCCTGATCAGCCCCGCGGGCAACCCCGACAAGCATTTGCAGGCGATGGAGTGCGTGTTCAGGCATTTGCAGCAGGAGAAATTCCGAAAGTTTCTCAGGCAATGCCGGAACGCCAAACAGATTGAAGATCTGATCAGAGAGGCTGACGAGGATCTGTATCTGTAGCCGGCTGGAACAGCGGACGGAAAGGACCCCGGGGCGACGGAGCCGTGGAGATGCAGGCAGAGGAAGATACATTGAAAAATGTGGTGTATGAAGCCGACCTTGAGATCAAGAACGCAGAGGGGCTTCACATGCGCCCGGCGATGCGGTTTGTCGATGTCGCAAACCGGTTTGAAAGTGACATTGCGGTCAGCAACGACCAGACCAACGTTGACGGCAAGAGCATCATGCAGATTTCGATGCTCGCCGCGACGTGCGGGACAAAACTGAGAGTCAGAGCCGAAGGTCCGGATGCTCGGGAAGCGATTGACGCTTTGAGAGAGCTGGTGGAAGTAAAGCATTTTGACGAGCCGACGCCGTGAGGGGGGGGCCGCCTGACGATAAAGACGGCGCGGGAAAAGGACACCATGGAAATAAAAAAGGGCATCGCTGTTTCGCCGGGCATCGCCATTGCCAAGTGCCTGATCATCGATTCCGAAGACTACCGCATCCCCCGCCGCGCCATCGCCCCATCCCAACGGATCACCGAAACTCAGCGCATCCGTGACGCGTTCAAAGACGCCATCGGCGAGCTCACCCAGCTCGAAGCGGCCCAAAGCCGGCGGAGCGGCGGCAAGATCAAAGACATTTTCGCCGTGCACCTGCGTTTCCTCCACGACCGCGGTCTCCGCAAAAAAATCACCGACATGGTCCAGGACGATCTGGTCACCGCCGAGTACGCCGTCTCGAACGTCTTTCGCGAAATCGCCTCCCATTTCACCAAAGTCAAAGACGCCTACATCAGCGAGCGCGCCGCCGACATCTATGACATCGAAAGGCGTCTGCTCAAGCAACTTCTGGGCAAGACGCGCCAAGACGTCAGCCGGGTGACTCACGAGGTCGTGGTCGTCGCGCGGGAGCTGAGCCCCACGCAGACGGCCGGCTTCAACCGCCAGTTCGTCAAAGGCATCGCGAGCGACGCCGGCGGTCGAACCAGCCATGCCGCCATCGTCGCCCGCTCGCTGGGCATCCCGGCGGTCGTCGCGCTCGAGGACCTCACCGAGTACGTCCACGGCGGCGACACCGTCATCGTCGATGGCAACCGCGGCATCGTCATCGTCAACCCGGACGAGGAGACGATTCATCAGTACGAAGAGTACTCCCGCGAATTCGCCGATCTCGAGCACCGGCTCGACGCCATCCGGCGTAAACCCGCCGTCACGCGCGACGGAACCGCCATCACCCTGCTGGGCAACATCGAGTTCCCGGATGAGGCCGAGGTCGTCCTGCAAAAAGGCGGCGACGGCATCGGCCTGTACCGCACCGAGTTCCTCTACCTCAACACGCAGCGTGAGCCGACCGAGCAGGACCACTACGAGGCCTACGCCCGCACCGTCCGCATCGTCGAGAGCAAGCCCGTCGTCATCCGAACGCTGGACCTCGGTGCCGACAAATACACCCAGAGCAAACGCTTCGCGCCCGAGCCGAACCCCTTCCTGGGCCTGCGATCCATCCGCTTCTGCCTGCAGAACCTGATGATGTTCAAGACCCAGTTGCGCGCCATCCTGCGCGTCTCAGTCCTCGGCAACGTCAAGATCATGTTCCCGCTGATCACCAACCGCCACGAGCTGATGCAGGCCAAGATGATTCTGCACGACGTCATGGAAGACCTCGACGAGGAATCCATCCCGTACAACCGCGACATGGACATCGGCATCATGATTGAAACGCCCGCCGCGGCCCTGACCGCCTACGTGCTGGCCCGGGACGTGGACTTCTTCAGCATCGGGACCAACGACCTGACGCAATACACGCTGGCCGTGGATAGGGGCAACGAGCTGGTCTCAGCGCTGTACTCGCCGGCGGACCCGGCCGTGCTGAGGCTGATCCGCACCGTCATTCAGGACGCCCACAAGGCGCAGATCGACTTGAGCCTGTGCGGCGAGATGGCCTCCGAGCCTGAATATATCATGCTGCTGCTCGGCCTGGGCGTGCGCTCCATGTCACTGAGCCCGCCCATGATCCCGGAGATCAAGCAGATCATCCGCTCGGTAATGCTGGAGGACTGCAATAAAGTCGCCCGAAAAGTGCTCGGCATGAGCTCCGAACGCCACATCTCCAGCTACCTCCGCAACGCCGCCAGAGAAATCCTCCCCGAAGCCTTTTAATTCACCACGAACGCCGTCCTGAGCCACGCCGAAGGATGAACACGGTTTAGCCACGAAGCCTCGAAGGCACAAAGACTATCCTGTTATCCCGTCGAAAAATTTAACCGCAGATGAACGCAGATGAACGCGGAAAAAATGGAAAAATCGCAAACCTGTGGTGAGCGAAGTCGAACCATCGCAAATCGAAAATCGAAAATCACAGGGTCTCCTGTCTTTCCCGCAAGGGATGGCTTGCGCCACTGTGTCCTGAATTCTGTTTTTTGATTTGCTTTTCTTGCGTTCGGCTGCTAAATTCACGTTTTGCGGGGCGCAGCCCACCGGAGATGTATTTGAGGACTTGTCCGCCGTAGGCGGAAAAAACGGCATGGCGGAAGAACGGGCACAGCTTGAGTTTAACCACGAGGGGCGCGGAGAGCCTGAAGATCATGGAGGTCTAATGGAAACGACGAAAATAGCGGTATTCTACGAAACACGGGAGGCAATTCATGGACAATAAGCTTGTGGTCTTTCGGGGCAAGGAGATTCGGCGCGTTCTTGAAGGGAATGAATGGTTGTTTTCCGTCGTGGACATCATCGCCGCACTAACGGACAGCGATAAGCCCAGAGACTACTGGTACAGGATGAAAAGGCGGGAAAAAGAGTCGTCCGGCGTTGAGTTGTCGACACTTTGTCGACAACTGAAAATACCGGCGTCTGACGGCAAGAACTACCTTACCGATGTAGTCAACACCGAAAACGCCTTTCGTATTATCCAATCGATTCCTTCCCCCAAGGCCGAACCCTTCAAACGCTGGCTGGCAAGGGTCGGCTATGAGCGCATCCAGGAAATTGAAAACCCGGAACTCGGTACCAAGAGGACCCGGGCCCTGTACAAGGCCAAAGGTTACTCGGACGGCTGGATCGAAAAACGTATGCGCGGCATCGCCATACGTGAAGAATTAACGGATGAATGGAAGAAACGCGGCGTAGAGGAAGACAAAGAATTCGCGATACTGACTGCGGAAATCTCAAAGGCAACGTTCGGCCTGACGCCCAGCCAATACAAAAAACTCAAGGGATTGAAACGAGAAAACCTCCGCGATCATTTCAGCGACCTTGAGCAGATTTTTTCGATGCTTGGCGAAGCCGCTACCACTGAAATCACGCGCAATAAAGATGCCCAGGGCTTCCATGAAAGCAAAGACGCCGCACACGAGGGCGGCGACGTCGCCGGGAAGGCCAGAAAAGACCTCGAATCCAGAACTGGAAAACGAGTCGTCTCAAAACAAAACTTTCTCCAGGCCCCGCAGAACAAGAAACTCTTGGAACGAGGCAAATAAGCCGGAATTGATTGGCCACAGACGCCGTCCCGAGCCCGGTCGAGGGAGGACACAGAGAATTAGTCAATAGTCATTGGTCAATAGTCAATGAAAAACTGTTTGCTTTTCCCGCCTGCAGGTGCTAAATTCACCCTTTGTGGGGTGCAGCCCGCCGAGATAAGTTTGAGGAAAGAACGAGATGGCGGAAACATTTACCTGCGACCATAGCTGCCGAATTGAGAGAAAGAGTTGACAACGATACCTCGTTATATAGATTTTCATATCCACGGTGACAATATCGTCGAGTGCGAACGGACTTTTGAACTCATCAGAGCCGCTCTTGCCGAACTCCTGGAGTCGATCACTGGACCATTTGGCTCACCTGTGTGCCCTGAATTCAAGCTCCGCCTTCGGAATATGAAAGGCCCCCTCCACCTCACTTTCTACCCCGGATTCCGCCGTTGGAATGAAGATATTCTTCAAGTGATCCGTGAACGCGGCGGAACGTTGCGAGAAGCGGCTGACGTCATAATCACCGGCGTCAGGTCGCAATCTGAGGAACCTCTTATCGCCATTGAGTACTGCGGAGCGCTTCCTGCCGGCAACCAAGCGTGGCAGCGAAGCGGGCGAGCGTATTCCTTCGGATTGGCGCGCGTGCCATATCTGTACGTAGCCGAACTCGGAGGCTACGAACTTGACTCGAACCGCAGTCGCAAGTCGCCTCGGATGCCCAATCCGGCCGTTCCCTTCAGCTATCTCTCCTACTCGCTCGAACAACAGACTCCTGTGCTACCTGTCTTCGTGACCAGTCCCGGCGCTGACGAAACATCCCGGATAGCACATACTGACGAATTCGCTGATGACGAACTAATTGCCCTGACGCGAGCAGTCCTTCTCAACGAAGACCCCGGTCTCATCCACCAACTGCTTCGCCTCAAAGTGCTTGCACTTGTCAGGAAACGAGCAGTGAAATCCAGACCCGGACGGACACTTACCCCGCAGCAATGGGAAGATGCGTACATTTCGCTAGGAAAAGGACAATCTCTTGTTGACTTCCTAGTTCGCAATGCGCCTCTCTCGTGGTCTAAGACCGCCTATATTGCTGCTCTCACACCCACTGCGAAAGCCCTCATGGAGTTGGCCTCTGGCTTCGCCATCGGACTCACTTCCACCGAACTACCGATGTGCATTGTAGCGTGCGATAAGCGTCCGGCCTTCGCTTCGCGCGTGTCGGCATTGTACGGCGACCTGCCCCATGATTTCGTCCAATGGCTGTCACGCGGGGAGCACCTCGTAATGTGTTGGATTATGGGCTTCAAGCCACGCGGCGATGATGCCAGACCTGATCGCGGTTTGCCTCCTCTTACTCGCATGCTTATCGGACAAGGCCACGACCTTCTCTCGGTTGTCTACGGGCCAGCACCAGACTCAACTTGGCCGCTTCTCAAGAGCGATCCGGCAACACTTGCCCAGCGAAACGGACTTTGGGAGGCAATACTGGCGGTCAGCGATGCTGTTCTCGTTGATACGGCTACAGACCAAGTGACGAACCACGGCTTTCTCCGATCTCATTGGGAAACCTCGATGCCAAAGCCAACCGGCTGCACGATATTCGTCAAACCAGTCCCAGCTTCCCTTGGCGAGAACGATGTTGATACTGTTCTCCACGTCCTGTTTGCCCATCACGCCGGACCTGAAGTCTACGAGGGCATGTGCAACCCACCGGGCGGGGACTGGAGCGGCGTCTCGCTTCGGCTCCCGGATCGCTCCCTTGAACTCAGGTGGCTGTCTCTGCCAAGAGTAAGCGGAGCCTCTACTAAGCGTCCTGACCACGTATTTCAACTCTTCGGAATCAGTTCGCGTCCCATCATCCTTTCTGTCGAATCCAAGGAAACCGCAATCGCAGTCGAGACTCGCATTGGCCCAAGGCTTTCGGCCTACATTGCCAATCTGATTGCATCTCCGGCAAGTATTGAACGTAAGGAGCCATCACAACCATGGTGTCACTCAGCTCACCGTCTGAATCCTGACAACTTCATTTTCGCCTCTGCTGTCGCGTTCATCTCCGATTCTCAGTCGCATATCGACTCGGTCATCGCCAGAGCTAAAGCAGACCTGATTTTGGCCTACACATTTCAGGCGAATGGTGAGTCATGTGACATCCGCTTAATCCCAAAGGGAAAAACGGGGAAGATAATCGCTCATTACGTCTCGGGCATTAACGTTTCTGGAACCGGAATTTCGCTTCGGCTCGGCTAGTAGTTCAGGTAAAGTGACTCTTGCACCTGCTCAACGGGACCATTTAGTACCTTGTTAACAGCCGAGTTACCGCTCGGTAGCAAGAAGTGGCGTTTGAAAAGGGACGCCGGTACAGTGTGACTCAAGTCCCTTGACCCGCGCCGGCCATCAAAGGACAATGCCCACTTTACACATCGAGTGTTCAGCTCCTCAAGGGAGGCAAAGAATCTCTCTAAATCTAAATCTCTGATGTATCGCTGCCGATTCCCAGCATATGGCGGATCGAAGTAGACAAAATCACCTTCTTCAGTCATCTCCAGTGTACTCGCGTAATCCTGGCACGCGAAATGAACGCCCTGAATCACTGAGTGCCAAGACTTCACTATATTCTCGAACCGGCGAGGCTCCATTCCTCTCCGTGACAGGTGAAAGGAGTTGTTGAACTCACCCTTATCGTTGAACCGGACAATCCCATTGACACACGTTCGCATGAGGAAGTTCAGGTCGAGTGGGTCCTTTTTTTGATTGAACCGCTTTCGTACTGCATAGTAGTACTTTGGGATCTCGTCTCCCTGCCCCTTCATTTTGCTGACTTCCACGCCGTATAGCTCGTCCTTTAGTGCCATCCACTTGCGTTCATAATCTTCTACGACTTTCTCAGGCTCGGCTTGTATCATTTGCCATAGCCGAATAAGTGGCTCGTACAGGTCGGCAGCCACAGAGCCTGGGACTGCCGCCACATAGAGGAGAGCGCCGCCACCGAGAAATGGCTCAAAGTATCGCCGATAACGTGGCATCAGACCTGCTATAGCAGAAACCTGTGAACGCTTGCTGCCGGTCCACTTGATGAGCGATGGGACAGTCTTCGTCGGCCTCGAACTGTGGAATATATCGCCTTGTGGCGGAGCATTTTCCTTTTCCTTCCCCCTGCTAAGAATGATTGGCTGACCAGATGAACCCGCTGTCTCGAGTCGCTTATCGCAAATCTCGACGTAATGTGGGTCGTTTTCAAAGGCTAAGTATCGAATGCCTAGCTTCTTGGCAGCAACACAGTCTGAGCCCGACCCAGCAAATGGAACCAGCAACACATCTCCTTCCCTAGCCGAAAGTTCGAGCATCCGTGTCAACAATCGCACTGGCTTCTGAGTAGGGTGCTTTCCGAATTGAATCTCCTCGCGCTTCTTATTGTTTGGAATGTCCCACACGGTCCTCATCTGTTTGCCATACTCTTTGAGGCCATCCTCCGGGCAGGGCATGTCTTTGGACCTGTCATACGCGAAGTAGTACCTTCTGTTCTTAGCACCACCCGTGTGTGCCCACAGTATCGTCTCGTGGCTCGCAGTCATACGGCGGCCCGACAAATTGGGAAAGCTATTTCTCTTGTACCAAACTACTTCGTTGACGATTTCAATATTGAGCAGCTGCAAGGCGAAATTAATGATGCCAATGTTATGATATGTACCGTGTATCCACAACGATCCCGTCGGGCGCACCACACGTTTTAGCTCGGCAAGCCATGCCAGTGTAAAACTAAAATACTCAGCCATAGGCATGTCGTCCCATTCCGCCATGACTTTTGACCAATCACCGCCAAAGCCGGGTAGGCGGACTGAATTGTCCCACTTCCACCTCCCACCTTTGCTCAGGTTGTAGGGCGGATCAGCAATCGCCACATCAACAGACTCGTATGGTAATTGCTTCATGGCTGCGACGCAGTCAGCAATATAAACCCTGTCAAGCTCAAATGGACCAACTCTGCCGGCTTCGCCGGGATCCTTCCTGCCGGTCCACTTTTCCCTTTTCCTCTTATCTTTTGTACTTGAAGCCGCAATGTCAAAAAGAAATTGGTGCATCTTTATTCACTCCTTGAGCTACATCCTGAAGTACCTTCTCTAGATCCGTCCGGAGGTAAAGCCTGTATCCATTAAAAGGGTGCCGAGATGCCTTGAGTTTCCCAGATCGGTCCCAATTTCGAAGAGTTGATGGCGAAACACCCAACAGCAAGGCCGCTTCTTGGACGCCCAAGTACTCCGAGAACTGCCTTTCTGGAACTTCTTTGTTCAACATCGATGTTCCTTGTGTAAAAGACGTCGATTACTGCTACATATACAAACATTATCAATGTATACTAAAGATTGTATTCGAGTCAACGGTAAAATTGGGCTGTCAAGCGCTAGCGCGAGGCACTCTTTGCCGGCGCGCTAATCGGGGGCTAATCAGGGACAGCTTACTCAATTCGCAGTGAGAAAACCGTGTGAATCGGTGTGAATCCGCCATACGTTGGGCGGATAAATCCGTGTCGAAAGAATCTTCGTGTCCATTGGTGTTAATTCGTGGCAAAGAATCGTCTCTCGTGACTCGTCTCTCGCTTTCTCCGTGGCTCTCCGCGTCCTTCGTGGTTCAATGTTTCAAGTCCGGCCAGATGCTTCGACTCCGTTTCACTCCGCTCAGCATGACAAGCGGCGGTGGGGCAAGCCGAATCAATTTATGATTTACGATTTACGATTGACTATTTTCGATTTCTTCGTGTGAATTTGTGCTTTTTCGTGGCAAAGGTCCCGTCGGTAGGCGTTCATATGTCGTAGGTCGCCAGTTGAATCCGCGTAATCTGTGAAATCTGTGTCGGTGGAATGAAAAAGACAGCGTTGAAGATTGCCGCGGCCAGTCGGCCTCGCAATGACATCTTTAGTAGCTTCCTCGACTCCGCTCTGCGGGCTTCGCTCGGAATGACGGCGTTAATCGGCGTTCATCAGCGGCCTTTGTCATTGACTATTTGCTATTGACGATTGACTATTCGTCTGTCTTTGGTCGTCCGTCCTCTGTCTTCTGTCTGTACATCCGGAAAATTGAGACCGGCGTACTGGCCGTGGTATTCCTTGGCCGCCCGGTCGTAGGCTTTGGCCGCCTCTATCTCGTCGTCAAATAAGCCAAGGCTCACTCTTGTCCCGTTGTGGTATATTCGCGCTTGCCATTTCTTCGAGTGTCTGTCCCAGCAAAGCCCTTTATATCGCGAGCGGCTGTCGCCGGAAGGCTTCTTTCGGTTGTATGTGTTCTGGGCCTTGGTTGCCGGGCGAAGATTCGCCTTGCGATTGTCCAGCCCATTACGGTTGATATGGTCAACGAACATGCCGGCGGGCACTTTGAGAATCTCGCGGTGCATGCGGAGGTGGCGCTGCTTGCCCTTTTCGGTGGGAAGCGCGCGAACCGCGTAGAACGTCGCGCACTCTTTGGCGGCGTGCCATTTGTGTCTGGACAGCCGGAAGAAATCATCCGGATCGACGATGGCGAACTTGCCCTGGGTCAGCGGTATCCGGCAGAACGGATAGCCGTACCGGAGCCGCCGATACAGAAGCACCGGCTTTACAGCCAGCCGGTCCAACCAGGGTGGGATTTCAATACTGAAAGTGATGATTCTCGCCGGCACGGATTAGTTATTGGTAACTGGTAATTAGTGATTGGTGATTGGTGAATTAGTTGTGTAGTCCACGCGGTTGGTCAGTTCTGCGGACGATGACACCGCCCATCCGAAGCCAGATGCTTCGGCTTCGCTCAGCATGACAGTTTGGCGGACACAGGACACAGAAGACAGGAGACAGGAGACAGAAGACAGAAGACAGAATTCAGGATGGCGGAGACCAGGGCATCAGGGAATCAGGGCGCAGGATATCAGGATAGCAGGACATCAGGAATGGGCTTCGCCTTTCAATCGTCAATCGAAAATCGTAAATCATAAATCATAAATCATTCGCCCCCCCACCTATGCTCCAACCTGCACGATTCATTAAAAATTCTACAAAAATGTAGGCGGCCGTTTTGCTGTAAGTCCTTGTTTGCAAAGTGATAAAAAAATTCTTGAGAATTGCGATTTTTGTTCTGCGCTACCTGCACGATTCGTTAAGAAGCGTCCACCCGGAGCAGGCACGGAAGGTTATGCCTTGAGGGCTGCGAGGATTTCATCCCCGCCGGCGTCGAGAAGCTCATGGGCGAGTTGTTCAGCCAGCGCTTCGGCGTCGCGGGCCGGGCCGGTGGTTACCCGGCTGATGAAGTCCTTGCCTTGCAGGTCGCAGATGAAGGCGCGGATTTTGATTTTGCCTGCGGTGATTTTGGCGTAGGCGCCGACGGGGGCGTGACAGCCGCACTGCATGGTGGTCAGAATCTTTCGCTCGGCCATAGCCGTCGTTCGGGCGGTCTGATCGTCGATGGAAGCGATGATCTCATTGGTCTTATCGTCATCCGCCCTGGTCTGAATACCTAACGCGCCTTGCGCGGGGGCGGGGATGAATACCGCCGGGTCGAAAACGAAGGCGACCTTATCACCCAGACCGAGCCTCTCCAGCCCGGCCCGCGCCAAGAGGACGGCGTCAAACTCGCCGGTATCGAGCTTCTTCAATCGCGTTTGAACGTTGCCTCGCAGCGGTGCCGGTTCAAGATCGCCGCGGAGGTGCCGAAGCTGGGCGGCCCGCCTCAAGCTCGACGTGCCGATCTTGGCGCCTTTCGGCAGTTGTTCGAGTGACTCCACGGGGCGAGCCGATACCAGGCAATCCTCGACGAAGTTCCTGTCGAACACCGCCGCGATGGTCAGCCCCTCGCGCTGCTCGCTGGGCAAATCTTTGAGGCTGTGGACGGCGAAGTCCGCCTCGCCCGCAATCAGGGCGTCTTCGAGTTGCGAGGTGAAGAAGCCCGTGTCCTTGAGGTGCCACAGGGCCGTGCGCCTGTCGCGGTCGCCCCGGGTGGTGACTTGCTGGATCTTGATCTCAAGCTCGAGATGAATCCTTTGCAGCGCGGCGGCGACAAACTTTGTTTGCGCCATGGCCAGCGCCCCGCCCCGCGTTGCAACGGTCAGAACTTTCATTTTCATCTTTCAAAAAACGCCCCCCTCAATAAGTTGGGGGGACGAGCATCGTTGATTGCTACCCTGTGTACCCGCACACGCCCACGCGAGGCGAGTTGACGACGGGTAGGAGCATTTCTTCGCCGCACTCGTGCTCGGCGGCGCACGTATTGCAAAGCCATCCTGCGTCCGAGCAAGCACATTCGCTGCATACCTGTGCGGCAGGCTTGCCACAGGAGACGCAGGGAATCTCAGGCGGCTCGTTCCTGGCCAGGATTTGGACGGCCTTGCCCTTGATCGGCCTGTGTTCCTGAGAGATCACCTTCAGCACCAAGTGTGTCGTAGAACCGAAGTCGTACTCATGGTAGAACTTCATGCCGGGACTGAGCACTTCACTCAGCCGGGCTTCCATCGTTTCGTCGTCAAAATCTTCTATTTCTGCTACCGAGTACCTCCTGTCCCCAATGCTGAACATGCTCAGGTGGCCGCAACATTCCAGCCAGGTGTCTCTCAAGAAACGGTCCAGCACCGCAAGGCGGGCTTCCGCGGCCAACTCGATATGCATCCAATACTCGGGCGAATAGCGCCCCTCGACAAGTAGATGAAAAACGTCCTTTTTCCGTGAGCCTTTGGCACTCGACGGCCGTTCGGAACCTTCTTTTTGTCTGCACGCTTTGAGGTGTCTGGTCATCTCGGACTTGTCGAATGTGCCGCCGCACAGATGGCACTTGCCTGTTGACGCTTGCCTCGACATTCTCGGGACCTCCATTAGTTCTTCCGGCACGCCGAACGCGGATCGGCCCGGAAGGATCATTCGGTTCATTCCTTGTACGCTTTGCCCATTGTATGGGCGATTGCGGGGAATATCAACTCCAAAGCGGCGCGGCCTCGAACCGCCGGGCGAGGCGAGGCGTATAGAATCTTCTTGTAATTCGTGCATTTTCGGGCATAATCAGCCCTTCTGAATTTGCCGATGGGTATTATAGGAAATTCGATGAATAAGCTCAGACGTGCTATCCTGTGGGCCGCCCTGGCGGTGATTATCACGTTGACGGTGCTGTCAATTTACGGCGCCTTCATGGGAGCCGAGCGCGCGCAGGAATTCTTCAACCGCGTTCCACTGGCGGTTTATTGGGTGTCTTTCGCGGTGTTGCTGGCTGTGGCGATTGCGGTGTTTCGCCGGCTCGTTCGCGTGCCCGGCCTGCTGCTGATGCACGCCGGCTGCGTTTTGATTCTGGCCGGCGGGATGTGGGGCTCGAAGATAGGAAACGATTTGCAGAAAAGGCTCTTGGGAATCGAGAAGATCCGAGAGGGCCGGATGATCATCTATGAGGGCACCAGCGAGAACCGGGTCGTCATGGACGATGCCGGCCGCGAATTCAAGACGCTGCCCTTCGCGCTACGGCTCAAGGACTTCCGCATCGAATACTATCAGCCGAGTGACCTGTATATCGAAACGCGCGACGGCCGGCGATGGAACGTGCCGGTCGAGATCGGCAGACAATTCGCGTTGGGCGAAGGCCTCGGAATGGCAAAGGTCGTTCGCACGTTCGAGAATTTCAAGATGAGCAAGCAGGACGGCAAGAACGTCTTCCTCGACGACCCGAATGCGGGCTCGAACCCGGCGCTCGAAGTGCAGGTCACGCAACCCAATGGGCAGGTGACAACCAGGTACGTCTTCGAGAAATTTCCCGGGCACGGCCAGGACACATTCCTGATGAATTACCACCGTGTGATCAGCGATTATATCAGCGAGATCGAGCTGGTCGAGAATGACAGGGTCGTTGCCGCCAAGGACGTCGAGGTCAACTACCCGCTGCATTTCGGCGGCTATCATTTCTATCAGTCTTCATACGACGACAAGGCAGGGCAATATACGGTCCTTTCGGTCCATTCGGACACGGGATTGTATGTGGTCTATGCCGGCTACTGGCTGCTCTGCCTCGGCGCGACTTGGCACTTCTGGCTCAGGCACATGTTGACAAGGATAAAATCAAGAATCGAGAATCGAAAACTGCCGATAGCCGATTGGAACCGCAGATGAACGCAGATGAACGCAGCAGTTTAGCCACGAAGGCACAAAGACACGAAGTAAAATATATCACCACCTTGGTGCCTTCGTGTCTTGGTGGCAAAAGGAAAACCGAAAATCGAAAATCGAAAATGACTTCATGGCAATCAAATACACACTTCAGGGCCTGCTGGTTTATCTGACCATCGCCGCATATCTCTCGGCGTTCGTCGCGACCGTGCTGCGCCGGGCCAAGGTGGGACAGGTTCTGTATCTGGTTGGCTTTGCGTTTGCCGTTATTGCGTATGGCTATCGCTGGTATCACGTGCGTCACGTGCCGCTTCAGAATCTTTTCGAGGTCTTTCTGTGCCTGGGCATGATTTACCCGGTTTCGCTATTCAGCCAGCGAGTGCTGCGAGTCGGAGGCTATGCCGCCGATATGCTGATCGGGGCAATCGTGCTCTTCCCGGCGGGCTTCGTGTTTCACGCCGAACCACAGCAATTGCCGCCCGCCCTGCAGAGCTGGCTCTTCACGCCTCACGTTGCGGTCTATATGTTCTCGTATATCTTCATGGCCAAGGCGGCCGTCCAGGCCACGCGGCAACTGGCCGGCGATAAACCAGAGAAAGGCGAGAACCCACTACTGGCCCCGGAACAGGCGACCTATCGGCTGATTTGCGTCGGCTTTCCGCTGCTGACGCTGGGGCTGATTCTCGGCAGCTATTGGGGCAAGCAGGCATGGGGAGACTACTGGGGCTGGGACCCGAAAGAGCTTTGGTCGCTGGTCTCGTGGCTGGTCTATGTCGCCTATTTCCACGTTCGCTACATGTTCGGCAAGCGGCACGCCCGCCTCAACAGCCTGCTGGCCATCCTGGGCATGGCCGCCATCATCATCACACTGCTCTGGGTGAACCTCTCCAGACTCTTCCCTGGCCTGCACAGCTACGCATCGTAAAATCCGCGCTTTTGCCGTTGGACCTCACCTGTCATCCCATGTGAATTGAGGGGCGATCTGCCCCGCCCCGCTCGGGCTTTCTTTGAAGACTATTCAGTTTCCGTCCTGCCTTTGCTATAATGTTCGCGCGATGATTACGGTTCCAACGGTATTGGTTCTGAGAGCGGCGGCAAGTATGCCCTGCGGTTTCCCGTCAGAAAAGCGACTAAACCGGCAACGGTCTCTCTTCTTCAGTGACCCGGAGTCTGACCTATGAAGCTATTTATGGTCTGCAATGAATGTGTGCGAAAATTTCCCGCCATACCGTTCGAGATCGTCTCCATAGGCGTTCGAAATGATGGGTTATACGAGTTTACTTGCAGCAAAGGACATAAATCAGTCACTTGCCTACAACAACAAAAGTTCGAGATTCTCTTTGAAATAGGTGCTCATGCCATACTTGATGGATACTATAGGGAGGCCGTTTCATCGTTTTCGGCATCGCTCGAAAGATTCTATGAATTCTATGTCAAAGTGATTTGTCTAAGTCGTGGTATTGCGGACGATGCGATTGAAGAGAGTTGGAAAAAAGTCTTTGAGCAATCTGAGCGACAATTGGGTGCATTCATATGTCTGCACCTGATCGAAACAGGACATCCACCTACAATACTCAGCGACAGCTCGCGCGGATTTCGGAACAAGGTAATTCACAAAGGTCTGATTCCTGAAAGACAAGAGGCTGTTGAATATGGACAAGAGGTGTTAGACCTTATAGTACCTGTGTTAGCCAACCTAAAAACCAATCATAATAGAGAAATACAAGAGATGGTGACTAAGGGCGAGCAAAACAATAAGTTACCGGTTTTAGTATAGTTTTCAGCTTGGTTTGGACGATTTAGAGTTCATGCCAAGTGCAAATGTTATTGAATGGATCCGTGAGAAATACCTCGCAGTCATTAC
>Ga0214473_10002242_pt1 | contig 23930 bp, 18 predicted proteins | sample RVTome_7_FD_203509 | JGI IMG/M metagenome (GOLD analysis project Ga0214473, IMG submission 203509) | Soil microbial communities from uranium-contaminated site in the Upper Colorado River Basin, Wyoming, United States - RVT98D197 | ecosystem: Environmental > Terrestrial > Soil > Contaminated >... | reverse complement strand
GCAGGTTGCTAACCTGCCCTTGGCAGCGAGCGGCGGGCATCCGCCTCAGGGCAGGTTAGCAACCCGCCCCACTTAGCTACTCTCCACCCAGCTGCGCCAGGCATTTCTCGACCACTTGCCGGATCTCGGGATTCTTGTCCCAGCGCAAGTGGCGGATCAGGCGGTAGGCCTTGCGCGCGTCGGGACTGTTCTTCACGTCGCGGCCGGCGGCCAACAGCGCCATCTGTGTGTAAAGCAGAATCGCTTGCCGGCGGATCAGCAGGTTTTCTTTCTTGTCCGCCATGATCCGCTCGCATTCCTTGTATGTGTTCTCGCCCATCTGGCGGAGCCGTTCGTAAGCCATATAGCCGTCGAGGGTCCAACGGTTATCCTCGGGGTAAACAACCGCATCCAGCAGGTCGCGCACGGTTTGCGGTTCGCGCGGGGCGGGGCGGGCGGGCTGCCGAAGTCGCCATGCCAGAACGTTCTGCCGCACGGGACGAAACCGTCCCCGGCTCTTCTTCCACCAAGCCTTCCATTGATCGGCCGCCTCCTTGCGGCGGGCAATCGGATCGTCGGCCGAGGGGCCGTAGCCCAGTCCGGTGATGTAGTTCAAGGATTGGCCTGCCGCGACCGCGATTTCGCGGTCCCCGCTTCGTGTTTGCTCGACCAGGTAGCCGATTCCCGCGTCCGAGTCCTGCGTGGCCAGGGCGAGCGCCACCGCCGCCTTAAGCCCGGGATCCTGCAGCTCGTTGAAAATCCGGATCAGCTCGCCCGCGTGATCGCCGCCGATCAGCCCCAGCGCCACGATGGCATTCAAGCGGAGCATCCGAAGCAACTCGTCCCTGAGCCGCAGCTGCTCGCCCGCCCGTGCCTGATCCATATCCAGCAGAATCAGCATTCGAACGCCGGGCGTCGGTGTGCCGCAAGCCAGCGTGACAAGCGCCGGAACGGCTTGCCGCACCTGCCGGCGCGACAGCTCGATCATCGCGTCGATCGCCAGGCGCGTCTTCAGAACGGGCGTCGTCGGCAAGCCGTTCAACTTGACACCAGTCGAGAAGCCGTTCTCAAGGAACGTCGTCAACCCTTCAGGCTTAACATCCACCCGGTGCGACCGCAATCTCTCGATTCGCGCGGGATCGATCGGGATGGGCAGCGGCGCAACCGTCTCCAGCGCTGGCGCGGCCGCTACGGCGCGCAACGCGGTCAGAATGAGAACGCCGGCGATCAGGCGCGATACGCCGGCGCGTTGGTTCCCTTTTCCAATGCACGTAGTTCCCACTTTAGTGGGCTTGGACGCACAATCCAAATCACCCACTAAAGTGGGAACTACGTACTTATCAGCTCGGCGCTGTGTGTGATTATCGGACACGCTTCTAATACATCAATGCGGCATATTGAAGATCCCCCGAACCCCCACGCGCGGGATCGGAGGCCCAGACACAGTGGACCACCCCGCCGGCCGTCACGACCAGACAGGGCCGCCCCATCGCCCCGTCCGTCGGCGATGCGCAGACCAGCACAGGTCCAGCAACAGTCGTGCCACTAACCCGCCCGGCCATGATTTGACATCCCTCCGGCGTTCGATTCACCCAGACGACAGCGACCGTCTTGTCATCGACCGCGATAGCCGACGGGAACTCGGCGTCGGCCGTTTGACCGGCGCCCAGAACGATTCCCTCGCCCAAGCTCGCCGGGTCCTGAAAGCCGACCAGCGTCCGGGCGCGGTTACCAACGAGGTCGGTCCAAACCCCGCCAAGCATGCCCGACGGCGCCTGGAAAACCCGCGGCATCAGGTTGGCATTGAGGCGATCGAATTCCAGCGGCGCCACGGTTTGCAGGCCCTGGCCCGACTCATTGGGCACGGCCGCCTGCAGCCGGAACCCCGTGGCCGTCTCCTCGTACCAGACCAAGGGGTACGGCGAATCGACCCGGCTGGATGCATCGTTCAGCGCAGAGTTCGAGTCCAAAAACAATTGAGGGTAGAGATTTTGCGTGTTGCTGCGGTCACCCGTCACGGCGACCGGGGCCGCAAAAGTCGTCCCGTCATCCGAGAGGGCCAGGTAAATGTTGGACTGCGAGGCCCAGCCCGCCTGCCAAGCCACCCAGATCCGGCCCGTCCGGCCGACGGCCACCTGCGGGAAAAGGCAATCCAGATCCGGCGTCTGGCTCAGGGCGCCCTGGTCGTGCCAAAGACCGTCGGGCGTCTGCGTGGCACAGCGAACGGCATAGGCCCGGCCGATCGCCTGCGCCCAGACGAGATGCAACGTCCCGGACGTATCGTAGGCCAGGAACGGATCGCGGCAATCGCCGGGCCCCGCCAGGCTGACGGTCAGCGGCTGCGACCAGCCGCTCCCGAACGTCACGTCCGTGATTTCCAAGTGGCGCTGGTCGGCCGGTCCGGCCTCGGCAACCACCGTGAGCGATCCCCTGCGCGAGACCGCCACGCTGGGATTTCGGTAAGGCCCGACCGCCCGCCCCACGGTCATCCGCGAGACCATCACGATCGGCGGCCGGACGTCGGGCGACTGTGCCCATGCGACGCCCCCGCAGGCCGGAAGCGTCACGACCAGGACACACAGGAGCGCGGTGGCGGTTGTTCCGATTCGCGACATGTCGATCACGCGGATTCTCGAATTACGCCGGGCGCCAGTTGCAACCCGACCCTTCGATTTTGAGCGTTACTCCTTCCTCAGGCAAGGGTCAAGGAGATTGTCTCGGCAGGAGCCATTTGCGAAATCAGGGTAGCACGGGCGTCTCGCCCGTGAAAGTCCATGTTCCTGGTCGACTCAGCGCCATTGCCACGGGCGAGACGCCCGTGCTACTCTTGAGAATGGGCTTTTCGCAAATGGCTCGCAGGAAAAATGGGCAGTGAACTTGTTTTGTTGTATGGCTTTTGTTTTTGCAGTCTTTGTAGCCACCGGCCGTAAGGCGGTGGATTTGTCTTATTGTCTTTTTGGCAGTTTTCGTAACCGTGGCGGCAAGACCCACAAAAGTGCAAGAAGGAAAGGCAACAAAGCAAGATCCACCGCCTCACGGACGGTGGCTACAAAAACTGCAAGAATGAAGGCAACGAAGCAAGTCCACCGCCGAAAAACGTTGACAATTCTGGCGATATGCACCACATCTAGAAAAGAGCACCGAGTGGCATGCTTCGTGCTCGTTCGTTTAACGGCAACTGTGCCCCGACGGCCAGGGCGGGCGCAGGGAAAGGTCTTACCGCAATGAGTGCTTCCCGCAGAATCACGGCTGTAGCAATCCTCGTCACAACCGCTTGTGTCCTGCTTGCGGCCCTCGCCACCCGGCAGGCGTCGGCCGATATCGTCGTCCTCACCGACGGCACGCGCAGAGAAGGCCTGGTCACGACCTCGCCTCTTCAGCCCGACGTCGTCGTCTTCAGCGATCATGTCAGCCATTCGCTGGCGATCCCGCGGCGCCGCATCCGGGAGATCATCCCCCAGCCGGAGTGGCAGACCCGCCTGCAGATGGCGCAGGCCCTGGCGAGCGAAGGCAAGTACGAGCGCGCGCTCGAGCAGATCCAGCGCGCCGAGCAGATCCAGCCCGGCAGCGCCGAGGTCCAGGAGGAAGCGCAGGCCATCCGCCAGGCCATGCAGGCGCACGAAACCCGGCGCTCGGAGTTCGAGGTCCAGGAGGCGCAGAAGGTTCTCGAGCGGATCCGCGAGCTGATCAAGAGCCGCGACTTCGAGAAGGTCCCGCCCCTCCTGACGCAATTCGAAAGCGAGCAGGTGCCCGAGGATGTCCGGCGCGAGGCCGCCAAGCTGCAATTCGAGTACTACAGCGCCCTGGGCGAATGGCGGGCCGACCGCACCGACACGTTCGGCGCGATCGAGGCCTACGAGCAGGCGCTGGCCATCAATCCCGAAGCGCGCGACGTGTACGCCCGGCTCATGGGCCTCTACGAATCGGTCATCAAGCCCGGCGCCGACGCCGACCGCGCCGGCAAGCTCCAGGAGTTCCTCGAAGCCCGCGTGCAGGAAAACCCCAACGATCTGGACGCCCGGCTGCGCCTGGCCAATCTCCTCTATCTCCGGCACGACTGGAACCGCGCGCTGGAGAATTATCTGACCGTCCACGAGCAGCTCGGTCAGCCGGGCGGCGCCGACGTGCGCACCACCGCCGCCGGTACGACGCGCACCGAGCCGGCTCTCCCGCGCATCGAAACACGCGTGCGCCAGCTCATGGAATGGCGCCACCAGGAGTTCGCCCGCCAGAACGATCCGGAGCGGGCGATCGAGGCCTTCAAGGAATACCAGACGATGTTCCCCGACATCGACCCCGAGCCGCTCTACCGGTACGAGGTGCAGGAAAAGGCCCGCGGTCTCGGCCCGAAGGACACCAAGGGGCGCCTGGATCTGATCCAGTACGCCGAGCGCTACGGCCTGGAGGATTTCGCGCGCCGCGAACTCAACACGCTGCTACAGATCGATCCGAAGAACAAGGAAGGGCTGGCGATCGTGAACCGCTGGGCGCAGGAAGACCTGCGCGAGATCCAGACCGCCTTCCAGTCGGGCCTCTACGCGCAGGTCCCCATTCTGGCCGGTCAGTTCCAGACGCGCTTCCCCGCCGAGCGCTACCCCGGCGTGCAGCCCCTGTTCGAACAGGCCGAAGACTTCGTCGAGCGCGCCCGCACCGAGCTGGGCCGGCAGAAAGCCGGCCAGGGGCAGCGGGCCGTCGAACTCGTGCAGTCGGCCGACGAGAATTTCCAGATGGGCATGAACGCCCTGTATTCGTACCGTGAGGGTGGCAGCCGCGGTTACGACGCGGGCTACTCGGGGCCGGGCACCTGGACCTCGCAGCGCTACGTGGGCAGCTACAAGTCCGATGCCATCATGTACTTCCAGCGCGCCATCCGTTACTACCGCGAGGCCATGGCGCTCGACCCCACGCTGGCCGATCCGGCCCGCGGCGACGTGCGCCGGAAAATGAGCGATTCGCAGCGCTATCTTTCGCTGCTGACCTCGCAGCGGATCACCCGCATGCCTCCGGGCCCGCGCTCGTCGCGGCGCTTCCAGTCGCGCTACGAGCAAACCTACCCTGGACCGGGCTACCTCACGCCTTACGGCAACGTGAATCCCAACCCCCGCTACCCCTACGGCTACGGCGGCTATCCGTCCGTGACGCCGATCTATCCCTACGGCGGCTATCCGGGCTATCCGACGAATCCCTACGGCGGCTATCCGGGCTATCCGGCGAATCCCTACGGGGGCTATCCGGGCTATCCGTCTGGAAGCCCGTACGGCTATCCGTATGGTAATCCGTATGGCTACCCTTACGCGTACCCCTCGCCCTATGGCGGCGGTCCGACCCAACCGACGACGCGGCCGTAGTTGAGAGGTGGGAGGCAGGAGGCAGGAGAAAGCGTAAGAAACAACGGGCACGAGCCTTTGGGGTTCGTGTTTAGCGTCAATCCTGTTCACTTAAGCATCGTGGCACGGGCGTCTCGCCCGTGAACCATGGGCAAGATGCCCATGCCACTATCCGCGGACACCTTAAGTGAACAGTATTTTGTTTAGCGTGGGCTTTGTCAGTCCCGTAGGGATGGGAGAGAATAGCCCAGCCTTTCAAGGCTGGGACGCGCCGGTCGCCCCTGCGATCGAGTCCTGCAGGGACGGCAGAAGCGCCGCCAGGCACGTCTGCGATCCGACGCGTTTCTGTCGTCCCTACAGGACTTGACCAAGAGCCGTTCGTTGGGTTCCCCGCCTTGGAAGGCTGTACCTGTGTAGCCAAACCAGCGCTATGGTGTGCGGCAGCGTGGCTGCCGCCTTCGGGCGGGAAGCGTCGCTTCCCGCCGCTCGGGCCGCGGCGCCGCGGCCCGAACCAAGGCGCAAGCAGCGCTTGCGCACTCCAAAACGCCGGTATGCGAAACAGATACGAAAGGGTGAGCTGAAACATCCCTCCGGGATGAAGACGGCACGCTAAACACGTACGGAAGGCTGGGCTATTTTCTTTCATCCCTTCGGGATTCAGAAGCAGGGGCACCCTAAACGGATACACTTTTGGGTTCGTGCCCGAAATCATTTGGAGGAGAGGGAGTCTAGACTTCAGTCTCGCTCAAGATCGCTCAAGGCCGAGCTAGCCGCTCATCTGCTCGATCAGGGCATCGTCGATGTCGAAGTTGGCCGCCACCGACTGGACATCGTCCTGGTCCTCGAGCACTTCCATGAGCCTGAGCATGCGCTCGGCCTCTCTGCCTTCGAGGCGCTTATAGGTGTTGGGGACCAGGCGCGCCTCGGCCGACTCGATCTCGAAGCCGGCCGCCGCCAGCGCCTCGCGCACGCTCTCGACGTCGTTGGGCGCCGTCGCCACGGTGAACGTTCCGTTGTCGTTCTGGACGTCCTCGGCGCCGGCCTCCAGGGCCGCTTCCATGATCTTGTCCTCGGCCGAGGCCTCCGCCGTGATGACGATCTGGCCCCTCTTTTCGAACATCCACGTCACGCAGCCGACCTCGCCGAGGCTGCCGCCATGCTTGGCCAGCAAGTGGCGGATCTCGCCGGCCGTGCGGTTCTTGTTGTCGGTCATCGTGTGAATGCACAACGCCACGCCGCCGGGTCCGTAGCCCTCGTAAGTGACTTCCTCGTAGGAGATGCCTTCCATTTCGCCGGTGCCGCGCTTGATGGCGCCCTCGATGTTTTTGGCGGGCATATTGGCCGCGCGGGCGGCCGCGACGGCGGTCCGCAGGCGGGCGTTGCTCTCGGGATTGCCTCCGCCGTTGCGGGCGGCTACGGTCAGCTCGCGGATCAGGCGAGTGAAGACCTTGCCGCGCTTGGCATCAATGGCCGCCTTCTTGTGTTTGATCGAATGCCATTTGGAGTGACCCGACATGTCTTCTCGCCTCCACGTTCCTCATGCAGGGGGCAACCGCGGCGTCCGCGACGGCGCGCCCCGCGCGGAGAAGCCTTTGTTTAGGAGATTCGGCCCGCCTTCGGTTCTTCCAAGCTAACGAACAATGAGTATTGATGGGAAGAGCGACGCTGTCAATTGCAAAGAGCGATAGTAGACCTCACGCTCCGCGTGAGGCGCATCACGCGGAGCGTGATGACTACTATAAAACCGGCGCGGCGACAGACGCGGCCGCGGGCAGGGTGAACGAGAAGGTGGCCCCCTCGCCGGGCTTGGCCTCCGCCCAGACGGCGCCGCCGTGGCGCTCGACGATGCGCTGGACGATCGCCAGGCCCAGGCCCGTGCCCTCGAATTCGTCCGCGCAATGCAGGCGCTGAAACACGCCGAACAGCTTGTCGGCGTACTGCATGTCGAACCCCACGCCGTTGTCGCGGACGTGAAACACGCCCCCGCCGTTGTCCAGTTCGCCCGTCACGACAATCCGGGGCTGTTCCCGGTGGCGGCTGAACTTCATGGCGTTGCCCATGAGGTTGACGAGGATCTGGCGAACCATGCGCGCGTCGCCCTGGACTTCGGGCAAGGCGCCGACCTCGACCTCGACGGAGCCATTGCCCGGCAGGGCGCGCAGCTCCTCGGCGACGTCCAGCGCCAGGTCGGCCATGTCGATGCGGTCCTGGCGGACGGCCTGTCGGCCGATCCGCGAGATGGCCAGCAGGCCTTCGGTCAAGGCGTGCAGCTTGCGGACGGTCTCGCGGATGATGAGAACGAACCGGCGGCCGTTCTCGTCCAGTTGTCCGGCGCAATCTTCCAGGAGCAGATGCGAGTAGCCGTCGAGCACGCTGAGCGGCGACTTCAGGTCGTGCGAGACGGAGTAGTTGAACGTTTCCAGTTCGCGGTTGGCGCGCTGCAGATCGGCGACGGTGCGCTGAAGGTCGCGATTCAGCTGCAGGATGTGCTCCTGCGCCCCGAGCAATTCCTCGTTCTGCTGGGCCAGTTCTTCGGCCGAGACCTGGAGTTCCTCATGAGCCTGGGCCAACGCCTGCTCGGCGCGCCGGCGCTCTTGGACCTCCCGGCCCAGGGAGTCGCGGGAAACCGTGGTCTCCTGCAGCTGGGCGGTCATGCGATCGAAGGCGCGGGCCAGTTCGCCCAGTTCGTCGCGCGCGGCCAGGGCGATGCGGTGGTCCAGCTGGCCGGCGCCGATCAACTCGGCGCCCCGGCGCAACGTCCGCAGCGACGAGGCGATGTTGCGCGCCATGCGGATCAGGACCACGGTCAGGGGGAAGGTGACGACGACGATCAGGAAGAGAATCAGCGCGCTGACCCGTCGCTGGGCCGCGGTGATTTCCTCGTCGATCAGGCTCTCCAGGCGCAGGGCTTCGGACAGCACCGCGCGTGAGCGCGTCAGGATCTGGCCCGCCAGGCGCTCCTCGGCTTCCCCGGCCAACGCGTTCCCGCCCGTCGAATCACCGCGGCGCTCATGATTGGCGACCAGACGGAGGAACGAGTCCTTCATCAGGCGGCTGTTCTGGCCGATGCCGTTCAGCAATTCCTGCTGGCGCCGGTCGCGGAACCGGGTCGCCGCGACCAGCCGCGCGATGGCCTCGTGCTGCTGCACGAATTGCAGCCGGGGCCGCTCCTCGTGGTAGAGCAGGTAGGCGCCGGCCAGGCTGTTGAGCTCGTTCGTGCCGTCGATGATTTGCCGGGCGGTCAGGCTTTTGGCGCGGGCTTCCTCGACCACGCGGGACGACGCGAAGAGCGCGCAGCCGCTGATCAACGCCATGAGCACCGGCGCCCAGGCGGCCAGATTCAATTTGGTCGCGATTCGCATACTGCTCCTACCTGCCGGCGATCCGGACCGCGCCCGGCTGCACTGCTTTCAGCCCCTCGACATGGATGCAATGCAGGAAATTGGGCGGCATCCGGTCACGGCCGGCCTCTCGCTTGATCATCCACCGGGCCTGGTCTTCCAGATTCAGGATCAGGCTCTGGTCCAGCACCGCGGCGAAATGATAGTCCGTCCACTCCCTTTCAAAGAGAGGACTGTCCGTGCCGATATTCTTCGCGCTGATCGCGCGCGTTTCGGCGGAATGTTCGTTAATGAACAGATTGGCCCGGAGGACGGCGCGCAGGAACTTCCGGAGGCGGCCGGGATGGGCCTGGACAAACGCCTGGGTCGCGACGAGATTCCACGTCATGGTATAGATGCTGGGGTCATAGAGAACGACCGCCCGGCTGCCGAGCTGGTCCCGGAGGACGATCGTCTGCGGCGCCCAGGTGCTGACGGCGTCCACCGCGCCGCTGAGCAGGGCGTCCACGAGGGCCTCGGGCGCCAGATGGACGATCCGGACCTCCTGCGGATCGATCTGGGAAACCGTCAGGTAGATATGGAGGTAGAACTCGGCGGTGGTGCCGGCAACCAGGCCGACGGCCTTGCCCCGCAGGTCGTCGGGCGCGGCAATGCCCCGGTCTTTTCGGGCGATGATCAGAATGGCCCGATCGATTTCGCAAATGGTCGCGACGACGGCCAGCGACCGGCCATCGACCATGGCGCGGGCGATGGGCGTGTCGCCGGCGACGGCCAGGTCGGCCTCGCCCGCGAGCACGTCGTGCAGGCCCAAATGCCCCGACGCGTTGGGGCGCAGCGTCACCTGAAGCCCCTCGTCCCTGAAATAGCCCTTTTCCTGGGCGATGTAGACCGGGGCGGAAGCGGGCCAGGGCGTCACGGCCAGGCTGACGGCTTCGGCTCGGTTCGGCGCGTCGAGATCCTTCTTCCCGGCGCAACCGAAGGCGCCGGCCAGGGCAAGGGCGGCGGCAACGACCACAACTCTTGCGATTGGCTTGCGGATCCCGCCAGCTGCTCCCACGGACGATCCTTTCGAGGCGCTGGGAATCAACGGTTCGGAACGTAGCAATCCATTTACCGGGTGAGATCAGTTGCCGGGAGGGTACTCGGAAGGCCATGGTCGTGTCAAGCAAAGCAGTGGGAGACCGCAGAAGTGGGGCAGGTTGGCAACCTGCCCGTAGTAGCAGAGGCTGTCAGCCTGTGAGGTTTTCTGAAGTGGGGCAGGTTGGCAACCTGCCCTTCCGCCTCATTACTTCGGCGGCTACAAAGACTGGCTGACAGCCTATCCTACTACGGCGGCTACAAAGGCCTGGGCAGGTTGGCAACCTGCCCCACTTCAGCGCCGGCCGATCATCTGCTTCTCCGGGTCCTGTTTCCAGGCGATGTAGGAATACACGACCAGGAACAGGACCGCCCCGATCACGCCCGACATAAGGATCACGAAGGCAACGGGCGCGTCGGCCAACAGCCCGACAAGAACGATCAGCAGGCCCAGCGCGAGAAACACCCATCCGCCGAGGCGGTGCGTTTTGTTCCACGCGCGCTCGCTCGAAAGCGTCCAGGGCGTTCGGATGCCGACGAAGAAATTGCTCCGGATCTTGCCCATGTAATTGCCCAGGACAACGAACAGCAGCCCCAGCAGGACCGGCGCCACCCGCCCCGGATTAACGGGCTGACCCAGCGCATTCAGGACCAGCGCTCCGTAGATGGCGGCCAGCAGCGCCAGGACGCCGATCCAGATCGCCGCGTAGGCTTTCCAGGACCGCTGGAGGTTCAGCCGGCGCGGCTCGAGAAGGGGGATGACGATGAGCAACGCCTGGATGCCCAGCGCGATCAGCGGCATGAGGAGCAGGGCCTCGAATTTGCCCGAGTAGCGGTCGACCTCGCCGTGGATGTTCCAGTGGACCGGCAGCGGCTTGCCCGTCGGCACTTGGAGCCACGCCCACGCGCAGACGGCGAACGTGAGCAGGATGATGGCCGTCGTGATCGCGATAACGGGCCCCCAGGTCGGTTTTGTTTCCGCAATGAGGTTGCCTGGTTCCATCGGCGTGATTTCCTTGTCATTGGCGAGGTGCTTTTGCGGATCGTTTTTCCAAACGACGTACGAATAGGCGGCGAGGAAAATGGTCGTGGCGAACGTCCCGGAGACGAGGATGACGAGCCAGGCGATCTCGCCCACGAAGTAGCCGGCCACGGCAAACAGCAGGCCGAGAAGGACAAACAGCCAGCCGCCGAGGCGGTGCGTCTTGTTCCACGCGCGTTCGCTCGAAAGCGTCCAGGGCGTTTTGATGCCCACGAAGAAATTGCTCCGGATCTTGCCCATGTAGTTGCCCAGGAGAATGAACAGGGCGCCCATCAGGATCGGCGTGATCTGCCAGATGTCGACGGGATGGCCCAGGGCGTTGATCACGGTGAGGGCGTGGAGGATGACCAGCAGGGCGAGAAGGCCCAGCCAGATGGTGACGTAGGCTTTGCGCGAACGCCGGAGGTTTAGCCCGCGCGGCTCGATTCGCGGCAGGAGCAGGAATAAGAGGTGGATCGGCAGCATGACAATCGGCATCAGCAGAAAGACGGCGAATTTACCGGACGTGCGCACGACCTCGCCGCCATCGTTCCATTCCACGGGGACCGGCGCGCCGGCGGGGGTCTGCACCCAGGCCCAGGCGCTCAGGGCGGTGACGAGCAGGATCATGCCGCTCCCAATCCAAAAGGGGCGTCGCCAAGCGGTTTCAGGACGGTGGTGAGGTTCGATCTGCATGTCCGTGGCTTCTTATGATTGGGATCGGTCCGGCTTGGAATCGCCGAGGTGGAACGTGTTCATCAGGAGGAGGAGAGCCTCCTCGAGAACGGAGACCTTGAGGCTGTAGGTGATGGTCGTGTTGACCTTCTGGCCCTCGATGAGGTCGGCTTCCTTGAGAACGGCGAAATGGCGCGAGAGGGTGGGTTTGGCCAGGGGGAAATGCTCGGCGATCTCGCCGGCGGTCATGTCGCGTTCGCGCAGGAGGGCCAGGATGCGGCGGCGGGTGGGATCGGCCAGGGCGCGGTAGATCTTGTTCATGACGAGGAGCGCCTTCTTTCGTTCTTAAGCTAAGCAACGAAACGAGGATACGCATGAACCCGGCACGCCTGTCAAGAGGAACATTTTTGCTATTTAGCTAAATATGAGGAGCTCCTGAAAGTTGCATCCGTCATCATCGTAGTCATCACGCTCCGCGTGATGCATCACGCGGAGCGTGATGACTACGATATGCGACTTTTTTCGCCGGCCGGCTGCGGCCTTGCATTCCAGAATTCCCGCCCGTACCCTGCAGCCGGCTCGACTTCCCGCGCACGAAAGGAGTTCCACGAAGGTGTTCCTTTCCTCCGGCGCCCGAAATGTCGCGTTCGTCATCCTGTCGATCCCGGCGGGCTGGATGGCTGCCTGCGCGACACGCGCGATATTTTGCGCCTTGCAAAGCCGCCCGGCGGCGCGGAACAATCGGAACCGGACAAGACGGGACAGGCGGACGGTCTGTCGGAGTTCGAAATCCGGGTGCGCGCGGAGCGGCTGGAGGCCGAGCGAGCGCTGGCCGAAGCCGGTCGCGCTGCGGGCGGAGGCCGTCGCGCTCATGGCACGCCTCGTCGCCGCCGGCCGCGGGGATCCGTACGGGCTCCTTGTGGACCGGCTCCCCCTGACATCCGCCCGGCAGGCCGAACTGGAGGCTTGGCGGAGCGCGGTGGCGGAACATCTGGCGTTGCTGATTCTGCTGGGCGAATATCCGTGAGGTGATTTTGGGCTCCGATTCCTGCTTTTGCTGATTGGTGAGAATTCGTGAGATTCGTGGATCAGCTTCTTCTTACTGGCTTGGCGTTTTCGAACTTTGTGGCTTGGTGTCGAAGAGGAGAAGTCTCGTGACTGAAGCCGTCCCGCGCGCCCGTGCTCTCGATCCGATCCCGGTGGAGGTCGAAGGCCAGCAGCTGATCGTGCTGCGCGACCCGGTCGGGTTCGCCGAGCAGGTCGTCGTGATGCCGCCCGTCTACTTCATCCTGGCGCACTGCGACGGCCAGCGGACGCTGGCGGACATCAAGCTGGCGTTCGTGCGCCAGTATGGGGTGATCCTGCCGGCGCCGGACGCCCGGCGGATCCTTGAGGACCTCGACGCGCATCACTTGCTGGAGAGCGAGCGGTTCGAGCAGCACCGCGGGCAGGTGATCGAGGCGTACCGGCGCGAGCGGGTCCGCGCGGCGGCCCACCAGGGCGGGGCCTATCCGGCCGACCCCGAGGCGCTGCGGACCGAGCTGGATTCGTACTACACGGGCGCCGAGGGACCGGGCGTGTGCCCGGCGGAGATCACGCCGGCCGCCGGCGACCGGCGCGTGCGCGGGCTGATCGCCCCGCACATCTCGATCAAGCAGGGCGGGCCGTGCTTCGCGTGGGCCTACCGGCGGCTGTGCCAGTCGCCGGCGGCGACGACGTTCGTCATCCTCGGCACGGGCCACGCGGGGATCGCCGGCGGCTACGCGGCCACGCGCAAGACGTTCGAGACGCCGCTGGGCGCGGTCGAGGTCGACACGGATTTCCTCGACGCGCTCGAGCGGCACTCCGGGGCCGACTTGACGGTCGAGGAGATCCATCACCGCAGCGAGCACGTCATCGAGTTCCAGCTGGTGTTTCTGCAGCATGCGCTGGCGGGGCGCGCGCCGTTCCGGATCGTGCCGATCCTCTGCTCGTTCGGACCCGAGGGGCTGGCCGACGGCGTGGCGAACGTCGATCACGTCGGCGAGACGGTGGGGCGGTTCTGCGCGGCGCTGCGGCGGACGATCGGCGAGGCCGACCGGCCCGTGTGCGTGATTTCGAGCGCTGACCTGGCGCACGTGGGCTTCCGCTACGGCGACCGCGTGACGCTGGGCGCGCCGGAGCTGGACCACCTGCAGAGCGAGGACGCGGCGATGCTCGAACTCATCCGCGCCGGCAGCGCCGATGGCTTTTTCGAGAACCTCGCGCGCGAGAACAATCGCCGGCGCATCTGCGGCTTTCCCTGCATTTACACGATGCTGCGCGCGCTGGACCTGCGCGACGGCGAGCTGTTGCGCTACGGCCAGTCGGCCATGGATGAGCGCCATTCGACCGTGTCGTATGCCAGCATGGCCTTTTATGAATAGGACGAAGTGGGGCAGGTTGCTAACCTGCCCAGGCAGTTAGCAACCTGCCCCACTTCAAATCGCACGGAGCAACGTCGGAGAGAGCACGAATGATCATTGTCATGGCGCCGGGCAATACGGAAGAGGAGCTGCAGGCGGTCATTGCGCGCATCCAGCAGCTGGGCTATCGCGCGCACGTCATCCGCGGGGTCGAGCGAACGGTCATCGGGGCGGTCGGGCACGAGGACAAGTCGCCGCTGGCGGTCGTCGAGCAGATGTCAGGGGTCGAGGCGGCGATCCCGATCCTCAAGCCGTTCAAGCTGGCCAGCGCCGAATGGAAGCGCGAACGCACGGTCATCGACGTGGACGGCGTGACGATCGGCGGGCCGAAGATCACGCTGATCGCCGGGCCGGGCGCGATCGAGTCGGAGGAGCAGGCGCTGGAGGCGGCGCGCGGCGTGCGGGCGGCCGGCGCCGAGCTCTTCCGCGCGTGCATCTACAGCCACTACATGACGCCGTACGGCGGGACGGACTCCACGCGCGAGAAGATCGAGATCATCCGGCGCGTGCGCGCGGAGACGGGCCTGAAGATCGTCACGGAGACCTTTTCGCTCGACGACGTCGAGACGATCGCCTCGTTCGCCGATGTCGTCCAGATCGGCGCGCGCAATTGCCAGAATTTCGTCCTCCTGCGGCAGGTCGGGCGCTTGCGCAAACCGGTCCTCCTCAAGCGCGGCATGTCGACGACGATGCGCGAGTTCATCATGGCGGCCGAGTACATCCTCTCGGAGGGCAACTCCGACGTGATCCTCTGCGAGCGCGGCATCCGCGCCCATGACGAGACCGAAACGCGCTACGCGCTGGACCTCAACGTGATCCCGGTCAGCCGCCTCCAGACGCACCTGCCGATTTTCGTTGACCCCAGCCACGGGACGGGCAAGCGCCACCTGGTGGCGCCCATGGCGCGCGCGGCGGTGGCCGCCGGCGCCGACGGCCTGATGATCGAGGTGCACCCGCATCCGGATCGCGCCCTGCACGACGGCGCGCAGTCGATCCGGCCGTCCGAGCTGGCCGAGCTGATCGGGCAGTTGCGCCGCGTGGCCGCCGCCATCGACCGAACGATCTGATTTTGGATTTTTGATTTTGGATTCAGCCGCCAGAAGCGATGTATCAGACTTGAGAGGCTCCTGCAAAACTAGAAGAGCCAAGTTCATCGACGGGCAGAAGAGTGGAGCGCGTTGCCAATTTGCATAGTATTTCAGACTTTTCGCGGGTTGGCAGCCCCCGCCACTTCGAGTTTTGCAAGAGGCTCTTGAGGCCCGCCGTTGTAGCGCCGGCTGCCAGCCGGTACGCAAAGCAATTAAATTTCATCGGTAGCATAGTACACCCCAACCCAATTGAGGAGCCAAAATCGTGGCGAGAATCACGACCGGGGCTTCTTGGGGGATGCCGGCCGCGTGATCTTGGTCCTCCATTTGTGCTTGGCGGTACATGAGCGTGCGCAAGCCCTTGCGCTGTTCTTCCTACCCGCTTCAGCGGGTTTTCCCTTGCCCCGGCCTTGAGGCCGGGGATCAGGGTCGAACCTCATTCTTCTTGAGCGCGCTTCAGCGTGCTTGCCGGACGCTTTAGCACTTGGCGCGTACGGCTGAAGCCTCTTGCAAGCGCGCTAAAGCGTGCTCGCGACAAAGGGAGGCGCGCCAGTCCCCGGCCTCAAGGCCGGGGCATGGAAGAGGAACCCTCTGAAGCGGGTAGAGAAGTAGTGCTCCGACCGTTTGTTGCGGTACCTCGTTTCACACTTCAGTGCGTCTTCGGTTTGGAGTTCGCACTTCAGTGTGTTCCATGCTTTTCCTTGTGCGGGTTTTGAGAAGCGGGGGAAAGAAGATAAGGTAAAGTCATGGGACGCACTGAAGAGGCTCTTGCAAAACTCGAAGTGGCGGGGGCTGCCAACCCGCGAAAAGTCTGAAACACTATGCAAATTGGCAACGCGCTCCACTATTCTGCCCGTCGATGAACTTGGCTCTTCTGGTTTTGCAAGAGGCTCTTCAGTGTGTTCCATGCTTTTCCTTGTGCGGGTTTTGAGAAGCGGGGGAAAGAAGATAAGGTAAATTCATGGGACACACTGAAGTGTGAACTCCGAACCTGGAACTCCGAACCTGGAATTCCGAACCTTTCTTTCGTTGACCCCCCGCCCGCGCTTGTGCCCTCCTATCGCCATCTCTCCCGAGGGCCGCGATCATGCAAACAACCCTACTCGAACCGGAAGCCCCCGCTGTCGGACGGCGCGCCTGGTGGTGGAGCGCCACGGCGCTGCTGGCCTGGCTGGCGCTGGCCAAGATGCTCCTGCATTTCCTGACGACGTACAACGCGTACGGCTATTTCCGCGACGAGCTCTATTACATCGCCTGCGCGAACCACCTCGACTGGGGCTACGTCGATCATCCCCCGCTGTCGATCTGGATCCTGGCGGCCACGCGCGCGCTGCTGGGCGACTCGCTGTTCGCGATCCGCCTGCCGGCCGTGCTGGCCGGGTCGGCGACGATCTTCCTCACGGGCCTGATCGCGCGAGAGATGGGCGGCGGGCGCACGGCCCAGTGGCTGGCCGCGCTGGGTTGCTTCGTCATGGGCACTTCGCTCGCCCTGAGCACCTTCTTCTCGATGAATGCGTTCGATTTTCTCTTCTGGGCCGCGTGCATGCTGATCCTCGTGCGGCTGTTCCGGACCGACCGGCCCAAGCTCTGGCTGGCGTTGGGCGTCGTGGCCGGCGCGGCGATGATGAACAAGATCAGCATCGGTTTCTTCGCGTTCGGCGTTGTGATCGGGCTGCTGCTGACGCCCCATCGCCGGCATTTCGCGAGCCGCTGGATCTGGGCCGGCGCGGGGATCGCGTTTCTGATTTTCCTGCCGCACATCGTCTGGCAGGTCGCGAACGGCGCGCCGACGCTGGAGTTCATCCGCAACGCGCGCGAGAAGATCGCGCCCTCGACGCCGTGGGGGTACATCCTCGAGCAGATCATGGCGGGCAACCCGTTCACGGCGCCCGTGTGGCTGCTGGGGCTCACCTGGCTGCTGGCGGCCCGGGCGGCCCGGCCGTACCGCGCGCTGGGGATCGCCTACGTGGCGATCCTCGTTCTGTTCATTGTGCAGCAGGCCAAGGGCTATTATCTCGCGCCGGCCTATCCGATGCTCCTGGCGGCCGGGGCCGTGGCGATCGAGCGCTGGATGGCGCCGCGGCGGCTGGTCTGGCCGCAGTGGGCGTTGGGCGGACTGCTCGCCGCCGGCGGGGCGTTCGGGCTGCCGCTGGCCGTGCCGCTCCTGCCGCCCGAGACGTTCATCCAGTATACGGAGGCGCTCGGTTTCCGACCGACGACGGGCGAGCGGTCCGACGCCGGCGCGCTGCCGCAGTATCTGGCGGACCGGTTCGGCTGGGAGGAGATGGCGGCGGCCGTCGCGCGCGTGTATCAGTCGTTGCCGCCGGAGGACCGGGCGCGCTGCTCGCTTGGCGCCAGCAATTACGGCGAGGCGGGGGCGCTGGAGTTTTTCGGCCCGCGGTACGGCGGCCTGCCGCGCGTCCTCTGCGCCCACAACAACTATTGGCTCTGGGGCGTCGGCGACGCGCCGCATGAGGTGCTGATCATGGTTGGCGAGTCGCGCGAGCGGATGCTCGAGCTGTATGACGAGGTGACCGAGGCGGCCCGGACGAACGCGCTCTATGCCATGCCTTACGAGAACGACCAGCCGATCCTCATCTGCCGAAAACCGAAGCGGCCGCTCGGTGACAAGGACGTGTGGGCGCAGGCGAAGCACTACCAATAATGTCGGGTGACGAGTGACGGGTGAGGAGCGGCGACCGGGAAAACTCCCCTATTCTCGCGGCCTCCGCGCTCTCTGTGTCTGTGCGACGAAATCCAGAACTTCTTGACGCAGAGACGCAAGGAGCGCGGAGGAAGCGCGGAGAAAACCATAAGGGCAGGTTGGCAACCTGCCCCACTTTCCAGAATCCAAAATCGCTTTACTCGCCGGCGATGATCAGGTCCATGCGCTTGCTGACCTCGCGCAGATAGGCCTCGTCGCCGCCGCCGAGTTCGGCCGTGATCCAGCCGCTGTAGCCGATTTCGGCCAGTGCGCGCCGCACCTCGGGCCAAACGATGCTCCCCTCGCGCAGGGGCACGAACTGGTTGCCCTTGCGGTTGAAATCCTTGATGTGCACCTTGACGATCCGCCGCCCCAGCGTCCGGATCCAGTCCTCGGGATAGCCGTAGAGGACGATGTTGCCGACGTCGAAATAGGCTTTGACGGCCGGCGTTTTGAAGCCGTCGACGTAGTCGGCGAACTCCAGCGGGCTGAGGAGAAACTTGTTCCAGACGTTCTCGATCGCGATCGCCACGCCCAGTTCCTCGGCCAGCGGAATGAGCTGGGGGATGTGCTGTTTCGAGCGCGCCATCGCCTCGGCGTAGCGCGTCTTCTCGTTGACGACCGCCGGCACCAGCAGCACCGTGTCGGCGCCGAAGACCTTGGCGTTGCGCAACGAGGTCCGCATGCCCTCCAGCCCTTTCTCGATCGCCTTGGGATCGGCGCTCGACAGCGGGAACTCCCAGTGATTGGAGTTCATGACCGAGTGGATGGCGATGCCGGCCTTGTCGGCGGCGGCGCGCATGCGCTCGGCGGCGGCCGGGTCGTCGGTCGTGTAGGCCTCGATGCCCTCGAAGCCCAAGTCGCGCGCGATCGTAAAGCGGTCGGCCTCGGGGAGTTTGCCGAGCATGCCCGCGACGACGGCCTTGCGCAACTTGCCGGCCGGGGCGCCTTCGGCGGCCCGCGCCGCGCCGTGTCCTCGCGCCAGGAAGGCGCCGCCCGCGGCCAGCGAGGCGCCCAGAAATGTGCGACGGTCAATCGATCCGTTCATATGGTTCCTCCAGCGTGGTTTCAAAGTGTATGTAGTTCCCACTTTAGTGGGGCTTTTCATTTCAGCGCCCACTAAAGTGGGAACTACATACAGCATGTGAATAGAGGAAAAGCGCGCGGGCGTCGAGCGGAAAAAGCGGGGCAGGGGCTTCATCGTAGACCTCACGCTCCGCGTGAGGCGCCTCACGCGGAGCGTGAGGACTACTACGAATTCAGATGGGGGTATGGGAGTCGCCGAACCGCATTCCGTTTGACATGAGAGTAGCTCTTCCCAAAGACTCTCGACGCGTTAGTAGCGGTTTCGGTCCTTTCGGATCTTATGGGCCATATTGTTCGCTGGGCGGATGTTACCGGAGTCTCCGCGCGGTGGACGCGAATGAAATTCGAAGTCGTCGGCCCGATTACAGACATTGAGGTCATCGCGGCGGGCCCCGGCATTCGCCTTGCCTCATATCTCCGAAAGAGGTAGGGTCGTGGTCGATGGAGGAAAAGGATCGCCACAATTCGCCTCCCGAACGGCGCCCAGCGGAACGTGGAGTTGCATTGGTATGAGGCGCTTGGCGTCGGGAAGAGAGAAATAAGAATCAAGCGTTATGTGGATGAGCAATGAAACCGCCAACGAAATCTTTCGCGCTATGCGTCGACAACACTGACTACGAAGCGTCTTTGATCCTTGGCAAAGTCTATTGGATTCTTCCGGACGCGATAGCCGCCAAGGATGACTTGGTGCGCATCGTTGATGAGAGTGGCGAGGACTACCTCTACCACAGGAGTCATTTTGTCTTTGTCGACTTTCCTAAAGCGGTGAAGAAGCGAATCCTTGCGATGGAGAGCGCCGGCTGACGACCGCATGCAGCCGCCGGCCGCTTTCGGCACGAGCGCAGGATGATACCCACGCCGACAGCCACTGCCCGCGGCGGACCACCCAAGCCCGCGCGATGAGCTCCGGAAATCCTGAGTCTCACGACTGCGGGCTACAAAACCAAAAAACCAGAAAACCAACAAACTACTCGTAGCTGGTCCAGCGAGGGACGGCCGTCACGTTGGGTCCGACGTAGATGCGCTGCGGCGACCACTGGATGTTGTTATCCTCGCGGAACTCGGCCAGCTCGTTGTTGGCATCCACGACCACGCCGAGGAAATACCTGCCCGGCGGCACGCCCGTGAGCACGACGAAGCGATGATCGGCCAGGCGGATCACGTCGCGCGCGGTCACGCCGGGCTCGATGCGCAGGCGCGGGGTCAGGCGCTGCCGCGGCAACGAAAAGTCGGCCCGGCGCGAGATCAGCACGTCCACCCACACGCCCGCCGAGGTCGTCGTCGGGGCCTGGTTGGCGATCGTGCCCGTGAGGAACAGCTCGTCGCCCGCGACGACGCGCTGGGGCGCAAAATCGAAATCCAGCAGCGCCAGGTCGGGCGACCAGTGGTGCTGGAGAATATAGAGTCCCGCCTCGCCGGCGGCCAGGAAGGCCGTGCTGTCGCGCACGGCCACGTCCTGCGGCAGGCCTGCCGTCGCGAAGAAGCCAATCTCGGCCGGGCGGCGCGGGTCGATGAGACTGGCCACGCGCAGCCCGAAACGCGAATCGGCCAGGAAGGCCAGTCCGCCGGCCAGCGCCAGTCCCTGGGACCAGCCCGACGGCCGCACCGCGCCCAGGCGCTGCGGATTGGCGCGATGGCGAATATCGAACAGGCTCAAGCCGCGATCGGATTCCGCCACGGCCAGCTGCGCGCCATCGTAAGCCACTTCGGTCGGCGAGGCCGCCGTCGTGATCACTTTGCGGCCCACAGGTGCGAGGGGACTGGAGATGTTAACAACCCAATAGCCCTGAACGCCGGAGTCGCACACGTAGGCGTGGTCGTCCACGGCGGTCACCGAGCGCGCGTAGACGGCGGCGGTGAACCGCCCGAAGAGCGCGGGCCGGGCCGGATCGATCACGTCCACGAGCGCCAGGCCGCCGGACCCCGCGGCCACCAGGGCGAACCGGCCGAAGAGCGTCAGGTCCAGCGCGGCGCCCGGCAACCGCAAGGCGCTGACGAGCACCGGCCGCTCCGGGGCGGCCACGTCCACAATGATCAGGCCCGCCTGGTCGGCCGCCACGTAGGCCAGAGCGTCGTGCACGACCACGCTTTCGGCCGATGCGGAGGTCCGAAAGCACGCGATCTCGACCGGACAGTCGACCGCCGAGACATCGACGATCCGCAGGCCGGATTTCCCGTCGGCGACGTAAGCGTGATGCCCTTCCACAGCGACGTCGCGGGCGTTGCCCAGAGTGTCCAGGCGCCCGACCTCGCGCGAAAAGTTCCCCGACAGGACCCTGTCGAGGACGTGGAGGCCCGACGGCCCGCCGGCCGTCAGCAGGTAATCGCCGTACGCGCCGAGGGCGAGGACAGGATCAGGCAACCGGGCGCGCAACAGTTCGCGGGTGGAGTCGGCGGCGTCATGCTGAAAGACCCAGATCTCCGAAGCATTGGTGGCGACATAGGCGCGCCCGTCCGCGGCGCACACGTCCGCCGGCGAGGGTGGGCCGGGCAGGCGGTTCTCCAGCAACGGCAGCCGCGGGTCGTGCGCGTCGAACGTGAAGAACGCGCCCAGGGTCGTTACGTACAGCGCGTCGCCGTCCAGCGCGATCCCGTTGGCCGGCGGCAGGGCCGGATAGTCAAAGAGCACGCGGGGATTCTTCGGCTCGCCCACGTCCACGACCGCCATGCCGCCCGTCGGGGGAAAGACCATGGAGAGGATCCGCCGAATGTAGCTGACGTAGGCATAGCGCCCGCGCACGACGACGCCCGTGCACTCGCGGCCGTCCACGGACGAGTGCGGCAGGTCGAAGGCGGCCGCCAGGCCCGGCCGCAGCGGATCGGTGACGTCGATGAGGCTGAGGTCGGGCGCGGCGCCGGTTACGTACAGGAAGTTGCCGTCGGCGGTCACCCGCGAGCCGGCGACTTTCAGGTACGAGATCTCACGAAACGCCTGAAGATCGCTGATGTCGACGACCCGGAGGCCGTCGGCCAGGACAAACGCCAGATTGCCGCGCACGGCAATCGACTGAACCATGGCCGGCAGCAGCAGGCTGCCGGCCGGGCGCGGCTGCGCGACGTCCGCGAGGTCGATCTCGGTCAGGCGGGCGCCTTGGCTGATCAGGACGCGTCCGTCGCCAATGGCCAGCGTGCGGCAGGCGCCGCCGATCTGGCCCAGAAGCGAAATGTTCTGCGCGCGAGCGGGGGCGGGCTCCGACGCCTCGATGACTTTCGGGCCGACGAGGAGAATGAGGAGAGCCGTCAGGAGGATCCCGGGGCCGATCGTGCTTGCGATTGAAACAGCGGCCGGATGAACGAATCTCCTCCCTCGGGCCCGGAAACCGGGGTGCGATTCGTTGCTGGCCGTAGAAGACCAACTTCGGTTCACTTGCGTATCCTTCACTTCTGCGCCAGTTGTGTACGCATCGGACGCAGGAAGGTCAACCGCAAAGATCCTGTATCAAGTGGGGCACGTTGGTCACCTGCCCAAGTAGTAGCATAGGCTGTTAGCCTGTGCGGTTTTCCGTCACTACAAAAGATCCATCTCCTCACGTCGGTGGCTACAAGTGGGGCGGGTTGGCAACCCGCCCGGGCAGGTTACCAACCTGCCCCACTTAATCTTCTAACCCGAAAAGGTTGATCTTTCAAGCACAACCGGCTGTAATGGAATAGGCCTACGCGGCGTGTGGATGCAGCGCCACGATATGACCGAGCTGGGCCTGCGAGGCCTGGACTGGCTCTCTTGCGCGTTCAGACGAACGGCTCGGGCCAGTTGCGCCGGGCGGAATCGATGAAGGCGTGAGGGCCTGTCCAAATAGAGTAGTCTAGGCCCTTGTGGCCGTCGTACTTCTGCCAGTGAGCACGTGTTTCGGCCAACGGACGACGCCCACAAGGGGCTAGACCACAGGCCAGCGCCTCGACGCCCACAAGGGGCTAAGCTACCAACCCTTCGGCGATGCGTTCGATTCCTTTTTTAATGAGCTCCAAAGAGGTCGCGTAGCTCAGCCGCACGCAACGATCGTTGCCGAACGCCGCGCCCGGGACGACGGCCACGCGCACCTTGTCGAGCAGGAAATCCGTCAATTGCAGCGAGTCCTTGACAACCACACCGCCGGCCAGAGGCTTCCCGTACACGTCGCTGACATCCGGGAACACATAGAACGCTCCCTGCGGCTTGGGGCAGCGAATGCCGGGGATTGCGTTCAGCGCATCGACGATGTAGCGCCGCCGCTCGTCGAACGCCCGGACCATTTCCCGCACGGCCGACTCGTCGTGCGTCAGGGCCGCCAGAGCCGCCTTCTGCGAAATCGACACCGGATTGGACGTGCTGTGGTCCTGCAGGCGCCGCATTGCGCCCACGGCGTCCTGCGGGCCGGCGAGGTAGCCGATCCGCCAGCCGGTCATCGAGTAGCTCTTCGAGGCGCCGTTGACCAGAAACGTGAACTCCTTGTACTCGGGCTTGAGCGCCGGCACGCAGACATGCTTCAGGCCGTCGTAGAGCACCTTTTCGTAGATCTCGTCGGAGATCGTCGGAATGCCCCTGGCCGAAAGGACCTCCATGAGGCCGAGCATCTGGTCGCGGCTGTAGACCGCGCCCGTGGGGTTGCTGGGGCTGTTGAGGATGACCAGCGCGGTCTTTTCCGTGATCGCCGCCTTCAGCTGGGCGGGCGTCATTTTGAACTCCTGCTCGACGCCCGTCTCGATGATCACGGGCGTGCCGCCGGCCGACTTGACCATCTCGGGGTAGCTCACCCAGTAGGGCGCCTGCATGATGACCTGGTCGCCCGGCTCGACGAGCGCCTGGACGATGTTGTAGATCGAGTGCTTGGCGCCGTTGGAGACCAGGACCTGCTCGGGCCGGTACTCGATGCCGTTGTCGCGCGCGAACTTCTCGCAAATTGCTTTGAGGAGCTCGGGCGTGCCCGCCGTGGGCGTGTATTTCGTGAACCCCTCGTCGATGGCTTTCTTGGCCGCGTCCTTGATGTAACCGGGCGTGTCGAAGTCCGGCTCGCCCGCGCCGAACCCGACCACGTCGACGCCCTGCGCCTTCAGCTGCTTGGCCTTGGCCGTCACCTGCAAGGTCATCGAGGGAGCAATCTGTTTGACCCGTTCCGCCAGTCTCATGCTTGTCTCTCCGCAGTTAACGTTCGTGTGCAGATCCCTCTGAGCGCGCCGGAGCGTTCGCTCGCTGCAACACAGTAGAGCAATG
>Ga0214473_10002240_pt1 | contig 23978 bp, 23 predicted proteins | sample RVTome_7_FD_203509 | JGI IMG/M metagenome (GOLD analysis project Ga0214473, IMG submission 203509) | Soil microbial communities from uranium-contaminated site in the Upper Colorado River Basin, Wyoming, United States - RVT98D197 | ecosystem: Environmental > Terrestrial > Soil > Contaminated >... | reverse complement strand
GTCTATCTCTAAGGCGGCCACGGCCTGGGTGTTAGTGGGAGTGTTTGCGGTCGCATTGCCGCACGCCGGTTTTACTGTGGCCTGGCTGCTGGCGGCGGCATTGACATCGCTGTACGTGTTTTTGTAGTGCTGTATTCTAATTGATTTTCCAATTTTTGTAGAGTAACAAATATAAGCACCTGAAACCCCATGTTTTCTGGTTCTAACAGATTTTCCCTTTTGTCGTCTATAATAAGCGTTTCTTGTGGCGAAATGGGAGGAAACTTTTGTAATAATACCTGGTATAATCCTCCATCGGATTTTACCTTTTTTGCTTCGTAAGAAAAAATTCCCCCATCGAACCAGCTTAAAAAGTGATACTTTTTTTCCAGATAAGTAACCCGTTCCGGAACGTTATTGGAAAGATAAGCAAGTTTATATTTTTTTCGGAGTTTAGCTAGTAGCTTAGGCATACCATCAATAGGTATATATTGGTCAAACCAAAGCCTTTCTAAATTTCCTTTGGTTTCCAACGTGCTTAATTTGGCTTTGGCTATGTTCCAGTACTCGTCGGCCGTGATTTGGCCACGTCGGTAATACAGAGAATGAGGTCCATCAATAGCGTCTTCAACTGTTTGTTTTTTAAGGGTCAAGCGATCTGTAAGTAAATCAATAAAAGTTTTCTTACCCTTGGAAAATACCGTGCCGCCGATATCAAATACGATAAGTTTTAGAGACATATTTTTTGATCTTAAGCTTTTAACGCAACGAGCTGATGATTTATCAGGAAATGATGGTGATGCGTAAACTATCTCAATAGGTCATTGGTTTATTATAGCCCTTCGACTCGTCGCTGTTGCTCCTCGCTCAGGGTTCTTCTTCTCGGCAATTACAAGGAATACATAATGTTTACCCATGTTTAGTTAGAGAAGGGTTTACTCTGAGCGAGGCCCGAAGGGCCGAGTCGAAGAGTGCCGGGAGAGAGACTCGAACTCTCATGGGATAGATCCCACACGATTTTGAGTCGTGCGCGTCTGCCTGTTCCGCCATCCCGGCTGGTTGTTACCATACAAGAAATGAACAAAATGACAAGCGTGTAAAAGCTGTGTTGTCGAAAGGACTACCATTGTTCTACACTGGTAGTATGCTAATTAGTATAGCGATGAACTCCTTCTAGCGCGAAATTAAGAATGTCTGAAGTTGTAGCAATTACTAATCAGAAGGGCGGGGTGGGCAAAACCACCACCAGTATTAATTTAGGGAGTTATTTGGCGTGCGGCGGGCGGCCAACGGTTATTATTGACCTTGATTCGCAAGCTAACACTACTTCCGGTTTGGGCGTCGCGCTGACGACTGAAACCCCGACGTTGTATGAGGTGTTGATTGGTCAGGTGAGCGCGCTGGACGCGCTGCAACCGACGGGTCACGAGAATCTTAACGTCATTGCTTCGACGCCTAATTTGGCCGGGGCAGCCATTGAGCTGATGCAACAGCCGTATAGAGAGTATAGATTGCGGCGGGCTATTAAACCGCTCAAAGAGTACTTTGATTTTATTCTGATTGATTGCCCACCAAGTTTGGGGCTGCTAACTATCAACGGGCTGGTGGCGGCTGACCGTTTGCTGATACCAGTGCAGTGTGAGTATTTGGCGTTGGAAGGCTTGGGGCAACTACTGAATACGGTTGAGTTGGTAAGGGCGCATCTCAACCCGCGACTACAGGTGTTGGGAGCGGTCTTAACGATGTACGATCGGAGGGTGGCCATGGCGCGGAAAATTGTGCGCGAGGTGCGCAAGACATTCCCGGGGTATGTGTTTGACAGTGTTATTCCGCGTAACACTGATTTAGCCGAGGCTCCGAGCGAGGGGCAGTCTATTATTAGCTACGCTGGCGCCTCGCGAGGGGCGAAAGCGTATGAATATCTTTCAGAAGAACTCTTAAGTTTATACTCATGAAAAATATACTCAAAGGGGGGATTATGTCTCTTATTCCTAAGCGTGGTGTTGCGGATGCGGATGATGTGCTTGACCGCATAGAGGAAGAGGAGGGAGAAGTTGTTAGGAAGAAGGTGAACAGGGTCAAGATGGCAGACGGGCCAGTTAAACAGAGAGTTAGTGTTGTGGCTGAGGAGGAGGGCGAGGAAAAAGAAGAAGAAATTACCGAGAGGACTCCGGAGAAGCCGTTGGTGACCCCGTTGACGATTGATGTTGATGACGAGGAGGAAGAAAAAGAAGAAGGAGAGGAAGAAGAGGAAAAAACCGAAGATAAGTCGGTGGGAGAATTTGAAGAAGAAAGAGAGGAGAAGGCTGAAGGGGTGAGAGAGGAGACAGTGGTAGCGCAGGCGCGGGAAGAAAGCGCAATGTGGGACAAGCATGAAGGGGATGTGCAGCATGTGGCTGTTGGCGATATCCAGATTAACCCTTCACAACCACGGCGTAAGTTTGACGAGGTAGAAATGCAAGAGTTAACTGACTCCATTGCCCAGCATGGTATTCTACAGCCGTTGGTGGTGCGGAGAGGCAAGGGTGGTTATGAATTGGTGGCCGGCGAGAGACGCCTGCGGGCTGCCAAAAGACTGGAGTGGGACTATGTACCCTGTGTGGTCAGGCGTGGTGTGCGCTCGGAGGCGGCGCGGATTGAGCTGGCGTTAATTGAGAACATTCAGCGTGAGGATCTTAATCCGGTGGAGGAAGCGATGGCTTACCAGCAATTAAATGAGGAGTACGGGATGACGCACGAGGAGATTGGGCAGCGAGTGGGGCGCAGCCGAGTGGGCATTACGAACACAATTCGTATCCTGCAGTTGCCGGAGGAGGTTCGTAATGGTTTAGTTAACGGCACTATTTCTGCGGGTCATGCCCGAGCTATTCTGATGATACCTGACGAGGAGAAGCAAAAGCGTTTCTATCGGCATTTGGTAGCGGAAGGTCTGACGGTGCGCAAGGCAGAAACACGGGCGCGGCGTATTCAGCGTACAATGGACTTAGACGACCCGCTGCGGCGCAAGCGCCGGGGGCGTACGGCTTTTGAGATCGAATACAGCGGCAGGTTAGAGGATCGTTATGGCTACGACGCTAAGTTGCGGTTTAATGAGGATAAGAATCGGTTTGAGGTTATGTTTAAGTGTCATAACCAAAGAGACGTCGAGGAGCTATTGGGAATGCTGCTTGGCACCAGGCCTTTGCCGGAGAAAATTGACAAAGACGTAATTGAGGGCAAGGAGTAATATTTTAGGAGTTAGCGAGTGAAGCGGACGTGGTATGGCTTTGGTTTTAGTTCTTTTCGAACGATGTTTTTCCAGTGGGGATAAAGCTCGGACAGGCGGCGGATTTTGCCTCGGTATCGCACGAGCGGATTGACCACGCGGGACTTACAGAAGGTTACCGCCAGTGTTTTTTGAGGATTGTTTTCGTATGGCACTTTATTGCTCATGCGGTTGAAGAGTTTTTGTAGTTCAGGATCGCTAGGCAGATGTGTTCTAATCTTTGAGATAACTGCTTCGTCTGTGGTGTATAGGTCTGCGGGGGAGAGATAGTTTTTGCTCATGGCGTACTGCAGGCATTCACTGACTGACATAAACATGGCAGCAGTGGTCAAGCCTGACCACTGCTCAGTGTTAAGGAGAGAGAATAGTGCGGCGTAGCGTCTGGCGGTTGGTAAAGTTTTAAAAACCCACTGCCGGTTAATAACTGTCAGGTGAGCCAGAAAATTGGTTATGTCTTGGCTGTCCGCATGGTGGGCGTGGACGGCGTCGCGCAGCGAATAGTCAATTCTGTCCGCGCATAAATCCGGCAGGTCCGTTTCCAGCAGGGGGAAGTTTTTCTTGTTGAGGATGTAATCAGTGTCGAGGCGGTGTTTATGCAGAATGTCTGGGACGACAGATTTTTTTATGAATTGAACAAAAATGTTGTCTTGATGCGCTTGTTCTTTTTCAGAGCCGGTTCTGAAAATGTAGTCAGCGCAGTGGGAGAAAGCCGAATGAGAGATGTCATGGATGAGGCCGGAGATTTGTTCGTTAAGAGAGGCGCCGTATTTTCGCAGTAGCAGATAAACGCCGACCGAGTGCTCGAAGCGGTTACATGTCTGACTGGGATAAAAAGCTTGGCCATAGCCAGCCTGATCTATGTGCTTGAGCCTCTGGAGCGGGGTACTTCTTATCAACTCGAGGATAACCGGTGCGCGAATAGTGGTTGTGCCGTAGACGGGGTCGATGTAGCGCATTGATTATTTATTCGGGTTTTACTTGGTGAAAGGGCAAGTTTTGTTGGAGCAGCGGATAGTGTTTTTAGCGCCCAGGACGAGTAGGCTTTGGCACTTAGGGCAAGACTCGCCGGTAGGTTTGCTCCAGTAGGCATTTTTGCAGTCTGGGTATTGGTTGCAGGCGTAAAATGTGCGGCCGCGTTTTGAGTGTTTCTCAACAATTTCTCCGCGGTGGCATTTGGGACAGGAGAAGCCAGTACTTTTTTCTATCTTTTTGATGTGTTTACAGGCGGGGTAGCCGGAGCAACCAAGAAAGGGCCCGAAGCGGCCGCGTTTGATAACTAGAGGCTCGCCGCACGCGGGGCATTTGGCGTGGCTGTTTTGCTCCTGTAGTTCCTTTTCTTGGCCAATTGGTGCGGTGTGTTTGCATTCAGGATAGCCGGTGCAAGCCTTGAATTTGCCGAAGCGTCCCAGTTTTATGACCAGTTCTTTACCGCACCGGGGACAATTTTCACCAGTTTTTTCTTGAGTGAGTTTTTCTTTGCTGATGACTTGTTCTTTATTCTTAAGATTGTCGTGGAATGGCCGGTAAAAAGCTTCAATAACGGGCTGCCACTTCTTTCGTCCGGTGGCTATGCGGTCGAGGTCGGATTCCATGTTGGCAGTGAACGCGGTATCGACGATAGCGGGAAAATGTTCTTTGAGAAGATTGGTAACGAGGGTGCCGACTTCGGTTGGCGCGAAGCGTCTGTCGTCGTTTTTTTTCACGTATTCACGACGCTGGACAGTGTCGATGGTGGGAGCGTAAGTACTGGGGCGGCCGATGCCATGTTCCTCCAGGGCTTTGACTAGCGTGGCTTCAGAATAACGGGGGGGTGGCTGGGTAAAGTGCTGTTCTGGTGACAGCTTAGTTAGTTGGGGCGTGTCGCCTGCTTTTAATGGCGGCAGCATGGTTTCCTTGAAAGCCGCTTTGGCGCCTAAAACCTTGGCGTAGCCGTCGAAAATGACGGTGGTGCCAGTGGCGCGGAAAGTGCAGTTACCGGCTGTGATATCGGCGATTACGTTTTGCAATTTAGCATCGGCCATCTGGGAAGCAATCATGCGCTGCCAGATGAGACGGTAAAGTTTGAGCTGGTCGGGCGATAAATAGGCAGAAATTTTTTCGGGAAGGCGGGCGGGATTGGTGGGACGAATAGCTTCGTGGGCTTCTTGAGCACCTTTAGCTTTCTTCTTGTAGATTCGTGGTTTATCCAAGGTATAATTTATACCGAAATGTTCCGTAATTGTTTGTTTAGCTTTAGCCGTTGCTTCCCCCGCCAGGTTAGTAGAGTCAGTGCGCATGTAGGTGATAAGACCGACGGGGCCCGCTTCACCAAGATTAATTCCTTCGTATAGTTGCTGGGCCAGCGACATGGTTTTCTTACTGGGGAAGCCAAGCAGGTTAACGGCGGCCTGTTGCAGAGTACTGGTAGTAAAGGGTGGGGGCGGGGTGCGTTTCCTGGTTTTAGTTTCGACTCTCGTGACGGTGAATGTTTGGCCAGTTAGTTTAGTTACGATCTGGTCCATGGCTTCTTTAGTGGGGATGCCGAGCCGAGGAATTTTCTTGTCGCTCAAGGCGTAGAGAGTGGCGGTGAATTCGTGATTGTTGTGTGACAAGTTAGCCAGTAAGGTCCAAAATTCTTCTGACCGGAAGGCGTTTATTTCCTCTTCGCGCTCGACAATGAAGCGGACAGCGACTGACTGAACGCGGCCGGCGGAAAGCCCACGGCGTACTTTTCTCCAAAGTAAAGGGGAAAGCTCGTACCCTACCAGGCGGTCGAGTACGCGACGGGCCTGTTGGGCGTCGACGCGGTGCTTATCTATGTCGCGAGGGTGGGTGATGGCGTGATGGATAGCGCTCTTAGTGATTTCACCGAAGGTAATGCGTTTGGCCTTACGATCCGGGGTTTTGAGAATTTCTTTAAGGTGCCAGGCAATGGCTTCGCCTTCGCGATCTTCGTCAGTGGCGAAGTATATTTCATCGGCCTGTTGGGCCGCTTTCTTGAGTGCAGTGACGTTTTTTTTGGCCTTGGTGGGAATAACGTATTTAGGTTTGAAGTTGTTGTTCGTATCAACGCCGAGAACGCTTTTGGGAAGGTCGCGGACATGACCGTAGCTGCTTTTGACGGTGAAACCAGGTCCCAAATATTTTTGAATGGTCCTGGCTTTGGCCGGCGATTCGACGATGACAAGCTTCATATGTTCGGGTATAGCCTTGATACTAGCTGCCAGTTAGCAGGGAATGCAACCCCTTAGTACACCTACGAGGTGTACACGGGGCTAATTGAATAGGAGTAGAAGACTAACGTTGGCTGGTTTTGAGTTTGAAGACGTCCACTTCTAGTTCCTCAACTTTTCTAGGGAGGTTTCTGTGCTCTTGGAAGTGGTCATCAATCGACTCGACAATTGATAGTATTCTTTCTTGACTTTCTTTAGTGGCAAAGGCTTTGAGGTCGTCTTTAGTAGCCATCCTGGCCTCGATGCGGGCAAAGGCTTTTTTAGTGGTGATGGCCAGGCTGTCTACGTCGTCAACTACTTTTGCCACGTCGGCTTTGGTGGCTGGCTTTTTGTCGTTATTCTTTTTGGTCTTGGAGGGCATGCAATATTCATTATGCCATGGGCTGGTTTATAAAACCAAATCAAATATGTGCACCTACGGGGTGTAGGCGGGACTACATGATGGTGTATCCGCCTTTGAATATTCCACCTTTTATGATGAGCGATGGACCAGCTGCCGCTGGCGTATAATCCACCACCTCTAGCGTCGAAAAACGGATCTCTCCAGACGCTCGACACGTTCTGGTAATCGTCGTATCTCTTTGAGGAGTTGGTTGTTCTCGTCCAGAATGCCGAGCATGGCTTCTTGGCCTTGCTTCAGGCTGACGACGTCTTTTGTCAGGCTTTGTTGGCCTCGCTTCAGGCTGGCGACGTCTTTCTTCAGCCCTGTAGTGTCTTTCTTCAGTCCTGTAATGTCTTTCTTCAGGTCGGAAACGTCTTCTTTAGTAGCTGTGTTGTCAAAGCCGACTTTGACAGCCGTGGATAGTTCGTTGATAGATTCACGGACGAAGCCTTTGGTGGCTGGTTTGTCGTCGTCTCTCATGTGTCAATGATGCCATGGGGAAGTGGGGTGTGCAAGAATAAATATAACACTGGGTGCTTGAGTTTTTTACCCATGTTCCACCCCCGGGGTGGAACATGGGTTTACTTTTTGATGTAGCGCATGCCACCGGTGTTGAGGGCAACTTCGAGGAGTTCGAGTTCAGTTAAAGCAACGGAAAGGATAGAGGTGGGAAGCTTGGTTAGTTCGGCCAGCTCGTCTATGTGTTGGGGTTGGTGGGATAAAGCGGCGGCCACGGTTTGTTGGTCTGGGGTAAGTTCTGCCTTAGTTTGTTCGGTTATGTCGGGCGGCTTAAGGCCGTACAGGTCTAGTATGTCTTGGGCACAGGTTACAGGAGTGGCGCCTTGTTGAATGAGAAAGTTGACGCCGGCTGCTAAGGAGTCGGTGATGGCGCCGGGGACGGCCAACACCTCGCGGCCGGACTCTAGGGCCAGGCGCGCAGTGATGAGAGAGCCGGAGCGTTCGGCTGCTTGTACTATTAGCGTCGCTTGGGTGAGACCGGCAATGATGCGATTACGAGCGGGGAACTGCCCTAGGTGAGGGGGAGTTCCGGTGGAGTACTCTGAAATAACAACTCCCCCACTGTCGATGATTTGGTGCAGAAGTTTAACGTGGAGTCTAGGATAAATGGAAGAATCGTTGATACCAGAGCCGAGCACGGCTACGGTTGGCACGCCGTACTCGAGGCAGAGGCGGTGAGCGGCAGAGTCGATGCCATAGGCTAGACCGGAGACTAGCGGGAGGCCCGCTCTAACAGCTGGCGTGAGTATTTGGCGCACGCATTGTTGTCCATAAACATTGGGCCGGCGGCTGCCGACTACAGCCAGAAGCTTGGGGGCGCTTAAGACAGTGGGGTTGCCGCGCAGGTACAGTGTTTGTGGCGGGTCATGGATGGCGCGCAGCAGCGGTGGGTATAGTGAGCTGTCTGTACTTATGGTTTGTATTTGGTCTGACATTTTTTAATTCTAGCAGTATTCGTTGGACGAGGCGGGGCGTTATACTGTCCGTTTCAAGGGCTAGGGTGTTGCCGCGGGCGTGCCAAGCGCTAGCAGGAGGCAGGTTAGCCAGAACCCCGGGCAAGTTTCTTCCCTGCAGTGTTAGTCGTTGAAAAGGGGGCTTGCCTGGCGGCGAGACGGTAGTGGAGCTGATTTTGGTCAGGCCAAGTTGAGCGGCAACCTGTCGAAGCCGGAGCAATAAGAGGAGATGGCAAGTTTCAGGAGGTAAGGGGCCGTAGGATTGTTTTAATTGTTGGACGTGGGTTGTTAGTTGTTCGGCCGTGTCGGCACGGGTGAGGCGTTGGTACCAGCGGGTGCGTTCAGTCAAGCTTCTAATGTAATCGGTGGAAATAGCAGCGGTGATCGGCAGATGGATGTCAACCTCGTGGTGGGGTACTGCCTGGCCCTGCTCGTTCTGGGCGGCCTCCCGTACGAGATCCAGGTAGAGAGCTAGACCGACTCCCTTAATGGCGCCTGATTGTTCAGCGCCCAGTAGGTTGCCGGCGCCGCGCAGTTCCAAGTCTTTGCGGGCGATCTGCCAGCCCGAGCCGAGACGGGCGGCTTCAGTTAGGGCGGTCAGGCGTTGTCGCTGGAGAGAGGTGAGTTTAAGGGCGTGGTAAAGAAAGTAGACGTGTCCCTGGCGCCGGCGCCGGCCAATGCGTCCCCGCAGCTGGTAGAGATCGGCTAAGCCGAAGTGGGTAGAATCAATTACTATCATAGTGTTGGCGCCCGGTAGGTCCAGTCCGCTGGCGATTATGGTTGAGCTAACGAGGATATCAATTTGGCCCGTGTCGAATTGGTGCATGGTTTTAGCTAGGTCTTGGTCGTTCATTTGTCCGTGGGCTACCGCTAGGCGGGCGTTTGGTACTAGGGCACGCAGACGTTCCTGGAGGGGGAGGAGTTGTCTTACTCGCGGGGCTACTACGTAGACTTGGCCGCCCCGGGACAATTCGCGTTGAAGGGCTTTGCTGATAACGGTGTCGTTGTCGCGGTCAACAATAACAGTGACATCCTGGCGGCCGGCGGGGGGAGTGGCGATTATCGACAGTGTCTTAAGTCCGGACAAAGCCAGGGAGAGAGTGCGGGGAATGGGGGTGGCTGATAGAGAAAGAATGTCAACGCTAGCGCGCAGTTTTTTAAAGTATTCTTTCTGTTCTACGCCAAAGCGCTGTTCTTCGTCGATAATGACTAAGCCCAAGTTTTGCCAGGCAATGCGGGGTGAGAGAAGACCGTGTGTTCCGACGATAATGGAGATAGTTCCCTGGGCAATGCCTTGGCGGGTGAGTGCTCGCTGGCTAGCTGTGGAGAATCGGGACGACAGAGTGATCTTACTGGCTAGGTGGGGCAGACGACTGGTGAGAGTATCAAAATGTTGTTGGACGAGGAGTGTGGTGGGAGCTAAAAGAGCGACTTGCCTGCCGTTAGCTGCGGCTAGGTGCGCGGCGCGGATGGCTATTTCTGTTTTACCGAAGCCGACGTCGCCGACGATTAGTCGATCCATGGGTGAAGACTGTGTTAGGTCGCTCTGCACGTCTTGCCAGGCGGTTATCTGGTCGGGGGTTAAGATATAGGGCTGATGCTGGTCAAATATTTCGTCAAATGTTGGTTCAACAACAAAGCGGGCGCGCACCGCATTACTGCGCTGGCGGGCCAGGTAAAGCAGCTCACGGGCGAGGTGAGCGGCGCTTACACTAGCTTTACGTTTGACTGTCTGCCAGTTGGCATCCGAGAGACGGTTAATGGGGGGAGTCCCTTCACCGATGTAGGCAGTTACTTTGTGGGCGTATTCAACGGGCACGGAGAGGGTGTCGCCCGCGGCGTAGCGCAGAACAAGGTATTCTCGGGTTATACCGTCGATGGTGCGTTGGGTGAGCCCCTCATAGATACCGATGCCATGGTCGCTGTGCACGGCGGGGCGTTCTATTTTAAGCGCCTGAATTAATTCAAGGCCGCGCTGGTAGCTAAGGGGGCTGTGTGACTGTGACTTTGATGAAATCTTTTCTGGCAAGATAGCAGTTATTGCGGACGGGAACTTGCGGGCGGGGTGAAGGGCGTCGTCAATGATTGTGTGGCGGGCAACAATATTTGATAGATAGGCGGGCCGGATAACAAGACTGTTTTTTAGAAGGACGGCCCACTTAGTTGTGGGGGTAGGAAAACCCAAAGGGGGCAGAGCAAGACGATGGCGTATTTCGTTGCGCTCGCCACGGGGCGAAGCTTTTTGGGGCTCGCCGTGTCGAATGATTTGCTCGATGGTGTGACGGTGGAGTGTGACGGTGTAATGGTCGGTATGATAGGGATGACCAATGATGATGTTTTCGCCTTTGACGGTAAAAGTGCCGGGCTCCACGTTCCGTTTGTGACGTTGGTAGCCTTTGTCGACCAATTTTTTTATGAGCTGCCGGAGGGGGTATTCTTCGCCTAATGTCAGAACAAGATGCTCTTGTTGGTACTGCTCGGGATCTGGTAGAGGCGTGGTTGTCAGAGAAGCCGGTAGTACGAAGTGATCATGGGCCGTGTTATTTTTGGAGAGCAGGGCGTGCAGGGCATAGCTAAGGTCAGTGACAACGTAGCCAGAGTGTTCCTGGTCGGTGAGATGACCGGATATGAGATGCCAGTGGTGGCCGACACCGAGCTTGGTATCCCAGGCGGTGATATTATTGAGAAAGGCCCGGGCTTGGGTTAAGGGGGCATCTATGATGACAATCTTTCTTAAAGATTTTGTGTTCCAGTGAGCGGCCAGGAGGGCCTTTTGCTGGCGTGATAGTCTTAAAGGTAATATATTGTTGTTTTGTGATATTGTGGTTGTAAGGGTGTCACAAAACTCGATTAGCTGTTTTATAATAACTGACAGTGTTTGTTGACGTTTTGCTGGCATATATTGTTTGACATATGGCTAAATAGTATATACACTCCCTGACAGTCAAATTCTATGGTATTTGAGAAGGAACTCAAGAAGTTAGGTTTGCAGGACAAAGAAGTGGCTGTCTATTTAGCTTGTTTGCAGTTGGGTCCGGCACCGGTGCAGCAGATTAGTCGGAAGGCTGATGTGGCGCGGGCGACAACTTATGTAGTGTTGGGGGGATTGATGGGACGGGGGTTGACTACGAAGTACAAGGAAGGAAAAAAAACGTTGTTTGCAGTCGAACCGCCGCGGCAGTTATTGAGGCTCCTAGAAAAGGAGAGAGAAGTGATTGATGAGAAGCAACATGATCTGGAGCAGTTATTGCCGGAATTGCAGATATTAATGAAAGCGGCCGGCGGCCGTCCGTCCGTGAGGTATTTTCAAGGCAAAGAAGGCCTGCATGCCATGAGGCAGGAGATAATTATGTACAGCCAACCCGGCGATACGATTTATAATTTTACCCCGGGCGATCATTTAAATGCGGTGTTTCCTCGTGATCGAGATACCTATTACCCGCAAAGGGCGGCGCGCGGGATATTCGCCAGGACAATATTTACCACTAAGTCGGAATCGACGAAAAAACTGTGGCTGTCCGAGGGACACAGCAAGAATTCCGAGCGTCGATATGTGCCGCCGGGGCGGTTTCCCAGCACGAGCGGAATGACAATCTATGGGAATCGGATTGCTATCGGCACGTTCGTGGGAAAACAGATGGGGGTGATAATTGAGAGCGAGCCCATGGCAGACATGATGAGACGTCTGTTTGAGTTGGCCTGGGACACGGCGGCAAAAAGCGGGGTTGACAAATAGTATGGTTGCTTCATATTTAGGAGTGCATGGACAGTTTGCACCTTTTTGACAGGGAAGTATAGTGTTCCCTTTCTAGCCTTTCTTTCTTTGAGAAGGAATTAGGGAAGGAAGGAGGAGAAGATCGTGAGATGGGTGTGTAATCCCGATTTTCTCCGGCTGAGCCAGTGATGTGGGAGAGGTTTTATGGAGATTTCATCAGGGCGGGGCCTAGGAACTGTGATGAGGCTGGTTGTTCCCAACGTCACGATGTCGTGTGCTCCGCTGGGCTCTGCAGTATATTTGGATTCATCTATAATCATGATGTTTTCCTGCAGAGCTCACGCGGAGCCTTTTTCTTTTTATTGAACCTATTGACAAGTAAAAGGCTTTTGTTATCATTTCTTATAATTAGATATGGATGTTCTTTAATTTGAGCTCAGCCGGAGGCTGCTTTTGATCGCCCTAACCCAGAAGCAGTCCCGACAGCCTGCTGACGACTGGTGGAAATCTTTGACGTAAAAGCACAACAATCATGACGAATTGAATTGCGCGCTTTAACAGACGAGACATCCTACGAGTTTGTCAGCAGGCCTTTTTTATTTGACATGGTTTTAACCGTTGAGTTATGTTGGGGTGTTCTCTTCATTATCCCACGTGGCGAGCCGGTGTTTATAGAGCAACCCCTCCAACGCTCAAAACATCACTCGTCGGTGGGGTTATGGGGAGGACTTTTTTTGTGGGACAAAATTGGTTAAGGCCGAACAGGCGGGGGGGATCATCTGGGCAATTTTTGCTTCTTCGGCGGGGGAGAACCGGCCGAGGACAAATTCCTGGGGAGGGCCGGTAGCCGGTCCGATTCCTAAGAGCAAGCGAGGTATATCTTGCGTGTTAAGGGATTCATGTATAGAGCGTACTCCTTTGTGACCATGGGCACTGCCGGATGGCTTTATCCTGAAACTACCGAGGGGTAGCTCAAGGTCGTCGTGAATAATGAGAATGCAGCCCGTAGGGTAGGCGCGCCACAGGCGGGAGATCCGTCGGCGCGTGAAGCGGGCCACGGCCTCTCCAGATCTATTCATGGAGGTGACGGGGAATAGGCAGGTAATTGAAGTGTTATTTATTGTGACAGTGCTTACCTCCGCGTTAAATTTCTTGGCGTATCGCCAGTCTTTGGGGGCCCAGGCACGTAGCAGACGAATGCCTAAGTTGTGACGGGTGTGTTCGTATTGTTTGCCCGGGTTGCCTAGACCGACAAAGAGAAGATTTCCCATGTTACTGGGCGTCAGTGCCGAGAATAATGAGCGCGTCGGCGTTAACTGGAGATTCATTTTCGGGCAAGTTGTTCTCGAGCTTCCAGCCGAGCGTTTTAGCCAAGTCGGCAGCGCCTTGGGTATAATCAGGGGAGAGGAGATAAATAATCGTTTGTGTCTGGCCGCGCTGGGCAGCGTTGCCAATAGCAGCGATCGTGTAGTCTTCTTCTAGTTTATCAGCGATGCGCCTAGCCAAGCCCGTAATGTCAGTGCCGTTGCGGATGACAAGAGATGGTTTGAGCACAGGGGAAGGAGAGGGGCTAGCCTGTTCGGCAGACAGGTCAGCCGATGGCGACGTTTCAGCAGTAGCGGGTAGTTGAGTGTTTTCAGATGCGGCGGTTAAAATGTTTTGGGCGATGGCCTGAATTTCGCCGTAGTCACCAGTGCGAGGGCGTAGCACAGAGGCGGGTGCGCCACCCAAGACTTCTGTGCTGCCGGTGAGAACTCCCTGGGGGCCGGTGGCGAGTACCGCGGAGTAGACTTGTGCTTGGTTGATAAGCCGGGCCAGTTCGTAGAAACGCTTCATCTCCCACAATTGCATGTCGGTACGGAGATTATCAGTCAGGGAATTCAAAATAGTGTTGACTCCGGTGAAGTCCAGGGCGGTCTGGACGGAAAAAACTTTGTCGCGCAGAGCCAGTAGTACCTGCTGCTGGCGGGCGGCGCGCTTAAAGTCCCCCCCCTCGGGACCTTCAATGTAGCGGGCGCGCACATAGGCTAGGGCTCGTTCGCCGTTCATCTTTTCGGTGCCAGCCGGGAAGGAAATTTTGTGCCAGTAATCATAGAAGGAGTTGGCAATAGTGATATTGATGCCGCCAAGGGCGTCAATGATATTTTTAAAAGCTATAAAGTCGACGCGTACGTAGTAATGTAGGGGTAAGGAGGTTATTTCTTGTACGAGCTGACGGAGTAGCTCCGGGCCTTGGTCTTTCTTTTGGGATTCGCCGTAGGCGTGCACGGCGTTTATTTTGCTGTAGTACTCTTGACCGGGTACTGGTACGTAGAGATCGCGGGGGATGGAGAGCAACGCGGCGGTGTTGGTACTTGGTTGGTAGCTGATAACCATGATGGTATCAGCTAGGTCTTCACCTTGGTGCCCCTGCCCGCCGATGGCGATGAGGAGAATATTAATACGGTCATCGGGTTCACCTTTAAGAAGTGATCCTTGTGAAAACAGAAGATCTTTCAGTTGTCCTAAGATAGAGCGGTCGGCTGTGCTGATATTGTCGCCAGCAGCGATGATCCTATAGCCGAAAATGCCGCTGCCGACGGCGGCAACAAGAAACAAGACGGTCAGAGTGCGGCGGACCCAGGAGCGTTTGCGCTTAGGCAACTTCGGTAGTGACAAAGGTCTGCCTGTCCGGTAGACAGACCTGTCTGCTTGGCTGGCTGGTCTACTAGTTTGGGGGACAGGACGGCCTGGAGGCAGAAAATCATCAATACCATAACGTCGGCGGGCTGCCAGGAGAGCTCGTCTCTGCGCATTGCTGTTTAATTTGTCATTCATGCTGGTAGGAGTATACAACACCCTAAAAATGCCGTACAATGGGTCGCATTATGTTGGGGATTAGAATAGCTGTCAGTTTCTTTTGGGAGCTGATCAAGGTTTTTTTATTAGCCATGGCCGTTATCGTGCCTGTTCGTTACTTCTTGGTGCAGCCCTTTTTTGTGCGGGGGGCTTCCATGGAGCCAAATTTTACGGATGGGGAATACTTGGTTGTTGATGAGATTTCATATCGGCTCCGCGAACCTCGCCGGAGTGAAGTAGTGGTCTTTCAGTACCCGGGCAATCCGGTACAATTTTACATTAAGCGGCTGGTAGGTTTGCCGGGGGAGACGGTGGAAATTGGACAAGGGCGGGTGTTAATTAAGAACGATGTTTATCCGCAGGGTGTTTTGCTTGATGAGTCGCAATACTTACCGGGTGAGATGCGGACTGGAGGTACACTATCTATAACTTTGGGTCCAGATGAGTATTTTGTTCTTGGTGATAATCGGCCAGCCAGCTCAGATTCGCGGAGTTGGGGCGTACTGGAGGGGGGGGCAATTGTAGGCCGTGCCTGGTTCAGGGCTTTTCCTGTTGATCGCTTTGGTAGCATTCCACTGACTAGGCCAGGGTTTTTGGGGGTTTAGAATATGGTTGTTGCCAGAAAAAAGAATGTTTTGTTTCCTGTGCAAGCACCCCGAGGCACACAGGACATTCTCCCTCAAGAGCAGAAGTATTGGGAATATGTTGTCGAGACGAGCAAGATGATACTGCGGGGTTGGGATTTTAAGCGCATTGATACGCCGATTTTTGAAGAAACGGCGCTTTTTACTAGGGCAGTGGGTGAGCAGACTGATATTGTGACTAAGGAGTTGTTTGAGCTTAAAGTTAGGGGCGGCGGAGCTCACTATAGTATGAGGCCGGAGGGAACGGCGGCGGCGGTTAGAGCGTACATTGAACATGGTCTGCGCAGTTGGTACAAGCCCGTTAAACTTTTCTATGTGGGTCCGTTCTTTCGCTATGATCGTCCCCAGGCGGGGCGCTGGCGGCAGTTTCATCAGGTTGGCGTTGAGATGTTTGGCTCAAAGGCGTACGTCACTGATGTGGAAGTTATGTATGTGGCGCATGTCATATTACAACAGCTTGGCCTGGAGGAATACTCTTTTCATGTCAATAGTCTAGGGGGGGCGGATGATCGCGGGGAGTATATCAAAGTACTTGGAGATCATTACCGGCGCAATCGTAATAAGTTGTGCCGGGAGTGTAAGCGGAGACTGACCACTAATCCGCTGCGCATGTTGGATTGCAAGGAAGAAAAGTGTCAGCAGGTAGCTAACACGGCGCCGCTGATATTTGACCATTTGTCGGAGGAAGCTAAGAAGTGTTTTCAGCAGGTGTTGGTTGTGTTAGAAGGTTTGGGGGTGCCGCACGAGGTACAGCCGTCACTGGTGCGCGGTTTGGATTATTACACCGGCGTAGTGTGGGAGGTACAACCAAAGCGTGAGAGCGGGTCACAAAGTAGCTTAGCTGGAGGGGGACGTTATGATGGGTTAGTAAAGGAATTAGGTGGCAGAGATACATCGGCAGTAGGGTTCTCCCTCGGTGTAGAGCGAGTTATTGAGTGTTTAAAAGATGAAGGTGTTGAGTTGACGACTACGGAGAGCCCACAAGTTTTTGTAGCCCAGTTAGGAGAGATGGCTAAGATGGCGGCGCTTAAAGTTATGCGCAGTCTTCAGGAGTCACAGATTCACTTTGCGGAGAGCGTTGACCGCGAAGGCATGCAGCCGCAGCTGAAGTTGGCGGCTCGTTTAGGTGTCAAATGGGTGGTTATTGTTGGGCAGAAAGAAGTGTTGGACAAGACAGTCATTTTACGAAATATGACTAGTGGTATGCAGGAGGTTGTGGCTCAAGACGATTTGTGTGATGAGCTCAGTCGTCGGTTGAATCTGCCAGAGTAGTGCTATACTTAATCAAGCAACTGTTATGGAAGATTGCATTTTTTGCGAGATAGTAGCGGGGCGGACGCCAGTGGATATGGTGTACGACGGAGGTGATACTTTGTTCTTTCGGGATATTTCGCCGAAGGCGCGGGTGCACTTGGTTGGCGTACCAAAGAAACACATTATTTCTCTGGCTGATATGGTGGCTTACGATCAAGCGGTAGTGGGTAAACTCTTGCATGATATTGTGCATGTGGTTGAGGAGATGGGGATTACGGAGAGTGGGTACCGGGTAATTACTAACGTGGGGAGGGACGCGGGGCAAGAGGTGCAACACTTGCATTTTCACATATTGGGAGGAGAGCCGCTCGGTTCTCTGCGGTGTTGATCTTGCTTTAGGTGGTTTTGTAAATCCCAATGACCCCACCTTCGCTAAAGCTACGGCTGGCAGGCAAATCCCAAGTCCCAAAACATGGATATTGGCTATTGGTCATGGTGTTGTTGCTCCTGTCGCTGGTACCGCTGCCGGCGCAGCAGCAGGTGCCGTTTGTCACTTGTACAGATGATCCAGTTAACTGCACTCTGGATAATTTATTGGAGGTGCCGGTGCGTATTTTCAACTTTTTGTTGGGTATGGCGGCGGCTGTGCTGCTGGTCGTCATTGTCTGGGCGGGCTTAAGGATGATACTGTACCACACGTCGGAGATGCCGGAGGCAGAGCTGACAAACGCTAAAATGACGTTGCAGAGAGGTATCTTTGGTTTTATCATCATTGCTTTTTCTTATTTGTTGGTTAATCTGGTGTTAAGTCTCCTGGGTCTGTACAGTCGCTCGGCAGTTGGTGAAATATTGAAAGATTTTGGGTTGTAGTGCCGTTGACAGGCCGCATGCAGTGTGGCAAGCTTGGAGCAGTCTTTACTTTTTAAGATTTGGACGGGAGGTGTAGTTTTTTGCCCGGAATGTACTGGGCTATCAACAACCTATGGTAGAAGTGAAAAAACGTGATAATGAAAGCACGGATAGTCTGTTGCGCCGGTTTAGTCGTAAGGTGCAGCAGAGTGGTGTATTGTTGCAGGCACGGAAAGTTCGTTTTTATGAACGCAAAAAGGCGCGGCGGAAGTTGCGCGAGGAAGCTATACGGCGGGCGCGCTTTTTAGAGGAGCGTGAACGTCTCATAAAGTTGGGTGAACTGGACGAATTTGCCGGCCCGCCGCAGCATCGTTCTCGTACGCATCGCCGGTAGGCAGTTTGTAGGCTGCTGGCTTTGGCTTACTGATTGTTTGTTGTATACTACTTAACATGGTAGAGCAGGGAGTTCCTCCGCCTGACTTGCCTCTTTCGTCTGAAGGAGGAGGTTCGTCTGATGCCGGAGCTAGGAAGCTGGCCCCGCAAGATTTTACTGTAGAGCAAGTTCCACAGAGCTCTGTAGAGGAGCGGGGAGGAAGGCCCCCGGGGGGCGGTGTTGATGCTCCCGATCCTTTTACGGCCGGCAAGGCGGAGCGGGCAGGCCTGCCACCGCCGAGTATTTCTGAAACAGTACCCTTGGCTCCGAGTATGTTTCGGCAGGCTGAAATGCCACGCCGGGGTCGGCGAGGCGTTGTTCTTGTTATTGGTGGTTTGGTGGTGTTTATTTTGCTGGCCGCTCTGGGCGTGGTCGCTGTTAGATTTTTTCTAGCAGCAGCCGGAGGTAATAGAGGTGATAAGGGAGAGATGATGAATGCCAACGAGGCTGGAAGTGGGCCCGAGGAAAATATCGATGGTGATTTGCCGCCGGTAGCGACGGAGGGGGCGGCGCCGACAGCGGAACCGGAGGAAGCTACCTTAGATAGTGATGGAGACGGGCTAACGGCAGCAGAAGAAAGTTTCTATGGGGCTGACCCCAATGTGGCTGACACAGACGGAGATGGATTTAATGATGGTGAAGAGGTGCGGGCTGGTTTTGATCCGTTGGGCCCGGGCAAGCTTGACTCTGATAATGATGGTTTTCCTGATCCGGACGAGCGGGAGTTTGGTTCTGACCCGTTTAATCCTGATACGGACGGTGATGGTTACAGTGACGGTGATGAGATCCAGAATGGATTTAATCCGCTAATACCGTCGCCGGGCGACAAGTTATAATTCAGTAATTAGTAATTAGTAATCAGTAATTAGTAACTGGTAATACGGCTATGCCGGTTTTTGTACAGTGTAATGGTTTTCCTTTGTCTGATGAGGAGGTTGCTGGGCTGTGGCGGGAGACTACCACGTTGCGTCAGTACCCGGATGAGTTGGTTACGGTTTGCTGTGTGACGGAGAGAGAAATTAAACGATTAAATAAACAGTATCGAGGTGTCGATACGGCGACTAATGTTTTGACGTTTTTGTACCCTTCTTTGTCAAAGTTGGGGGAGGCGCAGCGGCAACATGATGTTGCGTTGTGCTTAGCGGTGGCTAAGCGAGAGGCGTTAGGGTGTAATGTGAGCTTACGTGATTATGGGGCTTGGCTTTTGGTGCACGCCTTTTTACATGTGACGGGCTTAGATCACGAGCGGTCGGCTGACGAGGCAGTAGCAGTTGAGCAGGCGGAGGTTGATATTTTAAAGGTGACTGGTTTTGTGGCAGACTTGCCTATCGGCAAGGCAGGCGTGTTGTAATGTGCTAAGCTGAGAGGTGATATGACTGAATATAGAGGTTGGAGCAAGAGCCGGACGTTTTGTGAAGCTTGCCGATACGCTTGGCGCGGTATGGTTTTTGGCGTTAAGGCGGAGCGCAATATGCGCATTCAGTTGATGGTCTGTGTAGTGGTGTTGATTAGTGTCGTACTGCTGGCTTTGCCACCAGTGGAATTGGCGGTAATAATCTTGGTGTCGGCATTGGTTCTGGCGTTAGAGATGGTGAACACGGCAGCTGAGGAGTTGGCGGATGTTGTTAAACCAGAATGGCATGAGCGAGTGTGTCATTTTAAGGATATCACGGCGGGAGCAGTGTTGCTGTCTAGCCTGGCCGCAATTTTTATCGGATGGTTGTTGTTGGGGCCGCCCCTAGTCGCGCTTGTGATAGGCTAGGATTATACTATTCGTATGGCGCACCCAACGTATCTGACTGGTATTGATGTGGGATCGTCTATGGTGCGTGTGGCGGTGGCGCAGGTTGATAGTGACAGACAAATCCCCACTGTGTTGGGAATGGGGACTGTTCAAATGGAGGGGATGCAAAAAGGCATAGTTACTGATGTTGAAGATGCCGTGCGATCCTTGAGTGCTGCTCTTGATATGGCGGAGCGAGTGGCTGGCGTGCCGGTGGAGCGGGGTTATGTCAGCATTAACGGCTCACACATCTCTTCACAGAATTCGCGGGGAGTTATCGCGGTCAGTAGAGCAGACGGGGAGATTACGGTTGAGGACGTCTCGCGTGTTATCAATGCCGCTCAAGCAGTGTCGTTACCTAATAATCGCGAGATTTTGCACGTCCTGCCCCAGAATTTTGTAGTGGATGGGCATGAGCATATCCATGACCCAGTCGGTATGACAGGGGTTCGTCTGGAAGTGGAAACACATATTGTTGAGGGCTCGACACCTTTTATAAAGAACATTACTAAGGTGGTTAATCAGGCCGGAGTTCATATTGAAGATTTTGTTTTTTCGCCTTTGGCAGCAGCTAAGGTCGTGCTTGATAAGCGGCAGAGGGAGTTGGGAGTAGTGCTTGTTGATCTGGGGGCGGGAACAAGCAGTATGGTTGTCTATGAAGAAAACGTATTATTGCACACTGCCGTGCTGCCGCTTGGCTTTTCACACATTACTAATGACATCGCTATTGGACTGCGGACCTCGATTGAGGTAGCTGAAGAAATTAAGCGGAAGTACGGTACGGCCCTGGTTGATTCGGTTAAAAATTCGGAAGCGATTATGGTGGAAGGCGAAGAAGAAAAGGAATCTGTTTCGCGCAAGGAGGTGGCGAACATTATCGGTGCTCGTCTGGATGAGATTTTTTCTTTTGTTGACCGGGAGCTGAAGCAGATTGGACGTTCGGGGCTGTTGCCGGCCGGAGTTTTGTTTACTGGAGGAGGAGCTCATTTACCGGGGGTGGTGGAAACAGCTAAGAGGAAATTGCGTTTGCCGGCGCGTATTGGCAAGTTACAGGTGTTCGAGGGAGTGACGGAACAGACGTCTGATCCATCATATGGAGTGGTATTGGGACTTATCTTATGGGCACTGGAGCAAGAGGTGGTTTCTGCGCGACGGGTAGGTCTGCGAGTACCGGATGTGCGGGCGACGGTGAGTAAGCTCCGAGGTTGGTTTAGGGCATTTCTACCTTGATTAGTATTTATTGGGTTGAACACTGAGTGTGTTCATAATGAACACACTTTGTTCTTGACAAGAATTTCTGCTGGATTAGGCTTAGGAGAAATGCCATTGAAAAAGCCCAGAATTGAAAACGTAGCAAACATCAAGGTAATTGGTGTGGGGGGTTCTGGTAATATGGCGTTGAACCGGATGGTGGAGGCAAAAATAAAAGGAGTGGAGTTTATCGCTGTAAACACCGATGCGCAGGCACTGCATTACTCCGGTGCCCAGACAAAGTTACATATTGGTCAGAACCTGACGCGAGGTTTGGGAGCGGGCATGAATCCAGGTATTGGTCAGCAGGCGGCCGAGGAGAGCCGGGAAGAGATACACGATATCATCAAGGGGGCAGACATGGTATTTGTCACTGGTGGTTTTGGGGGCGGGACCTGTACGGGGGGGGCGCCGGTGGTGTGTGAGATTGCCAAGGAAGCCGGGGCGTTAACGGTAGCGGTGGTTACTAAGCCGTTTTCTTTTGAGGGACAGCAGCGTATGACGGTGGCCGAGGAAGGGCTGGCCGAACTTAATGATCGAGTGGACGCGGCGGTGATCATTCCCAATGATCGTTTGCTACAAATTATTGATAAGAAGACGAGTCTATTGGATGCCTTTAGAGTGGTGGACGACGTGCTGCGGCAAGGGGTACAAGGTATTTCTGATTTAATAACACAGCATGGCATGGTGAATGTAGACTTTGCTGACATAAGGGCAATTGTTGAAAACGCCGGGTCAGCACTTATGGGTATTGGGCGAGCGGGGGGTGAAAACAGAGCAGTGGAGGCGGCGCGGGCAGCTATTGAGAGTCCCATGTTGGACGTAACAATTGATGGGTCTAGGGGCGTTATCTTTAATATCACAGCTGGTAGTGATTTGCGCATGTATGAGGTTGAAGAAGCGGCTCGCATTATCACTGAAAATGTTGATCCCAACGCTAAGGTCATCTTTGGCGCGGTAATTGACGCTGATCAGGTGGAGGAAGGGGAACTTAAGATAACAGTGGTGGCGACTGGGTTTAATAGGCCGGAGGTGATACGTAGGCCTGAACAGCGGTACAGCGGTGCGGTACAGTTTGGATCGCCACTTCCGGGGCAAGCTCGGGTAGGGGAGGAGGCGGTGCGGGTTGAGCCGGCGCGGGCGGCGCATTTGCCTAGCCGGCAAGTAGGCCAGACGGAGCGAGCGAGGACGGTGGATACTCCTGAAGAGGAAGACTTGGATGTACCAACATTTATTAGACGCAAGATGCGAGAGCAGCGCGAAGCGCGCATGAAGAAAAAGGGAACTAGTGATTAGTAATTAGTAACTAGTAATTGGTAATCAGTGATTACTGGTTACTATTAGTTAATGCGCGCCTTCTTTCTGGTGCTTCTGCTGGCTTGGTTGTTAGGCATAATATTGGGTGTGGCTGGTGTGTCGCTGGTAGTTGTAGTGCTGATTAGCTTGGCGACAGGCTTTATTGGGTCTAGGGTTGGGCAGTCTGTGCAAGTAGCTACGGTTGCTGCAGTGCTGGTTTGCCTGGGTTTTGTGTGGGGGAGCGGCGCGGGCGGGTGGCGCGGGGACGATTGCGAAATGGCTCCGTCTGTGAGAGCAACTGTTATCGGCCAACCCCAGATTCAGGCGCAGTGGGTTTTGGCGGTGGTTAAAGATGAGCGTGATTGTCGGATGCTAGTTTCGGCAGATCGTTTTAGCGAGTTAGGCGAGGGAGATGTAGTTGAACTGGCGGGCGGGGAAGTGCAATCTCTCGATAAGGTTCGGGAATATTCAGCTGGCTACGCAGGTTATTTGGAACGGCGGGGCATTAGCGCTACGTGGCGTTATCCGAGCACAAATGTGGTACAGGGGGGAAAGTCTTGGGTACAACCGTTGCACACTAAAATAAGAGAGCGGGTCACATCGTTGTTCGTTGAGCCCGATGCCAGTGTGGTGCTGGCGGTGTTGTTTGCGGAGAAAGGGACTTTGCCTAAGGAGCTGACCGAAGCATTCCGGGCTACCGGCGTGAGCCACGTGCTGGCTATTTCGGGACTACATATTTCATTACTGGCTGGTATGTTGTTGGCCGTACTTATGTTGCTGCCGCTGCCGTCTTACCTGCGGGCGGCGGTGATAGTTGCCTGGTTGTGGTCATACATTATTTTCATAGGCTGGCCTACTTCAGCGGTGCGAGCGGCGGCTTTTTGGACAATCTCTTTAGCAGCTTTACAACTGCATGTGTTAGTTAGCCTACCTACGGTTTTACTGTTGGCTGTGTCTGTTATTGTCTTATTTGATCCGCTACTGTTGACTGACATTGGTTTTCAGCTCTCGGTCGGTGCTGTTATAGGCATTTTTTTAGCTTTGTTTTTAGCTAGGGGGCTGCCGCGGTGGGGAGGGCCCGCAAATTCGTCGGGCAAGCTGGTTGGTTCGGCGCTGGTGTCGCTGGGGGCCACGGTGGCGACTGGTCCCATTATTGTTTATCACTTTGGCAATGTAGCGCTGTCCGGTATTGTTACAAACTTGCTGGTGGTACCCTTTATTCCGGCTTTGTTGATGTTGGTCATTGTAGCGTTACTTTTGTCGTTAGTATTTATGCCGGCAGCGCTGCTAGTGGCTTTTGTGGTGCATGGTATCGTTGCTTGGTTGGAGATGGTTACCTCTTTTATCTCGACCGTGCCGGGCCTTTTTTATGAGGGGGTACAGATTTCGATGTGGTTGATAGCCCTTTATTACCTAATTGTCGCTGTTGTCTGCGGAGCAATTTTACGCTATCAGAAGCGTTCGTGGAGAGAGATATGGCAGTGAAACGGGTGCTGCATAAGTTCAGAAACATTTGAGACTCTATGAAAGGAGTCTTTAATGCAGCAATTCAACAAATTCGCAGGCACCAAGGGGTTCCTCCGCACCTGGGCCTGGGTGGTACGC
>Ga0214473_10002239_pt1 | contig 23981 bp, 17 predicted proteins | sample RVTome_7_FD_203509 | JGI IMG/M metagenome (GOLD analysis project Ga0214473, IMG submission 203509) | Soil microbial communities from uranium-contaminated site in the Upper Colorado River Basin, Wyoming, United States - RVT98D197 | ecosystem: Environmental > Terrestrial > Soil > Contaminated >... | reverse complement strand
GACGTTCGAAGCGAAGGAGCTGCGGCTTCGGCCGGTCCGGCCCGGCGTGGTCTACGGGACATACCGCTATCGCACGATCACCGGAACCGAAGAACACGCGGGCCTTTCGGAGCGGCTCTTCGTGAAGACGCCGGCCGGCTGGCGAATCGCGGTCACGAGCGCGTTCGACGCGCCGCCCGGCACGCCGCCGCCCCCGCGAGCGCTGGTGGGAGCGACGCTAGTGGACGGCACGGGAGCGCCCCCGGTCCCTGACGCTGTCGTGGTGCTGCGCGCCGGGAAGATCGAATGCGCGGGAACCCGCGGTGCCTGCCGGGTCCGCGAGGGCACCGCCGTGCTCGACGTGAAGGGGCTCTGGATCACCCCGGGGATCGTGGACGCCCACGTCCATTTCTCGCAGACCGGCTGGGCCGACGGCCGCCCCGACGCCCTCGACGTCCGCGCTGGCTACCCTTACGAGAAAACGATCGCGGAAGCCGAAGCGCACCCGGAGCGCTGGTTCCGCTCGTACCTTTGCTCAGGCGTCACCGCGGTGTACGACGTCGGCGGCTATCCCTGGACGACGGCGCTTTCGGCACGGGTCGCGGCCGACACGCGGGCGCCTCACGTCGTCGCCGCCGGCCCCCTGCTTTCCACACGCGACCACTGGCTGAACCTGCCGGCGGAACGGCAGTTCATCTACCTCTCGGACCCGGAGGCGGCGCGGTCCGGCGTTCGCTATCTCGCCGCCGCCGGCGCAGCGGCTGTGAAAGTCTGGTACATCGTTACGCCGGAGCGCGGTGTTGCGGCATCGGCCCCGTCCGTGATGGCGGCCGGGGAAGAGGCTCGGCGTTTCGGTCTGGGGCTGATCGTCCACGCGACCGGTCTCGCCGAGGCGAAGGTCGCGCTTCGGGCGGGGGCGCGGCTGCTGGTCCACAGTGTGGGCGATCAGCCGGTCGACGAGGAGTTCATCGAGTTGGCGCGGCAGAACGGCACGGTCTATTGCCCGACGCTCACGGTATCTCGAGGCTACGTGCGGATGAACCAGAGCGTGCTCTCTCGCCAGCCGGTCGCCGTGGACGATCCGAACGCGTGCGTCGACGCGGCGACGCTGGCGAAGCTGGCCGAGACGCCGCGGCTTGCGGTTCCGGACGACTTGAACGCCGAAGCCGTGGCCGCGCAGCGTCAGCGAGGCGCCCAGCGTGACGCCGTGCAATCGGCGAATCTCAAGCGCTTGCACGACGCGGGTATCGTGATCGCGATGGGAACAGACGCGGGGAACCCGCTGACGCTCCACGGTCCTTCGGTCTACGCGGAGATGGAGGCGATGCAGGCGGCGGGCTTGAGTCCGATGCAGGTGCTTCTCGCCGCGACCCGCGGCGGGGCTTCCTCCCTGGGGCGCCAGCAGGATCTGGGAACGCTGGAAGCGGGCAAGGGCGCCGACCTGCTGGTGCTCGCCGGCGATCCCACGGCCGACATCGCGAACATGCGCCGGGTTCGTTATGTGGTGCGCGGCGGTGTGGTGCGTTCGCTCGAGGAGCTCCAGGCCGCTGTCGTGAACAGCGCCAGGCGCTGAGGTATGGCCGAGTTCGTCCCCGCCGGCCGCGAACACCTGGGGCGCCTGCTGAGCTTCATGGCCGACTTCTACGCGCATGACGGGTTGGTGTTCGAGCCCGCGCGTGCGCGGGACGCTCTCGAGGGGCTGCTGGCCGAGCCCGCCTTCGGCGGCGTCTGGCTGATCCGCGACGCCGGGGAGACGGTGGGCTACGTCGTGCTGTGCCTGGGCTATAGCCTCGAGTACCAGGGCCGCGACGCGTTCGTGGACGAGATCTTCATCGCCGACGCACACCGCGGGAAAGGACTCGGCGGGCGAGCCCTCGAGTTCCTCGAGGCGCAGTGCCGCGCTCTCGGGGTCAAGGCGCTACACCTCGAGGTCGAACGACGCAACGTTGCAGCGTACGAGTTCTACCGGAAGGCCGGCTTCGAGCAGCACGATCGGCACCTGCTGACACGCCGGTTGGCCTAGGGACAGCTGTGGAGCGCATCGCGGCCCGGCTCTCGTTCCCGGTCGCCCTCGCGATCGCCGCGCTGCTGCTGCTGCCGATCTGCGACCGGCTGCACCTGTGTGGCTGTCGGGCGCCGTGGGCGGGCAGCGCAGCGGCCTGCAACGTGCACGCTGCGACCGGACCTCACTGTCCCTGGTGCGAGCATCCAGCGCTCGGAGCACTGGCCGCCCTCGTGATCGGCTTCGGCCAATGGGGGGTGTTCCGCCGCGGGTGCAGAGCTGGCGCCTCGTCGCCGGCCGCCGCGGGAGCGAGCCTGGCCGCGCTCCCCGCCGTGGTCGTGCTCGCCGGGGCGCTCGCCTGGTTGCCCACCGACTACCCGCATTTCGTCGTGCCGCAGGCGCGCGCGCGCCTCGGGCTGCCGCCGGGACCGATCGCGTGCGGAGAGCGCCCCGGGCGCTCGGCCGCCGCCAGATGCTGTGCCCCGCGGCAAGCGGGGCTGCCCAAGACGGCTCAGCACGGGGGTCGGTGAGGCAAGGATCGTCCGCGTCAGGCTCCAGCCAGCGCCACCAGGCGTCGCGCCTTGTCCAGGCCGCGACGCAGGCCCGGGTCGAGGTCGAGGGGCCCGAGCTCATCCCAGCGGAACCAGCGCAGCTCGTTGCTCTCGTCCGGGGAGCGCGTCGGAGTTGCCCGATCCGGGGCCACGACGAGGTAGCGCAGATCCAGATGCTCGTGGGCAGGCTCGTCGCGGCGTGCGGGGATCGCGTGGACGTCGACGTCCAAGGGGCGCGGGGCGGTCGGGTGCAGCGTCAGTTCGTCGATACCCGTCTCCTCCCGCGCCTCGCGCAGCGCCACGGCCTCGGCGCGGCTCTCCGCCGGTTCCGCATGGCCCCCGGGCTGGAGCCAGCGCTCGAGCTTGCGATGCTGGAGCAGCAGCGTCCGGTTCCCGGAAGCCGAGACCACGAAGGCGCTGCCGGTCAAGTGGCCCTCGCGGATCCGGCGGTCGAAGGGGTTCGCGTGCCGCGCGACGAACTCCTGGATGCGGCGCAGATGTCTTGCCTCAGCGGCGTCCGCTGGCCGGTGGGCCTGCAGCTCTCGCAGCAGCGACAAGGGGCTAGCGGGCTGGCAGCCGCGCTTCGATCTGGTTCAGGCGCACGCCCAGCTCGGCCTTGAGGTGGTCCACCTTCTCGTGCAGGTGCGCCACCTCCAGCTCGGCCTTCAAGTTCACCTCGTACTCGATGTCGGAGCGGATCCGATCCTTGGCGGCTTGCCGGCTCTGGCTGAGCAGGACGAACACCGAGAGCACGATCGCCTCCAGCGAGACCGCCATGGTCAGCAGTCCGAACGGGAAGGGATCGAAGCCGCTGAGCCGCTGGAGGAAGCCGGCGTCCCACGTCTCGACCCAGCCGACGTTCAGGATGATCCAGACGAAGAACAGGACCAGGTGGACGACCAGGAACGTGATGCTGCCGCTGAACTCCGCGATCGCGTCCGCCACCTTCTGGACCAGGGTGCGCGTGTCCTCCACCGCCGTGTTCACGTTGCGCGAGGCCGTGTGCCGCAACAACAGGGCCGTGGTGCGAAGCCGGCGCCCGGTGGCCGTCAGCAAGTCCATGGCCGCCGCGGGCTGCAGGCGCACGAAGTGATCGAGGTCGGCGCGGCTGAGCTTGAGTAGCTCCGCGTCTTGCGTGGCGAGCACCGACGCGTTCCTGGCGCCGCCGTCCAGCAGCGACAGCTCCCCGAAGAAGTCGCCTGCCCGTGCCGTCTCCAGCAGGATCCGCTCGCCGGTGTCGTCCTTGACGAAAATCTCGACCTCGCCGGAGCGAATCACGTACAGGGAGTCCCCCGGATCGCCATAGTTGAAGATGGTCTGGCCCGCGGAGAAGCGCACAACGTCCAGTTGCTCGGCCAGGGTCGACCTCTCGCGCTCGTCCAGCAACTGGAAGAAGGGAACCTCGGCGAGCAGCGCGGTGACGGTGGGCATGGGACCTCCGCTTGGCGTAGCGCTGCCGATTCTAAGCGAATCACGGCCGCCCAGGCTCCACACCGGAGCCGGCGGGAAGCGGCGGACGGGTCGTCCACCTCAGGCTGCCCGAAGACGTTTACAACAGGCTCAAGGACGGGGAGAAGGGCGGCCGATCGGCCCTAGGCTGCGGACTCCTCGGCGGCCAGCAGCGGCTTGGCAGCCTTGGCGAGCCGGTAGCGGTCGGACTCCCGAGGCACCAATTGGAGGTTGGTCGCCAAGCCCAGCGCGGCCAGCGCCCGGATCACGACCCAGTTCGCGTCGAACTCCCACCACTCCAGGCCGTGGCGCGCCGAGCGCTGAAAGGCGTGGTGGTTGTTGTGCCAGCCTTCGCCCCAGGCGATCAGGCCTACCCACCAGAGGTTCGTCGAGCCCTCGGGCGTGTCGTACGTGCGGTAGCCCCAGGTGTGCGCCGCCGAGTTGACGAACCACGTGGCATGGAGCGTGACGAGCATCCGCACGAACACGCCCCAAACGACGAGCGGCCAGCCGCCCCACGCGTAGAGTGCGAGGCCCACCAGGATGTTGGGAAGCACGTGCAGCCGGTTGAGGGCGCGGTGGACAGGGTCGGCCACGAGCTCGGGGGCGTAGCGGGCCTCGATCTCTCGCCGCGTGCCGAGCGCCAGCTTGCAGACGATCCAGCCGACGTGGCTCCAGAGGAACCCGTCCTTGGGAGTATGCGGGTCTTTGCCCGGTCGATCGGAGAACGTGTGGTGCGCGCGGTGCATCGCCACCCAGGTGATGGCGCCGCCCTGACTGGCCAGCATTCCGAAGAGCGTGCCCAGGTACTCGAGGGGCTTCGGCAGCTTGTAACCGCGGTGGGTGAGCAGCCGGTGGAACGTGACGCCGATGCCGAGCGAGCCGGCCACCCAGTTCAGCAGGAGGACGAGGCCCAGGCCGGTCCACGAGAAGGTCCAAGGCGCCGCCAGCGCGCCTATGTGCAACGCGCCGAAGTACGCTACGTTCACCCAGTCGAAGCGCTGGCCGTTCCAGGTCAGGGTCAAGAGAGCCTCCTCGGGCGCCCACCGCGCCCCGAGCGACCCCCAGGCTAGCATCGTCCCCGCTCAGGCCAATGTCACACTTCTGCAATAGTTTCCGGGCGAGCCCGGCTCGGCGCGATGCTCGGGATCCTGCGCCTCTCAGGCGGGGCGGTACGAGGGCCGGAACGCCTTGGCCAGCAGCCAGACCACGCCCGCGACGGCCAGCAAAGGCAGCAGGGGAAGCGCGATCACAAGCACCAGGAATCCGAAAAGGAGTCCCAGCAAGCCAACCATCCAGGCGAATGCCCTGGCTAGACCGCCGAGCAGACCGAATGCGAGGTGGAGGAGCGCGCCCAAGACCTTGAACGGCAGCGCGATCAGACCCCAGAGCAGCCCGATGAAGACCTTCAGCAGGAGCAGAGGCACGATGACCAGTACACAGAACGCGATCAGCAGGCCCAGCAGCGCTTCCATTGTGGGACCCCCGTTACCCGGAGTTCGAGGCGCTCGTTCGTCGGGTTGTGACCGGGCTCACCGCTATTACGGATGCCGCGGATCGGGGGTTCCCAAAGCCCAGTGCCGAGACGGGAAGGGCTCCCCGGGGCGTGCCCTGGGGAGCCGGCCGGCAGTCTCAGCAGCTACGAACCGCTGCCGCTGTTGTCGTCATCACCGTCGTCGTCCCCGCCGTCCTCGTCTCCGTCCTCATCCTGGTCGTCATCGTCATTATCGTCGGCGTCTTCGTCGTCGTCATCCGCGTCCCCGGCGCGCTTCAATCGCTTGATCTCACGCGCTTGGATCGTCCCGTCGGGGTTCCTTACACCTTCAACCTTGACCTCGTCGCCCACGCTGAGGTCTGCCACGGTCTCGATGTGTCCTTCGCCGCTGAACTTCGTGTCGTCGTCCGTCAGCACCGTGACGCCCGAGACGACGCACGAGGGAGGCGAAACGGATTCGACGATGCCCCTGAGCTCGCCGTCGTCGTCGCTGTCGGGCGAGGGCGATGGAGACGGCGAGGGCGAAGGGGACGGGTCCGGGGAGGGAGAATCTGCGGCGGGGGAGACCAACCGTGCGTTCGTGCCCGAGACGGCAACCGCGATCGTCAGAGTGCGGCCGTCGACGAGCCCACTGACCCGGACGCGGGCGTTGACTCCCGGAGCCTCGAAGGCCAGCGTCGCTTGGCCGGCCGGCAGCCCGGTGAACGTGAAGCGCCCGGCGCTGTCGGTGGTGGTGGTTGTCGGCAGACCGACGACGCTCACCTGCAGCCCTGCCTGGGATGCGTTCGCGGAAGCGCCGGGATTCACCGTGCCCTGGAGTGTGGCGCCGCGTCCGCCCTGGCCGAGCGCGGAAGGCAGTGTGATCGAATCGGCTGCGGAGCCGCAGGCACTGGCACAGGCGGCGCTGAGTGCGATGCCCAGCAGGCCCCAGTAGGAAGACGAACGTGCGCGCATGGACTTCACCTCCAAGGGCCTTGGCACATGAGCGCCAGGCCCCAATGAATCCCCCTGCCGGCTCGGCTTGCCTGCGGCTGGGATGCCGGAGGCTTGCGGAGCGCGCGTGCCCGGCTTGTTCCGGGCGGGCTGCGTCAGGAGGCGGCGGTCCGGAAAATGACGGGTCCGGATCCGCCTCGAATGCAAGCACACTAGCGTCCTCTGTCCGGCGCGCGCGTGACGGGAGTCACAGGCGTGATCCGTGACACAATGCGTCGCAAGCATGCCACCGCAGTTCATCTTCACCATGAAGGATCTCCGCAAGGTCACGCCGCAGGGCAAGGCGATCCTCAGGGGTATCTGGCTTTCGTTCTATCCCACCGCCAAGATCGGCGTCCTGGGAGCCAACGGCGCCGGCAAGAGCACGCTGCTGCGGATCATGGCCGGCGTCGACAAGGACTTCGCCGGCGAAGCATTCCCGGCCGAGGGCACGCGGCTCGGCTTCCTGCCCCAGGAGCCGCAGCTGGACCCCAGGAAGAACGTGCGCGAGCACGTCGAGGAGGCGGTGGCGCCGGTGCGTGCCCTGCTGGCGCGTTTCGAAGAGCTGTCGATGAGGCTCGGCGAGGACCTGCCCGAAGCGGAGATGGACAAGGTGATCGCGGAGCAGGGCCGGGTGCAGGACCGGATCGAAGCCGCCGACGCGTGGGACCTGGACCGTCACGTCGAAATCGCGATGGACGCGCTGCGCCTGCCGCCGGGCGACACCGACGTCACGACGCTGTCGGGCGGCGAGCGCCGCCGCGTCGCGCTCTGCAGGCTGCTGCTGCAGCCGAACGACATGCTGCTGCTCGACGAGCCCACGAACCACCTCGACGCGGAGTCGGTGGCCTGGCTCGAGCGCTATCTCAAAGACTTCAAGGGGAGCGTCGTGGCCGTGACGCACGACCGCTACTTCCTCGACAACGTGGCCGGCTGGATCCTGGAGCTGGACCGCGGCGCCGGGATCCCGTGGGAAGGGAACTACTCCTCCTGGCTCGAGCAGAAGCAGAACCGCCTGGCGCAGGAGGAGAAGGAGGAATCGGCACGGCGCCGCACGCTGCAGCGCGAGCTGGAATGGGTGCGCATGGCGCCGCGCGCGCGGCAGGCCAAGGGCAGGGCTCGCCTCAACCGCTACGAAGAGCTGCTGGCCGAGGAGCAAGCGGCCGAGAAGCGCGAGGCTGGCCGCGAGATCACGATCCCGCCCGGCCCGCGGCTGGGCGACCTGGTGATCGAGGCGAAGTCCCTGCGCAAGGGCTACGGCGACAACCTGCTGATGGACGACGTCAACTTCATCCTGCCGCGCGGCGGCATCGTGGGCGTGATCGGTCCCAACGGCGCGGGCAAGACCACGCTGTTCCGCATGGTCCTGGGCCAGGACAAGCCCGACGCCGGCGAGCTGGGGATCGGCGAGAGCGTGGTGTTGTCGTATGTCGATCAGAGCCGCGACAGCCTGATCGGCGCGCGCAGCGTGTGGGAGGAGATCTCGGACGGCGGCAAGGACCTGGTCATGGTGGGCAAGCGCGAGGTCAACTCGCGCGCCTACTCCGCTTCGTTCGGCTTCCGCGGCCCGGATCAGCAGAAGAAGGTGAAGGATCTGTCGGGCGGCGAGCGGAACCGCCTTCACCTGGCCAGCTTGCTGAAGAGCGGCGGCAACCTGCTGCTGCTCGACGAGCCGACCAACGATCTCGACGTCGACACGCTGCGCGCGCTGGAGGAGGCATTGGTCAGCTTTGCGGGCTGCGCGGTCGTGATCAGCCACGACCGCTGGTTCCTGGATCGCATCGCGACCCACATGCTGGCGTTCGAGGGCGATAGCCAGGTGGTCTGGTTCGAGGGCAACTACCAGGACTACGAAGCCGACCGTCACCGCCGGCTCGGCGCTGAAGCCGACCAGCCGCATCGGATCAAGTACAAGAAGCTGACGCACTGACTGTTCGTCCGTCCGCCTGACCTTCGCCGGAATGATCTCTTCTTGACTTCCCCGGTAGAGGCTCCCATGCTCTGCGACCAGAAGATCCGAAAATAAACGTCGGCGGGCGCCCGCCGCGCACCGCCAGCCGACCGGAGGTCGGAGCCATGCTCTGGAGCCCAGGGGATCGTTGTGGGGCGGCGGCGCTCCCGGGCGCTCCCCTCCCTGCGCCGCCTGTAGCGTGACTCAACCCCACCGGCGCGTCGCGCGCCGGCCGCGTCGGAAGCCGAGCGACTGACGTGATTGGCGAGACCGTTTCGCACTACCGCATCCTGTCGAAGCTGGGCGGCGGAGGCATGGGGGTGGTGTACGAAGCGGAGGACCGGCGCCTGGGCCGTCACGTCGCCCTGAAGTTCCTGCCGGCGGACACTGCCGAAAACCCGGTGGCACTCGAGCGATTCCAGCGCGAGGCGCGGGCAGCCTCGGCGCTCAATCACCCGCACATCTGCACGATCCACGACATCGGCGAGGAGTCGGGCCGGCCCTTCATCGTGATGGAGCGGATGAAGGGCAAGACCCTCAAGCACCGGATCGAGGGCCGGCCGCTGCCGCTGGAGCAGGTGCTGGAGCTGGGGGTGCAGATGGCGGACGCGCTGGAGGCGGCGCACGGGGCGGGGATCGTGCATCGGGACCTGAAGCCTGCGAACGTGTTCGTGACGGACCGCGGAGAGGCGAAGCTGCTGGACTTTGGCCTGGCGAAGCTGGCGGGATCGGAAAAGCAGGCCTTCGGCTCGCAGGGGGAGACCGTCGCACAGGAGAGGGACCTGACGAGCCCCGGGACGACCCTGGGAACCGTGGCCTACATGTCTCCGGAGCAGGCGCGCGGGGCGGAGGTGGACGCGCGGAGCGACCTCTTCTCGCTGGGAGTGGTGCTCTACGAGATGGCGACCGGGCGCCTGCCGTTTCCTGGGAAGACCTCGGCGGAGATCTTCAACGGCATCTTGAGCCACGCGCCGGCGCCACCGTCGAGCCTGAACGCCGGAGTCCCGCCGAAGCTGGAGGACATCATCGTCAAAGCCCTGGAGAAGGACCGAAGCCTCCGCTACCAGAGCGCGACCGAGATTCGGGCGGACCTCAAGCGTCTGCTTCGGGACACGGCCTCGGGGCGGGTCTCAGGGCCAGCCCTGACATCGAGAGCGGGCGGGGTGCCGCGTCGCTCGGGGTGGCCGGTCTGGGCGGGAGTGGGCGTAGCCGTCGTCGCCCTGGGGCTGGTCGGCGTCTGGTTCGTCCGCTGGAAGGGCGAGCCGTCGGGTGCAGTCGTATCGGGGCCGAAGCGGCTGGCGGTGCTTCCCTTCGAGAACCAGGGCCCCCCCGAGACCGACTACTTCGCCGAGGGGATGAGCGACGAGGTGCGTGGCAAGCTCGCCTCGCTGCCGGGCTTCGCCGTCGTGGCGAGCACGAGCTCGAACCAGTACAAGAAGACCACGAAGCCGATGGAGCAGGTCGCCCGGGAGCTCGAGGTGCGCTATCTCGTGGTCGGGAAGGTCCGCTGGGATAGGGCGTCGGGGGGAGACCGGGTCCAGGTGATCCCCGAGCTGATCGAGGTCGAGCAGAGCGGCGTACAGATTCAAAAGTGGAGACAGCCCCTTGACGCCGCTCTCACGGATGTCTTTCAGGTACAGGCGGAGATCGCGGGGAAAGTGGCCCGGTCGCTCGATGTAACGCTCTCCGCGGGGCAGCAGAGCGCCCTGGCGGAAGAACCGACGGAGAATCTCGCCGCGTACGACGCCTTCCTCCGCGGCGAAATGGCGTTGCGGCGCTCCAAGCTCCGCGAGGCGGCGGCGGCGTACGAGCAGGCTGTGACACTGGACCCGAGCTTTGCGCTCGCCTGGGCACACAAGAGCGACGCGCACTCGTCCCGATACCTCTACTCCCCAACTCCAGCGGACGCCAAGGCGGCGCGGGCGACAGCGGAACAGGCCATCGCGCTCGCACCCGAACGGGCGGAGGGTTACGCGGCCCACGCGAGGTATTACGCACAGGTGGAACGCGACCCTGCACGGGCGCTTCCCGAAATCGAGCGGGCAGCGAGGCTTGCGCCTCGCGATGTCGAGGTGCTCCGCCGGAAAGCCAGGATCAAGAGGGAGATTGGCCGTTGGGACGAGGCCCTCCAACACTTCGAAGAGGCGAAGCAACTCGATCCGCGCGCGCTCTTCGTGGCAAACGACCTCACGGAGACATTGACCTGGCTCCGCCGCTATCCCGAGGCACAGGCGGAGGGGGATCGTGCCCTCGCCCTCGATCGCACAGATCTCAACGCGCTCTATAGCCGGGTCAATGTTTCGCTCGATCAGGGGGATCTCGAGGGAGCGCGAGCCGTGCTTCGGGCGGTGTCCAAGGAGATCGAACCCGCCGATCTGGTGGCGGCGATGGCGGCGGATTGGCCCAGGTTGCTCGACGAGGCGCAGCAGCAGCTCCTGCTCACCCTCGGGCCCGATCGGTTCGACGACAACCGGGCCGACTGGGCGCTGGCCCGAGCCCGGACCTACGCGCTTCGCGGAGATGCCACCAACACGCGCGAGAACGCCGAACTCGCTCGAGCCGAGCTGGAGACTCAGCTACGGGCGGCACCGGATGCGTGGTTGCATAGCAAGCACGCCGTCGCCCTTGCCTTTCTGGGGCGCAAGGCCGAGGCGATCGCCGAAGGAGAGCGAGCCGCAGGGCTCTTGCCGATGACAAGGATGCTGATCCTCGGGGCGAACATCCAAGCAGTGCTCGTAGAGATCTACCTGCTCGTCGGCGAGAACGAGAAGGCGCTCGACCGGCTCGAGACCCTGGACAAGATCCCGTATGCCGGTTTCTCGCCCGGGTGGCTGAGGATCGATCCGGCCTTCGCACCCCTCCGCGGCAACCCGCGCTTCGAGCAACTCGCGCGCGGGCACTGACGTGATTGGCGAGATCGTCTCGCACTACCGCATCGTCTCCAAGCTGGGGGGCGGAGGCATGGGAGTGGTGTACGAGGCGGAGGATCTGAACCTGGGCCGGAGGGTGGCGCTGAAGTTCCTGCCCGAGGCCCTGGAGAACCCGGAGGCGCTCGAGCGCTTCAAGCGTGAGGCGCGTGCTGCGTCGGCGCTCAACCATCCCCACATCTGCGTCGTGCATGACCTTGGGGAGCACGCGGGCAAGCCATTCATCGCGATGGAGCGCATGCAGGGCCAGACCCTGAGGCACACAATCCTGGCGCGGCCGCTGGCGATCGAGCGGGTGCTCGAGCTGGGGTGGCAGATGGCGGACGCCCTGGAAGCGGCCCACGCGGCGGGGATCGTGCACCGGGACCTGAAGCCTGCGAACGTGTTCGTGACAGACCACGGGGAGGCGAAGCTGCTGGACTTCGGCCTGGCGAAGCTGGCGGTGTCCAGGAAAGACGTTCTGCGGTCGGATACAGAGACGGCGGTGCGGGAAGAGTACCTGACGAGTCCCGGGACGACCCTGGGGACGGTGGCGTACATGTCGCCGGAGCAGGCGCGTGGGGAGTCGGTGGACGCGCGGAGCGACCTCTTCTCGCTGGGCGTGGTGCTGTACGAGATGGCGACCGGGCGTTTGCCCTTCCCTGGGAAGACCTCGGCCGAGATCTTCAATGGCATCTTGAGCCAGGCCCCCGCGTGGCCATCGAGCGTCAGCATCAACGTACCGCCGAAGCTGGAGGACATCATTCTCAAGGCCCTGGAGAAGGATCGGGGCCTGCGCTACCAACATGCCTCGGATGTTCGGGCGGATCTCAAGCGTCTGTTTCGGGACACCGGGCGTGCGTCCGGTCCAGCAGGAGTCGTGTCGTCGGCCAAGCGGCCAGTACCTCCGTTTGAGAAACTGCCGGCGAAGTGGCGTTCGGGAGCTTTCGCAGTCGGGGTCGCGGTCGCAGTCCTCGGCGCTGGAGTCGGCTGGCTCTGGCATCGCTCCTCCCGGGAGCGCTGGGCCCTCGAGAAGGCGATGCCCGAGATCGCGCGCCTCGTCGACGCGGGGGAATTGGCGAAGGCGGCCGTGCTGACGCGAGAGGCTCGCGCCGCTCTCCCCAAGGACCCGACGCTCGAGAAGCTCTGGATGCGGGCGACGGAAGCGGCCTCGATCGAGAGCGTGCCCCCGGGGGCGGACGTCTTGTTCCGGCCCTACCGGGGGGATGCGAATGCCTGGGAGAGTCTCGGCAAGACGCCGCTCGAGAGAGTCCGCATACCCAAGGACGATTACGTCTTTCGGGTCGCCAAGCCCGGCTTTGCCGCCGCGACTTTCATAGACGGGTCCCCTGCAGCGATTGATCCTCTCGTGGATTGGAAGTTGACGCTTCGTCCCGAGGGGAGCGTTCCACCCGAGATGCTTGTCATTCCGGGCGAGGAGACTTACCTCGGGTTCCCTGTCGGAGACGCTCCTGCGGTCCGGCTCGACGACTACCTCATCGACCGGCACGAGGTCACGAACGAGGAGTACAAGAAGTTCGTCGACGAGGGTGGCTATCGGAAGCGCGAGTTCTGGACGCAGCCCTTCGTGAGAGACGGGCGAACGATTCCGTGGGAAGAGGCGGTGGCGCTTTTCCTCGATGCGACGGGACGCCCCGGCCCAGCGACGTGGGAGGTGGGCAGCTATCCGAACGGCCTGGAGAAGCATCCGGTCGCCGGCGTCAGTTGGTACGAGGCGGCGGCGTACGCCGAGTTCGCGGGCAAGAGCCTCCCCACGGCGTACCACTGGACGGGCGCGTCGGAAGCGGGGTGGTTCACCGCACTGATCGTTTCCGGAAGCAACTTCCGCGGCGACGGAACCCAACCGGTCGGCGGCCGTGGCGCCCTGAGCGGCTTCGGCACGTCGGACATGGCGGGAAACGTGAAGGAGTGGTGCTGGAACGAAAGCCGGGACGGCAAGCGGTTCATCCTGGGCGGAGGCTTCGGCGAGCCGACCTACATGTTCCCTCACACTGACGCGCAAGACCCGTGGGCTCGCAGGCCGACCTTCGGCTTTCGGTGCGTCAAACTCGACTCGCAACCCACCGCTGCCGCGGCCGCGAGAGTCGAGGCCACATCCCGCGACTTCTCGAAGGACAAGCCCGTCTCCGACGACGTATTCAGGGCCTACATGGGACAGTACACCTACGATAAGACGGAGCTGAAAGCCCGAGTGGAAGAGACCGAGACGACGGAAACCTGGACGTGGGAGAAGGTGACCTTCGACGCCGCCTACGGCAACGAGCGCGTGATCGCTCACGTCTTTCTGCCGAGGAACGTGTCCCCGCCGTTTCAGGCGGTCGTGTTTTTTCCGGGTGCGGGTGCCACCTATGAGGAGACGTTCGTTCCGTCGGACATCGAGGACGACCTGGACTTCCTCCTGAAAAGCGGCCGGGCTCTGATCTTCCCGATCTACAAGAGCACCTTTGAACGGCGAGACGACTTCGTGCCCTATGGCAAGGCGCCGGGCTTTGTACGCGACCACGTGATCATGTGGTCGAAGGACCTGGGCCGATCCCTCGACTACCTCGAAACGCGAAGGGACATCGACAGCACGAAAGTGGCCTACGAGGGCCTCAGCTGGGGCGGATCTCTCGCGCCGGTCCTCCTGGCGGTCGAGAAGCGGTTCAAGGCGGCGATCCTGTCCTCGGGAGGCTTCCAGCTCAGGTACGATCTCCCAGAGGTTGACGGGCTCAACTTCGCGCCGCGAGTGAACATCCCCGTACTGATGCTGAGCGGCCGGTACGATGACGCTCTCCCACTGGAGTCGTCGCAGTTCCCGCTCTTCCGCCTCCTCGGAACGCCGGACAAGGACAAGAAGCACGTGATCTACGAGGCCGGGCACGGGGACCTGCCCCGCAGGGAGGAAGTCCGCGAGAGCCTCGACTGGCTCGATAGGTATCTGGGGCCAGTCCGGCACTAGACGGGGGCACCGACCGCTCTCCGCTCGCCCATACACCTCGACGAGCGGCTCCACTTGCGAGACGAGCGACCGGCAGGTAGTTGACTTGCCGCGCCTGCGGCATACACTCGCCCTGCTCGATCCAAGTAGATGACCCGCCGGCGGCGCACTCCGCGGGCAACACTGCTGGCCCTGCACGTGGTGCTGGGCTTCGCTGCGGTGGCGCACGCCCAGCCGGCGGCCGGCAGCATCTACGGCCGGGTCCTGGACGCTTCGAGCGCGGTCCTCGTGGCCGCCACCGCCCTGCTGAAAGGCCCGAACATCGGCGGTCTGGCCACGACGAGCGACGTACAGGGCGAGTTCCGCTTCCTGGTCGTCGACCCCGGAACCTATACGGTCTCGGTCTCCCAGAAGGGCTTCGCCACGGCGACTCGAGACGTGATCGTCACCACGGGCACGAGCGTGCACCTGGACTTCACGCTGCCGCTGGCCTTGGCCGAAGAAACCGTGAAGGTCAGCGCAGAGACTCCGGTCGTGGACACCAAGAAGCTCGGCACCGGAGCAACGCTCAGGCTGGACGAGCTAGCGCGGACACCCAACGCCCGCGACCCCTGGGCGCTGCTTCGGACGATCCCGGGAGTGATCGTGGACCGGCTGAACATCGCGGGCAACTGGAACGACCAGCAGGCCTACTTCGTGGGGAAGGGGGCCGACTTCGCAGACAACTCGTTCGTCCTGGACGGCACGAGCATCACCAACGACGGGGGCGGCTCCACCGTCTATTTCGACTTCGACGCATTGCAGGAGGTCAGCGTCAGCACGGGAGGAAGCGACCCACGCGCCCAGACGGGCGGCGTGAACCTGAGCCTCACCACGAAGCGCGGCACCAACGCGTTCCACGGCTCGGCCCGCGGCATCTTCACTCACGACGACCTCCAGTGGTCGAACCTGCCGCCGGCGCTCCTGGGAGATCCCCGGCTCGAGCTTCCCGACGGCAGCCTCAGCGCCAAGGCCGACCACATCCGCCAGATCGCGGACTACGGTGTCGAGGCGGGAGGGCCGATCGTCAAGGACAAGCTCTGGATCTGGGGGGCCCTCGGTCGGCAGGACATCCGGGTGGTCCGGCTCCTCCGCGGGAACCAGGACCCGGTCAATACCTATCTGACGAACTTCAACGGGAAGCTCAACTGGCAGGCCGGCCCGAAGGACATGGTCTCGTTCTTCTACATGAATGCGCGGAAGGAGAAATTCGGAGTCAAGACGTTCTACGCCGGAGAGGAGGCGGACTCCTTTCTCTGGAACCAGGGCAACTTCTACCCGAAGGGCGCGCCCCACGGTCTATTCAAGCTCGAGGAGAGCCACGTTTTCGGACCCAGCCTGTTCCTGAACGCGACCTACTCCTTCTACGGGTTGGGCTACGGCTACACGCTCCGCGGCGGGACGAACCAGGAAGGCGCCGTCGACCGCCGGGTCGACCGGGCCATCGGCTCGTCTCCCCTCTACCGGTCGACAGGGGCCTGGCAGATGGCCGATGCGGACCTCAAGTACTTCCGCGGGGGGCTCGGGGGGAGCCATGAGCTGCGGTTCGGGTTCGGCTACCGCCGCACGCCCATCGATTCGACCTATGCCTACAGCGGGTCGAAGCTCTTCGCGTACAAGGATACCGACGAAGGCGGGATCGTCCAAGTCTATCGCGACGGGAACATCTCCTACAACGCGGAGTTCTGGGACGCCTACCTGGGCGACACGTTTACGCGGGGCCGCCTCACGGCGAACGCCGGCCTGCGCTGGGACCACCAGATCTCGCGCAACCTGCCCACCTCGACGCCCGCCAACCCGGTCTTCCCCGAGCTGCTGCCCGCCCTCGACTTCCCGGGCGGCGGTTCCGGGATCCGCTGGAGCGACGTCTCACCGCGGGTGGGCGTGACCCTGGCTCTGGACAGCCAGCGCAAGACCGTGGCGCGCCTGTCGTACGCTCGTTACGCCGGCAGGATCTCCGGCTACGACGCCTTGTTCGACAACCCCATCGGCGCCTATGGCACGTACCTCGCCTACAATTGGGTGGACCGGAACAACGACGGCTTCGCCCAGGAGGACGAGGTCCTGACCGCCGAGGGCGTCCAGTATGCGAGTGGCATCGATCCCGCGCAGCCCACGAGCCCGACGTCGCCGAACCGGATCGACCCGGCCTACAGAGCCCGCCACGACAACGAGATCGTCGTGGGAGTCGACCATGAGCTCCTGCCCAACTTCGCCGTCGGAGCGGCGTACACCTTCCGCCGGAACAAGGACCGTCGCTGGAGCCCGAGGATCGGGCTCACGCAGGAGGACTACTCGCCAAACCCGCCGGAGACTGCCAACGGCCTCTCGGCGCAGACCTACTCGCCCGACCCCGACAAGGTGGAGGCGTCGGGTTTCGGCAGGATCCTCGAGAACCGGCCCGACTACCAGCAGACGTACAGCGGCCTGGAGCTGACACTCACGAAGCGACTCGCCCGCAAATGGATGGCCAGGGCGGGCCTCACGTACATGGACTTCCACGAGAGCTTTCTGGGTCCACTGGCGATCCAAAACCCGACGCACCAGGAGCGCGACCCGCAGTTCGACGGTGGCCAGGTAAACCCCGCCGACTCCTTCTTTTCCGGCGTCTCCGCCCGTTGGCAGGTCACCGCCAACGCGCTCTACGAGTTGCCCCACGGGTTCGAGATCTCGGGGAGCTTCTGGGCCAACCAGGGCTACCTGAACCCGTATGTCTTGAGCCTCGATGCCGGCTTCGACGGTAACCTCGATGCCCTGGCCTCGACCAACATCGAAGACCATCGGCTTCCCGACCTCCTCAACCTGGACCTCCGCCTGGCCAAGAACCTGAAGCTACGAGGCAGCCTGGCCCTGGTGCTATCCGCCGACCTCTTCAACGTCTTCAACAGCGGCACCGTGATCCTCCAGGACGCCACGGCCAACTCGGAGGTTCTCGGGCGCATCTCCGGGATCATGAACCCTCGGATCGTTCGCTTCGGCCTGCGGCTGACGTTCTAGCTCCGGTACTGATGTGATTGACGAGACCGTTTCGCACTACCGCATCCTGTCCAAGCTGGGCGGCGGAGGCATGGGAGTGGTGTACGAGGCGGAGGACCTGAACCTGGGCCGGAGAGTGGCGCTGAAGTTCCTGCCCGAGGCTCTGGAGAGCCCGGAGGCACTCGAACGCTTCAGGCGTGAGGCACGAGCCGCGTCGGCGCTCAATCATCCCCACATCTGCGTCGTGCACGACCTTGGGGAGCACGCGGGCAAGCCCTTCATCGCCATGGAGCGCATGCAAGGCTTCTGAGGCCCTGCGCTCCCACAGGCCGGACGTGGGTGGGAGACCCGTGGCCAACTCGTTCCAGAACGAGTTTCCACAGGTCTTGGACAGTCCGCGGCCGGTGGGTTCGCGGGGTCGCGCTCACTCGCGCCCAGGCACCGAAGCTCCCTCCTCCTTGCCCCCGGGAAACCTCGGCTACCATAACGGAGTGGACCCTGCCAAGGCGAGCGAAGCCGCGGACCGTGTTGCCACGGTTCCCAGCAAGGCGTTGCCGGTTGCCCTGAGTGAGCGGTATCTTCGGGCCGTCTCGCGCCTCGAGGCGCGCCCTGGCAACCGGCCACGAGCCGACAAGAGCTGGGTCGAGTCGACGCTTCGCGAGTTCCGCGACCTGATTGCCCGCGCGAAGCGGGTGCGGTGACCGGGCCGAGCCGCATCGCCGTCCTCGCCGCCGCGCTCGAGAAGGCCCATGTCCGATACGTGCTGATCGGCGTCGCCGGCGCCAACCTCTGGGCGCGGTCGGGCGCGACGATCTTCAGCACGCTCGACTACGACCTCTTGCTGCCCCTCGATGCCGCCAACGAGCTCCGCGCCTGGCACACCTGCCGGGCCATGGGCCTCGAGCTTTCCTGCGGGGACGAACCACTCGGCGCTCCGCTCGACTCCTTGCTTGCCGAACAGGTCGTCTCCCGCCGTGCTTTGGTCCGCGCCACGGACACGCGCGGGTTCGACGTCGACTTGTCGTTGATCATGGCCGGTTTCGATTTTGAGACGGTCTGGGCGGAGAGACGGATCTTCGTGGTGGACGATGTCGAGATACGCGTGGCGCGGCTTCGCCACATCGTCGAGTCGAAGGCAGCGACGGGCCGAGACAAAGACCGTCTCTTCCTCGCCAGCCATGAGGATGCGCTACGGGATCTCATGCGGGACGAGTGAGGATCTGTCGCCCCGAGGGGGTCGCATCGCCAGCTGCACCGGCAAGGGCAGGAGGGCGAGGGGCGTGCCGGCCCTGAGCGATACGGTCCCTGGAACTCCAGGCCCCGATCCCATACCATGGCGCCGGCCGCGCGCCCTGGGAGAGATCATGGACTTCGCGAGTGCTCGACTTGCCGTCATCGTCATGTCGTTGTGCCTGCTGGGGTCGACGGAGCCGCCGCTCGATTTCGTGATGCGCGGCGGCACCGTCTACGACGGCACGGGTCTGCCCGGACGTCGCGCCGATGTCGGGATCCGAGGCGACCGCATCGTCGCGCTCGGCGATCTGTCGGGGGCGAGCGCCAAGACGGTCGTGGACGCGAGCGGCCTGGCCGTGGCGCCCGGCTTCATCAACATGCTGTCCTGGTCCACGGAGTCTCTGATCGCCGACGGACGCTCTCAAAGCGAGATTCGCCAGGGAATCACCACGCAGATCTTCGGCGAAGGCATGTCGATGGGCCCGCTCAACGAGGCGCTCAAGGCATACCTCAAGTCCCAGCAAACCGACCTGCAGTACGAGATCAGCTGGACCTCGCTCGCCGAGTACCTCGCCTTCCTCGAGAAGAAGGGGATCGCCCAGAACGTCGCTTCCTACGTCGGTGCCACCACCCTGCGCGCATACGCGATCGGCTTCGAGAAGCGGCCGCCCACGCCGGCCGAGCTGGACACGATGCGCGAGCTGGTGCGGCAGGAGATGGAGGCGGGCGCCCTCGGCATCGGCTCCTCGCTGATCTACGCGCCGGCCAACTATGCCACCACTGAAGAGCTGATCGAGCTGTGCAAGGTCGCGGCGAAGTACCAGGGCAAGTACATCTCCCACATGCGCAGCGAGGCGGACACGCTGCTCGAGGCGCTGGACGAGCTGATCCGGATCAGCCGTGAGGCTGGCCTGCCGGCCGAGATCTACCACTTGAAGGCCGGGGGCGAGGCCAACTGGGCGAAGCTGGACGAGGTGATCCGCAAGGTCGAGGCCGCGCGTGCCGCGGGCCTCCGGATTACAGCCGACATGTATACGTATCCGGCGGGCTCCACGAGCCTGTCGGCCTGCATCCCGCCCTGGGCCCACGACGGCGGCGACGCAGCGCTGATCCGGCGGCTGCGCGAGCCGGAGACACGCGCCCGCATCGCGTCGGAGATGCGCAGTGCCGGCAAGGACTGGGAGAACCTCTGCCTGCTCTGTGGCTCGCCCGAGCGCGTGCTGCTCGTCGACTTCGGGCCCCAGCAACTACGGCCGCTGATCGGCAAGACGCTTGGGGAAGCGGCGCGCCAGCGGGGAAGGGACGCGGTCGATACGGCGATCGACCTGGTGGCGGAGTCGGAAGGCCTCGTCGGCGCCGTGTTCTTCATGATGTCGGAGGACAACATCCGCAAGCAGATCCGCCTGCCGTGGGTCTCCTTCGGCTCAGACGCGGCCTCGATGGCTCCAGAGGGCGTCTTCATCAAGTCCTCGACGCACCCGCGCGCCTACGGCAACTTCGCCCGCCTGCTCGGCCGCTACGTGCGCGAGCAGAAGCTGATCCCGCTCGAGGAGGCCGTTCGCAAGCTCTCCAACCTGCCCGCCACGAACCTCGGGCTCGCCAGCCGCGGCGCCCTGAAACCAGGCTTCTTCGCCGACGTCGTGGCATTCGACCCCGCGGAGATCGCAGACCGGGCGACGTTCGAGAAGCCGCACCAGTACTCGGCGGGCATGAAGCACGTGTTCGTCAACGGTGTCCAGGTGCTGAAGGACGGGGAGCATACGGGGGCGCTCCCGGGGCGGGCGCTCAAGGGGCCGGGCGCCATCCGCTGACGTGGGAACACGTGTGGCCGTCACTGGCGCCGGCGGTTTCGTCGGACGCGCGGTCACGCGGCTTGGCAGCGCGGCAGGGCTCGAGGTCGTCGGGTTGGCGCGCAGCGAGTCCGGCTTGCACGCCGTGCTCGCAGCAGGCGGGCGTCCCAGGCTGATCCCGGGTCTCGAGCGCGGAGCGCTGGCGCACGCGTTCGAAGGCATGCAGGCGGTGGTACACCTGGCGCAGATCGGCGCCGAACGCGGCGGCGCCAGCTACGAAGCCGTGAATGTACTCGGCACGCGCGCCGTGATCGAGGCTGGCCACGACGCCCGCGTCGGCCGAATCGTTTTCCTTTCCGGCCTCGGCGTCGCGCGCTACGGCACGGCGGAGCGCTGCACGAACAGGTACTTCCTCTCGAAGCTAGCCGCCGAGCTCGAGCTCTTTCGCTCGGGCCTCCCGGTCACGGTCTTCCGACCCTCCTACGTCGTGGGGCCCGGCGGCCAGCTGATCCGGGACCTGCTGCGGGAGATGGCTGCGGGGGAGGTCGAACGCGTCGGGGCGGGCGACTACCGGATGCAGCCGATCGGCGTGGACGACGCGGCAGCAGCGATCCTGGCAGCGGCAGGGGGCAACGAGCCGCGACACCGTGTCTTCGATCTCGTGGGGCCGGAGGTCGTCCGCTACCATCAGTTCCTCGAGCGCCTGGCACGCGTGGCCGCGGGCCTGGGCCAGGGTGGCCCACACCGCATTCGCCAGATCCCGCTGGAAGAAGCCCTGCGCCAAGCGGCTTCGGGCGGCTATCGCGGCATGCTGTCGGACGAGCTGGACTGCCTCCTGTGCGACGAGGTCGGCGATGCGCGGCCGCTCGAGCCGCTGCTGGGCCGCGTCCTGACGCCGCTCGACGACGTGCTGGCCGCGGCGATTCGCGGCGCCTGACAGGTGCACTTCCCTCCGCTCGCGGCTTCGTGCGACGCCGAAGTGGTGGTGATCGGCGCTGGGGTGGCCGGCGCCGCCATCGCGTTCCAGCTGGCACGGGGCCGCCGCCGTGTGGTCCTGCTGGAAGCCGGGACACTCGCGCCCGGGGCCGACGTCGGTCATGTGCGCGTCGGCCTGGGCGTTGCGTACAGCGCCGCCGTGCGCAGCCTGGGCCGGGAAGCCGCGCGTGAGATCTGGGAGCGGCAGCGGGAGAGCCGCCTGCGCCTCGAGGGCGCGCTCCGCATGCTCGAGAGCGAGTGCGATTACCGCCATGCCGGGGGGTTCCGTCTGGCCGAATCTCGCCAGGAAGGCAGCACCCTGGCGGAGAGCGAGGAACTGCTGCGCGAGGACGGGTTCAGCGGTGAGTTCTTCGACCACCACATGCTGGAGGCGCGCTTCGACGTTCAGGGCTTCGCCGCCGGCTACTGGGCTGCCGACGACGCCGATCTCGACGTGGCGGGGTTGCTGGGCCGCGTCGCCGAGGCGGCGCAGCAGCTGGGGGCGGCGGTGCACGAGCACAGCCCGGTGGCCGAGCTCGAGCTCTCGGCCACAGGAGCGGTGGCCGTGACCCGGCAGGGCGTGCAGGTCCGAGCGGGACTGGCGGTCCTCGCCGCCGGGGCAGGATCGGGCCAGCTCGTGCCGTGGCTCGCCGGGCGGCTCGTCGTCGCCGAGGAGCGCCAGCTTGGGCTGAAACTGAACCCGGCGGCCGCGCTTCCCAGCCCGGGATCGGCGCGGGACGGGCGCGTCGGGTGGCGCGCGGCGCGAGACATGCTGCTCCTGCGCGGCGCGCGTCCGCAAGACTTCGTCGCTGGACGCTTTCTGGCGTTCCCAGGCGTCCTCAGCGAGAGCGGGCGTGGCGTGAGCGCCGGGACCGGCGACGGGCTGGCTCTAGCCGGGTGGCTGCCGGAGCGGCCGGCGCTGATCGCCTGCGGCTTCGGCGGCGCCGCCCTGGGCAGCGCGTTCCAGGTTGCGCATTGGATCGCAGAGGCTGTTGCGGGCCGCGACCTCGTTCCGCCGGGCTGGCGCGCGGACCGCGAGCCGCAGGGCGGCGGCTCCTGACGTCAGGCCTGGTCGCCGACGCTGACCGCCTCGCGCTCGGCGAGCGCGTCGAAGCGCCGCATCAGCTCCCGCGTAAGCGGGCCGGGCCGGCCGTCGCCGATCGCGCGGTCGTCGATGCGCACCACCGGCACGATGCCGCGCGAGACGCTCGTGATGAACGCCTCGGCGACTTGCGGCAGGTCGTCGACATGGACCGCTGTCAGGCTCACCGGCAGCAGTTCCCGGGCGAGCTGCAGAACCAGCGAGCGCGTGACCCCGGGCAGCACCCGCTCGGACTCGCTGCGCAGCACCCCGCCCAAGATCGCGAAGAAGTTACTCGACAGACCCTCGAGCAGGGCGCCGTCGCTCGCTCGCATCAACCCCTCGTGGGCGCCCGGTGGCAAGCGTTCGTACGTGCCGGCGGCCGTCGCCACGAAGCGCGAGTCCTTGGCCTGCGGGCGCTCGCGGCTCACCGTAACGGTGACGCACCAGGCGCCGTCGCGATGCAGCGAGGGCGCCGGCGGCTCGAACGGCTCGATCGACAGGAACAGGCGCGGCGGCGCCCAGGTCAGGCGCGCGCGCGACTCGGCGTGACCCGCTGCGCGAAGCGCCTGCGCGAGGGCGCGGCGCACGCGTGGCTCCGGGAGCGGCCGGGATGACGCGCCCATCTGCCCTGCGGAGTCCAGGAGCCGCGCCACGTGCCGCTCGAGACGCAGGACGCGATCGCCTCTGTAGGTCCGCAGGGTCGTGTATGCCCCCGTCGGCAGGGCCTTCGATGCCACCGCCAGGCTGGGAGCTTCGCTGAGCTCGCGCAGCTCCTCTTCGACGAACTCGAAGGTCCGAACCATACAAGTCTTCATTCTACAACTAGATAGCTGGTCGGCACGCAACCCAATTGACAACGTTCGACTCAACCCTGTACGCTGTTTGGTGTAGGAGGCGGACATTGAGCAAGATCATCGGCATCGACCTGGGCACGACCAACTCCGTGGTCGCCGTGATGGAGGGGGATTCGCCAACCGTCATCGCCAGCCCCGAGGGAGGTCGCACGACCCCGTCCGTGGTGGCTTACACCGCGAACGGTGAGCGGCTCGTCGGACAGGTCGCCAAGCGCCAGGCCGTGGCGAACCCCGAGAACACCGTCTACTCGATCAAGCGCTTCATGGGCCGCCGCTTCTCCGAGGTGACCGAGGAGAACAAGATGGTGCCCTACAAGGTCCTGGAAGCGCCCAACGGCGACGTGCGAATCGAGGTGCTGGGCAAGCAGCTGGCCCCGCCCGAGATCTCCGCGATGATCTTGCAGAAGATGCGCCAGGCCGCGGAGGAGTACCTGGGCTCGAAGGTCGAGAAGGCCGTGATCACCGTGCCGGCCTACTTCAACGACGCCCAGCGCCAAGCCACCAAGGACGCCGGCAAGATCGCCGGGCTGGAGGTCTTGCGCATCGTCAACGAGCCTACCGCGGCCGCGCTGGCCTACGGTCTGGACAAGAAGAAGGACGAGACGATCGCGGTCTACGACTTCGGCGGCGGGACCTTCGACATCTCGATCCTGGAGGTGGGCGAGGGTGTGGTCGAGGTGAAGGCCACCAACGGCGACACGCACCTGGGCGGCGACAACCTGGACCAGCGCGTGATCGAGTGGATCGTGGCGGAGTTCAAGAAGGACCAGGGGATCGACCTCGG
>Ga0214473_10002238_pt1 | contig 23986 bp, 22 predicted proteins | sample RVTome_7_FD_203509 | JGI IMG/M metagenome (GOLD analysis project Ga0214473, IMG submission 203509) | Soil microbial communities from uranium-contaminated site in the Upper Colorado River Basin, Wyoming, United States - RVT98D197 | ecosystem: Environmental > Terrestrial > Soil > Contaminated >... | reverse complement strand
GCGCCTTCTCCCTCGGCGGCTGAAAATACCCCCTGATCCCATCAAGGCCTGTCAGTACCCCCGGAAGGGGGCTGGGAAAATCCGGCGGAAACCGACTCTCAGCTTAATCTAAACTTACCCCGGCCGGCCAGTCTGTCAATTCTTTTTCAATCCGGCCGACACTTGACCGCCCTGGCCGGAATCGCTATGTTTACGAGTCTAAATTGATTATCATAGTCAATCACACCCTGGAAGGAACGAGGCAACCATGCTGTCAGCTTCACGCCTGGCTATCCTGTTTCTCGCCGTTCTGGCGCAAACGGTCTTCTCCGCCACCCTCCCGCTGGAAAAAATCAAGCTGCCGCCGGGATTCAAAATAGAGATTTTCGCCGAGGGCCTGCCCAACGCCCGTTCCCTGGAACTGACTCCCAACGGCACCCTGTTTGTGGCCACGATGCAGCAGAATGGGCCGGTCTACGCCGTGGTGGACACTAACGGCGACTTCCGGGCCGACCGGAAATACACTATCGCCAGCGGGCTCTACATGCCCAACGGCGTCGCTTTCCGTGGGGGATCGCTCTACGTGGCCGAGGTCAACCGGATCCTGCGCTACGACAATATCGAGTCGCATCTGGCAAGTCCGCCCAAACCTGTGGTGGTGTTCGACAAGCTGCCTTCCGACCAGCACCACGGCTGGAAATTCATCCGTTTCGGCCCGGACGGCAAGCTCTACGTGCCGGTGGGCGCTCCCTGCAACAACTGCGAGCCGGACCTGCCCTACGCCGCTCTGCACCGGATCAACTCCGATGGCACGGGCTTCGAGACCGTGGCCCGGGGGATCCGCAACACGGTGGGCTTCGACTGGGACCCGCGCACCGGGGAACTCTGGTTCACCGACAACGGCCGCGACAACCTGGGTGAAAACCTGCCGCCGGACGAGCTGAACCACGTCACCGCCCCGGGCCAGCATTTCGGCTACCCTTACTGGCACGCCGATGGGGTCAAGGACCCCCAGTTCGGCGCCAAGCGGCTGGTGAGCGAATTCACCCTGGCGGCCATGCCCCTGGGACCGCACGTGGCCGCGCTCGGCCTGCGTTTCTACACCGGGAAGATATTCCCGGAAAAATACCGCAACCAGATTTTCATCGCCGAACACGGCTCCTGGAACCGCAGCGTGCCGATCGGCTACCGTATAACGCTGGTGACCCTGAAAGATAACAAGGCCGCCGATTACAAGGTTTTCGCGGAAGGCTGGCTGGGCTCGGACGGCAGTGTCTGGGGCCGGCCGGTGGACCTGGAAGAGATGCCGGACGGCAGTTTCCTGGTATCCGATGATTACGCGGGCGTGGTCTACCGGATCAGCTACGCCGAACCGGTGAAGCCGGCGCTAAACGTCCCGGTCGAGCTTTCGCCGGGAGAGAGGGTTGAATTTTCGGCCGCGGACCCGGCGCTCGAAGCCCCGGGTAACCTTTTCACCTGGAGCCTGGATGGCTCACCTGCCGCCGGCGCTTCAGGAAGCAGCTTCACCCTTTATGGCGATAGCCTCCAACTGGGCAGCCACCTCGTCTCGCTCGCAGTCACCGCCGCGGATGGCAGCGCGGTAGCCGACTACCAGTGGCAGGTGCAATTAATCGGGCCGGAGGGCTTGTCCTGCGATTACAGCGGCGACGGCCGGCTGGACGTGATCGACGTGATTTCGCTTCTGATCCTCGCTCACTCCTTCCCTGGCTCGCCGCTCACCGATTACAACCGGGACGGCCGGTTCAGCGTGGACGATGCTCTCAGCCTGATCCACGACCTCCGGGGCGGGAACTGCCTGGAAGAGGTTGCCGGAGCCTCCGTTCTGGGTTAAATTGCCGTAACCTGAACCAGGAGGTTCCTTGTTCACCGGACATTTCGCGGTGGCGTTGGCGGCCAAGCGCGCCGCTCCCCGGACTTCGCTGCCCGTGCTGCTGACAGCCGCCGTGTTCCTGGACATCCTCTGGCCGGTCCTGGTGCTCCTGGGCGTGGAGCACTTCCGGATCGACCCCGGCAACACGGCTGTCACTCCGCTCGATTTCTACGACTACCCAATCTCGCACTCACTGGCCACCACCCTGGTCTGGGCCGTGCTTTTCGGCCTGGCTTATTTCTACCGCACCCGCTACGGCCGGGGCGCGATACTGGTATTTGTGCTGGTGGCGAGTCATTGGCTGCTGGATTTCATCTCCCACGGCCCGGATCTGCCGCTCGTGCCCGGCGGCCTCACCTATGGGCTCGGCCTCTGGAATTCGGCCGCGGCTACGGCGGTGATCGAGCTGAGTCTATTCGGGCTGGGGATCTGGATCTATACGAACGTCACCCGGGCCAGGGGAAAGTCCGGCAAGGTTTCTTTCTGGAGCCTGATAATCGTGCTGGTGGTACTGCAGGTTTTATCCTATCAGGGAACGCCGCCGCCCAGCACGCAAGTAGTGGCCTGGGCCGGGATCGCCTCCTGGCTGTTCATCCTCTGGGCGCTGTGGATCGAGAAGAGCAGGAGGCTGGCCGGAGGGATGTAGGCCGGACATTCGGTCAGCCACCGGCTCTGCGCCCGACGGAAAGATTGACTGCCAGGTACGCCACACCCGCAATCACGATAGTCACGGCACCGGCCGGCAGGCCCGGACTGTAGCTGGCGGCCATACCGCCGGTAGTCAGCCCCATGCTGATCAGCCCCCCCGCCACCATCATCTGCACCAGGCTGCGGGTGAACCGCCCGGCGATTGCCGCCGGGATCGCCAGGAGCGCGATCACCAGCACGATCCCCACCACCGAAATCAACAGCACCACGGTCAGCGCCACCAGGCAGAGCAACAGCAGGTAGTAATACTCCACCCGCAGACCTCTCAGTCTGGCGAACTCCTCATCGAAACACACCGCCGTGAACCGGTTGTGGTAGGCCACCGCGACAATCACCACCACCGCATCCAGGCCAGCCAACAGCCACAGGTCGGCCCGTGAGACCAGCAGGATGTTGCCGAACAGGTAGCTCATCAGGTCCTCGTTGTAGCCCGGCGTCCGTGAGATAAACAATACTCCCACGGCCATGCCCACCGCCCAGAGGGTGCTGATCGCGGTGTCCTCCCGTTCGGAGGCGCGCAGCGACACCCAGCCGATCGCCACCGCTGCGGCCAGGGCCGCGGCCAGGGCGCCGTAGAGGGGGTCGAGCCAGACCAGGCCGTGCACCTTGCGCAGCCAGGCCGCCGCCCCGATTCCGCCCAGCACGCAGTGGGCGATCCCGCCGGCCAGGTAGGTGAGCCGGCGAGTGACCACATAGCTGCCCACCACTCCGCAGGCCACTCCGGCCAACAGTCCTGCAGCCAGGCCGTTCTGCAGGAAAGAGTACTTGCCGATATCGGAAAAAAACTCGAACATAGCACCCTCTCTCAGTGTTCGTCCTCGCTGTGGCGCACGATGCGCACCTCGCCGCCGTAGATTTCCCCCACCAGCTCCTCGTCCACCTCCTCGGTCCGGTGCACGTCCACCGTCCCCTTGACGCAGATCACTTTGTCCACGAACTTCGACACGATCAGCAGGTCGTGGGAAACCATCACTATGGTCAGGCGCTCGTTGAGCTGATGCAGGAGGCGGTAGAGCTCTTTTTCAGCGGCGAGGTCCAGAAACGAAGTCGGTTCGTCCAGCAGCAGCATCTCCGGCTCGGTGACCAGCATGCGCGCAATCAGGGCCTTCTGCCGCTGTCCGCCGGACAGGCTGGCGAACGGTGCATTTCCCTTGTCCCCCAGGCCCACTTCGGCCATCGCCGCCTCGGCCGCCTCCCGGTCCATTGTGCTATAAAAGGAGGGGGCGAATCCCTCGGCGAGCCGGCCCATCAGTACCATCTCGCGCACGGTCAGCGGGAAGCTGCGGTCGAAATGGGGATTCTGCGGCAGGTAGCCGATCCGGCGGCGCGCCTGGCCGGGCCGGCCGCCCAGCACGCTGATACTGCCGCGCTCCGGGGACTCCAGGCCCAGGATCAGTTTCAGCAGGGTGGTCTTGCCGCCGCCGTTGGGCCCCACGATGCAGGCGAACTCCCCCCGCTCCACCGTGAAACTCACCTCGCGCAGCACCTGGCGGTCAGAGGCTCCCGGGTAGGTAAACCAGAGGTTTTCGACTGAAATCAGCGGTTCGGGCATGCTATTTTCTCACTCCGGGTTTATCTTGGCCGGAAGGATTCGGCAATCAAACGGGCCATCTGTTCGAGGTTGCCGGGATAATCGCGGGCCAGGGCATTCAGGGTCACCACCCGGCAGCCGAGCGCGCTTTCCAGGGTGCGAGCCACGGTTTCGGTGAATTCCGGCTGAATGAATATCGTGCCCGCCCCGTCCAGTTTCATCCGCTCCACCAGCTCGGCCAGCTCCCGGCCGACCGGCTCACGGCCGCCCCTCTCGACCGCCGCCTGCTTCAGGCCGTAAGCCCTGGCGAAATAGCCGAACGCCGGGTGGAAGACGTAAATCGTCCGGCCGCGGCAGGGGGCCAGGATTTCCTTGATCCGGTCGTTCAGCCGGTCAAGGTCGCGCTGGAAAGCGGCGAGGTTTTCCCGGTAGCGGTCGGCGTTCCGGGGGTCGAACTCCGCGAGGGCGTTACAAATCGTGGCCGCCTGGACCTTGACCAGGGCGGGGTCGAGCCAGATGTGGGGGTCCGGCGTACCGTGGCCGTGATCTTCGTCCAGCGCCGCCAGCTCGATCCCCAGCCGGGTATCCACCACCCGGAGACTCTCGAACAGAGAACCCAGCCGGCCGGCCAACCGCTCCTCGAAGGGCATTCCCATCCGGAAAAAGAGCTTCGCCCGGGCCAGCCCGGCGATCAACCTCGGAGAGGGTTCGAACGTGTGGGGTGACTGGCCCGCCGGCAGCAGGACTTTCACCTCGATCAGGTCTCCGCCAACCCTTTCGGCGAAATACGCCTGCGGCTCGATACTGACATACACCTCGATCCGGCCGCCGGCCTCTGTTGCGGTCGCGCCCCAGCGTGCGGCCGCAAGCGCGAGCACCAAAGCGGCCAGTAACGCCGGCCGGGCGATAGTATTTTGAGCTTTCACTTTCAGTCGGCCGACTCGTTGCTGCAGACCAGATGGATTTCGTGACAGTCGCCGCATTCGGTCAGGCTGTGGCTCGCTCTGAATGATTCCCAGTGCCGGCGCTGGTTGGGAGTCAGCACGCCGGTACCCTGGCAGAGCGGGCAGGCGTTTTCCAGCGCGGTCAGGATCGCCCGCCGGATGAATTCGCTGCGGTTAGGCAGGTCTTTCAGCACCTCCAGCAGCGACTGGTCGACCTTGAAAGTGACGATTTCCTGCTTGTTCTTTTTCATATCATCGGCCCTGAATTTCTTCTAAAGCATACTTTCCCTGTAGTAGCAGAATTATTACAAGGTAATACCATTTTGTCAAGACAATCACCGGCAGGCAGGAAGATCCAGGCCCTAACCCCGGTAGGTTCTCTGTTCCAGGGCGATGGTGCGGGCCTTCTGTTCGACTGCCATGATCAGGGTGTGTTCGAGGGCGGAATTCTTGCTGTAGTCTGCCGGGACGAGGTTGCTGACCCGCTCTTCCTCAACGAAACTCCAGGCCTGGCTCCATTTTTCGCGGCGCCCGGGGTCGTAGACGCCGATCGCGGTGCCCTGGTTCTTGCGCACCAGCGAGAAGCAGGGGATGTCCGTGTAGCCGTCGCCGACGTAGATCATGCGGCTGAACGGCACCCTCAGCCGCTCCGGCTCAACCCTCCGGTTGACCTCGAACGGCCGGTTGGCATATTCCGGGCCGACCAAGCCCTTGCTGATCTGGAACAGGTAGCGGGTCTTGTCCGTGAAGCTGATCACGTTTTTGGCGAAGGTGATTTCACCGCTCTGCGGGTGGCAGTGGAAGCCGCAGGCCCAGATGTCCTTGAAGTGGGGGCTGATCCGTGTGTTGACGATGATCTCCCGGAGGCCGCTGGAAATCACGTAGAATTCGACCCTCACCTCGGGATAGACCTCCAGCGCGGCCCGCTCCAGCTTGGCGAAGATGCTGTTGACCCCTTTGTGGAACCGGACCTGCCTGCCGAAAGCGGCGAGCCGCTCCGCGGTTATCCTTTCCCCCGGCGGCAGGGCCCGCGATTCCTCGATCATCCCGTAGAGGTAAGCCGGGATGGGGTCCCAGCCGGCGGCCAGCAGGCTGTCCACCTTTTCCCGCCAGAAACGGTCGGAATCTATCCCCCGGCTTTCCAGGAAGGCGGTGGTGGTGTCCGGGGCCAGGGTATCGTCGAAGTCGAATATAACCGCTATAATTTCCTGCACTTGCGCCTCCGCCGGCTCAGCTTTTCAGCCATTCGAGGAAGGTCCGCTCGTCTATAGTCCCTACGCCCAGCTGCCTGGCTTTGTCCAGCTTCGAGCCGGGTGATTCGCCGTAGATCACGCAATCGGTCTGGCTGCTCACCGAACCGCTCAGCTTGCCGCCCCGCTTCTTGATTTCCCTTTCGGCCTCCTGCCGGCTGAAACCCGCCAGGGTTCCGGTGAGCACGAACTTTTTTCCGGCGAAGAGGCCCTGGACCGGCGCTTCCGCAGGCTGGGGCTCGCCGCCCAGGTCGACTCCGGCCGCTTCCAGCCGTTCGAGCAGCCGGAGGTTTTCCGGCTGGGCCATGAAGGCCGCCAGCGACCCGGCGATCACCGGCCCGATGCCCTCGATTTCGGCCAGCTCTTCCCGGCTGACTCCGGCCAGCTTTTTCAGGCTGCCGAAACGGCCGGCGATGATTTCGGCCGCGGCGCGGCCCACGAAGCGCACGCCCAGCCCGAACAAGAGCCGCGCCGCGCCCCGGCTGCGTGACTGATCGATCTGGCTTATCAAATTTTCCGCGCTCTTATCGCCCATCCGCTCCAGGGCCGCCACCTCCTCCTTTTTCAGCCGGTAGAGGTCGGAGACGTCCCGCACCAGCCCGGCCTCCACCACGGCCTCCACCAGCGCCGGGCCCGCTCCGCGGATATCGAGCGCGTCCCGGCCCGCAAAATGCTGGATCCGCTCCTTGACCTGGGCCGGGCAGGCGGCATTGGTGCAGCGGCGCACCGCCTCGCCCTCCGGCCGGACCGCGTCGCTGAGGCAGACCGGGCATTTGTCCGGCATCCGGTAGGCTTGCGTGCCAGGTTCGCGGGCCTTGAGGTCCACCGCCACCACCTTGGGGATGATGTCTCCGGCCTTTTCGATCCAGACCCAGTCGCCCGCGCGGATGTCCTTGCGGGCGATCTCGTCTTCGTTGTGCAGCGTGGCGTTCGAAACAGTGGTGCCGGCCAGGAACACCGGTTCGAGGCGGGCGGTGGGGGTAAGCGCTCCGGTGCGGCCCACCTGCACGTCGATTGCTACCAGACGGGTGCGGGCCTGTTCGGCGGCGAACTTGTAGGCCATGGCCCAGCGCGGAAACTTGGTGGTGAAGCCGAGCTGCCGGCGCAGGCCGAGGTCGTCGAGCTTCACCACTACCCCGTCGGTATTGTAGTCCAGCGTCCGCCGGCGCTCGTCCCAGCTCCGGCAGTATTCGATCACTTCCTCGATCCCCCGGCAGCGCCTCCAGTGCGGATTGACCGGAAAGCCCGCCTTTTTCAGATATTCCAGGACGCCGGCGTGGCTGGCGAGGCCGGCGAGCGGCCCCTCGGGCCGGCCGGCCCCCAGCAGCTGATAGAGGAAAATCCGCAGGGGGCGGCGGCGGGTGACCGAGGTGTCGAGCAGGCGCAGGCTGCCGGCGGCGGCGTTGCGCGGGTTAGCAAACTCCGGCTCTCCGTCCTTGCGCCTCTGCCGGTTGACGGAGTCGAGCCCGCTTCTGGTCATGTAGACTTCGCCGCGCGCCTCGATCACCTCCGGCAGGACAGGCGCGGCCCCCTCGGCTGCCAGCCTCAGCGGAAGACTGCCCAGGGTGCGCAGGCCGGCGGTCACGTCCTCGCCGGTGCGGCCGTCGCCGCGGGTGGCGCCCCTGGCGAAGACCGCGTTTTCGTAGCGCAGGCTCACTCCCAGGCCGTCCAGCTTCAGTTCCGCCACGTAGTCGAAAGGGCCCTCCCGGTCGAGTCCCCGGCTGATACGCCGGTCGAACTCCCGCAGCTCGTCCTCGCTGTAGGAGTTATCCAGGCTCAGCATCGGCTCGCTGTGCCGCACCTCGGCGAAACCCTCGAGCACGGCCCCGCCCACCCGGCGGGTGGGACTGTCCGGGGTCGCCAGCTCCGGATGCTCCTCCTCGATCCGGCGCAGTTCGGCGTACACCCGGTCGTATTCAGCATCCGCCACCAGGGGGTCGTCGAGCACGTAGTAGTGGTGGTCGTACCGGTGCAGGAGCTCCCGCAGCCGTTCGGCCCGCGCGGCTATGTCAGCGGCTGTCATTTCTGCCTGTCTTTAGCTGATTCATCCAGAAATTCGAAGTATTTCTTTCAAGTATAGTGCGGATTCAGGTCTCCAGGCAACCGGCAATCACCGTCCGCCGGTCACCAAAGGTTGTAGGCGATAGAAGTGTAGAACATCCAGTCCTGGCGCTTGACCGGCGGATCGCGTTCCGGCGGCCGGCTGTCGTAACGCGTTTCGAGATTCAGCTTGAGATCGAAGTCGGCGGCCAGCTTGTTGGTCATGGCCACACTCAGGTTCAGCAGATAATCCTCGGTCCGGTCGAACCGCGGCTTCCAGGTAATCGACTGGTCGAGCCGGGTGCGGCTGTTCAGTACGAGGCTCAGGTCCTCGCTGGCCAGGTAATAGCCTTTGGTCTCGTCCGGCCGGCCGCGCAGGTATTCGGTAATCGGGTTGACGCCCAGGTTGAAGGCAAGCCGGCATTTGCGCCGGGCGACCGCCGAAATGCCCACGCCGACTCCGGGCGCCAGCCGCAGGTCGACCCCGGCCTGACGGTTGTAGTCCAGGTCCAGGGCGGCAAAGTAAAAGAATCGCTGGCTCTGGTTCAACTCGAACTTGTTCTTGAATGCTCCCTTGTTCGTCTCTTTTCCGCTACCTGAAGTGCTGGTAACCGAATTGTTACTCTTGAAACGGGAAGAAATCCCGGCTCTCTCGAATTCGAGAGTCGAAACCAGGGAAGTCTGGTCTGAATTGCCGCGGTTTAGTGTATATCCCAGGCCGAAACTACCTTTCCAGCGGTTCGGTTCGGGCGGTGTGGCGAGACCAGAGGCTGTCAGGATACTGTCCGCCCTTATATTAAGCAGGTCCGCTGCTTTTTTAAGCGAATCGGATCGGGCCGTTAATGATTTTATGCGGGCATTGAGTTCGGCGGCCGCTGCCCGGGCCGCGCTGGTGTCGGTGGGGGTCTGGGCGCGGATGGCATGCGGCAGTATTACCAACATTAATAGTAATAGAAAGTATCTTTTTTTCATCAAAACTCCTTGTAAAGCTTTCTCTCCTGGTTGACTCGTTAAACGGGTATATAGACAAAAACACACGTGGCTTTGTCGCGCTTGCACGACTACGGTCAGATGCAGCTCCTGTCTTCTTCGAAACTTTGTGGATCAAAGCTCGGAAGTGCAATTCGGACAACGTGTCGCCTTGATTGAAATTATTGAATAACATTTTGGACATTCTTTGGTCGTTGGTTCTGCGGACGGTGCTTCCTGTTTCTTCTTGAGACGGTTCATTTGCCTGATAACCATGAAGATTACAAAGGCTACAATAATAAAATCCAAAACGTTATTGATGAATACACCATACTTGATCGTTACAGCCTCCGCCCCAGCGGTATTCTCCTGGAGTGTAATTGCCAGATTCGAAAAATCTACGTTGCCGAGAAGCATTCCGATCGGCGGCATGATGACATCGTTGACCAGTGAGCTCACAATCTTGCCAAAGATACCGCCGATAATAATACCGACGGCCATATCAATAACATTACCGCGTATTGCAAATTCCTTGAATTCCTTGAAGATTCTCATTTTTATCTTCCTTTTGAATTAGGTTTTGGGATTTTGTCTCAAGTTGATTGTGCATTACGAATACGTCCACGAACCCGAGGTGGGGATGGCGGAATTCTCCTGGCAAAGTACCAACTGCATTGGACCCGTGTCTCTCCCAGAGGCGGACTGCACCCATACTGTTCGCAACAATCAGGCTGTACTGCCCTTGGCTTCTTCCATCCGTCTTGACAATTGAACCGTCAAACAGGCCCTAAGTATAGCCACCGCGGAAATCCCGGTCAACCGGGTTACCTTTTCGGGTGCGGTGCTTGAACATGATACCCCATATAGGGTATAATTACTTATTCTGTGAAGCGGCATCAGTCTGGACGCATGTCAGAGTTAACCTGTTCAATTTATTGCAGATACCGGAATATGGGTGCTCGATTCCGCCCGCCGGGCACGGTAATTGCGCCTCCCGGACTGCACGTCGCGAGTTGGCCTGTCCACGCTGAGGTGACAATGTTCGCAAGAGCGCAAGGATCAAGCCGCCTGCCGGCTGTCGGGCTGCTTGTTTTTCTATTGGCGGTGGGTCCCGGAGTTCATGGAAGCCTTCTTCCGGCGGCGGAGACCGACCGTGCAAAGGCCTCGGTGATGGACCTCAACGCCGCTTTCCAGGAAATCGCCGCCAGGGCGATACCCTCGGTGGTCAGTATCTCCAGCTCCCACCAGAGGCGGTCGGCCGAGCGCGGCGCGGGAGGCCGGGTGGTCAATACCGGCAGCGGCGTTATCGTTTCCCCGGACGGCTACCTGCTGACCAGCAACCATCTGATCGCCGGCGCGGAAAACATCAAGATCGTGCTGTACGACGGCCGGACCTACGACTCCGATGTGGTCGGCACCGACCATACCACCGACCTGGCGGTACTCAAGGCCCGGGGTCTGGAGCCCGGGGGCCGGCTGCCGGCGATACGCTTCGGCGACAGCGACAGCTGCCGGATCGGCGCCTGGGTGCTGGCGATCGGCAACCCGCTGGACCTGGGCATTTCGGTCACGGCCGGGATCATCAGCGCCAAGAGCCGCAAGATCGACATCCTCAGCGACAACCCGCTCAACCGCGAAGACAACATCGACCACTCGATCGAAAGCTTCATCCAGACCGATGCGGTAATCAACCCGGGCAACTCCGGCGGGGCGCTGGTGAGCCTCGAGGGGGAGCTGGTCGGGATCAACACCGCCATCGCCAGCCAGACCGGGATGTACCAGGGTTACGGCTTCGCCATCCCGATCAACCTGGCGCGCCGGGTGATGGAGGATTTGATCGAGTACGGCCGGGTGATCCGGCCCGTGCTGGGAGTGGTCATTCAGAGCCTGGACCCGGTGCGCGCCCGGGCGCTCGGACTGGAAAGCCCCCAGGGCGTGCTGGTTGAAGATTTTTCTCCGCGCCGCGAATCCCCCGCCTCCCGGGCCGGAATCCTGCGGGGAGACGTAATCGTTTCGGTGGAGGGCCGGCAGATCACTTTCACGCACCAGCTCCAGGAGACGATCGCCAAGTTCCGCCCTGGGGAAATGGTCACGGTCACGGTCTTCCGCAACGGCCAGTACCTCAAGCGTGAGGTGATGCTGGGCAGCCGGGAAATCTCCAGCGAGCGCGAGGCGCCACAGCCGCAGAAAGAGTCCGTGCCGCGGACCTCGACCCTGGGCCTGGAGCTCCGTGAGCTCAAGCCGGAGGACTTTGCGGAACTGGGACTGGCTGAAAGCCGCGGCGTGGTGGTGGAACGGGTCAGCGATGGCGGGATCGCCGCAATCAGCGGAATGCAGGCCGGGGACGTCATCCTCAGGCTGGACAAGCGGGAGGTCGGCAGCGTGCAGGACGTGTTCAACATCCTGGACGATGTTTCGTCCGGTACCGCGGTGCTTTTCATGGTCATGCGGGCCGGAAGCACCCACTTCGTGGGACTCGAAATACCCTGACCGGGGCTCTGCGATGCAACATGAAGATGAGAAAAATCACAGCCACGGCGGCTTCTTTATCTTGTTTCGCCTGTATTATTCATAAAAATGGCATTAAACCGTTTTTGTGCAGGGGTGCACCCCTGTGTGTGCCCTGAGGATCAAAAAATTATAAGACCGGGCAGACACCCCGATTTATCGGGGCCCCTACAGGTTTTGCGGTAATTGTGAATAATCCGGGAGTGCACTCTCTAAACCGCGGTTCACGGTGATGGCTAAAAAAAGCTACAGATTCGGTGTGCGGGCCAGGCTCGCCCTGATATTCACCCTGCTCCTGGCCTTCGTCTCCGCCACACAGTACCTGCTTAACTACTACCAGCAGCAGGAAGTGATGGCCAAGCTGGTCGAATTGAACCGGCAGATCAATGAAACGGTCATGCAGATCGACAGCCAGCTCAAGCAGCGGGGCCTGCCGGTGCCGGCCGCCCGCCGTGACCAGTCAGCCGCTCAGCCGTACAGCACGAGCGCGGTGGCCAATGAGCTCCGGGACTTCCTGGACTACGTCGACAGCAATATCGGCCGGATGCTGGTGGGCAGCCCGGACCTGGCCGTGATGCACCAGCGGATCGAGGAATTGCGCCGTCTGACTGCCGTGGCGCAAAGTTCGAGTGAGGGGTCGGCCTTCTTCCACGTCACCGTGTCGGTGATGGACGAGATGAGCCGGCGCAGCCCCTCCTGGCATTACACGATCAGCAGCCAGCCGATGATGCCCCCGGCGGACGACATCCTCCAGGTTTCGATCCCGATCATCGAGGAGGGCCAGGTGCGGTTCGTTCACATGCAGTACGAGATCACCGACTTCCTGGAGAACTTCCGCCGCTCGCGCACTAACAGCCTGCTGGTGACCCTGGCCAGTCTGAGCGTGGGACTGATTTTCGCCCTGCTCTACGCCGGCCACTTCACCAGCCCGATCCGTAGGCTCAACGACGCGTTCAGCCGGGTGGAAAAGGGCGACCTGGACTGCCGGATCGATTCCCGGCGCAAGGACGAGCTGGGAGCGCTAGTCGATGGCTTCAACCAGATGGTCGACCGGCTCAAGCAGAACAAGGAACTCGAAAAGACGATCTACCGCCAGGAGCGCCTCAGCTCCCTGGGCAAGCTGGCCGCCGGCATAGCCCACGAGATCAAGAACCCGCTCAACGCGATCAACCTTTCCCTGCAGCACCTGGGCGACAAGCTGAAATTCGACAGCGACAAGGATGGAGACCTCTACCGGCGCTACAGCGGCAACATCCAGCGGGAGGTGGGCCGGCTGAGCAAGATTGTCGACACTTTCCTCAATTTTTCGCGGGTCTCGGAGCTGGAGAAATCCGAGGTGGAACTGAACGGCCTGATCGAGGAAGTGCTGACCCTGCTGGCCCGGGACGCACACGTCAAGGGCGTGCGGGTGGAGACCGGTTTCGCGCCCGGAGTGACGGCCCAGGTGGACCCGGAAAAGATGAAAACCGTCCTCCTCAACCTGATCATCAACGCCATCGAGGCGATGCCCTCCGGCGGCAGGCTGAGGATAGTCACCCGGCCAGGCGAAGTCGGCGGCGCGCAGATTACTGTATCGGATACCGGCTGCGGGATCCCCCAGGACAAGCTCGAAGAGATTTTCGACCTCTATTACTCGACCAAGAAAAACGGCTCCGGGCTGGGTCTGGCCATCGTCAACGACATCATCCGCGACCACGGCGGCCGGATCGAGGTGGCCAGCAGCCTGGGCACGGGCACCGATTTCACGATAAAACTTCCCGGATAAATCAATGGTGAAAAAGATCAATAAGTCGGCAGTCAGGGTGCTGTTGGTGGAAGACGAGGCGAGCCAGCGCGAGGTGGTCGGCGACATCCTGGCCGACCAGGGCTACAGCGTGGACCTGGCGGTCGACGGCGAACAGGCGCTCGAAAAGCTCCAGCAGCAGAGCTACCAGGTGGTGGTCACTGACCTCAAAATGCCCGGCGTCGACGGCCTGGAGGTGTTGCGCCGGGCCCTGGCCGTGGACGAAAACACCGTGGTGGTGCTCCTGACCGCCTACGGCACGGTGGACACCGCGGTCCAGGCCATGAAAGACGGCGCCACCGATTACCTGAACAAGCCGCTGCGCAAGGACGAGCTGCTGATCGTCCTGGAGAAGGCGCTGGCCAACCGCCGGCTGGCCCAGGAAAACATCGAGCTGCACGCCGAGCTGGAAAGCCGCTACCATTTCGACAAGATAATCGGCAGCTCGCCGGCGATGAACGATGTCTACCGGCTGATCGGCAAGGTGCTCAACAACAGCTCCACCGTGCTGGTCTCCGGCGAAAGCGGCACCGGCAAGGAGCTGGTGGCCCGGGCAATCCATTTCAACGGCTCGCGGCGCAAGGGGCCGTTCGTGGCGGTCAACTGCGCGGCGATCCCGGAGAATCTGGTCGAGAGCGAGCTGTTCGGCCACGAGAAGGGCGCTTTCAGCGGGGCTACCGGCAGACGGATCGGCAAGTTCGAGCAGGCCGACGGCGGCACGATCTTCCTCGATGAAATCTCCACCCTGCAGTACGACCTGCAGGCCAAGCTGCTGAGGGCGCTGCAGGAGAGGGAGTTCCAGCGGCTGGGCGGCGACCGGATGATCGCGGTGGACGTCAGGATCGTCACCGCCACCAACCAGGACCTGCGCTCACTGACCTCGGCCGGCACCTTCCGCACCGACCTCTTCCACCGGCTCAACGTGGTCAACATTCTCCTCCCGCCCTTGCGCGAGCGTAAGGGCGATATCGGGCTGCTGGTGAAATCCTTCCTCGAAAAGTACGGGAAGAAATACGAAAAGCCGGAGGTGTCGATGATGGTGGACGCGGTGGAGGCGCTGGCCGACTACGACTGGCCCGGCAACGTGCGTGAGCTGGAAAACCTGGTGGAACAGCTCGTGGTGCTCGCCGACGACCCCCGGATCGATGCCGGAGCGCTGCCGAGCTACATTTTCGAAAACGTGGCGCCGGAAAAAGACTTCACCGAGGCCCAGGGGCACGCTCACGCCGCTTATGCCGGCCGGCCGGCCGGCAACGGCGCTACCGGCGGCAGCTTCAAACTGCCGACCGGCGGGGTGGATTTCTCCAGGGTGGAAAAATCACTGATCGAACAGGCCCTGCAGCAGGCGGGCGGCCGCATGGTGGGAGCGGCCAAGCTCCTGGGAATCAGCTACAAGACCCTCCAGTACCGGATCAAGAAATTCGGGATCGACATGAACGTGATCAAGTCGCCTTGAAATCCGAGCAGTCTGACTGCAATCAGACTATAAGTCAGCGGCCGGCCGGGATGAGTCCCGGCATCCCGCCCGGTTACCCGTTATCTCTCCGCTATGCGCATAGACAATGGATAGAGTATCTTTTATATAATGCACGGTTGTCCGGCCCGGGCGGAATATAACTATCTGTAACCCGGCCGTGATCTGAATTGTCTTTATATTAGTCGCCGGAAATTTGCTTGGGAGAATCATGCCGATAAACCTCTTTGGTGTTTCGGCTGGCAATCCGCTGGCTGAAAACCTTCCAGAGAAATAATCCGGAAAGAGAGAGAAGAAGATAAAATGAAAAAGCTCCTGATTTTCAGCTTCATTATTCTGCTCGCCGGCGCAGGCTACTGGTATTTCATTTACCAGAAAAAAGCCGATGCGAAAACTGTTTACGAATTTGCCGAGGTAACCCGGGGGAATATCGAAAACCTAATCTCATCCACTGGTACGATCCAGCCGGTAAGGACGGTGGAAGTGGGCACCGAGGTTTCCGGGAAGATTGAAAAAGTAAACGTCGATTTCAACGACATGGTCAAAAAGGGACAGGTTCTGGCGATTCTGGATACGACTTTTCTGTCTTCAGCCGTAAGAGATGCCCAGGCCAGTATCGTCCGGGCGGAGGCGCAATACCATAAATCCCAGAAAGATTACGAGTTTAACAAGCAATTGTTCGACAAGCAGTTAGCCTCCGAACTCGAGCTGCTGGGCGTCGAAACCACGATGAAAACCAACTACGCCTCTCTCCAGTCCGCCAAATCGGCCCTGGAGCGGTCGCAGTTCAACTTCGATCATGCGGTCATCCGCTCGCCGATCTCGGGAAAGGTGATTAACCGGAACATCGAAGAAGGCCAGACCGTCCAGGCCAGTTTTTCGACGCCGACCTTGTTTTTGATTGCGGAGAATCTCGCCAAGATAGAGATCCACGCCCGGGTCGATGAAAGCGACATCGGCCAGATACGCGAAGGCCAGGAGGTCCGTTTTACGGTCGAAGCCTATTTCGACAAGGAGTTCAGCGGCGCAGTGCGTCAGGTGCGTCTCCAGCCGCAGACCATCTCCAACGTGGTCACTTATACCGTGGTGGTGGACGCCGAAAATACCGAGAGCCTGTTGATGCCGGGTATGACCGCTACCGTCGAATTCGTGGTCGATAAAAAAGAAAACGTGCTGCTGGTTCCCAACAGCGCCCTGCGGGTTCAGCCCACGGAGGAGATGCTGGCTTCCATGCGGGCCCGGTGGGAAGGCCGCCGGGGGGAGGGTGAAGCCTATGCCGGGCAAGGTCGTCCCAGGCCGGGAGGAGGAAATTATGATAGAAACGCGGGCGGCGGCTTCCAGAGAAACGGGGGCGGCAACTTCCAGATAAACCAGGGCGAAGGCTCCCAAAGAAACATGAGCGACAGGATGGCCCGGCTGTGGACCAAGGACGACAAGGGAGATTATTCGGTAATTATGGCCCGCAAAGGCATCACCGACGGCAAGATGACCGAAATACTGGAAAACGAAAGGCTCCAGGAGGGGATGCAGCTGGTCAGCAACGTAATCCAGCCCACCACGGCGGCTCAGGCCACTCCCAACCGGGGAATGGACATGCGCGTAATGGGTCGGGTGATGGGGGGGAGGTAAAGGATGCCGGCGGTCATCCAGATCAAGGATCTGACAAAGGTCTATCGAGTCGGCGAGATCAAGGTCAATGCCCTCGCCGGAGTCAGCCTGACTATCGAGCTGGGGGAATATCTGGCCGTGATGGGTCCCTCAGGCAGCGGAAAATCGACCCTGATGAACCTGCTCGGCTGTCTGGACCGCCCCACCTCGGGAGAATACCATCTGGACGGGACCAACGTCAGTCAGTTTAACCGCGACCAGTTCGCCGACATCCGCAACCAGAAGATCGGCTTCGTCTTCCAGGTGTTCAACCTCCTTCCGCGAACCTCGGCCCTCGAAAACGTGGAGCTGCCCCTTTTTTACGACCGGACTCACCGGGTCAGGGACCCGCGCGCCAAGGCAATCGAGGCCCTGGAGCAGGTGGGGCTGCGGGATAGGATGGAGCACGAGCCGAGCCAGTTGTCCGGCGGTCAGCAGCAGCGGGTGGCGATTGCCCGCGCCCTGGTGAACAATCCCGCCATTATCCTGGCGGATGAGCCGACCGGCAACCTCGACAGCGCCACCTCCGTCGAAGTCATGGCGGTGCTCCAGCAACTCAACGATCAGGGTAAAACTATAATCATAGTCACCCATGAGCGGGATATCTCCCAGTACACCAGGCGGATCGTCGAAATGCGCGACGGCAGAATCATCAACGATTTCCCGGTTACGAACCGCCGCGACATCCGGGAAGACCTCCAGGCCCTCAGCGCCCTAAAATCCGCCGGAGATTCCTGAACCCGGCCGGGAAATTGTCGTCGAAACCACGAGGGATCGAAGCGATGAAACTGAACAAAATCCTCAAAGTGTCCTTTAAAAGCCTGATGAAAAACCGCCTGAGAAGTCTTCTGACTTCCCTGGGAATCATCATCGGCGTGGGGGCGGTCATAGTCATGGTCGCGATCGGGGAGGGGGCGCAGAAGGAAATCGAAGACCGCATCGCCTCGCTGGGCTCCAACCTGATCATGATCTTCCCCTCGGCCCGCAGCTTCGGCGGTGTCAGCCAGGGCGCCGGCACTTTCGTCCGGCTGACCCTGAATGACGTCGAGGCGCTCACCTCGCAGGCCAAGCTCGTTCAGGCCATCTCCCCCACCATCCGGCGACGGGCCCAGGTAATCGGCGGAGCCGGCAACTGGAGTACCACGTTAACCGGTGTGTCCACCAGCTATCTGACGATCAGGGGCTGGGATATGGCCGAAGGCGAGTTTTTTTCCGATAGGGACGTTCAGGCCAGAAGCAAAGTCGCCGTAATCGGCAAGACGATTGCCGACAACCTGTTTCCCGATGATGACCCGGTCGGACAGAGAATCCGGGTCAACAACATACCGATGAAAATAATCGGAGTGCTCGAGCCGAAAGGGCAGGACTCGCGCGGCCAGGACCAGGACGATCTGATCCTGGCTCCCTCGACTACGGTGCTCAACCGGCTCAGCGGCGGGCAGTACATCGACATGATCTACGCCAGCGCCCGCTCCACCGACATGATAGATCAGGCCCAGCAGGAGCTGGCCGGGATCCTCCGGGATGCACATAAAATCAATCCCGGGGAAGAGGACGATTTCAACATCTTCAACCAGGCCGAAATCACCGAAACCGCCTCGGCCACTACCCGCACCCTGACCCTGCTCCTGGGCTCGATAGCCGGCGTCTCACTGATCGTTGGCGGGATCGGGATCATGAATATCATGCTGGTTTCGGTCACCGAGCGCACCCGGGAGGTAGGTATCAGGATGGCGATCGGCGCCCGAGAGAGCGATGTCCTGATTCAGTTCCTGACCGAGGCGATAGTGCTCAGCACCACGGGGGGTCTGATCGGTATCCTGCTCTCGGTGTGCGCCACGCAAATATTGACCAAGCTGACCCAGATCAGCGCCCTGATCAACCCCGGCACCGTCGTGGTGGCAGTCCTGTTCTCCGGCGCGGTGGGTGTTTTTTTCGGGTACTATCCGGCCCGGAAAGCCGCCGCCCTGAATCCGATCGAGGCGCTGCGCTACGAGTGAACTCGGACGGGTTCCCGGACGGAGCCGTATTGAGTTTGCTCAAGCCATAAAAAGAAGTTTGAATATTGTCTTTCCGCTTTGATGCAAATAATTTTTATGCCCTGCGTATTAATTCCGCTAAAGACGTAAGACCAGTTTTGTAAATCCAATCCGCCGCATTTCAAATAATTCGTCCTCGATTTTTTTCCTCACGCTCAGGGGACCAGGTTGAAAGCCAGCCCAGCCAGGAAGGCGCCGGCCAGGGTATAAGCCAGGTAAACCGTCAGAAACCTGATCCCGAACCCCTCGCGGAAAGCATAGAGCGCGGAAATTTTGGTGGCCGGGCCTGAAATAAAAAACGCCAGGACCGCGCCCTTGCTCAGTCCAAGTTCGTAGAGGGCCTCCATGACCGGAATCGAGGCGCCCCCGCACTGGTAAAAGGGCACGCCCAGCGCGATGGCTACCAAAATCGAATGGTAACCCGGCCCGCCGAACAGCGACCTCATGAATTCCGGCGGCACCAATGCTTTGAGGGCCGCTGATATCAACAGGCTCACGCTGAATATCTTCAGAATGAACACACTCTGCCTGCGCAGGGAAACTGCGAACGATCGTCCGTAAAGCCCGGCAGTCCGGACCTGCATTTGGTTCAGCAGGGCGGCCTCGGGCCGCAGGGAAAGCCGGCCGCCGATTTTCTGGTAGAGCAGCCCGGCGCCGGCCGCCAGGACAAACGACGACACCGCCCGGGCCAGGGCCATCCCCGGACCCAGCGCGCCATAGGTCAGAATGAACAGGTTCGGATCGATCAGGGGACAGCCGACCAGGAATGCCAGGACTACGGCGGCCGGAAAACCGGCGGAAATCAGCACCGCCGACAGCGGGATCGCCAGATATACCGATACCGGGGCCGCCATGCCGATAAGCGCCCCGGCGATTATGTTGGCCGGCCTGTCCGAACGAAGGCCTTTCAGCGCCGGGATCCGGGCGACGTATTGCTGCAGGACGGCGACTGTCAGGATGCCGATACAGAGATAGGGGAGGAGCTGGATGAGGAGTTCCCAGAAATTTTCCAGGATACGGTAGGTGTAGGTCCGGAAAAAAACCGTGTTGAAACGGTCCAGCAGGTTCAAGCTGTCTTCTCCGGTAATCGGCCCCGGGGGGGCGGATCGAGCTCCCGTTAAGCTTTACGGCTCGCTTTTTGTCTGGCTGATCTGGCGCAGCAGCCCCAACAGGTCGAAAATGTCCACCCGGCCGTCGGCGTTGAAATCGTAGAGGCTGTCCTGGTCCCTGGTTTTCAGGACTTTCAGCATGGCCAGCAGGTCCATGACGGTGACCCGGCCGTCGCCGTCGTAGTCACCGTTTATCCGCTCGGGTTCAGTCGAGGCGACGAAGCGCACCCCGGCCAGCCGGTTGCCGGCGTACAGGGTGTCGGTTTCTGTTTCGCAGACGTTGAGGCTGAAACGGCAGACTCCGGCCGTCTGTTTAACTTTGACCAGCACCGGGTTGTACCCGGCCTCGATCTGGACATCCACCACCGTGTTGGGCAGCCGGTGGACCCGGACGCCGCTGTGGTAGTCGTAGACCAGCTCTCCGCCGATCCAGACTTTCATGTCGTTGTCCGAACCGGCCCAGAGCCTGGCGCTGCGGTCCGCGGGCGCTTCGAGATAACTGAACGCATAGTAGATGCAGTCGGCGGCATTCTGGTAATAGCCGGCCGGATCGATCAGGTCGTCGAAAAAGTAAATCGCCTCGCTCCAGCCGTTCTTGCCCGCCTCGGGCGCGGCCTGGGCCTCGCCGCCCGGCAGCAGGTCCTGGCTCATACTGGCCCCCGCGTACGGCCCGTTCAAGGTCCAGATGCGGTTACTCTGGCCGTAATAGGGATAACTCGAGTTCTTGAATTGCGAGCTCATGCTCTTGGTGGCCTTGACGTGCCGCACGGTATTGGCCTCCAGGGTCCCGCCCACCACCTCGATCTTCTCCAGGTCGTTCTGTCCCAGCCCGGCCAGTGCGGCCAGGGTCAGGTGTTCCACGTCGTCCGGGTTGATGTCCATCAGCCGGGCGCAGACCGCATCCACGCTCACCACGTCCCGGCCGGCCACGATCAGGTTGCGCCTTTTGGAAAGCCCGTTAACGTTCTTGGACCGCTCCTTGCCGACTATCCCATCCACCAGCACGAAATCGCAGCCGGCAGCCCGGACGACATCGATGAAATTTTTCGAAAGACGCTCGGGAGTGTGGTCCAGGCCGATCCGGTTGCCGTTGTAGCCTGCGTCTTTCGACCAGCCGTAGACCATTCCCGGCAATACTCCCACGTAGTTCTTGAGTCCCACGGTGATAGAGGGAGTGTGCACCTTGAGCACCGGCGCGCTGATAATGAAATCGGCCTCCACGATAGTCCGCGGCAGGAAGAATACGCTCTGATCATCGGACAGCCGGGGTTCAGGCACCACCACCCGGACCGTGTCATCGTAGTTCAGGTCCACCCAGTCGACATCGAGGTCGGGATACAGGGGGTCGGCCCTAAGGCTCTCGATCATGTCGCGGTAGCCGGTGACTGCGTAGCCGTCGCCGCTGGCTACTGACCAGGCTGGAGCGTAGAGAGTGCCGGGCTTGGCCCAGCCGCCGGCCGCTTCCGCCACCCGGATCTCGAACTTCGGATCGATCCGGTGGAGATACAGGACCAGGGCCTTGACCACCCGCCAGTCGGTGTTGACCCCATCGCCGTTGGCTGTCGGTTCGACGATGTTGGGCTTGATCACGATCCTGCGTGCCCCGGCCGGGATAACCGACTCCAGGCTCCCGGCCCGCTCCAGCGCCTTCTCCACCAGCGCCGCCACCTGATCGTAATCGATATTCGCGCTCAGGGACGCCGGCCGGCCCAGAGAGGGGTCGTCGCTGCGCGCGAGGCCCACTGTGCTCTTCCGGGTGGCATCGTAGCTCCAGTCCGCATATCGGCACCAGCGGGTGTGTTCGACCGCCGTCTGCGACTGGACGATAAAATCGGCCACCGCCAGCAGCGGAAACAATATCAATAGTACGGTTCTCTTCTTAGACATAGGGTATCCTGATTATTCAAGAGAACAGATTACCACGAGGGATACCGCAGAAAGTTGACAGCAGAACCGCTGACTTCTGCCGGAATGCAACTAATATATCAACTCCAGCCACTGCGGGAAATAACTTTCATCCAAGATGCAACTGAAGCCGCCGAAACGGTATCCGGCCCTCATGCACGGATCAAGTCGTTGTATTTCAGCGCGTTTCAGGGAAAAAGCCAGTAGCTGAAGGAATCCCAATTTGATTTGTGGCTTATTAATGTTTAACTTTGATTTGACCGGGTTTGTTCCACCTGATTTATTAGTCCGAAATCGTCCCCGCTGTCAACGGGACGTTTACAATTTCTGGTGTAGGAGCGACCTTATGTCAAAATCCGACGCCCGTCAGATAGTCGACCGGATCCGGGCCGAACTCGGGGCCCTGGACGCTAAAATCCGCCGGCACCCCTATGTGGCTGCCGTGGAAACGGGGAAAGTGTCCCGCGATTCGCTCAAGGGTTTCGCCGGCCATCAGTATTACATTATCGGCAGCGACCTGGCCAGCGTGGCGCAGCTTATTTCCCGGCATGGAGCGCTTCCGGGGCGGCAGTATTTGCTTGGCATCCTGCAGGGTGAAAGCGCGGCATACGATGCCTGCCTCAAATTTGCCGAGGCCCTGGGAATGGACCAGGCCGAGCTGGCTGCCTGGGAGCCATTGCCGGCCGGCGCGGCCTATGCCCATTTCATGGCCTGGCTCGGCTCCCACGGCTCCGCCTGCGAATTCGCCGCCGCCATCCTGGTCAATTTCGCCGCCTGGGGTTCCAACTGCGGCAGACTGGGCCGCGCCCTGCGGACGAAGTACGGCTTCAAAGACCAAGACCTGACATTTTTCGACCTGTTCGCCGGAACTCCGCCGTCTTTCGAACAGGACTCGCTTGATGTTATCGACTACGGCCTGGCCCGGGGAGTGGAGCCTTCTCTGGTGGTGCGCGCCGCCCGGCTGTTGCAGGGCTACGAGCTGATGTACTGGGACGCGATGGCTGAGTTGTGAGGGGGGGGATCTGGGACTGTTGTTTGTTTCAAGAGCGCGACATAGGCTTGCGGAGCGAGGAGATGGATGTTGTTGCTATATGCGGGGTGCTGAAGTTAACGTTCCGGTTCAGTTGCGGCGCGTAGCGCCGTTCGCTGCAACCGGTTGTTAGGCGGTCATGGTGTGGCAGTCTTCGGATCGGGTCCGAAGCGATTGGCGCCCTGCTGACCTTCCCGACCTGCGAGAATCAGATTGACTATCGGAAAAAGGAGCCACCACCCGCTGTGATCAGTGTCGTGCATCCTCCGAACCCCAACGGCGATAGCCGGAATCATGACGGCCAGTTGGTAAATGCCGGCGAGCACGCTTTGGTCGCTTTGGGGCGCGATACCAAGGATACCCTCGACAAAGCCGAGCACGAGGACGATGATGATGTTAAACAGGGTGAACATCCAGAATTCTTTCCTCCTGGCTCGCCCGCCAAACACCGCGTACTTCTTCAATACTTCGAGATACCAGTTCATTTTTTTCTCCTTTTCCTGTTACGCCTGTTGATACTGGTTGAACGATAGCCGGGGTCATGCTGCCACCTAACTATTTATGCTTCAGCGGCGGCGCGGCAGCAGCGTCCGATGGAAGCGCTTGTTAGGTTGCTGGCCTAGTTTCAAGGCTAACTCAAGTTTAGAACCATCGCGATTCCCACTATGAGAGTACCAATAAGGAACGCCCAATTCTGGATGAGGCCATAGACCTTCAGGTTGCTGATTGTTGCCTTGAAGATTTGGTGGTAGAGGCCCTCGTCTTGCTGCGGGACTGCAGCAACGATGGGGATCGTAACTAGTCGCTTGATAATTAGCCAATTCAGAAAGACGCACAACGCGAGCAAGGCCCATCCGGACACGAGGAGGCACTTGTGCTCGACTCCTCGTGCGAAGAGACCTATCAGTGAAATGGAGACGGTTAGTATGAAGGTGGCAAGATTGACGACCCACTTGTAATAGTCAATAAGTTCCTTACGTAACTCGTCCGGCAGGCCGATCTCTGTGAGCTTCTCGGTCAGCATGTCGCCTCTCCGGCAATGTCGTGCAACCTAACAATGATTATACAATCTGAGACCTTTGATTTAATGGGTTGGATGGCTTTTCTGATTTTTGAAGTGTCTTTTTGGGGCTGTTAAGTTTTTAGCTCAAAAAATATTTCCTTTTCTTGAACAGGGAT